>Ga0105055_10000232_pt1 | contig 79955 bp, 73 predicted proteins | sample BON03_FD_78090 | JGI IMG/M metagenome (GOLD analysis project Ga0105055, IMG submission 78090) | Freshwater microbial communities from Lake Bonney liftoff mats and glacier meltwater in Antarctica - BON-03 | ecosystem: Environmental > Aquatic > Freshwater > Ice > Glacier meltwater | place: Lake... | reverse complement strand
GCGCCAGCACCGCGACAATCCGGTCGACTGGTACCCGTGGGGACCTGAGGCGTTCGCGGCGGCGAAGGAGCGCAATGTGCCGATCCTGCTGTCGGTCGGCTACTCCGCCTGTCACTGGTGCCATGTGATGGCCCACGAGTGCTTCGAGGACGTCGAGGTGGCTGCGAAGATGAACGGGCTGTTCGTCAACGTCAAGGTCGACCGCGAGGAACGCCCCGACGTCGACGCGCTCTACATGGACGCCGTGCAGGCGCTCACTGGCCGAGGCGGGTGGCCGATGACGGTGTTCATGACCCCTGACCGCCAACCTTTCTATGGCGGCACGTATTTCCCCAAAGAGGCGTTCCTGCAGCTCATGGATGCCATCGAGGACGTGTTCCGCAACAAGCCGGAGGACGTGCAACAGAACGTCACTGCGCTCACCAAGGCGCTCTCGATGAGTGCCGAGCTGAAGCCGAAGAACGACGCACCGGGCGTCGATGTCCTGAACACCAGTCTCCAGAACCTCGCCAAGGCGTTCGACACCGAGTGGGGCGGTTTCGGCCAGGCGCCGAAGTTCCCGACGACCTCGCATCTGGAATTGATGCTGCGGGCCTACATGACCAACGCTGGTGACGGGCCCAAGCGCATCCTCGAGACCACGCTCGACGCGATGTGCTCCGGCGGCATGTACGACCACGTCGGGGGCGGCTTCGCCCGGTACTCGACCGACCGCCAGTGGCTGGTGCCACACTTCGAGAAGATGCTCTACGACCAGGCGCTCCTGCTCGGCACCTACGTGAAGGGGCTGATCGTGTTGGGCCGAAAGGACTGGCGCCTCGTGATCGAGGAGACGATCACCTACGTGCTCACCGAGCTGCGTCATCCCGATGGCGGCTTCTACTCCGCCGAGGACGCCGACTCGGTCGATCCCGAGGGCAACACCGTCGAGGGCTGGTTCTCGACGTGGACACCCGGCGAGGTGCGCGCTGCACTCCTCCAGATCGACCCCGCCGTCGTCGAGACGTTGATCGACTGGTACGGCATCACCGACGAGGGCAATTTCGAGGGCCGGTCGATCCCCAACAGAATCGCTGCACGCGGACAGCTCCTGCGCACACCCGAACTGCAAGCGGCGGTCGTTGCGCTGCGCAATGCCCGATCGCAACGGCCCCACCCCGGCCTCGACGACAAGGTGCTCACCGAGTGGAATGCCCTGTTCCTTTCGTCGCTCGCTCAGGCCGCTGCCGTCTTCGACCGACGTGATTGGCTCGATGCTGCCATCGCCAATGCCGAGTTCCTGCTGCGCGAGCTGCGTGACGACAAGGGTCGCTGGTTGCGGAGCTGGCAGGCCGACGGCCGACCTCAGGCAAGGCACATGGCGCTCGCCGCCGATCACGCCGCGCTCGTCGACGCCTTCACCCATCTCGCCGAAGCGAGCGGTGAGGCCCGCTGGATCGCCGAGGCGGCACGAACGGCCGACACGATGCTCGACTGGTTCTTCGACGCCGAACAGGGTGGCCTCTACACGACCGCCGAGGATGCCGAAGCGCTGGTGGTGCGCCAGAAGGACCTCACCGACGGCGCCACACCGTCGGCGAACTCCACCGCCGCGATCGCGCTGTTCCGTCTGGCAGCGCTGACCGGCGAGCAACGCTACGCGAACCAGGCCGACCGGATCTTGCAGCTCCTCGCGGCGGCTGTCGACAAGGCGCCAGGCCAGCACTCGAACGCCATGGTGGCCACCGATCTGCGCCGCCGCGGCCTCACCGAGGTGATCATCGTCGGCGATCGGCCCGATCTCGTGCGCCTCGCCCAATCGGTGTGGCGGCCCGACACCGTGCTCGCCTGGGGTGAACCGTACGACTCGCCGCTGTGGAACGAGCGAGCCGAAGGGCTCGGCTACGTCTGCCGGAACTACTCGTGCGAGCTGCCCCAAGACACCGTGCAGGGATTCGCCGAGGCGCTGACCGGTCGCAAGGTGACCATGACCGGCGACACGATCGTCACCGAACCTCGCGACGAGCCGTGACGGGCATCACCATCACCATCACCATCACCATCACCGTCACCAGCGGCCCCGATGGATGATCTGTGGAGCCTGGCGCCGGCCTCGGCCGGCGCTGCGGCCCCGGCCTGACGCTGCGTCGTCGGACGCGGTCGCCGGATAGCCGAGAGCGATCGCTCCGAGGAGTTCGAGCCCGGCAGGGATCCCGAGTTGCTGGCGAAGTTCACGTTCCCCACGGAACACCCCGAAGAACAGTGCACCCAGGCCCACGTCCTCGGCCGCGAGCAGCAGCGTCATCACGGCCATCGAGGTGTCGATCGTCCAGTAGGGCACCGGCCACGCAGCAGGGCCCGCACCGAGGCCGGTCTGGGCCTTGTCGGGTTCGGCGTAACGGTCGACGTAGGCTTTCGAGTCGGCGAGCGGCAGGGCGATGACGGGTGCGGTCAGCAGATGCTGCCAGCGGAACGAATCACGCCTGACTGCGGGAAGCGTGGCTCCCCAGAACTGCTCGGTGTCGGCACCTTCGAGCACGACCAGATGCCATCCCTGGGTCTTGCCGGCGCTCGGCGCACGAGATGCAAGATCGACGAGACCGGCGAGCACCTCCGGCTCGATCGGGCGACCGTCGAAGGCCCTGGTCATCCGGCGGGAGCGGACGACCTCGGCGAACTCGGTCATGTCATCGCCGTGTCGGCGCTGAACTCAGCGCTTTCCGAGCTTGACGAGGTCTTCGGCCATGGTCCAGCCGTACACGACCATGGCGCCGCCCTTCTTGACCGGAACGGCGTCGAACATCGTGACGACATCGGCGGCGAGCTTGTCGGGCTTCGACGACTCGTGGTCGAGGAAACCGTCCGCGCTGCCGGTGGCAGCGATGAAGGTCTTCGCGTCGTACTTGGCATCGATGCCGAACCGCTTGGCGAGGCGTCGGCCCCATGCCCGCTCTTCGCCGACCGCATTCGTGCCAGGCGCCGGCGTGACCTCGCGCAGGTCCTTGAACGCTTCGAGGCCGTCGGCGTTGACGAACCGGCAACCGACGACGACGTCTTCGTCGGGGAATGCCATCAGCGCACGGTGGTAGGCCTCGCCGACGAGACCGCGCAACACCTGATCACGCTTCGACGAACGCTTCACCGACATGAGCCCGACGAGAACGCAGGGCGTTCCGCCGATGCGTTCGAGCGTGGAGAACGTGAATCCGTGCAGCGCGCCGCCGAATCGGGCCGTGGTGATCAGGACCCAGTCCTCTTTCGCCTTGGAGAGCTGTCCAGCGCTGAATGCTTCCTCCATCGACGCCAGTTCGTCGAGGTCGGAATCGGTCAGGGCCGCAGCGTCATTGGTCGAAACGTCCAGTGCCATTCTGACCATTCTACAGCAGTACGGCCTCATGCCCGAAGGCCATGCGAAGTTCACCGACGGAACGGTCGAGATCGACCCGGAACTCGTCAGCCAATTTCAGCACCTTGCCCTGGCCGATGTCGACCATCACCACCGAGTCGCCAGGGTGTTCGCGCAGGATCCGCTTCAACCGTTGGATCTTGAGTTCGTCGAGTGCGGCCGACGGCAAACGCAGCCGTAACGGGGCCGCCGCGCCGTCGCTGAGGCCCGACAGCACCGTGACGGTCTGGCCGATCAGGCCGAATCGTGACTCGTCACGGCGGTCGAGGCGCCCCTTGACGGCCACGATCAGGTCGTCTTCGAGCTTGTGGCCCTGTTCGGCGAGCGTCCGCGGGAAAATCGTGACCTCGATGGAGGCGTCGAGGTCTTCCAGCAGGAACACCGCCATCTGGTCGCCCTTCTTGGTGAATTTGCGTGCGAGGTTGGTGATGACGCCGCCGACCAGGACGTTGGCGCCGTCTTCCATGGTCTGCAGATCGAGCACCGATTGTTCCACCTTGCGCCGCAACGCTGCCTCGACACCGAACAACGGGTGGTCGGACACGTACAGGCCGAGCATCTCCTTCTCGTATCGCAGTTGTTCGGTCTTGTCGAAGGCGAGCTCGGGGATCTGGGTGCGCTCGGAAAAGGCATCGCCCGCGCCAGCACCCGAACCGGCACCCGAACCGGTATCGGACGATTCGTCGGCGTCGCCGTCCCAGTCGCCGAACAGGCTCATCACGCCCTTCTCTCGCTCGCGTCGGCGCTTCACCGTGGTGTCGATGATGTGCTCGAAAACGGTGAGGAGACCGCGGCGGGTGTGGCCCAGGTTGTCGAACGCACCACCCTTGATGAGTGACTCGATCGTGCGCTTGTTGAGCACCGGTTCGGGCACCCGCTCGGCGAAGTCGTGGAAGCTGGTGAACTGCCCGTTCTCCTCGCGCTCGGCGATCAACTGCTCGACGAGCGCCTCGCCGACGTTGCGCACCGCCGACAGCCCGAACGTGATGGCACCAGGGCTGCCGACCGACAACGTGACCCCGGGCGGCAGCTCGTCGGGCGCGAGCGCGCCGAAGTTCGACATCGAGAGGTTCACGTCGGGCGGCAGCACCTTGATGCCCATCGACCGACAGTCGGACAGATAGGTCGCTGCCTTGTCGAGGTTGTTCTTGACGCTCGTGAGCAGCGAAGCGATGTACTCGACCGGATAGTGCGCCTTCAGGTACGCGGTCTGGTAGGTGATGAGGCCGTAGCCGAACGTGTGGCTCTTGTTGAACGCGTAGTCGGCGAACTTCTCGATGATGTCGAACAGCTGCGGACCGAGTTCCTTGCCGTAGCCGGTGCGCTCGACCCCGGCCTCGAACGCGTCGCGTTCGGCGGCCATCACCTCCCGCACTTTTTTCCCGATGGCCTTACGAAGGTTGTCCGCTTCGGCCAGGGAGTAGCCGGCGAACTTCTGCGCGACACGCATCACGCTCTCCTGATAGATCATCAGGCCGTAGGTGTCGCCTAGCACCTCCTTCGCGTCCTCGTGGAAGTACTCGACCGGCTTGCGCTCGTTCTTGCGGTCGGCGTAGTCGTAGTGCATGTTGACGCTCATCGGCCCCGGCCGATACAGCGCCAGCACAGCGGACACGTCCTCGAAGCTGTTGGGCGCCATCGCCTTGAGCAGCTGGCGCATCGGCGGCGATTCGAGCTGGAACACGCCGATCGTCTCGCCCTTGGACAGCAGGTCGAAGGTCGGTTGGTCATCGAGCGAGATCTCCTCGACCACGAAGGTCGGGTCGCGCTGGTCCCGGATCATCGCCTCGGCGTCGGTGATCACGTCGAGGTTGCGCAGCCCGAGGAAGTCCATCTTCAACAGGCCGAGATCTTCGACCCCGTGCATTTCGTACTGGGTGACCACCGGAGCGTCGGCCGGGTCGGTCCCCGACTCGGGCTTGCGCTGGATCGGAACGTAGTCGGTGACCGGATCCTTGGTGATCACCACCGCCGCGGCATGGATGCCGTCGGAACGCTTCAGCCCTTCGAGGCCCCTGGCGACGTCGATGACCTTCTTCAGGTCGGCGTCGGTGTCGTACATCGCACGCAGGTCGGCAGCAGCCTTGTAGCCGTCGGCGTACTTCGGGCTCTGCTCGAAGCAGTACTTGAGCGGCGTGTCGCGCCCCATCACCATGGGCGGCATCGCCTTGGCCAGCTTGTCGCCGACGCCATAGGGGTAGCCGAGCACGCGGGCAGCGTCGCGCACGGCGTTGCGGGCCTTGATGGTGCCGAACGTGATGATCTGCGCGACGTGGTCGCGGCCGTACTTCTCGGCGGCGTAGCGGATCATCTCGTCGCGGTATCGCGAGTCGAAGTCCATGTCGATGTCGGGCATCGACACACGGCTCGGGTTGAGGAAACGTTCGAACAGCAGGTCGTACTTGATGGGATCGAGGTCGGTGATCCACAGGCAGTACGCCACCGCGCAGCCGGCCGCCGACCCACGGCCCGGCCCGACCCGGATCTTGGAATCGCGGGCGTGCTTGATGAGGTCCCAGGTGATCAGGAAATACGACGCGAACCCCATGTCGTTGATGACCTTGAGTTCGTAGCTGAGCCGCTCGACGGCGTCGTTCGGGATCTGCTCGCCCCAGCGCTTCTTGGCCCCCTCCCACGTGAGGTGTTCGAGGTACGAGGTGTCGTCGAATCCTTCGGGGACCGGGAAGTTCGGCAGCAACGGCTTGCCGAACTCGATCTGGAGGTCGGCGCGCTCGGCCACCCACAGCGTGTTGTCGCACGCCGACGGCACCTCACGGAACAGGTACCGCATCTCCGCAGCCGACTTCAGGTAGTGCTCGCTGCCTTCGAACTTGAACCGTTTCGCGTCCGACAGCAACGCACCGGTCTGCACGCACAGCAGCGCGTCATGCGACTCGTGATCTTCCTGGTGGGTGTAATGGCTGTCGTTGGTGGCCAGCAGCGGCGCGCCGATCTTCTTCGCGATCTCGATCAGCTTCGGATTGGTCTCGCGCTGCGCAGGCAGCCCGTGATCCTGCAACTCGACGAACAGGTTGTCGCGCCCGAAGATGTCCTGCAGCCGGGCAGCCTTCTCGATCGCGCCCTTCTCGTCGCCGTTCAACAGCGACTGCAAGACGTGCCCGCCGAGACATCCCGTCGTGGCGATCAGACCCTCGTGGTACTTCTCGAGCAGCTCCCAGTCCATTCGGGGCTTGTAGTAGTAGCCCTCCATGAACGCCAGGCTCGACAGCTGGATCAGGTTCTTGTAGCCGGTCTGGTTCTCGGCCAGCAACGTGAGGTGGTAGTAGAGCTTCTTTCCGCCCTCGGTGTCGCCACCCGAGTCGTCGACACGGCCGCCCCTCCGGGTCGGGCGTTCGCTGCGGTGATCGTGGGCCATGTAGGCCTCGGTGCCGATGATCGGCTTGATGCCCTGCTTGTTGCACTCCTTGTAGAAGTCCAACGTGCCGTACATGTTGCCGTGATCGGTCATCCCGAGCGCCGGCATCCCGTCGGACACCGCTTTGGCCACCAATTCGTCCAACCGCGCCGCACCATCCAACATCGAGAACTCGGTGTGGACATGGAGGTGGGTGAAGGAATCGGGCACGGCTCTGATTTCGAATTACTCGGATGTGGTTCGGGTCACCATAGTCGCCTGGTTCGGGTACCGCTCACGGGTCCTGTCACCGGTAGAAGCTGGGGATCAGAGGTAGGTGCCGGGGCGGTCCGGGCCTGGTTCCTGGCCGGGTTGGCCGGGTATTCCCTGTTGCATCTGGCCGCCGGGGAGCTGGCGCATTTCTTGGAGTTGACGCTGGGCGGCGAACTGTTGGGCCATCAGCGTGGCCTGGATGCCGTGGAACAGACCTTCGAGCCAACCGACCAGCTGGGCCTTGGCGATACGCAGCTCGGATTCGCTCGGGATCTCGCCGTCGTCGAACGGCAACGCCAACGAGTGCAGCTCTTCCTGCAGGTCGGGCGACAAGGCCTCGGACAGCTCGGCCACCGACCGCTCGTAGATCTCGGCAAGGCGCTCCCGCGACGCCTCGTCCAAGGTGGTCGTGCGCACCTCTTCCAACAACTGCTTGACCATCGAGCCGATCCGCATCACCTTGGCCGGCGACTTGACCGACTCCTCCACGGGCGCAACGGCGCCTGTGGCCGCACCATCGCGACCGTCGGTGCTCGGTGGCACCATTCCCTCCGTGATCTCGTCGGGCTGCAACGACTCGTGTGTCTCGGACATGGCTCCCTTTCTACCGACCGGTTCCACCGAGCGGTCAAGCCAACGCGCCGACGAGCGGCACGTTCACCTCGGCCGACGTCAGCGAGCCATGGCGACACACCAGTTCGAACGGGCCCGAATCAGCAGGGTCGTCGAAGCTCACGGGCTCGTGCGCCACCAGCGCCACGTCACCGAGACGAGATCGCACCGACGGAGCCATCGCTGGGCCGAACCATTGTTCGTCGAGTGTCTGCTCCTTTGTGACGACCCAGGCGAGATGGCCCACCTCGCCTCGGGCGATGTCGGCGACATCGGCGACCGCGCCCTTGGCTGCGTGCAGCCACCGGAACCGTCCCTCGCCGGACTGCACGGTCACGCCGGCAAGCAACGCCGCCGACGGCGTGACGAGCCGATCGCCGACGTCGACCTGGCCATGATCGGCCGTCACGAGCAACGCCGTACCCGAGGGGAGCGCCTCCAACATGTCACCGACCAACCGGTCGGCGGCGCGGAGTTCGGCGTCGTAGAACGGACCGAAGCCACGCTCGTGCGCGATCTTGTCGATCCCGCCGTAGTAGCAGTACACGAAGCGTTCGCCAGCCTCGACCTCCAACCGTGCCTGCACGGGGATCGATGATGCCGCCCGCCACCCGACCGGACCGCAGCCGCGCAGGTGAGCTTCGGAGAACGCCGAATTCTGGAGCTCGGCGACACTGACCACCGGCACCGTCTGGCCGAGGAACGGCTCGAACGGCTGCACCTCGTGCGGTGGGTGCGAGCGCCGTACGGCCTGATCGCCGACGCACCACCGCAACACGTTCATGACCTCGCCTCCCACCATCATCCGGTATCCGATGAGGCCGTGCTCGGCCGGCGTGAGCCCGGTGGTGATCGACGTCAACGCAGTCGCTGTGGTCGTGGGCGCCACCGTGTGGATCGATCGACCGGCCATCGAGGCCACCGTCGGCATCAGCTCGCGGTGGGTCTGGAGCTGATCCCAACCCAGACCATCGAGCACCAACACCACGACCGCGTCGGCCGACGCCACGACCTCGGGCATCCACGCCGGCAGCCCCGTCGTCCACGACGCCGGGCCGAGCAATGCCGGAACGATGCCGCGAACGTTGGCCCCGCCGTAGTCCGGAATGATCGGGCCGTCCGCTCCGGCGCTGGTGTTCACCCGAGCAGTCCACCACGTTCGTCGGTCTCCAGACAAGCACAGCGCCCAGAAGCTGACCTGTCCGGCCCGAATGACTAACGTCGCCATGTGCGCATCTCGACCCGCGGTGACTACGCCTGCCGTGCCCTGTTGTCGCTGGCGCTGCACTCCGAGCAGAGCGGCCCCACGTCGGTGCGCGACATCGCCGAGCGCACCGCACTCCCCCAGCCCTACCTCGAACAGATCCTGCTCGCCCTCAAGGGCGCCGGACTCGTCAAGTCGAAACGAGGCGTCGGCGGCGGCTACATCCTCGCCCGCGACCCCGTCGACATCCGCCTCTCCGAGATCGTGTCGGCCGTCGACGGCCCCATCACCCTCGGCGACTTCGGCCAACCCCACCAGGACGGTGCCTGCGACCACGAAGGCCAATGCGTCCTGCTCGGCATCTGGAACCAGGCCGGCGATCACATGCGCACCTACCTCGAAGGCTTCACCCTTGCCGGCATCGCCGCCATCGCCCGCGGCGACGCCCCCTGGCCGTAACTGGTTGTTCGGCCTCACCACAAGTCGGTGAAACACGATCGAGGTCGGCCGAACTCCGGCTCGCGCTGGGCGTGCGTCAGCGATGAACCCGTCAGCGATGAGCGAAACCCCGCTGTGCGGGGGTTCGGCTCATCGCCTCAGACTTCGGCGGCGTCGAGCCAGGCTTGGAGGTCGGCGGCCAGTGGGCTGGTGAACGTGACACGTTCGCCGGTCTCGGGATGATCGAACGCCAGCTCGGCTGCATGCAGGAACGGGCGAGTCAATCCCAGCGTCGGACGGCGCTGGCTGTAGGTCGGATCACCGACGAGTGGATGGTTTATCGATGCCAGGTGCACACGGATCTGGTGGGTGCGACCGGTTTCGAGGCGGCATTCGAGGCGTGACACCAGTGCCGGGCTGCTGTAGGTGCCGATGACTCGATAGTCGGTGCGTGCCGGACGCCCTCCGGCGACAACCGCCATCTTCAACGGATCGCCACGGTCACGTCCGATCGGCGCATCGATGATGCCGTGTGGCGCATCAGGAACACCCCACACCACCGAGTCGTATCGGCGCGTGGCGCTGTGATCGGCGAACTGCTCGATCAGTCGTTCGGATGCGGCGTCGGTGCGCGCCACCACCAGCAGCCCGGAGCTACCGGCGTCGAGGCGATGAACGATGCCGGGACGGATCGGATCGTCACCCACACCATCGAGCTCTGGATAGCGAGCCAACAACCCGCTGACCAGCGTTCCGTCCATGTTTCCCGCACCGGGGTGCACGACGAGCCCGGCCGGCTTGTCGACCACGATGACCGAGTCGTCTTCGTAGACCACCCCGAATTCGACTGCAGCGTCCGCCGACGGCATCGGCGGCTCGGGGATGGCGGTGGGATCGACCTCGACGATCTGGCCCTCCTGCAATCGGATCTTTCCCGATGCTGCAGGCTCGCCGTCGACGCGAACACCTCCCGCAGCGATCGTCGCCGCAGCCTCGGAGCGGCTCACGTCGCCGATCAGCGCAACGATTCGATCGAGCCGCTCGCCCGCCAACGCCGCGGGCACCGATTCAGTGATCATCGAGCACCCCGGTCGTCGTGTCCTCGACCCGATCGCCGTCATCGCTGCTCGCATTGCCGCTCGACACATCACTCACACGGTCGCGATGGTCGCGGCGGTCGGCTCGTGCGCTCAGGATGCTGTTCAGGATCAACATGAAGGCACCGACGTTGATGGCCATGTCGGCGATGTTGAAAATCGGAAACCATTGGAAATCGATGAAGTCGACGACAGCCCCGCGCAACACGCCGTCGTCACCACGAAACAGCCGATCGATCAGGTTGCCGGCCGCACCGCCGATCAAGAGACCCATGCCGATCACGCTCATCCGGCTCGCCTCGTTGCGCAGGGTCACCAGCAGGTACACGATGACCAGCGTGGCGACCACTGCGATCAACGGGCCGAAACCCTGAGCTTGCCCGAATGCCATGCCGTTGTTGAAGCCCAGATTGAACCGCAGCGTCCAGAACACGTCGATCTCTCGATCGGTGCCGAGCGACGTGACCGCCCAATGTTTGGTGAGCTGGTCGAAAGCGATCACCAGGAGCGCAATCGAGATTGGCGCCCGCCAAGCGCGGACAACGACCATGTTCAGCGCGGACCGATGCCGCTGACCTTTTCGGCTGCCAACACGGTGGTTTCGGGGATGGCTTCGAGCCGTTCGCGCTGAATGGGCTGTCCCGACACGTCGGAATAGCCGTAGGTGCCCTGCACGATCCGTTCCAACGCGGCATCGATCTCCAGAATCGTCTGACGGGCCTGCGTGGAGATCACGCGATCGAGATCACGCTGGACCACCATGGTGTCGCCCTCGCCGCCCTCGTCGTCGAACTGCACATCGCCCATCTCGCCGTCTTCGATGATGCTGGTCGCTTCGTCCTCGAGGCGCGTCGCCCGAGCCACTTCGGCCGCCCGACGCGCCAGCAACTCGTCGCGCTGGTCTTTCAGGAACTTGACGTCGAAGTCCTTGGTGTAGGCAATGCCGTCCTTGGTGTGGCCGCGGGGAGCGGGAATCTCGACACGTTCGAACTTGGCGTTCGACAACAGCGACGGTGTCAAGCTGGTCCGTCCCGGTGGCTTCGGCTTGCGTACGGTGGCTGCCCGGGCCGGCGTTGCAGGAGCGTTGTTCGCAGCCGGAGCCTCATTCGAGACAGTGGCGGACTTCGTCGGGGGAATTTTGTTCACTGCAGCTTTCTTTGCGAGAGTCTTCGTTGCCGGCGCCTTCTTGGCAGCCGGGGCCTTCGTTGCGGGAGCTTTCTTTGCCGGAGTCTTCGGAGCAGCCGGCGCCTTCTTGGCGGGAATCTTCTTACCGGGCGTCTTCTTGGCGGGAATCTTCTTGGCAGCAGGAACCTTCTTGGCAGGAACCTTCTTGGCGGGCGCCTTCTTGGCGGGCGCCTTCTTGGCAGGAGCTTTCTTCGCAGCGGACGACTCCGCAGTGCCCTCGGTGGAAGAACTGGTCTTTGTCGATGCGGCCATCAGCGCTCCTCGGGGACGTGTGAGCGCCGGACCTTACCGTATTCGCGCCCGGAACCGACGGCAATCAGCTCGCGACGGTCACGGTGATCACGGGTTCGGCGTCGTCGGATGCGACCCCCTCGGTGATCACCGACGTGGCCAGCGTTTCACCGGCGATCAACTCTCGATGCGCCTCGATCGCCGCGATCCACGACTCGGACGCTCTGACAGTCAGCTCGATCCGATCGGACACGTCGAGGTCGGCCTCACGTCGAGCCTGCTGCACCAACCGCACCAGGTCACGGGCGCGACCCTCGACCTCGAGTTCATCGTTGACCTCGATGTCGAGGGCGATCACCCCTGCGTGAGCACCGAGACCGGCACTGGCCTGGTCGCCGGACGCGACCAGATCAAGTGAGTACTCGCCCGGCTCGAGCGTGAGGCCGCCGACGGTGACGAGGTCTCCTTCGACCGTCCAGTCGCCCGCCTTGTGAGCCCTGATGACCCGCTGGACGTCCTTGCCGAGGCGGGGGCCGAGCTTGGCCGGCACCAACTGGAGGCGTTCGGTGGCCACCGAAGCGACATCGGTGGTCAACAGGACCCGGCGCACGTTGACCTCGTCCGCGATCACGTCGACGAAGTCGGCCAGTCGATAGGCATCGACCGCAGCCACGGTGACGCTGTTGAGCGGCAGGCGAACTCGCCGTTGGTGTGCTTTGCGCACCGACAGCGTGGCTGAGCAGACGTCACGCACGAGATCCATCGTGTCGACCAGGTCGTCGTCGGCGGGCAGTTCGTCCAGTGCCGGCCAATCGGTCAGGTGCACGCTGGCACCCGATCCCCCATCGCTCCCGTGCAGACCGCAGTAGATCTCCTCGGACAGCAACGGCAACAGCGGCGCCACCACGCGGGCCAGCACCGACAGCACCGTGTGCATCGTGTCGATGGCCTCGTGGTCGCCGGCCCAGAACCGGTCGCGGCTGCGACGGACGTACCAGTTGGTGAGCACGTCGAGGTGCTCACGAACCACCTGGCACGCGCCGAACAGGTCGTATGCGTCGAGCGCCTCGGTCATGTCGGCCACGAGCGCCCGCGTCTTGGCGAGCACGTACCGATCGAGCACGTTGGCCGAATCGGTCCGCACGACGCCCTGATAGTTGGCAGCGTTGGCGTACAGCGTCAAGAAGTACCACGAGTTCCACAACGGCAACAGGACGTGGCGCACCGTGTCACGAATCCCCTCCTCGGTGACCATGCCGTCACCGCCACGCAGGATCGACGACGACAACAGGTGCCAACGCATGGCGTCGGCGCCGTGGGTGTCGAACATCTCGCGCGGGTCCGGGTAGTTGTTCAGGCTCTTGGACATCTTGCGTCCGTCGTCGCCCAGCACGTTGCCGTGGCTCACGCAATTGGTGAAAGCCGGCCGATCGAACAGGGCCGTGGCGAGCACGTGCAGGGTGTAAAACCAGCCGCGGGTCTGGCCGATGTATTCGACGATGAAGTCGCCCGGGTAGTGATGCTCGAACCAGTCCTGGTTCTCGAACGGATAGTGCACCTGGGCGAACGGCATCGAGCCCGACTCGAACCAGCAGTCGAGCACCTCGGGCACTCGCCGCATCATGGAGACCCCGGTGGGATCGTCGGGGTTCGCTCGCACGAGGTCGTCGACGTCGGGACGGTGCAGATCGGTGACGGTGACGCCAAAGTCGGCTTCGAGTTCAGCGATCGACCCGTACACGTCAGTGCGTGGGTAGGTGGGGTCATCCGACTGCCACACCGGGATCGGCGAACCCCAGAACCGGTTGCGGCTGATGGACCAGTCGCGGGCGTTTTCGATCCACTTTCCGAAGCTGCCGTCCTTGATGTGCGACGGCTGCCACGTGATCTGTTGGTTCAACTCGACCATCCGGTCGCGGAACTCGGTGACCTTCACGAACCACGACGAGATCGCCCGATACACCAGCGGCTGCGAACAGCGCCAGCAGTGCGGGTACGGGTGGTCATAGGTGGCATGGCGCACCACCACGCCGCGCTCCTTGAGCACCTTGATGATCAACGTGTTGGCATCGAACACGTGCGTGCCGGCCCAGTCGGTGACCTCGGCGGTGTAGCGACCGTGCTCGTCCATCGGGCAGATCGTGGCGATGCCCGCTGCGTTGGCGACGACCTGGTCGTCCTCGCCGAAGCCGGGAGCGAGATGGACGACGCCGGTGCCGTCCTCGGTGGACACGAAGTCGGCAGCGAGCACCTGGAAGGCGTTCTCGGTACCGGCGAAGTAGCTGAACAGCGGCGTGTAGCGACGGCCGACGAGGTCGGAGCCCTTCATCGTGGCCACCGTGGTCGCCTCGCCCAGTTCCGCCGCATAGTTGGCGAGCAGCGCTTCGGCGATCACGTAGCGAGTGCCGTCGAGTTCGACCACGACGTAGTCGATGTCGGGTCCGACGGCGAGAGCAAGGTTCGACGGCAACGTCCAAGGCGTGGTGGTCCACGCGAGGATCTGCTCGCCGGTCTCGAGTTCGAAGCCGACGGTGAGCGCTGGATCTTGGCGATCGCGGTACACGTCGTCCATGCGGGTCTCGGTGTTCGACAGCGGCGTCTCGCAGCGCCAGCAGTACGCGATGACCCGGAAGCCTTCGTAGATCAGCCCCTTGTCCCACAGCGTCTTGAACGCCCACATGACGCTCTCCATGTACGAGAGGTCGAGGGTCTTGTAGTCGTTGTCGAAGTCGACCCACCGCGCCTGGCGGGTGACATAGGAACGCCAGTCATCGGTGAACTGCAACACACTGGTGCGACAAGCGTCGTTGAACTTGTCGATCCCGAACTCGTTGATGGCGGGGTGTCCGGCGATGCCCAGTTCCTGTTCGACCTTCACCTCGGCCGGCAGACCGTGGCAATCCCAACCGAACCGGCGCTCGACTCGATGGCCGCGCATGGTCTGATAGCGAGGGATGGCGTCCTTGACGTAGCCGGTCAGCAGGTGCCCGTAGTGCGGCAGACCGTTGGCAAACGGGGGGCCGTCGTAGAAGACGAACTCGTTCGAGCCGTGCTCGCCCGCATCACGCTGGTCGATCGACGCCTGGAACGTTTCGTCGTCGGCCCACCGGGCGAGGATGGCCTCTTCGAGTCTGGGAAAGCTCGGTCGGGGGTCGACGTCTGGGTAGGCCACGCCCCGATGCTACCGACGAGGCGCGAACCCCGGACCGGTGGTTGTTGCTGCAGACCGGGCGCTCAGGAACGGTCGTCGTCGAACGAGAAGCGGAAGTCGTCGTCGGCACCACGACGCTCGGTGCGATCGTCGCCGACGACCGGGATCGCCGGGGTGGGATCGCTGCTGTTGTCGGCCCACACATCGTCGCCGGGTGCTGGCTCCGGAGCGGTCGGTTCGTCTTCTGCGATCTCCGTGACGATCAGCAGATCATCACCTCGGGGTGCTACCTCGTCGGACAGATCACCCGCAGAACCGCCCACGACATCGTCGTCGGCGAGATCCCACTCCGGCTCGTCAGTGGTCGCGGCGATGGCCTCCACCGGCAAGGACGGCTCGTCGTCGGAGGCTGACAGCAACGGGGCGCGTGCTTCGCCGAGACCTCCAGGAATGCGTTCGGTGATGTCGACCAACGACGTCGCTGCCTCGCGGAGCCGGTTGCGCTGTTCGGTGAGGAACAGCTCGAGCTGCTCGACATCCGACTCGAGGAAGTCGCGACGGGCCTTGAGCGCCTCGACGTCGCTGGCGATTGCATTGCGCTCGCTCTCGCCGACGCGTCGCGCTTCGACACGGGCCTCGGCGAGCAATTGGGACGCCATTTCACGCGTGGAATCGAGCGTGCTCGCCGCTTCGTCGTTGGCCGAGCCGACGATCTTCGACGCCTCAGATAGCGCCTCGGCGACTGCGGTGTCGGCCGTGCGTTGCGCGAGCAGCAGTGTTCGACTGATGGTCTCGGATTCGTCGACCGACGCATCCACGGCGACCGCCGGGGCGCTCGCGCCCGGCTGGGAGACCTCCTGCAGGCGAGCGACGGCAGCGCGGGCGCGCGCTTCCATCGCCGTTGCCTGGTTCTGGGCACGTTCGAGTTCGTCGGCGACATCGCTGAGGAACACCTTGACCTCGTCGGGGTCGGCACCCTTGCGAACGGTCTTGAACTCGGCGCTCCTGACGCGCTGGGGACTCATCTCCATGGCAATCTCCTGTGTCGTCAGTCGTCGTAGTCGTCGTAGCGCTGCGGACGCTGGACGGGCGGCTTGAGGAGATACACGCCGGTGGCGACCTTCTCCATCGAACCATCGAGTGCATAGCAGATGCCGCTGGCGAAGTCGATGAGGCGGCGAGCGACCTCACGTTCGGTTCCCTCGATGTTCATGATGACCGGCTGGCCCTCTTTGAACTTGTCGGCAACCTCTTGCGCCTGGTCGAACCGACGAGGCCTCACCGTATGGGGTTCCATCGATCCTCCCGGAACGCTGCGCAGATTGGGCTGCGACACCTGACTGGGCCTGACCTGCACCCCTGAGTCGTCCGTACGGCCGTTGGCGGCCCGACGCGATGGCGAGGCATCGAAATCTTTGGAAGGAAAACTCGGTCGGGACGGCACGGTTCGCACCGTCGGTTCGCCTTCCGGCTCCCAACCTCGCTGACTCCCACCGTTACCGGGGCCCGACGGGCGCGTCTCGACATCTCGTGTCCCACGACTCGGACGCGACGGAGCCGAGGGCTCGTCGTAGTCGTCGTAATCGTCGTACGCATCGTCGGGACCGAGACCGAGGTAGTCCATGGTCCGTTTCCAGAGTGACATCCATTCCTCCTGCCGGCCGCAGGCTAGCCCAGCACGCGCCGTCCGAGGTGGAGCGTCGACATGGGCACTCGCTCAGGTCGGCGCCGGGCGGGGTGGACGTCGGCCGAACAGCGCCGTTCCGACACGAACCTGCGTGCTGCCCTCCGCTACGGCGACCTCGATATCACCGCTCATGCCCATCGAACATTCGGTGAGACCGAGGTGGTCGACCAGCGCTCGCACCGCCCGGAAACCTGACCGAGCCGACTCGCTGTCGCCGTCGGTGGGGCCCACCGTGAGCAGACCCTCGACCCGCAGGCCGCGCTCGGTCGCACGATCGACCAGCGCTGCGACGTCGTCGACACTGCAACCACCCTTGGCCGGGTCGTCAGTGGTGTCGACCTGCACCATCACACGTGCGCCGGTGGCCCGCTTCGCAACCTCGTCGATCACCGAGGCCCGATCGAGGCTGCACCACATGTCGACGAGACCAGCCAATTGTCGAACCTTGTTGCGTTGCAGCTGTCCGATGAACTGGACTTCTGGACGCAGACGTTCGACGGTCGCGCGTTTGTCGATGAGCTCCTGGGCGTAGTTTTCGCCGATCGCATCGCACCCCGCAGCCACCGCCGCGTCGATCGCATCGGACGCGAACCCCTTGGTGACGCCCACCACGGCGACGTGGTGGGTCCACGCCCGCTCGACGGCGTCGATGGTCGCTCGGAGCTCGATCACCCGATCGCGGACGTCGTCGACGTTCACGCTGCGTCCTCGAACCAGGCCACCAGTGCGTGGCGTTCGTCGTCGGCTCGGCGCCGATGCGACCGGAACCGGAGATCACAGCCGGTGCACGCCCCGACGACGTCGAGCTCGATGCCACGGTGGGCCAGACCGGCAGCGACCGCCGAAGGCACATCGAGGGCACTGGTTCCCCACTGCGTCGAACCGGCCACGGCGCTCGTCGAGGCTCCGACTCCCGCTGCCACCTCGTCGAGGTCGCGCACCCCGAACTCGTAGCAGCAGGCATGAATACACGGCCCGAGAACGGCAGCAGCCACGGTGGTACCGGTGGATTCGAGCGCATCGACGGCTGCGTCGATGACACCGCTGGCCAGTCCCCTCCATCCGCCGTGAGCCACGACCCACGAGGTGCCATTCGATCCGAACAGCGCGATCGGCGCGCAATCGGCCACCCAGACCGCCAGCATCTCATCGGATCCATCAGCCGACAGCACGTCACCGATACCGGCGACCGGCCACATGGGGGTGGAGTTGATGTCGACGACGACGACGTCCGTGCCGTGTACCTCGTCGAGCATCACCCACCGCGCTCCGGTGAGGAGCAGTTGGCGCTGGCGCAGCGTGTCGTGATCGACGCGATCGGGATGGACGTCCCCGTCAGACCGCTCGGTAACGACGGCGACGGCAAACCGGCCGCCGACTTCGCGTCGGAGGAGTTGCTCCATGTCGTCGGACCCGGTCGAAGATTCGGCCGGGCCCCTACTTCAGGAACGACGGGACGTCGAAGTCGTCGTCATCGTCGCTCAACGGGTCGGGTTCGTCGTCGTCGGAACCGAAGAGTTCGGTGATTCGCGTCGATGCGGTTCGAGGGCCGTCGTCGCCACTGGCGGTGCTGCGTAGTGGCACCATCTCGTCGATGCGGTCGAACCCTGCAGCGATGACGGTGATGCGGACCTCGTCGCCCATCTCGTCGTCGATGACCGTACCGAAGATGATGTTGGCATCCTGGTGGGCCACACCGTGGATGATCTCGGCGGCTGCGTTCATCTCGAAGAGTCCCATTCCGGACGGGCCCGTGATGTTGAGCAGCACGCCGCGAGCGCCGTCGATGGCCGATTCGAGCAATGGGCTCGAGATCGCTGCCTTGGCAGCATTCACGGCACGGTCGTCACCGCTCGCTTGTCCGATGCCCATCAGCGCCGAGCCGGCGTTGGAGAGCACCATCTTGACATCGGCGAAGTCGGTGTTGATCAGACCAGGAGTGGTGATGAGCCCGGTGATGCCGGAGACTCCCTGCAAGAGGACCTCGTCGGCCATCTTGAACGCATTGAGCACGCTGGTCTTGTCGTTGGCCACGGTGAGCAACCGATCGTTCGGGATGACGATCAGGGTGTCGACCTTCTCCTTGAGCTTCTGCACACCGTTGTCGGCCTGGACCGAGCGCCGACGCCCCTCGAACGCGAACGGGCGGGTGACCACGCCGATGGTGAGTGCACCGGCTTCACGTGCGATCTCGGCGATCACCGGCGCTGCTCCGGTGCCGGTACCGCCACCCTCGCCCGCGGTGATGAACACCATGTCGGCGCCACGAACCATCTCTTCGATCTCGTCGCGGTGCGCCTCGGCGGCCGAGCGGCCGACTTCGGGATCGCTACCAGCGCCGAGTCCACGGGTGAGGTCACGGCCGACGTCGAGCTTGACGTCGGCGTCGCTCATGAGGAGCGCCTGCGCGTCGGTGTTGACGGCGATGAACTCGACCCCCTTCAACCCGGCGTCGATCATGCGGTTGACGGCGTTCACGCCGCCCCCGCCGACGCCGATGACCTTGATCACAGCGAGATAGTTCTGCGGAGCGCCGACCATCAGCGGGTCCTCCATGTGGATTGGTTCATGTATCGGATCGTTTCAGCCGAGCGGCGGACAATGACTGGCAGACGTTGCCTCGTACATTCTGCCAGGTCCAGCGCCTGCAGATGTGGACGCTCACCGTACCGTAACTTGCGCCGTGGAGACGTCGATGACCGTCACCTGCTCGGCGTCGAGGTCGTCGAGTGTCCTCTGCAGCCGCACCAGCTTCTCGATCTGAGCGTTCTCTCCGATCGCCGATCCGAACCGCACTTCGATCAGACCGTCCTCACCGGAGAGCACCAGGACCAGGTCGGCGCCATCGGGCGTGACCAGCATCGAATCGACGCGGCCACGGATGTCGGGCGTGAGCTTCGTCACCAGTGACGCCGCCGACGAGTACCCGATGGAGGCGAACTGCCCCGGGACGACGTCGAGCGTGCCCGGGCCCGAAATCCATACGAGCGCCACTGGTTGCCCGTCGACGAGGCCGAGCACCCGGCCATCGGCGTCGATCACCCGGGCCTGACCGTCGGCGCCCATCATCGCTGCCATCGGGGTGCGCTCGCGTATTTCGATCGACGCCGAGTCGGGGAACGACGTGCGGACGCGGGCGTCTTCGACCCAGGGGATGTCCTCGACCTGTGCTTCCACGTCGCCGATGTCGACGAGCAGTACCGGTGTTCCCGTGAGGTCGTCGATCACCACATCGAGTGCGGTCTGATCCGTGTAGACGTTGCCGGTGACCGTCACCTGATCGACGGCGAACAGCGACGAACCCAACAGCGCCAGCACAGCGATCACGATGATCACCACGACGCCGCCGAGCGCCAACCACCAGAGCCGCCGGCGGTTCTCGGACCGCTTCACACCGATGCGGCGCTGACGGATGCGGGGCTCGATCCCTCTGGTGGAGTTGTCACGGGGGAAGACGGCATCGGTGCTGCCGTCGTCGTCGATGAACACCGGTTTCAGACCGGACGGGTCGCCCTCGAGTTCGTCGTCGAGATAGGCAGCATCGGGCAGATCGTCGCCGATGATCGAAATCGTCGCCCGTTCGGACGACGACAGATCAGCAGGTGACGAATCCACCAGTGACCGATCCACTCGGAACTCGGCAGCCGTTTCGTCGAGCTCGACCTCGGGAGCGAAGACGCGCGACAGTTCGTCGAGGACGGCGTCGTCGGTTAGCATTGTCTCTGGCACCGACACATTGCCGGTCGAAAAGTCGGTCCCGGAGGCGGAGGCGGAGGCGGAGGCGGACGCCGTGTTGCGTTTGCGTTTCCAGGCCATCTCAGAACACGTCGCCTTCGTCGAAACCGACCAGCCGGATCTCGCTGCGCAGCCGGAACCCGCTCGTGGCCTCGACGCATTTGCGCACGTGGGTCATCAAGGCGAGTACGTCGTCGGCTCGGCCACCGTCGTCGGCCTGGATGAAATTGGCGTGTTTCTCGGACACCGTGGCCGTACCGAGCCGGTGACCACGCAGGCCCGCTTCATCGATGAGGGCTCCGGCGCTCACCTCGCCGGGCACCGGATTGACGAACACCGATCCGGCGTTCTGCCCACCGGGCTGGTTCGCCCGCCGCCACGCCACGATGTCGCTGATCTGTTGCGCCGACTCCTCCGCGTCGCCCTGGTGTAGTTGCAGCGTTGCTTCGAGCACGAGCTGGTGCGGCGCCAGCGAACTCGATCGGAACTCCAACCCGAGTTCATCGACCGTCAACGTGCGCTCGACACCGTCGTGCAGGTCGAACACGACCACCTCGACCAGCGACGTCGACATGTCCGATCCGTGCCCTCCAGCGTTCATGCGGACCGCTCCGCCGATCGATCCCGGCACGCCGACGGCCCACTCGAACCCGCCGAGGCCAGCAGCCGCAGTCTTGCGGGCCAGCACCGGCAGCGCCACACTCGCCGAGGCCACCACGGTGGCGGCCGAGGTGTCGATGTCGATCGCGCTGTCGCTCTCGCCCAGACCCACGGCAATTCCCGGGTAGCCGCCATCGGCGACGAGCAGGTTCGATCCGCGTCCGACCACCAGGACCGGAAGTCCCGACGCCTTCGCCGCATCGGCGACGACGTGGAGTTGACTGCGCTCGGTGATCCGCACGAACAGTGCCGCAACACCTCCGACCCGGTAGGTCGTCATGGGCCCCAGGGCAACGTCTCGCTGGGCGACATCTCCGAGGCAGCCGAGCCGATCGGCAGCCACCTCGACAGCAGCGGCGAGACGCAACGTGGTCGCTCCCGAGCCAGCGTCGGGATCGACGTCGAGGTCAGCGTCGGCGGACATCGAGAACCTCCGACGGAAGCGTGGCGATGTCGCCGCAGCCCATCGAGATGCAGACGTCGCCGCTGCGCACCTCGCGGGCGAGGAACGCAACGAGATCCTCGCGGCGCGGCAACCACACCACACGACGACCAGGGTCGGCTTCGGTGACCGCATTGACGATGAGCTTGCCGGTCACCCCGGGGATCGGCGCGGTGCCCGACGCGTAGATGTCGGTCAGTACCACGACGTCGGCGGACGTGAACGCCGTGGCGTACTCCTGCCACATGCCGGCGATGCGGTGGTACCGATTGGGCTGGAACACAGCGACCACCCGTTGCCAGCCATCGCCGCTGTCGCGGGCGGCGCAGATCACCGCGTCGATCTCGGACGGGAGGTGGGCATAGTCGTCGACGAAGGTGGCGCCGTCATCGACGCCTTGCACATCGAACCGACGCGCAACGCCACCGAAGCGGGCGAGGGCCTCGGCGATGTCGGCGAACGGCACCCCGAGGGCGAGCGCCATCGCGGCCGCACCGGTGGCGTTGACCACGTTGTGGATCCCACGCAACGGCAGCTCGATCTCGCCGAGCCGCTCACCTGAAGCGTCATCATCGCCACCAGCTCCACCAGCACCGCGAACCAGGTCGAAGGTGAACGAACCCGACGTCGGGCGCACATCGACCGCACGCACATCGCACCATGCGCCGAGGCCGTAGGTGAGCGCACCGTGACGCGCTGCCAGTGCGGCGCAGATCGGATCATCACCGCACACCACCTTGGGGCCCTCGATCTGGCCGAGGTAGGTGTCGAAGCTCGCCACGATGGCATCGAACGAGCCGTAGTGGTCGAGGTGGTCGGCCTCGACGTTGGTGAGGATCGTGCCGAACAGCGGCAGTTCGAGATGGGTGCCGTCGCTCTCGTCGGCCTCGACCACCAGCCAGTCGCCATGTGTCCAATGCGCTCCGGTGCCGACATCGGTGACGTCGCCACCGACGACGAAACTCGGTCGCATCCCCGCCTGGGCGAGGATCAGCATCAACATCGAGGTGGTCGTGGTCTTGCCGTGCGTGCCGGCCACGGCAAGTGACTTCGCCCTGGCACAGATCGACGCGAGCATCCCCGCCCGGGTGAGCACCGTGACCCCGGTGTTGCGAGCCTCGTCGAGCTCGATGTTCCTCGCCGGGATCGCCGTGGACGCAGTGACAGCATCGACCCCATGCGCCAGCACGCGATCGTGGCCGATGTGAACGTCGACGCCAGCTGCGCGAACCCGTTCGAGCACGGGATGATCGCGCAGGTCGGATCCCGACACCACGTGGCCCATCTCGGCCAGTGCGATCGCGACAGCACTCATACCGGGCCCACCCACGCCGACGACGTGCAGCCGATGCGCGATCGCGAGGTCGAGGGGCGGATGCGGCGACGCCGACGAAGGCACCGGTGCATCCGACAACGAATCGATCGCTCGTTGCAGCGGGGCGCGAATGGTGCCTGGGAGTGGCGAGCTTGCGAGGACGGGGGGCGTCACGATGGCAGAGATGTTAGAGCGACGCGTTCGATCAAACTGGCCAAGGCGCCCGACCGATGGATCTCGCCGCGTCGACGCGCAGCCGCCCCGAGTTCGTCCCGTCGGTCGGTGTCGGCGCGCAGCGCATCGATCGTTTCTTCCAGGCGACCGATGTCGGCCTCACGCAGCAGCACCGCCCCACCGACCTCGGACAGCCACGCCACGTTGTCGGTCTGGTGATCATCGGCCGATCCGGCCCACGGAACCAGGATCGCCGGGGTACCGGTGACGGCCACCTCGTGCACCGTGCTGGCCCCGCCTCGACCGATCATGATGTCGCAGGAGGCGTAGACCGCCGGCATGTCGGACTCGTACCCGACCACCTGGTGGAGCACCGCGCCGTCGACCTGCTCGACGGTGTCGACGAAGCGTTCACCCGCGATCTGGCGCACGGCGAGGAGATCGTCCTCGCTGTGCGCTCGCACGTATGAAGCAATTGCGTCGTTGAGCACGCCCGAACCCAACGAGCCACCCATCACCGCAATCACGAAACGCTGCGGGTCGAGACCGAGCGCCGCTCTTGCCGCTGCGCGTCGGACGTCGTCCGATCGGTCGACGTCGAGGATCGTCCGGCGCACCGGCGCACCCGTCAACTCGGAGCGCGGTAACGGCGAGTTCTCGAACGCGACAGCGCACGCCGCCGCGAACCGCGCCGACGATCGACTTGCCCGACCAGGCGTGCGGTCGTACGACACCACCACCACCGGGATACCGAGGCGTCTGGCAGCGAACACCGCCGGCATGCTGGCGTAGCCGCCGACGGACACCACCACGCGCGGTTGCCACTCGCGCAGGAGCCGGGTCGCCGTTCGGGTGCTGCGCAGCATCTTGGGCACGAAGCCGAGATTGACCCTGGTGAGACGTCGTTGCACCCCGACCACATCGAGGAACGTGTGGGGATAGGGCGTATCGGGGAGCAGACGGGTCTCCACACCGCGCTTGGCACCCACATAACGGATCGAGGCCGCGTCGTGGCCGGCATCGACCAACGCGTCGGCGACCGCCAAGGCTGGGAGCACGTGACCGGAGGTGCCTCCCCCGGTGACCACCGCGAATGCGTGCTGGCTCATCGCGCGTTGATCCGCCGCGCCACGCTCAGCAACAGCCCGACCGCCGTCATACTGACGAAGAGCGAGCTGCCGCCGGCAGAGAAGAACGGCAGCGTGAGCCCGGTGACCGGCATGAAGCCGACGACCCCACCGATGTTCACGATGGCCTGCACCCCGAACCACGAAGCGATTCCGCCAGCGAGCAGCATGCCGAACCGGTCAGGTGCCGCAATGGCGGTTTGCACGCCGAGCGCCACGAGCATCACGAAGCCACCGATGACGGCGACGGTGCCGATGAGGCCGAGTTCGTCGGCGATCACCGCGAAGATGAAGTCGCTGTGTGCGTACGGCAGAAAGCCGAGCTTGGCGTTGCTGCCGCCGATCCCTGAACCCGACAGGCCACCCGACGCCATGCCCAAGTAGCCCTGGTAGGTCTGGTAGGCGAGATGGTCCTTCTCCTCGGCCATGTTCATGAATGCGGTGAAACGATCGATCCGGAACTGGCTCGACACGACGAACAGCAGTGCGGCACCAGTGGCACCGGCCGCCATGCCCGACAGCGGGACGAGCGGCACTCCGGCCACCCAGGCAACGCTGAACACGATGGCACTGAGCACGATGGCGGCACCGAGGTCGCCCTGCACCAGACACAGACCGGCGCCAACCGTTGCGATCAGACCCAGCGGGAACAGCGTCGCGTAGCGATCACCGAGGTTGTCGCGGCGCCGGGTGAGGAGGTCGGCAGCGAGGATGACCACGGCGATCTTCAAGAACTCGGAGGGCTGCGCGCTGAGCGGGCCCAGCCGAATCCACGAGCGGGCGCCGTTCACCGTGCTGCCGATGCCTGGGGCGAACGGGGCGGCCATCGCCGTCACGGCCAACAGCGTGATGGGGATCACCAGCCGCTGCCACCGACGATAGGAGATCTTCGCCATCAGACCCAGCGAGACCAGCCCGAGCCCCGCCCACATCGCCTGCCTGATGAAGACCCGGTACGGCGAGTGGCCTTGGTTCGCTTCGGTGACCGCCGACGCCGACAGCACCATGACCAGCCCCAGCATCACCAGCACCGAGACCACGCCGGCGATCGCATAGAACGTTCCCGTCGGTGGTCCGAGCACCTCGGGCGCCACGCGCTTGCTGCGCGTATGTGCACGAGGCGATCGGTTCGCACGTCGAGCTGCCGGCTGCGCCGCTGATCGACGTCGTTCGGGCCGGTCGCCACCCATTCGGGAATCGCGGCTCGTTCGGGCGTTGCTGCTCGTTCGGGCGTTACTGGGTGGCGTCGCCGGTTCGCCGTGCAGGCGTTCGAGGGTTGCCCGCCGACGATCATCGACGCTCATGGTGCTGGTCATCGGGAACTCCCCTGCTCGTGGGCGATGGTCGGTGTCGCACCGGTGGTGGTGGTGGTGGTCGTGGTGGTGGTCGGAGCGCCGAAACGCTCGACGACCAGTGATCGGAAGTGGTCACCTCGGGCTTCGAACCCGGTGTACTGATCGAAGCTGGCGCAGCCTGGCGACAGCAGCACGGTGGCGCCGCGCGCCGCGATCCGTGCGGCGCTCTCCACGGCGGCGGGAAGGTCGGCAACGACCTCGACGGCCGCCACCCCGGCAAATGCAGCTGCGATCGCCGCAGCGGTGTCGCCCATGGCGATCACCGCATCGATGCCATCGATGTCGACGGCCATCGTCGACAGGTCGACGCCCTTGTCGTACCCACCGGCGATCAGGACCAGCGAGTCGAACGATCGGATGGCGGCGAGCGCTGCGTGGGGTGTGGTCGCCTTCGAGTCGTTGAACCACGACACGTCGTTCCAGGTGCCGACGTGCTCGAGGCGGTGCGGCGGACCAGTGAACGATGCCAGCGCCGTTGCGATGGCCTCGGTGGTGCCGAGCCCGGTCTCGAGGATCAGCGCCGACGCCGCCAGTGCATTGGTGATGTCGTGCGGCAGGCTCCGCTTCATCATGTCCACCGAAGCGATCGAGCCTGCTGGCCCGACGAGGTGGCCGTCGACGACGCAATAGTCGGAGTCGGTGGCCCCGAACGTCACCTGGCGCCCGGGGGCCGACCGCAGACGCCGCATCACGATCGGATCGTCGACGTAGCCGACGGCAACATCATCCGCACCCTGGTGGGCCCAGATCTGCGCTTTGGCAGCTTCGTAGGTGTCCATCGAACGGTGCCAGTTGAGGTGGTCGGGTGCCAGATTGAGCCACGCAGCTCCCTCCGCCCGGAACGTCGGGGTCCAGGCGAGACGGAAGCTCGTGCATTCCACCACGAAGGCGTCGAGATCCATGGTGATCGCATCGACCAACGGCGTCGACGTGTTGCCGGCATCGACGGTGCGCAGACCGGCAGCGCGCAGCATCTCGACGGCCAGCAAGGTCGTGGTCGTCTTTCCGTCGGTTCCCGTGATCGCCAGCATCGGGCGCGGCCCACCTGCGCGCTCCTGCTCCCAGCGGTACGCGAGTTCGATCTCCGACACCAACTCGACACCGGCCGCCTGCGCACCGACGACGACGTCGTGTGTCTCGGGGACTCCCGGAGCAGGGCTGACCAGGTCACACGACCCGATCACATCCGCCAGGGCTTGCGCGTCCGGCCGACCGAGCAACTCGACGCCGAGTTCGCCGGCCAGGTCGCGCCGCCGGTCGTCGATGGCGTCATCGGCGACCACGACGTCGTAGCCGTGACGCAGCAGCGCCCGCACCGTCGACTCCCCCGTCACCGCGAGGCCGTACACGAGCGCCCGGCTCATGGCTGCACCTGGGCGGTGAAGTCGGCGATGAAGATGGCGAGCGCTGCGGCGACGCAGATCGCCGAGATCAGCCAGAAGCGGATGATCACCGTGGTCTCGGGCCACCCGATCAGCTCGAAGTGGTGGTGGATCGGCGACATCCGGAACAGGCGCTTCGTCCGACCCGAGGCCTTGAACACCGCCATCTGGATCGCGACCGAACCGGCTTCCATCACGTAGATGCCGCCGACGAGAACGATCAGCAGCGTCACGTTGAGCGTGAGGGCCAAGAATGCCAGCGCCGAGCCGATCGCGAGGGCACCGACGTCGCCCATGAAGATCCGCGCCGGCGCTGCGTTCCACCACAGGAAACCGAGACAGCCACCTGCGAACGCCGCCGCGAACACACCCATGTCGAGCGGGTTCACGACGGTGCTGTAGATGTCGGGGTTACGGAATGCCCAGTAGGCGATGATCGTGAAGGCGCCGAAGCCCATCAACGCCGAACCCGATGCGAGACCGTCGAGGCCGTCGGTGACGTTCACCGCGTTGGTGGTCGCCCAGATGATCATCCCGGCCCAGACGACCCAGACTGCGGTGGGAACTTCGAGGCCGACAGCGCCGCGGGTGACGTTGATCGTCTCGGAGATTCCGGTTCCGACCACGAGCCACCAGCCCATGGCGATGCTCGCCAGCATCGTGATGTAGTTCTTCTGCTTCCAGAAGATGCCCCGGTTGTGACGCTTGCGTACCTTGATGAAGTCGTCGAGGAACCCCATCAGCGCCATGAACAGCACGCCGACCCACACGATCATCGCCTGATCGGAGAACGCGAGACCGGGCCGGATGTGAGCCACGAGCCAGCCGACGAACGCTGCAACGACGATGGCGATGCCGCCCATGGTGGGTGTGCCCTGCTTGAGCATGTGGTGCTCGGGCCCGTGATCCTCCTTGCCGAGGATCGGTTGCCCCTGTCCGCGCTGACGGAAGAACGCGATGAGGTAGCGGGTGCCGAACAGCGACACGAGCATCGAGCTCGCACCGGCGAGGATGATGGCAATCACGGGTGCGCCCCGAGGAATTCGCGGGCCACAGCCCGATCATCGAACTCGACCGAATGGTCGGCGAACTCCTGCATCGTCTCGTGGCCCTTGCCCGCAATGACCACCACGTCGCCGGGCGTCGCCGAGGCAATGGCCTCACCGATCGCTTCGCGACGGTCGAGGATCGTGCGGACATCGGCGTGAGCGCCGCTGTCGATGCCACCGAGGATCTCGTCGATGATCGCCTGCGGTGGTTCACTGCGCGGGTTGTCGGAGGTGATCACCACCCGATCGGAACCACGGAATGCAAGGGCGCCCATTTCGGGACGCTTCGCCCGATCGCGATTTCCTCCGCAGCCGAACACCACGATGAGCGACCCGTCTCCCGCCACCGAACGTGCGGCTTCGAGCAGTCGCTCGAGCCCGTCGGGCGTGTGCGCGTAGTCGACGATCACGGTGACATCATGTGCGCCACCGTCGTCAGCTTCGATCACCTCGAAGCGTCCCGGCACGGTGGCGAGCGACGAGACTCCTGCCACCGCCACATCCACGTCGATGCCCAACTCGACAGCGGTCGTCAACGCGGCCAGCGAGTTGGCGACGTTGAAGTCGCCGCCCATCGGCACCTCGACTCGTCTCCCACGCCACGTGTACACGTGTGATGTCGCAGTGACGGCGACATCGGAGATGTCGGCCAGGCTGTACTCGACGACACGGAACTCGCTCCCGACGACATCGGACGGCGCCGTGTCCGCGATGAGGCGCCCGTGCGGGTCGTCGACGTTGATCACTCCGAGGCTCGAGAACGACGGTGTGAACAACCTGGCCTTGGCACGGAAGTACTCCTCGTGCGAGCCGTGGATGTCGAGATGGTCGTGTCCGAGGTTGGTGAACACCACCGCGTCGAACTCGGTGCCGTCGACGCGGTGCATCGCGAGCGCATGCGACGATACTTCTAGCGCCGCCGCCGTGCAGCCGGTGTCGACGAAGTCGCGCAGCAACGTCTGCAGCTCTGGCGCCTCCGGTGTGGTTCTCGTGCCGTGGAGGGTTCCGACGACCCCGCACGGTCGCCCCGCCGCCTCGAAGATCGATGCCATCAACGCAGCGGTGGTCGTCTTGCCGTTGGTTCCCGTGATGCCGACGGTGGCGAGCGCTCGGCTCGGATGACCGGCGACCTCGGCAGCAATCGGCCCGAGGCGGAGACGCGTGTCGTCCACCACGATCTGGGGCACCGCAACGCCCTGGTCCACCGATCCGTCGAGCTGATGGTCAGCGAGCACCGCCGTCGCGCCACAGCGCACGGCGTCAGCAGCAAACGTGTGGCCGTCGAACCGCTCGCCGCGAAGGCACGCATAGAGCGATCCGGGCACGACCTGGCGCGAGTCGTGGACGACCGAGCCGATCACGGTGCCCCGCTCGACGATGGCGCTCAACTGCGCCAGACCGGTGACATCGGAAGATGGCGTCATCAGGCCCTCATCATGCCGGGCACCCGGTGGCGCCCGGCGCGGGCACGATGCCCAATTCGTGTATCAGAGTGGGCGCCAGCTCGGCGAACACAGGCGCTGCTGCGGTCCCACCGAAGCGATCGCCGGTGCCGGCAGGCGGCTCGTCGACCGAGATCAACACGGTCACCTGCGGGTCTTCGGCTGGGAAGAACCCGACGAAGCTCGAGTAGTAGATGCGATCCCCGTTGTCATCGAAGTAGGTGCCGTTGTCGGCCGCTTTGAACGCGGTGCCCGTCTTGCCGGCGATCGACAGGCCGTCGACCTGGGCTCGGGTGGCGGTGCCGCTGCACACCACGTTGCGCATCATCTCGGCGGTCTGGAGGGCCGCTTGCTCACTGACGACCCGGCGCGATTCCGAAGGAGCGGTCTCGGTGATGGTGCCATCGGGGCCGACGGTCGCGTTGACCAGCTTCGGGGCGACGTAGGTGCCGCGATTCGCGATCGTGTTGACCGCGGCGACCAGCTGCAGCGATGTGCTCGACACGCCCTGACCGTACGAAACGGTCACGCGCTCGGAGCCCCAGAGGTCTTCCGGCTGCTTCAGGATTCCCGGCGACTCACCGGGGAAGTCGAGGGCCGTCTTCGAGCCGAGGCCGAATTGGGCCATGTACTCGCGGTGCTTCGCCCGCCCCATTTCCTGTTGCACGAAGATCGTGCCGATGTTCGACGACTCGATGAGGATCTGCGAGACCGACATCACCGTGTCGGGGTGTTCGTGTGAGTTCTTCAGGAGGTGGTCGTAGTACTGCTTGCGCCAGGGCACCAGATACGACGTCTCAGGTGTGACCAAGCCCTCGCTGAGTGCGCTGGCGATCGTGATCACCTTGGCGACCGACCCGGGTTCGTACGAGTCGACGGCAGCGAAGTTGCCCGAGGTCACCTCATACCGACCCGATTCCTCGTTCATGCGCACCGACGCCATCGAGTAGATCTCACCGGTGTCGGTGTCCATGGCGATTGCGGTGGCACCCTTCGCGCCGATGGCAGCAACCTGCTCCAGCAGCACCTGCTCCGTGGAGTACTGAACCGATCGGTCGAGACTGAGCACGAGGTCGTCGCCAGCCACCGGTCGCGTGGCAACTGTCTCCGAACCGGGAATCGAACGGCCGCCAGGAGCGACCTCACGGCGCATCTCGCCGCCGGTACCGGTGAGCAGGTCGTCGAACTGGAACTCGAGTCCCGAAATTCCCACGCCGTCGATGTCGGTGCGTCCGATGACGCTGCGCCCGGTGTCGCCACCGGGCATCTCACGCCGGCTCTCCCGGTCGACATTGACGCCAGCGAGCTTCAACGAGGAGATCTCGTCGCCGATGTCGGCGTCAGCCTGACGCCGCACGAACACGAAACCACGGTCCTTCGATGCGATCTCGGCGAGCAGCTGGGCGGTCTCGTCGTCGGGAAGGTCGAGCAGATCGTCGAGGATCTGGACGGTGGCGGGTCCGTTGTCGATGAGCTTGGGATTGATCGACACCGTGACGGCGGGAACCGACATTGCGAGCTCGGCACCGTGACGGTCGAACATGGTCCCGCGCTGAGCTTGGATGGTGACCGAGCGGGTCCACTGGTCCGCAGCAGCCGAGCGAAGGGTGTCGGCCTCGGTGGTCTGCAGATAGGCGACCCGCCCGATGAGTCCGATCAACACGGCGGCGATGACGATCAATGCCACGATGAGCCGATGCCGCGGTGACCCGGATCGAAACCTCGACACCGTCCGACGTGGCGGCGTGCTGCGCACCTTGGCACGCTTCGTCGATGGCTCGGGCGCTGGTGCAGCAGGCCGTCGTTCGGCCGGCTGTCGTTCGGCGGGTCGGTGACGGCGTGCGGTGTCGTTCGTGCGTCCCCGGGTATCGCTGGTTCGTTGTCGGGCGTCGAGAGTTCGCCCCCGAGCTGACGCCGCTGCATGGGTTTGCTTGCCGACTGGGGCGGTGTGGGTCCGGGTCGCCGGCTTCACGGCTCTCCTTCGGTGACGCTCTTGACCGCACGGAACTGATCGAGCGGGTCGGTGTGGATGAGGATCTGTACGGCGTTGTCGCCGATCGCGCCGGCGGCCGCGAGTTGGCGAGCCACCGCCTCGGGCGTGACGGCCACGAACGTGCTCGCCTCGCCTCGGTACATGCCGAGTGCGGACGCTGCGTCGGCCAGTCGAACGGGAGAACGCAGCTCGGCGCGCTCGTAGCGGAGTTCGTCGAATCGTTCGCGTTCGGCGCTCACCTGGCGGTCGAGGCGGTCGAGGCGCAGCTGGCGCTCGGCCAGTTGTGTGTGGAACACGGCCGCGCCGAGCAGCCCGAGGAACACGAGTGACCATGCCATCGCTCCGACCAACGCCGGCCAGCGCCGGCGGCGCGGCACCACCGTCAACGATGGGCGCTCAGCGGCCCTGGCCTTCTGGGGCTTGCTGTGGCGAAGCAACGGGAGCGCTGGCATCAGTCCCCCACCGGCTGTCCGTCGCTCTTGCGAGTCGCCTCGATGCGCTCGACGACGCGCAGGCGTGCCGAGACTGCGCGTCGGTTCTGTTGCCGCTCGACGTCGCTTGCCCGCTTGGCGATGCCGCGCACGAGGCGAACGGTCTGGATGGCACCGCACACGCACGGGAGGTCGTCGGGGCAGTCACATGCGCCTGCGGCAACTGCAAAGCGGTCTTTCACGATGCGGTCTTCGCCGGAGTGGTAGGAGAGCACGGCGATGCGGCCTCCTGGCCGGGTGGCCTGCACCGCTTGGTCGAGCGCGTCGGGGAGTACACCGAGTTCGTCGTTGACTTCGATCCTGATCGCCTGGAACGTCCGCTTGGCCGGGTGGCCACCGGTGCGTCGTGCCGCTGCCGGAATGGCCGAGGTCACGATCGCCGCGAGCTCGGTGGTGGTCTGGATCGGACGGGCGGCACAGATCGCTCGGGCGATTCGGCCGGCGAAACGTTCGTCGCCGTAGCGCCTGATGATCCGTGCGAGTTCCGACTCCGAGTACCCGTTGACGACGTCGTCGGCCGACCAGGACTGGTCGGCATCCATGCGCATGTCGAGTGGTCCGTCGTGGCGATACGAGAATCCCCGATCCCCGCGATCGAGCTGCGGTGACGACACGCCGAGGTCGAACAGCGCTCCACTGATGGCCGCCACGTCGTGGTCGGCGAGTGCTGCGTCGAGCTGATCGAACCGGCGACGACTGATGCGAACCCGGTTGCCGTACTGCGACAGATGGTCGGCGGCAGCGTCGAGAGCATCGACATCCTGATCGATCCCGATCATGTCGAGGTCGTCGCGTGAATCCAGCAGCGCTGCGGCGTGACCACCGCCTCCGAGCGTGGCGTCGACGATCGTGCCGGACGGCACCGAGGCGAAGATCGCAGTGATCTCATCGATCATGACCGGGGCATGTTGGAAATCAGGAGCGTCCGCGATCTCAGGGCCGGTCATGCTGCACCCCCGGCGATCTCGTGCTGTCCGGCGACCTCGTTGAGATGGTGGGCCTGCGGGTCCCAGATCTCGATCTGGTCGATGTTGCCGAGCACGACCACGGCTGCCTGCGGTGCGAGACCGGCGTGCTCTCGCAGGCGGGCGTCGAGCGTGACTCGTCCCTGCTTGTCGATGGTGGCTTGGCTGGCCGACGAGGCGAAGGCCCGCTGGCGGTTACGGGTGACTTCACCGCGCTTGGCCTTGGCGACCATGTCGGCCGCTTCGGCTTCGAACGATTCGACGCTGCGGACGCTGACACAGCCGTCGTCGCCGAAGAAGAGGTAGCAGTGGTCGCCGAGTTCACCCCGGTACGACGAGGGCAGTGCCACTCGTCCCCGTTCGTCGAGCTGGCGCTCGTGGACCCCTACAAACACGCGCCGCGTTCCTCATGCTCTCATCCCCCGCGGCGAACCTGCCGTGCCGGGAACGCGGGAGTCCTCCCCGGCGTTCCCCATTCTGCCCCCATTTTCCCCCATTGTCAACCATTTCCCCCCACTATCATGCCAAACAGCCCCATCGGACCCCATCCACGCCGCGCCGCACCCGACGAGCTTCGACGCGATGAGCGAAATCCCCGCCGAGCGGGGTTTCGCTCATGACCGCACGGTTCGAGAGCGCCGGTTTCGACGCGCAGGTCAGGCGAGCGTGGCGGCGAGCAGGTCGACGACAGCGTCGGAGGACGTGTCGGGCATGGTGGCGACCGGCGTGAGGTCGACGAGCCCTGGTCGGAGATTCTGCGCCAGCAACTCCACCAACCGTGATGGGTCGTACGTCGAGTACCAGCAGCATTGGAGCCGGGCGGCATGACGGGTTCGGCGCTGGCTGATACCCACCAACTTGCGGCCATCCACCAAGACCTCGCCGGCCCCGACACCGTCGAAGCACACCAGCGACGACGACGCCGTGGACTGCATGGCGCCCTCGTGGACGGTCACCTCCTGGCCCGGGTCGAGCAGCGTGGCGATCGCGGCGACGAGGTGGTGCCCCACCCACACCATTGGACGGTGCACGTCGTCGGACCAGCCGCCGCTACCAGCCGGGACGATGACATCGATCCAGGTCACCTCGCCGGGCAGCAGCAGCACCGCTCCCCCGCCACTTCGTCGCCGCACCACGTCGACACCGGCCCGATCGCAGGCGTCGCGATCGACGACCGACACGTCTTGCGACGATCCCAACACCAGCGCCGGTGTGGTGATGTCGTGGCGCCAGATCTCACAGCGCGCTGGATCTGGCACCGGCCGGGCGTGGAACTCGGCTGCCGAAGATGTCGACCGGACGAGTCGGTACGGCCAGCTAGCGCTCACGAAGCGAGCGGCAGGTACGCGCGCCAGGTATCGGGAACACCGCTCACCGACACGACCACCCATGCCGTCGCGCGCGGAGCACGACATGGTCGGGCCAGGTGCATGCCGGCCTCGTCGGGCGTGCGATCGCGTTTGCCGAGGTTGCACGGACGGCACGCCGCAGCGACGTTCTCCCACGTGTGCGGTCCACCCTTCGACCTCGGCACGACGTGATCGATCGAGTCGGCTCGATCACCGCAGTACTGGCAGCAGAAGTCGTCGCGGGCGAATACCGCCCGCCGAGACAACGCCGCACGACGGACGTACGGCACCTTCACCATGTAGCGCAGGCGAATCACGGACGGACTCGGCAGGCTCAGCCGTTCGGAATGGATGACGCGACCATCGTCTTCGAGCACGTCGGCCTTCTCGGCGATGACGAGACATGTGGCCCGCTCGCTGGACACGATGCTCAGCGGTTCGAAACTGGCGTTGAGGACGAGCGCGCTCAGCACGACATCTCCATTGCCCGCACGCCGGTCAGACGTCGAGCCGCTGCCAATCGCGGCACCATCGCAGGTAGTTCAGCACATCTTTCGCTTCGGGGCGATGCGAGATATCGCCATATTGGGTCACGAGACGAAACTCCAGGTATGACCGCGACGGCACCGGGAGATACGGCGCCCGGGTCCACCACTTCGACGGAACCAGCCGCACCCCTTGGCGAATCGCCGTTCCCCACAACGAAGGATGCCGCATCACGACGACCAGCACGGACATCAAGCGGGCTTGGGCTCCTTCGGGAGTTGCAGGATCATCTCGCCGATGATATTGCGCTGGATCTGCGACGACCCGGCGTAGATGGTGCCCGCACGAGCGTTCAGGAAGGTGTTCACCCACGATCCCGACGTGTTGGCGGCACCTGGGTCGTCGGTCTGGAACGACGACGACGGCGGGCGACCTTCGATGTACATCGCGTCGGCACCGAGGATGTCGACGCCCAACTCGGTGACGACTCGGTGGTACTCGCTCCAGTAGAGCTTCGAGATCGCTCCATCGGGACCGGGGTGATGGCCAGCGAGGAACTGCGTGAGGGTGCGCTGTCCGAGGAACTTCATGATCTGCACCTTCGAATGGCACCAGGCCAGACGCTGGCGGATGATGGGGTCAGTCGTGAGACCCCGCTCGCGCGCCATTTCGATCAGGCGGTCGAGTTCGGTCTGATAGCGGATCGGGCCGGTCGCTGCCGCCTCGCCTCGCTCGAAGCCGAGCAGCGACATCGCCACAGCCCAACCGTTGTTGACACCACCGACGACGTTCTCCTTCGGGCAGCGGGCATCTGTGTAGAACACCTCGTTGAACTCGCTCTCGCCAGAGATCATCTTGATCGGCCGGACCTCGATGCCCGGCTGGTCCATCGGCACCAGCAGGAACGAGATTCCCTTGTGTTTGGGCGAATCGGGATCGGTGCGCGCGAGGGTGAAGATGTGATCGGCGAGATGGCCTGCAGACGTCCAGATCTTCTGGCCGTTCAACACCCATTCGTCGCCGTCGAGTTCGGCCCTCAGCCCGACGTTGCCCAGGTCGGAACCCGCGTCGGGCTCGGAGTAACCCTGGCACCACGTGTCTTCACCAGCCAGCAGCCGAGGGATGTAGTGCGACTTCTGCTCCTCGGTGCCCCACATCAGCAACGTGTTGCCGAGCATCTGGATACCGAACACGTCGTTGGGGCCACCGCTCGGCACGCCGGCGCGAGTGAACTCCTCGGCGAGGATGACCTGCTCGGTTGCGGTCAGGCCAGCGCCGCCGTACTCACTCGGCCACCCCGGTGCGAGATAGTTCGCCTCGTAGAGCGTCTTGCGCCACACCGTGACGAAGTCGGTGATGTCGTCGCCTTCGAGTCCGCCCAGGCCGTTCCAGTTCGACGGCAGCTTCTCGGCGAGGAATGCCTGCACCTTCTCGCGGTACGCCTCGGCTTCTGGGGAGTAGGTCGGATCCATACGGCGAGGCTACTCGTACCTGTCGGAGCGGGCCATCCCGGCGACGAGCGCGGCGGTACCGACCAATGGCTGCACGAAGCCCGATGGCTCGACCACCTGGATGCCTGCAAGGTGTGCGAGCCTCATCCTTGCGGCGAGTTCGCGCCGCATCGTGTCGAGCATCACGTCGCCGAAGGTGTCGACGACGACACCCGAGAGCACGAATGTCGACACGTCGAACGCAGCGGCCGACGATGCGATCGCCCGCCCCACCATGATCCCGGTGCGTTCGACGATCGACGGCGTCGCACGGCGCAGGGGACGGTTCATCTCGGCTTCGAGTGCCCCTGCTGACGCATAGGCAGCGAGACAGCCCAGGGCACCACACGTGCACGCCTGCCCACCAGGATCGACGTTGAGGTGCGCGATCGACCCGGCATTACCATGTGCGCCACGCAGGCGAACTCCGTCGACGGTGCATGCAGACTCGATGGTGCGATCGAGTACGAGCGTGAAGAAGCTGGTGGTCGTGAGCGTGTCGCCGTAGCGCAACTCGCCGTGGGCGTTCGCTCCGGCGAGGGTGTCGAGCACCACGGGCAGGCCGGTGAGATCTTCGAGGTGCAGTCGCAACGGAAAGCCCGACCAGGCCGGCAACGCCTCGGGCGATACGGAGCCGGCCGGCTCGTCGATGGGGCCAGCACAGCTGACGGCGACCGCCGACGGGGCCCCGACGTCGTCGGGTCGGGCCGCCAACACGCGCAGCACCAGTTGTTCCAATGCCCTCCAGACTTCGCGCGTCGGGGTTCCGATACGGTCGCGAACGAGCACCTCGCCGCTCTGGTCGACGATCCCAGCAGCCAGCCGACCGGGATCCACCACGACCGCCAGCACCGTCGACTCCGATAGATTCACGGTTGCAAAGCTAACCCGACTGTGGTTCGACGGATCTCCGGTCTACCCTTCCGGCGGTGACGACCGATACTGCGGACGAAGCCCGATCGCAGGCCTCCCTACCCACACCAGCTGTGACACCGTCAGTCGACGGTCCCTCGATGCGTGGTTTCGCCGACCTGTTCGACGCGATCACGTCGAACATCGCCCAGGTGCTCCACGGCAAACAGGACACGATCGAGTTGGCCGTGATGTGTCTGCTGGCCGAAGGCCACCTCCTGATCGAGGACGTGCCGGGGGTCGGGAAGACCTCGCTGGCCAAGGCGCTCGCGGCGTCGATCGACTGCAGCTGGAAGCGCATCCAGTTCACCCCCGATCTCCTGCCGACCGATCTCGTCGGCGTCAGCATCTACCAACGCTCGACCGAGAAGTTCGTGTTCGAGCCCGGCCCGTTGTTCGCGAACATCGTCCTCGCCGACGAGATCAACCGGGCGTCACCCAAGACGCAGTCGGCCCTGCTCGAGGCGATGGAGGAACGCCAGATCACCGCCGACGGTCGCAGCCGTCTGCTCGACGCGCCGTTCATGGTGATCGCCACCCAGAACCCGGTCGACCAGGAGGGCACGTACCGTTTGCCCGAGAGTCAGCTCGACCGGTTCCTGCTGCGGATCTCGATCGGCTACCCGGCTCGCGACGCCGAGATGCAGATGCTCGACGTGCAGGGTGCCGCCACCATCATGCGCGCCATCGAGCCCGTTGTCTCCATCGAGGAGGTCCGAGCGATGATCACCGCCGTCCGTAGCGTCCACGTGGCCAAGGCGCTCAAGTCCTACCTGGTGGATCTGGCCGCCACCAGCCGTCGCCACCCCGGAATCGAACTCGGGCTGTCACCGCGTGCCACGCTGCAACTCGCTGCAGCTGCGCGCGCCCATGCTGCATCCAGGGGCCGCAACTACGCGACACCCGACGATGTCAAAGCAGTCGGACATGCCGCCCTCTGCCACCGAGTCGTGGTGCGTGCCGAACACGGTTCGCAGCTGTCGGCCGCCGACGCGATCAGCGAGGTCTTCGATGCTGTTGCCGTGCCGGTACCGCGCTGAATCGATCACGGCTGAATCGATCACGGCTGAATCGATCACGGCTGAATCGATCACGGCTGAATCGATGACGGCTGAATCGATGAGCACGTGGCTCGAAGCGGCCTGACCCGCCAGGGGATCGCCGTCATCGGCGCTGGACTCGTCGCGGTCGCGGTCGGCCGCGTGTTCGGCATCATCGAGTTGTACGTCATCGCCGCAGCCTTCTTCGCGTCGGTGACCCTGTCGCTCCTGTACGTGTGGACCCGTCGTCCACGAATCGAGGCGGCGCGCTGGATCCATCCGTCGCTCCTCGTCGCAGGCGATACCGGTCACGTCGACATCCAGTTGCGACACACCGGGCTGATCGGGTCCGCCCCATTCCTGCTGGAAGAGCCGGTCGTGCGCACGATGGCCGAGGATCACGTTGCCAGACTCCCCGTCGCCGCTCTCCGCGCAGGCACGGTGTCGTCATCGGGATACCGGGTACCCACCACGACCCGCGGCGTGATCGAGCTCGGCCCGCTACGGCTCATCCTGGGTGATGCACTCGGGATCGCCCGCTCGACGAGAGACATCGTCGGCACCGACGAGATCGTCGTCGCTCCCCGCACGCTGCCGATCGACATGCCCGAACTCGGACGCGGCACACTCGGCCGGGCGCTGCTCGAATCGTCACGCCGTCTCGGACCTGGCGATTTCCACGGCCTGCGTGCGTACGCAACCGGTGACGAACCGCGCAGCATCCACTGGAGGGCGTCCGCCCGCCGCGACGAGCTGATGGTGAAGGAGTACGCCGTGGAGGGCCTCCATCAGTGCACCGTCGTGTTCGACCCCGGTGACGGCGTGCACGCCAGCAACGCAAACTTCGAACACGGCGTCACAGCCTCGGCCAGCCTGGTGTCGAGCGCGATGCGAGCTGGCCTCACCACACGGTTCGTCACTGCTGGTGGCATCGACCTGCGAGGCCCCGAGGTTGTCAACACCACCCAACGCGTACTGGCCCAGATCGAACCGAGCGAGTCGTCGTTCGCTTCGTTCGACGCCGACATGGCCGACGGGCTCGTGCTGCTCGTGGTGGTCACCGGGTCGCATCATTCGGCGACCTGGCGAGCCAGCCAAGCAATCTCCGACCCGACCATCACCAGGGTGCTGGTGACCACGAACGAGCCAGCGACCGCAACACGACTGGCCGTGTTCGCCCGTTCCGACGACGAGTTCGTCGCGGCGTGGCAGTCGATGGTCGATCGGCCGACGGCGATGGCACAGCCGTGACGACTTCGTCGGCCCGTCCGTCACTGGCGAGCGACGTCATCGCCACCTTGGCGGTCGCCGCGTTCTCGATGGCGATCGCCGTCGGTTTCGCCCGCGTGTTCTCGGCGTGGCCGTTCATGTCCGACATGTCAATCGTGATCACCGCTGGCCACGGTGTGGGTCTGCTACTGCGACGCCTCCGTGTGACCGCCTGGATCGCTGTGCCACTCACCGCGATCGTGCTCGTGTGGACCGTGCTCGCGGTGTTCTACCCGGACAGCTTCTCGTGGGCGTTACCCACGAGCGACACCTGGGAAACCCTGCGCCTTCAGCTCACGTTGGTGCGCGAGGAGTTCCGCACAGCAGTCGCACCGGTCGACCACAGCGGCGGTTGGGACGTCCTGGCCGCGATCGGACTGGCGACGTCGGTGCTGCTGGCCGACGTGTTCGCGTTCCGTGCCGACGCACGAGCCGAAACGCTGGTGCCCGGCGGTGTCGTGTTCATCTTCGTCGGGGCGCTCGGCGACGAACGTCTTCTCATCGAGACCACCGTCGTTCTGGTCGGCGTGGGCGTGGTCACGACCGCTGCGCTGCGCTGGTATCACGCCGAATCGGTGCGAGACGACGCAGCCACCTCATGGCGGCGCTGGCCGGTGGCAATCGCGTTCGGCGTGGTCATCGCCATCGCTGCCGGTGTGGTCGGGCCCCGCCTCCCCGGCGCCGGCGCCGCGCCGTTGTACGAAACGAGCGGGCGCGGGGGCGGCGTCACCCAAGTGATCAGCCCGCTCGTCGACATCCGGTCGCGCCTCACCAATCGTTCGACCGAGGAGTTGTTCCGGATACGTGCCGATGTCGAGTCGTACTGGCGGGTCTCGGCACTGCCCGAGTTCAACGGCACCACGTGGGGTCTGCCCGAACGCAAACTCGAACCTGTCTCAGACGGGCCCACGGCACCGATGGATTCGTTGATCGAGAACCGCCAACGCGTCACGATCGGTGTACTCGGCGGCACGCTGGTTCCTGCCGCCCCCGACCCGTTACAGGCGTCGGGCCCCGACGATCTGCGCTGGGTGCCCGAGACATCCACGCTGGTGACCGTCGACGGCAACTTGGAGACCGGTGACACGATCGACATCGTTTCCGCCGCCCCCCGACTCGATGCAGTGCGACTCGTCGAGGCCACTTCGATCGAACCCGGCGACACGATCTACACCAGCGTGCCGACCGATCTGCCCGAGGTGGTCGCCGCGACTGCACGACAGCTTGCTGGCGACGCCACGAGCACCTTCGACACAGCGATGACGCTGCAGGCGTGGTTCCAGACCCAGTTCGAGTACAGCCTCGAAGTACAACCGGGGCACGGCAACTCGGCGATCGAGAGCTTCCTGCGCGACCGGGTCGGCTACTGCGAGCAGTTCGCCGGCACCTATGCCGCGATGATGCGGACCCTCGGGATCCCGTCACGGGTCGCCGTTGGATTCACCTCCGGGGTTGCCCTCGGCGACGGCGAGTTCTCGGTCCTGGGTCGCAACGCCCACGCCTGGCCGGAGGTCTGGTTCGACGACGTCGGATGGGTCGCGTTCGAACCGACACCGGGGCGCGGCGCCCCGAACGCCGAGAGCTACACCGGGATCACACCCCAGCAGGACACCTCGGCCGGGGTCGGCGACCTCGAGAACGCCGAGCTCACGCCGCCGACCACACTGCCGAGCGGACCGACCGGCGACCAGCCAGGCCTCGAGATCCCTGATTTCCCCGACCCGGCGGTTGGCGATCTTCAGTCGGGCACGACGGGTCCGGGCAGCGACGGCGGCGCGCCGTGGGTGTGGCTCGGTGTTGCAGCACTGCTCGTCGCTGCGCTGGCGGCACCCGGTGTGGTCAGATTCCTCCGACGCCGGCGCCGGGCCCAGTCGATCGATCAGCAGGTTGCCGACGCCTGGCGGCGAGCGACCGACGCAGTGGCGGCGGTCGGCGTGCCGCTGCGTCCGTCCGACACCCCGTTCGAGGTTGCTGCGAGTACCGCACGTGCCTTCCCGCTGGTCACCCGACCGATGGAGTCGCTCGCGAGTGCGGTGACCGAGGCGACCTATCGCTCCGAGGGGACCACCGGCTTCGACACCGCCAGCACGTATGGGGCGAGCACGGTGAGCGAGTGTCGGAACTGGGCCAAGCAGATCGACCGGGCTGCCACGGAGACGCTCGACTGGCCGGAGCGGCTGCGGCGCTACTTCGTGTCGTGGCGCTGAGCGCCCCGCTCAGCGGGTGGCGTCGTCTTCGACGTCGGGCCGACGTCCGCTGAGCCACGCCGAGATCGGCAACTGCCCGAGGCGTTCACGGCCGAGCAGGCGGAGTTCTGATTCCAGCAGGATGGCCATCACCAAGACCAGGACGAACCCGCCGAAGGCCACCACGAAGCTCACGGCGAGCCCGCCAATGGTGACCGCCAGGCCGATGACGAGACCCACGGTGAGCATGATGGAGCGCCGACGGGACACCCGATACCCGCGTTGGGAGAAGGTGGGGTCCTGTTCGAGCTCCTGCTCGATCTGTCTCAAGATGCGTTGCTCATCCTCGGAGAGAGGCATGGATGCATCATCGCACGTTTCTGGTCGATCCTCAACGCGGTGATCACCTTTCTCTCCGCAACTTCGAGAACGGTCACATCGAGCCCGTGTCGTATGAGTCAGCCGATGGCGCCGTCGGTGGCCCGGAATCTGGACCCCACTGCTGCTCGCCGCGACGAACCACACGGAGCCGTCCGGATTCGAGTGCGCTGGCCGGACCGATGGCCGACGAACCGAAGCGGTCCCGGATCCGATCGAGTGCTTCGGTGGTCGAAGCCCAGTCGGGGCGGTCGTCGAGCAGGTCGTCGAGGCTGAGCTGGCGCGTGCTCGGACCGAGGTTCGAGCCCCCGACGCCCAGCAGGCGTACACCCGGTGACGGGTCGATCGCTTCGAGCAACGGCGTCAGGAGCCCGATGATCTCGGGCGCGAGCTCCACCGCCTCGGGGCAGGTCACCGACCGGGTGATCGTCTGGAACCCGGTGTCGAAACGCAGCTTGAGCGTCAACGTGCGCGCCCCGACCCCCGCCGCTCGTAGGCGTGACGCCACGGCATCGGCGAGTCGCACCAACTCTCGTTGCAGCTCGACGTGTTCGTACTTGTTGGTCGAATACGTTTCCTCGTGGCTGATCGACTTGGCCTCGCGTTCGGGCTCGACGGGGCGATCGTCGATCCCCTTCGACAACCCGAGCAGATGGCGCGCCTGGCCGGCACCGAGCGCCGAAGCGAGCAGCGACTCGCCCACCACGGTGAAGTCGGAGACATGGCGGATCCCGATGCGGTGGAGCTTGTCGAGTGTGACGGGACCGACCCCCCACAGTCGTTGCACCGGCAGCGGATCGAGGAACTGCTGTTCGTTGCCGGCGGTGACCACCACGACCCCTGGCCCCGATTCGACTCCGGTGGGTGTCGCCCGGGGCTTCGCCTCGACCGAGGCGAGCTTCGCCAGGAACTTGTTCGGGGCAACCCCGACCGAACAGCCGAGCGCCAGTTCGTCGGCCACCGCTCCACGGATCGACGCAGCGATCTCGGGTGCCGGGCCGAACAGTCGGACCGATCCGGTGACGTCGAGAAAGGCCTCGTCGAGCGACAGCGGCTCGACCAGCGGCGTGTATCGATCGAGGATCTCGCGCACCTGAGTGCTGACCTCGCCGTAGAGCCCGTGATCGCCGGGGAGGAACACCGCGTGCGGGCATCGGCGCTTGGCCACCGCTGACGGCATCGCCGAGTGCACCCCGAAGCGGCGGGCCTCGTACGACGCCGCGGCGACCACCCCACGGTTGCCGGTGCCACCCACGACGACCGGCTGGCCGACCAGGTCTGGTCGACGCCTCAATTCGACCGACACGAAGAACGCGTCCATGTCCACATGCAGGATCTGGCGCAGTCCGGTCACGTCCCCAGTGTGGCCCGTTACGCTCCCGCGTCATGAACGCTTCGCCGGTGCCCGACACCGAACGATCGCTTTCCGCACTCCCGTCGGTCGGCGTACGCGTCGGTGCGTTCGCGGCGATCCTGCTCAGCGGGCTCGCCGGGGCGCTGATCGGGTACTCGCTGATCGCCATCCAGTGCGAGGGCGACTGCGGGCTCGCCAAAGGCATCGGGCTGCTGATCGGCGCGATCGTCGCCGCCGGTGGCATGTCGATCGTCGCTGTACTCGTGATGCGCGCGATCGGCGAGTGGCGCGAGATCGAAGATCGCACCGGGGCCGGCCACGCGCCTCGAACCGATGACCGCTGACCAGCGCGCCGACGGTTCGGAGGTCGACGGTTCGGCAGCCGAGCTACGAGCGCTCGCCGTCGACCTCGCCACGAGGGCCGGGGCACTCGCCCACGACGGCCGACGCCGCCTCGGGGTCGGCCAGCCGGTTGCCCACGACACGAAGTCGACACCAACCGATCCGGTCACCGAGTTCGATCGGGCGGCCGAGGCGCTGATCGTCGACAGGTTGCGCGCCGCTCGACCCGACGACTCGATCGTCGGCGAGGAGGGCGCCGAGCATGCCGGCACGTCGGGCCTCGAATGGCACATCGATCCGATCGACGGCACCGCGAATTTCGTCTACGACCTCCCGGCATGGTGTACGTCCGTCGCCGTCGTCGACGAGCACGGCCCGCTGGCCGGCGCCGTCTACGTGCCCGTGACCGACGAGCTGTTCTCCGCTGCCCGCGGCCTCGGCGCCACCCGCAACGGCGAGCCGATCCACTGCTCATCGGCCTCTGAGCTCTCCATGGCGCTGATCGGCACGGGCTTCAACTACTCACCGACGATTCGCGCGATGCAGGCGCGCCGCCTCGCTGTGCTGTTGCCCCAGGTGCGCGATGTTCGTCGATTCGGGTCAGCTGCCCTCGACCTGTGCATGGTCGCCTGCGGACGGCTCGACGCCTACTTCGAGGAACACCTCAACTCGTGGGATCTGGCCGCCGGTGTCCTCATCGCCTCCGAGGCCGGCGCCATCACGTCGAACTTCCACGGCGGAGTAGCTGGATCCGACGCGACCGTCGCTGCCGCGCCCGGCTTGCACACTTCGCTGCTCGCGTCGATCGCCGAGATCGACACGAACAACACGCCGCACTAGGTCCGCAGCATGGATCTGGGCACTGCGATGGCTTCGAGTTGGGCGTCAGGAATCAGCGTCTACGGGGTGACGGCGATCGTCGGTCTGGCGGGGCGGTTCGACTGGATCGAAGCGCCACCGTTCGTCGAACGAACCTGGGTGATCGCGGTGGCCCTCCTGCTCTTCGCCGTCGAGTTCGTCATCGACAAAGTCGCGCTGATCGACAGTGTGTGGGATGGCGTACACACCTTCATCCGGCCTGCGATCGGCGGCTACCTCGCCAGCTCGGCGACTGACACCGAGCTGTCCATCGCGGCGCTCGCGATGACGGGCGTCGCGCTCGCATTCAGTAGCCACAGCGCGAAGGCCTCGACCCGATTGATCGTGAATTCGTCACCCGAGCCCTTCTCGAATGTCGCGGTCAGTCTCGGGGAGAACGGGATGGTGGCAGTGCTGATGGCATTCGCTCTCACCCGTCCGGAACTCGCGCTCGTCCTGACCGCCGTGCTGGCGACCTTGTCGACGGTGGTGGCCGTGGTGCTGTTCCGTACAGCGCTGCGCATCACTCGACGAGTCCGAGCCGGTCGCGCTGCACCGCCCGGTTGAACACGCTCACCGGTGGTCGATCGAGAACGTGCAGATCGGACCCTCGTGCCGAGCAGAGCAGACTCCAGTGCCTCAGCAGAGAAACCGACCGACCCGACGCCTGATCCACGACGACGAGATGTCGAATCGTCGTGCGCGTGACGGCGGGCATCGATGAGGCGGCACCGACACTCGACCACGCTTCCGCGAACGCGTCGCCTGAACAATGACTGTGCAGCAGCCATGCCGTTTGCCAGTGTGAGCGGGTGCCAGACAGCTCCGACTACGAGGCCTTCTTCGATCGTCGAGCAGATCGAAGCTGCCCTTGCGGGGAGTCGCCGAGAATTGCGGTAGCAGGAACACCGATGCGAGATCGGCCACTTCGGATGGTTCCGAATTGCAACGGGCGACGTCACAGCACGCTGCGCATCGACCGCACCGAGTTGCACGACGAGGACCCTTGTCGTATCTCCAGCGATCGAGATCACAGGACGGAACGAAGCCGGACGTGCACTCCTCGACGTCGGCGCCACGAGAATCACCGACCGAGGGAGTATCGAGTCAGCCTGCACGATCACGCCGAAGCGCTCACCTTGCTGCTCGTGTCCGACACCCTTCGGGACACCCGTTGTGCCGAGGCCGACAGCGCAGCACGGATCGCTGCGGACAGGCTCAGACCAGTCGCTTCCAGAATTCGGAGCGCGCGCTGGGAGTCATCGTCGAGTCGAACCGAGATCGCCTTTGCCATGACTCGAACATCACAGAATGTGATACGAACCACAAACGGTCGAACGACCCCTTCACGTGACTGGCTGATGGCGAGGCCCTGGAAGTTACGAGCGGTCGACGAAGAGCAGCGCTGGGGTCTCGAGCAGTGTCTTGATGCGTTGCACGAACGTGGCGGCGTCCCATCCGTCGACCATCCGGTGATCGAAGCTCGAAGACAGGTTGAACATCTCCCTCGGCTCGAACGATCCGCTCCGCCAGACCGGTCGCATCTCCATCTTGTTGACACCGACGATCGCGACTTCCGGCGCGTTGATGATCGGCGTGGTGACCAGTCCACCGAGCGCACCCAGCGAAGTGATCGTGATGGTCGAACCGGACAACTCCTTGAGCGTCGCGCTGCCGTTGCGCGCCGCCGCGGTGACACGGGCCAGCTCGGTCGCAACGTCCCAGATCTCGCGGGACTCCACATGGCGTACCACGGGCACGAGGAGACCGGCCTCGGTCTGCGTGGCGACGCCGACGTGCACCGCGTCGAAGGTGGTGAGCGTTTCGGCAGTTCGGTCGTAGTGCGCATTGAGGTGTGGCTGTTCTCCGCACGCGATCGAGATCGCCCGCGCCAGGAATGGCAGGAGCGTCAACCGCACTCCGTCGTGCTCGTCGCTCCTCCGGTTCAGCTCGCTCCGGAGGCGTTCGAGTTCGGTGACGTCGATGGCATCGACGTAGGTGATGTGGGGGATCTCGGCCCAGGCGGCCGACAATCGATCGGAGATACGTCGACGCACCCCACGGATCGGCTGGGGTCTCCTCTCGTCGGACGCAGCTGACGGTGTTCTCTTCGGGCGGCCTCCAGCGATCATGCGATCGAGATCGGCGTGGAGCACCCGGCCGCCAGGCCCGGTGCCCGACACGTCAGTCACGTCGATTCCGAGCGACGACGCCCGCGCCCGCACCGCTGGCGCAGCGGTCGGTCGCGCGCCCGACACACCAGACGTGAGCGATGCTGATCTCTCTCCCGCTACATCGGAATCGGCGTCTCTCCCCCCGTCGTTCGAGGCGCCCTCGGGCGCAGGTACCGGATCGTCCGATTCGATGTCGACCAATTCACTGCCGACGGCGCGCACGTCGCCCGGCTCGCCGTGCAACGCCGTCACCACGCCGGTCACGGGACACGCGACCTCGACGGTCGCCTTGTCGGTGAGTACCTCGGCGAGCACCGAGTCGGGTGTCACCGCATCGCCCACGGCGACGAGCCACTCGACGATCTCGGCCTCGGCGACACCCTCGCCGACGTCGGGCAACTTCATCTGGAACACCGTCATGCCGACATCGCCTCGCGCATCGCCCGGCCCACCCGGTCGGGGCCTGGGAAGTACGCCCACTCGAGCGCGTGGGGGTAGGGCGTGTCCCAGCCACACACCCGCGTGACCGGCGCCTCGAGTTGGTAGAAGCAGCGCTCCTGGATCGTGGCGCTCAGTTCGGCGCCGAACCCCGATGTGCGCGTGGCCTCGTGCAACACGATGCATCGTCCGGTCTTGCCGACCGATTCGGTGACGGTGTCGACGTCGAGGGGCACCAACGTCCTGAGGTCGATCACCTCGGCGTCGATGCCCTGCTCGTCGGCGGCTGCCGCCGCAACATGGACCAGCGTGCCATAGGTGACCACCGTGATGTCAGCGCCCTCACGATGAATCCGAGCGCTGCCGAGGTCGATCGTGTAGTGGCCAGCGGGTACTTCGCCCAGCGGGTGTTGCGACCAGGGCACGATCGCCCGGTCGTGGTGACCATCGAAGGGGCCGTTGTACACCCGCTTGGGTTCGAGGAAGATCACCGGGTCGTCGTCTTCGATCGCTGCGATCAGGAGACCCTTCGCGTCGTACGGGTTGGAGACGACGACGGTCTTCAGCCCGGCGACGTGGGTAAACAGCGCCTCGGGGCTCTGCGAATGGGTCTGGCCGCCGTAGATGCCGCCGCCGGTGGGCATCCGCACCACCAGCGGCGCCGTGAAGTCGCCGGCGCAGCGATGACGGAGGCGGGCCGCTTCGGAGACGATCTGGTCGTAGGCGGGGTACATGTAGTCGGCGAACTGGATCTCCACGCATGGACGCAGGCCGTACGCCGCCATACCCACCGCGGCACCGACGATGCCCGATTCGTTGATCGGCGCGTCGAAGCACCGCTCGGCACCGAAGCGCTCCTGCAACCCCTGCGTGCACCGGAACACACCGCCGAAGTAGCCGACGTCCTGGCCGAACACCACCACACGATCGTCGCGCTCCATCGCGACCACATGAGCATCGCGGATCGCCTCGATCATCGTCATGGCGGGCATCTAGCCACCACGCACCTGGTCGCGCTGCTCACGCAAGTGGCGGGGCAATTCGGCGTACACGTCGTCGAACATCGTGGTCGCGTCGGGGATCACACCCGACTTCATCGAACCGTGCGAGTCGGCCTCGACGAACGCTGCATCGACCTCCGCGTCGACCTCGCCCTGCAGCTCGGCGTGGCGATCGTCGTCGTACTCCCCGATCGCTGTCAGGTGTCCGCAGAGCCGCTCGACCGGGTCGCCGAGCGGGAACGTCTCGACCTCGTCGTCGGGCCGGTACACCGACGGGTCGTCGGAGGTCGAGTGTGCGCCGCGACGCAGCGTGACCCATTCGAGCAGCGTCGGGCCGAGATTCGCCCGGGCCCGCTCGGCCGCCCATTGCGACGCCGCGTACACGGCGAGGTAGTCGTTGCCGTCGACGCGCACGGCGGGGATGCTGAACCCGTACCCGCGGTCGGCGAACGTCGCCGACGCCCCACGCGCGAAGTCTTCCGGCGTCGAGATCGCCCACTGGTTGTTGACGATGTTGAGGATCACCGGCACCTGGTAGGTGGATGCGAACACGAGCGCCGAATGGAAATCGGACTCGGCGGTCGCACCTTCGCCGATCCAGGCCGAGGCGATCTCGGTCCCGCCGCACAACGCCGATGCCATTGCCCACCCGACCGCCTGGATGTATTGGGTCGCCAGATTGCCCGAGATCGAGAAGAACCCGCACTCCTTCGACGAGTACATCACCGGGAGCTGGCGTCCCTTGAGCGGGTCGTGCTCGTTGGAGAGCACCTGGTTCATCATCTGGACGAGCGGGTAGCCGGCCGACACGAGTAGGCCCTGTTGACGATACGACGGGAAGTGCATGTCGCCCGGTCGCAGCGCCCGCTGCTGACCGCATGCGATCGCCTCCTCACCGAGGGACTGCATGTAGAACGAGATCTTGCCCTGACGGTGGGCACGCAGCAGCCGGGCATCGAAGCTGCGCACCAGCATCATGTCGCGAAGACCGGCGACCTTCTGCTCGACCGTGAGATCGGGCACCCACTCACCGACGGCGGTCCCGTCGTCGTCGAGCACCCGCACGAGCTGCTTGCGCATCAGGGCAATCCGCTCGACCTTCTCGTCGAGGGCGGGCTTCTTCATCTCACCGGCAGCGCTGATGAACCGGACCCGGTCGGCCGGGTGGCCGCCGCGCGCCGGTTCGGGGATCCGCAACCGGAGCGTCTGCTCGATGGCCTCACTTGACACGTCAGTAGCCTCGCACCTCGTGCCGCGATGTCAAGCTCGTGGGCTGCGCAGTCGAACGTCGCCAGCGGGTGTCCGATCGACAACACGCATGCGACCGAGCGGAACGGGATCGTGGTGCCGACGTTTGCGTCGTTGGCGCACCCGACATGAGGGCCCCGGTGCGGTGCTCGATCATCCGGTCGCGCTCCGCGCTACCAAGCATGTTCAGGGGGTACCGCAGGGTTGTCGGACCGAACGGCGTGCGCGCCCGCGGGCGCGCCAACCCATCGTGGCCGACGTCAGCGGGCTCGGTCGAGTGTGGCGTCGAACGCCCGGCCGATGGTCGCAGCGTCGACCACTCCGTCGTCTCGTGCAACATCGCGAGCCAGGTCGATGGTCCCGTGAACCTGAGCCTCGACGTAGTGGTCGAGGTAACGCGACGCGCTCGGCCGATCCGTGCCGGACTCGACCAGACCGGCGAGGATCGAGGTGAACTCGTCGAGGTGAACTCGTCGAGGTGAACTCGGCGATGGTGAACTCGGCGATGGTGAACTCGTCGGTGGGGCCGACGTCCGCGCGCCGCGAGCGCGTCGATTGACACGGGCAACGGCCTCAGCCGACACGGGATTCGGCGAGGTCGTAGAGGCGCTGTAATTCGATCGACAATCGTTCGGATGCCTTGGCGATCGCTCGGCGCGAGGCTCGGCCCGACTCGCCGACTTCGACGATGATCGGTTCGCCGATCACCACGTGCACCTTCCTCGGGCGGAACATCTTGGCGTGGCGTGGCATCACCCGGGCCGAGCCACCGATGCCGACCGGCACGATCGGCACACCGGCTCGTGCCGCCACGAAAGCAGCACCGTCGAACAGCGGATGGATACGAGGACCGTCTTTGCGTTCGCCCTCCGGGAACAGCACCAACGGCTCGCCGTGTTCGAGCACCGAGACACAACGCGACAACGCCTCACGATCGGCGGAACCACGGTTCACGGGAAACGCCCCGAGGGAGGAGAACAGCCAGCCGAGACGCGGGTACTTCCACACCTCCTGCTTGCCCATGAACCGGATACGGCGGGTGCTCACACACGCCACGATCGGCGTGTCGACGTAGCTGCGATGCACTGGAGCGAGTACGTAGGCGCCACTGGTCGGCAGGCGCTCGCGGCCGTCGATGTGCAGCCGGGTGAACGCCTGCGTGAAGCAGCACACTGCGGAACGGAACAGGCGGTACATCAACATGCTCGCCCGCGAGTACGACGCCAGGTGCGTCGCCGGCTTCGTCATGCGGGCATCAGTCCGAGGACTCGCTCCACCACCTCGTCGATCGACAGGGCGGTGGTGTCGACCAGCACGGCGTCGGACGTCTCGGTCAGCGGGCTGTCGGCGCGGGTGGAGTCCTTGCGGTCACGTTCGATGATCGACGCCTCGACCTCGGCCACGTCGCCACCGATCTCGGCGACGCGTCGCTCAGCCCGAACGCGCGGCGACGCCGTGACGAACAATTTCAACGTGGCATCGGGGAACACGACCGAGCCGATGTCTCGACCCTCGACCACACCACCACCGTGAGCTGCCACCCACGACCGCTGACGCCGCACCAACTCGGAGCGAACCCGAGGGTTGGCTGCCACAGCGCTCACCGCTGCGGTCACCTCACGTCCGCGGATCTCCACCGTGGCATCGACACCGTCGACCGTGACCGACAGACCATCGATGGTCATCTCGACCTCGCTCGACAGCACAGCGACGTCGTCCTGGTCGCCCGGATCGATCCCGCGTCGCAACGCGGCGAACGTGACCGCCCGGTACATGGCGCCCGTGTCGAGGTAGTCCAATCCGAGGCGTGCAGCAACAGCGCGCCCGATCGTGCTCTTGCCTGCGCCTGCGGGTCCGTCGATCGCGACGATCACCGGAGCTTCACGATCAACGGTCGTGGAACCACTGCTCACCACGACACCCCGAGCGGCCGACCCTCTTCGTAGCCGGCGACGCTCTGGACGCCGACCACGGCACGTTCGTGGAACTCGGCGATCGAGTCGGCGCCTGCGTAGGTGCACGACGAGCGGATCCCGGCCACGATCTGATCGATGATGTCCTCCACGCTCGGCCGCTCGGGATCGAGGTACATCCGCGAGGTACTGATGCCCTCCTCGAACAGTTCTTTACGGGCTCGTTCGAAGCCGTCGTCTTCGCGTGTGCGGTGCTTGACTGCACGGTTCGACGCCATCCCGAAGCTCTCCTTGTACAGCCGACCATCCGGATCGCGCAGCGTGTCGGCCGCCGACTCGTAGGTACCTGCGAGCCACGATCCGAACATCACGCTGGCAGCCCCACCCGCCAGCGCGAGCGCGACGTCACGGGGGAAGCGGACACCGCCGTCGGCCCAGATGTGACGGCCGAGGCGTTGCGCCTCGTCGGCACACTCGACGACCGCGGAGAACTGAGGGCGCCCCACCCCGGTCATCATGCGCGTGGTGCACATCGCCCCAGGCCCGACACCGACCTTCACCACGTCGGCGCCCGCTTCGATCAGTTGGCGAGTTCCGTCAGCCGTCACCACGTTCCCGGCAACGATCTTCGCGTCGGGCAGCGCCGAACGCACTGCTTCGATCGCGTGGAGCGTGCGGGTCTGGTGACCGTGTGCGGTGTCGATCACCAGCACGTCGACTCCGTGGCCGACGAGTTCCTTCGCCCGTGCGGCCGGGTCGCCGTTGATGCCGACCGCGACGCCGACCATCAGGCGCCCGTCGGCGTCGACTGCTGGCTGATAGATCGTCGAGCGCAACGCACCCTTTCGGGTGATGACGCCGAGAAGCCGACCGTCATCGTCGACCACGGGCGCCGCGCGGACGCGGTTGCGGCCCAGGCGATCGAAGGCGTCGGCGGGCTCGATGTCGGGGCTCAGGATGTGAAGGCTGGAACTCATCACATTCACGAGCTGGGTGAATCGGTCGAAGCCCTCACCATCGCTCTCGGTGAACACCCCCACCGGAACGCCGTCGTCGACCACCACCACGGCGCCATGGGAGCGCTTGTAGATGAGCGACAGCGCGTCGGCGATCGTTGCATCGGGCCCGAGAGTGATCGGTGTCTCGAACACGGTGTGACACCGCTTGACGTAGTCGATCACCCGGGCGACCACGCCGACGGGAATGTCCTGCGGGAGGATCGCGATACCACCGCGCCGGGCGACGGTTTCGGCCATGCGGCGACCAGCAACGGCGGTCATGTTCGACACCACGAGCGGGATGGTGGTACCGATGCCGTCCGGGGTCCGCAGGTCGACACTCATCCTCGATGGCACATCCGACAGGCTCGGCACCATGAAGACATCGCTGTAGGTCAGATCGAAGCCCGGTTCGGGATGAAGCATGCGCATGGGTTCCTCCTGACACCGGCTGCCCCCAGTGGGCTCGCCGACTCGACTCGCTTGACGAGCGAGGTCAGGCTAGGCCCTAGCCTGGCGCGCGCATGACCTCTCAACTCGCGCCTCCCGTCGTCCTCGTGCACGGTTGGGGCGGGTCGTTCGAGTCGACGTGGCAGCGCAGCGGCTTCACCGCGCTACTGGAGGACGCCGGGCTGGATGTCACCGGCGTCGACCTGCTGGGGCACGGCACGGCCCCCAAGCCACACGATCCCGAGGCCTACGCCGATCTCACCGAACGAGTGGTCGACGCTCTCCCGGATCAGCCGGTCGATGCCATCGGCTTCTCGCTCGGGGCCATGACACTCCTGCGCCTGGCGATCGACCAGCCGGACCGCTTCAACCGGATCGTGCTGGCCGGCATCGGCAAGAACATCTTCGAGCGTGACGAATCGGGCACGCAGGCGATCATCGACGGGCTCGAGTCGGTGGCAGCGGGTGGCGACCCGTCCACGTTGGAGAACACGGTGCGACTGTTCACCCAGTACGCCAGCCAGCCCGGCAATGACATCGCAGCGCTCACCGCGGTCATGAAGCGGGCACCGTCGACCGGGATCACCGCTGAGGGCTGTGCGACGGTGTCGTGTCCCGTCCTGGTGATCGTCGGTGACAAGGACTTCGCCCATCCGGGCGATGAACTCGCCGCCGCGTTCCCCAACGGCCGCTGCCAGACCCTGCGCAACGTCGACCATTTCGCCACCACCGAGTCGTTCGGGTTCTTCGACGCCGCACTCGAATTCCTCGACGCCATCTGATTCGTCCGATGGCGACCGACGATCTCGTCACCACCGACCTCGACAGGGCAGTCGCGGCCATTCGCGCCGGCGCATTGGTGGCCATCCCGACCGAGACCGTCTACGGGCTCGCCGCCGATGCGACGAACCCTGAAGCCGTCGCGCGGATCTTCGAGATGAAGGGTCGGCCCGTCGATCACCCGCTGATCGTCCACCTGGCGGCAGCCGGAGAGCTCGACGAGTGGGCCCGTGAGGTCCCCGACGCGGCGCGCTTGCTGACCGACACGGCGTGGCCCGGGCCACTGACCGTGATCGTCCCACGTGCTGCAGGTGTGCTCGATGCCGTCACCGGCGGGCTCGACACCGTCGGACTGCGTGTTCCCGCCCACGCCATGGCCCTCGCTCTCATCGAGCGGTCGGGTGTGGGCTTGGCGGCACCATCGGCCAATCGGTTCGGCGCCGTGAGTCCGACCACCGCCGAGCACGTTCTGCTCGACCTCGGCGACCGGCTCGACCCGCGTCGGGACGTGATCCTCGATGGTGGCCCGTGCCCGATCGGCCTCGAGAGCACCATCGTCGACTGCGCGAGTTCGCCGCCACAGATCCTCCGAGCCGGCGGTGTGCCGGTCGAAGACATCCGTCGGTTGCTGGCGGGAGCGGTCGCCGATGCCTCCGGGCCGAGCAGGGCGAGCGGCATGCTGGCATCGCACTATGCGCCGCGCTGCGCGGTCCGTCTCGTCGACTCGGCCGACGATGCAGTGGCGTTGCGAGCCGGCTCCGTCGGCTCCGTCGGCTCCGAGATCCTCGATCTCACCGGCGACCTCGTCGTGTATGCCCGCGAGCTGTACGCACGTCTCCGCGATGCCGACGTTCGAGGTGTCAGCACCCTGATCGCCGTGCTCCCGCCCGCCGACGGTCTCGGCCACGCGATCCGCGACCGTCTCACGAAGGCGGCAGCACCTCGCCCTCGCTGAAGACTGTCAGGGCCAGTCGACGGCGTTCAGGTTGGCGACCCAGGCGTCACGGACGGCGATCACGTCGGGGGTCGGCGCACCGTCGATGCCGGCAACGGCCAGGCTGACCGTCGACGCGCCGGCATCGGGGACCACGTCGAGACGACACCAACAATCGAACGGCTCGTACAGGTAGGTGTCGAGCTGGTAGGGCGGGTCGTCGTCGAGCACTTCGCCGAGCCACGAGGCCACCACGAGCATCGCTTCGAAGGTCTCCACCGGCAACGCCTCGACCGTGAACGACAGCACGTCACGAGCGATGTTCGAACGACGCTCGCCCACGTGCGGTGTCCATCGATCTGCTCCGCCAGAGACGGGCGTCGCCGAAGGTGTGTGGTTCTCAGGGCCGTCAGGAACAGCCGCAGCGTCGACGACGAGGAGGAGGAGTGCGGCGTCGGCGGCTTCGTTGATCGCCTGCATCCGAGCGGGGTCGCCACCCTGATCGGGGTGATGGGTCATCGCGAGCAGCCGACGGGCGGCGCGGACGTCGTCGCTGGACGCATCCGTGCCGAGGCCCAGCGTCGCGAAGGGGTCGGATACCACTTGCGATCTCAGTTGCCGAGGTCGCGCAGCTCGGCGTAGCGGGAGCGAAGGTCGCCGGACTCGACGCCGTCGACACCTGCTCCACTACGGCTCCCTGCGCCGGCATCGAGGCCCCAGCGCTGCTGGATCGTGGCGTGCTCGACGCCGCCAGCGATCGCCGCTGCCTGCACGGCCGCGCCCGCCGCCACTGCCTGGTCCACACCGGCGAGCACCAGTGGTTCTTCGAGCAACCCGGCGAGTACCGACTGCAGCGCGACCGATCGGGCGCCGCCGCCCGTCAGCACCACCCGGCCCGACACCGGCGCGAACGCCCGGAGCGCATCGAGTGCGTCCAACATCCCGCATGCGACGCCGTTGACCGCAGCCAGCGCGAGCTGCTCTCGAGTGACGTCGCTGCGCAGGCCGCCGAGCAGTCCGGTGGCATCGGGGCGGTTCGGTGTTCGTTCGCCGTCCAGGTACGGCACCAGCACCGGCACGTTCGCATCGCCGACGGCTGCCACGGCCAGCCGGTCGAACTCGGCGTGGTCCACCCCGAGGAGTCGGGCGACGGCGTCGAACACCTTGGCGGCGTTCGAGGTGCACACCAGCGGCAGGAACTTCCCCGTTGCGTCGGCGAACCCGGCGACAGCTCCGGACGGATCAGCGGTGGGCGCCTCGGCGACGGCAAACGCAGTGCCGGAGGTACCAACCGAGAGTGCAGCGTCGCCAGGCCTGAGACCGAGGCCCAACGCGGCAGCCATGTTGTCTCCGGTGCCACAGGCCACGGCGGCACCGTTCCATGTACCGGCCACGTCGAGCGGGCCGAGCACCGTCGGCACCACGTCGGACCAGTCGCGATCACCATCGATCACCGCGAGCAGATCCCACCGGTACTCCCCCATCGACGGCGACCAGTAGCCGGTGCCGGAGGCATCGCCCCGATCGGTGGTGTACCCACCCGTCAGGCGATGCGTGAGGTAGTCGTGGGGCAGAAGCACCTTGGCGATGCGGGTCCAGGCGTCGGGATGCGATCGGTGCAGCCACGACAGTTTGGTGGCCGTGAACGCCGCCACCGGCACGCTGCCGACGGCTTGCGCCCAGGCGGCGGTGCCCTCGTCGATCCGCTTCCCCTCACCGTCGCGGGCGGCGAGCTGGCCGAGCAGCCACCCTGCGTCCGGCGCCGACTCGGTGTCGTTCCAGAGCTTGGCAGGATGCACCGGCTGATCGTCGGCGTCGAGGGCGACCATGCCGTGTTGCTGGCCGGCAACGCTGATGGCCGACACCGCCGCAGACCCCGATGCAACGGGAGATCGGTCGACGGCCTGATCCCACGCCACCTGGAACGCATCCCACCACGACCGTGGATCCTGTTCGCTCACCGGCGGGGTCACCGACGTGTGCGCAGCGACCCCCGTGCCGACGATGTGGCCGGTGTCGAGGTCTCGAATCTCGACTTTGGTGGACTGGGTGGAAGAGTCGACACCAGCAACGAACGCCACGACTGCGACCTTACTGCCCGACGATCCCGGACTGCCCGACGATCCCGGACTGCCCGACGATCCCGGACTGCCCGACGATCCCGGACGTCTCGGTGATCCAGTCGGCGCCCGATCCCCATGCATCGTCGAACGCCACCTCGGTCAGCGGCTTGCGCTTCACCGGTCCGTGGCGTCCCTCGGGCACACCGAGCGTGATACACGCCGACAGCGCGACGGCGTCGGGGATGGACAGCAGCTCACGGAGGTCGTCCTCCACGCCGAGATGCCACATCGTGAGCGCACCGCCGTAGCCGAGGGCCCGGGCCGCGAGCAACAGGTTCTGACATGCCGGATACACCGAGGCACCTTCGTACGGCGATGCTTCTCGGTAGCGCTCGAGACAGACCAGCACCACCACCGGCGTCGACTCGAATCGGTCCACGTAGCGCTGCATCGAGTCGGCGAACCGGGACGGGCGGTATCCGTCGGCTTCGCGCTTCGCGTTCCAGCCAGCCCGAAACGCCTCGCCGAGGACCGCTTTCGCCGCCTGCGCGTTCGGACCGTCGCGCAGCACGAGGAACCGGAAGGGCTGTCGGTTCGATCCCGACGGTGCCCGCCCGGCGTGCCACAGGATCGTTGCGAGATCGTCGTCGGAGATCGGCGCATCGGTGTAGCGACGGATCGCCCGAGTCGTGGCAAGCCCCTCCAACAGCCCGACGGGGTCTCCGCCGGATTCGGACGGTGCCGTCATCGGCCGTGGAACTCGGGGTCGCGCTTCTCCATGAATGCCGCGACACCTTCGGAGAAGTCGTTGGTGCGCAGCAGTGGCAGCAACTGCAGGAACACGTGGTGCACGTTCTGCTCGAACGTCTCGGTCTCGGCGGCTCGCATCATCCGCTTGATCGCCCGCACGGCGAGCGGAGCGTTCGCGGCGATCTCCTGGGCCATCGCCGTGGTGCGCTCGACGAACTCGTCTGCGCTGACGACGTGGTTCACGAGACCCAGATCGAGCGCCTCGGTGGCCGTGAGGGTGCGCCCGGTGAAGGCGATCTCCGCAGCCTTGGCGTAGCCGACCATCCGAGGCAACAGCCAGGTGCCACCACTCTCGGGCAGGATGCCGCGCTTCGCGAAGCCGGGGTTGAGCTTGGCGGTGTCGACGGCGATTCGGATGTCGCAGCCCAGTGCAAGATCGAGGCCGTAGCCGGCCGAGCCGCCGTTGAGGGCGCAGATCGTGGGGGTGTCGAGATTGTGTAACACCACCGGAGGTGCGCTGCGCAGATCGAACTCGCCGCTGAAGGTGGCATCGCCCCCGCCATTACCACCACCACCGAGGTTGCCGAGGCCGCCCTTGGGGCCGGCCATCTGCGCCTGCAGGTCGAGCCCGGCGCAGAACGCCCGACCCGAACCCGTGAGCACGATGCAGCGCACATCGGGGTCGTGATCGGCGCGCAGCAACAGTTGACTGATCTGTTCCAACATCGCACCGGAGATGGTGTTCATGCGCTCGGGCGCATTCAGCGTGAGGGTGGCCACATGGTCGACGACGTCGTACAGGACCTCGGTGTCGTCGTTCACGGTGTCAGCAGAATCCGTCGGTGGGTTCACGGAGCGGAAACGTAGTTGCTTCCTTTCGCCCGACACGACGCGTGGACTCTCCAACACCTTAGAAGTACGGGCAATCCTGCCCGTATCCCGACAAGGGGGAGAAACCACAACATGAAAGCAACTCGCGCAAAGCGCGTCGGTGCACTGTTGGTCGGACTGAGTCTCGTTGCCGCAGCCTGCGGTAGCGACGATGCAGCCACGACCACCACCGACGCCGGTTCCGAGACCACCGATGCACCGGAGACCACCGACGCCATGGAGGAAGAGGCCAGCGAGACCGTCCAGGCCGCTCCGACCTGTGAGGGCGAAGGTGACGGCGTGCTGAACATCGCCACCGTGCTGCCCGAGACCGGCAACCTCGCCTTCCTCGGCCCGCCGGAGTTCGCTGGTGCACAGCTCGCCATCGACGAGATCAACGAAGGCGGCGGCGTGCTCGATGCCGACGTCACCCTCGACCAGGGCGACTCGGGTGACACCTCGACCGACATCGCCAACCAGACCGTCGACCGTCAGCTCGCTGCCGGCGCCGACGCGTTCATCGGTGCAGCTTCCTCGGGCGTGTCGTTCACGTTCATCGACAAGCTCGTCGAGAACTGCAAGATCCACTTCAGCCCGGCCAACACCTCGCCGGACTTCACCGACTACGAAGACGACGGCCTGTACTTCCGTACGGCCCCGTCCGACGTGCTGCAAGGCCGCGTCCTCGCCGATCTCATGATCGAAGAGGGTGTCACCACCGCCAGCTTCATGGCGCTGCAGGACCCGTACGGTGAGGGTCTGCTCCAGTACTCGACCGAGCCCTTCGCCGACAGTGGCGGCGAGATCGTCGACCAGTTCACCTACGACCCGCAGGCTGCCGAGTTCTCGGCTGAAGTCGACCGTGTCGTGTCGGGTGACCCCGAAGCGCTCGTGATCATCGGCTTCGAGGAGACCTCGAAGATCCTCACGGCGCTGTTCGAGGCCGGCTTCACCCCCAAAGCGGGCAAGCAGATCTTCCTCGTCGACGGCAACGTCGGCAACGCACCCGGCGAGCAGCTGCCCGCCGGGTCGATGGAAGGTATCCGGAGCACGCTCCCGGTCGCGGAGATCACCGGTGACTTCCAGGATCGTGGCGCCCGCCGCTGCGATCGCTGGCAGCGACAACGCTGCGGAAGTTGCTGCTCAGATCAACGGTGTGACCCGTGACGGTGAGGTCTGCACGACGTTTGCCGACTGCATCGCACTCGTCGACGCCGGTACCGACATCGACTACGACGGTCCTTCCGGCCCGCAGACGTTCGGCCCCGAAGGCGAGCCGACCGAAGCGAGCTTCAAGATCCTCACGTATGACGCGGAGAACAAGGTCGAGGCTGGTGTCCCGACCGAATTCCGTTTCGCTGCGATCTGATCGATCGAAGCCGAACACCTGAACCGGTTCGCCCGGATCTGGATTGAACCGAACACGAAACGGGGCCGCCTTCGGGTGGCCCCGTTCGCGTCCCCGGGCCATCCGCACCCAGATCCGCACAGACTCTGAAACCCGGTCCCACCCCGGTCCTACCCCGGTGTGTCAGCGGGCCTTGGCGAGGGTGCCGAGGTACAGCTCGATGACCTTGGGATCCTTCAAGAGCTCGGCGCCGGTACCCGTGTACGCGTTGCGTCCCTGATCCAGCACGTACCCACGCGCACAGATCGACAGACAGCGGGCAGCGTTCTGCTCGACCATGATGATCGACACCCCGGTCGAGTTGACCTCTTTGACCCGCTCGAACACCTGATCCTGCAAGACGGGCGATAGACCGGCGCTGGGCTCGTCGAGCAGCAGCACCGACGGCTCCATCATCAGCGCCCGCCCCATCGCGAGCATCTGGCGCTCGCCACCGGACAACGATCCGGCGCGCTGATCGATGCGCTCACCGAGGCGAGGGAAGATGTCGACAACCGTGTCGATCATCTCGGCCACGCCCGACTTGCGGAGGTACCCACCCATCTCCAAGTTCTCCCGGATGGTGAGCGACGGGAACACGTTGTTGATCTCAGGCACGTACCCGATGCCACGCGCCACCAGGAAGTTGGCCTTCTTGCCCGTGACGCCCTCGCCGCGTTACCAGACGGTTCCCTCGGTGACCTTGATGAGGCCGAACAGCGCTTTGAGCATCGTGGACTTGCCGGCACCGTTGGGGCCGATGATGCCGATCAGTTCGCCCTCGGCGAGCTCGAGATTGGCACCGTTGAGGATGTTCACCCCCGGTACGTAGCCGGCGATCACCTCGTCGACATGGATGAGTGGCTCACTCATCGTCGCCTCCTGACGTGTCGGTAGCCGCAGGTGGCGATTCCGCGTCGGCAACGGCCTCGCGGATCTCCTCGGTCAACGCCGCATGCGACGAGCCCAGATACGCGTCGACCACGGCCGGATTCTGACCGATTGCTCGCGGCGGGCCTTCGGCGATGATGGCACCCTCGGCCATCACGACCACCCAGTCGGAAATGTCCTGCACGACGTCCATGTCGTGTTCGACGAACATCACCGAGATCCCTTCGGACCGCAACCGCTTCACGTGACCGAGCAACGACTGGGTGAGTGCGGGGTTCACGCCGGCCATCGGCTCGTCGAGCATGATGAGACGGGGCTTCGCCATCATCGCCCGGGCCATCTCGAGCAGCTTTCGCTGACCGCCCGACAATGCACCTGCGAACTCGTCCTTCATGTGGATCATGTTGAACTCGTCGAGCACCTGGAGGGAGCGTGCCTCGACCTCACGTTCTTGGCCGCGCCAGCCATTCAGCAGCGCCTTCCACATCGACTCGCCGGTCTGTTCCTGCGCGGCCAGCTTCATGTTGTCGATGACGGTCATCTTCGCCAACACCTTGGTGAGCTGGAAGGTGCGGACCATGCCACGTGTGGCCAGTTCGTGCGATCACACGCCCGTGGTCGCATTGCCGTCGAACGTGACGGTGCCCTGGTCGGGTGTGTCGAACTGGGTCAACAGGTTGAAGAACGTCGTCTTGCCGGCACCGTTCGGCCCGATCAACGCGGTGATCGCACCACGCTGCACCTCGAGGTGGTCGACATCGACGGCGCAGAGACCGCCGAACGAACGACTGATTTCGCTGGCGACGAGAATCGGGTCCGGTTTCTTGGCCCCCGGCACCTTGTTCAGGCCGAAGAAGACCGCTCCAGCGGTGACGAGTGAGCCGCCAACGAACCACACCGAGGTGACCACCCGGTCGACGTCGATGCCCGTCGACGCCGCGAGGTCGTTGCTGTCGGCCACCGCTCGCATGGCCTTGCCCATCTTCGTCATGCGCAAGCGCCAACGCCGTACCGACGAGCAGTGCCGTGGCGATGACGATGACCAAGAGTTCCTTCGGCAGGACGTCGATCGGACCCACCGAGAACAAGACGTCGGTCTGGACCGCGTACTGCTCGTACGGGCGAGAGCGCTCGCCGAACAGGAAGAGGAAGAGGAACCTCAGCAACAGCGCGAGTCCGATCGAGATGATCATCATCGCGGTGAGCCCGGTCCCGCGTTTTCGCAGAGGTCTCCACAGACCGATGTCGAGCGCTGCCGAGCCCATTCCACCAACGGCGAACGCGATGATCGCCGCGGGGATCAGACTGATTCCGAGAATGGCATTGAAGAAGTACGCCACCAACGCGCCGAACACGATCTGTTCCGACAGTGCGAAGTTGACGAGGCCGGTGGTGCCATAGATCAGCGACAGACCGATCGCGCACAGGCCGATGATCAGCCCGAAGATGATGCCTTCGAACAGCAGGCGAGTCGCCCGGGTGAGCGTGCTGTCGCTCTCCTTGTCGCGAGCCACTGCTGCTGCGTCACCCTCGGCGACGTTGAACAACACTCTGGTCGGCTGTCCGGCGCACGCCTCGACAGGCAGTTGCTGCTTGTCGGCACGGACCAGTTCGATGCCCTCGGGCAGCGTGTCGATCTCGATTTCGACGGCGTACGAGCCGGGCCTGGCACCGGCATCGACACGAACCCGGTCGCGTCAGAGGTGGCCCGGCCGACTTCGTCGCCGATCGACTCGATCTCACGGTCGACGATGACCGCATCGAAGACCCGGATCTCGGTGCCCTCGATCGGGATCCGCTCGGCTTCTGGATCTTCTCGCCGTGCCAGCAGGGTGGTCTCGACCGATTCGCCGGATTGCGCTGACGCGAACGGCGAGGGCACCAATCCGAAGACCCCGACGATTGCGATCAACACCCCCAGCAACACGAGTCGCTTCCGCTGAGCGACTTTGGGTTCTGGCATGGCGGGGAATCTCAGACGGTTGGGGCTGCCTGCAACGCAACTTTGCGTTCACCAGGCATTTCCATCGCGTGAACACCGCCGTCCTCCGCCACATGCGACTCGAGCGGTTCGAGCGCGGCCGAGATGAACAGAACGGTCACCACCCACAGCGCCGTGGCCCCCGCGACGTGCGCGGCGACCAGAGTGGCGGGAATGTCGTTGAAATACTGCACGTAGCCGATCCCACCTTGCACGACAGCGATGAACATCCAGGTCGACACGCGTCCCGACAGCCGATGGAACAGGTCGCGGTCTCTGCGCAACGCGACCACCAACGCGAGGAACGACGCGACGGCGATCCAGACGGTGACGCTGTGGATCTCGGCGACCGTCGAGATGTCGAAGCCGTATCGGCGCGCCGATTCGTCGCCGGCGTGCGGACCGGCGCCGGTGACCACCGTTCCCGTCACCAAGGATGCAGCCATGAGTGCTCCGAAACCAGCGAACAGCCAGCTGATCGGTGACGTGACCCCGATGGTGGCGCGGGGGGTCACCTGCTCGGGCCGGGCCCGATGGATGGCAACGAGCCCGAAGAGGATCGACACCATCGCCAGCAGGAAATGCGACTGCACGAGGAAAGGATGCAGGTCACCGCGCACCGCCATCCCGCCGACGACGCCGTTGCCGAAGATCGACAGCAGCACGACGATCGACGGAACCTTCAGGCCCCGGCGGAGGGGACGAACCCGGAATGCGCCGATCGCCATCAGCAACGTCGGGACGCCGACGAGCCCACTGACGAGACGGTTGGCCTGCTCGATAGCGGCGTGGCCGGTGGAGACGTCGATGAAGCGTTCGTTGTTGCAGTTGGGCCAGTCGTCGCAGCCGAGGCCGCTGCCCGTGAGACGCACTATGGCTCCGGCGACCGTCAGGAAACACACACCAGCGACGGTGATGATGGCGATCCGCCGGTATCGCCGCAGCGACATCGTGAATCTTGGGCGGGGGGTGCCCTCGTGTTCCATACGAGTCACAGGATATGGCTAGCGTCGGCCCGGTGCTGAGTTCGTTCGACGACTTTCCGATCCATCAGACGTCACACCCGGTCGCCCAGACCGCCACGAGTGACATCAACCACTACGACCGCTACTTCTTCAACGGCTACACGAAGGACACTCGCCTCTTCTTCGCGACAGCCATGGGTCTGTATCCGAACCGTCACGTGGTCGACGCGTCGTTCAGCGTCGTCGCCGACGGCGGTACCCCTGCGGCCCGCCAGATCAGTGTCCACGCCTCCGGGCGAGCCCCGGCCGATCGCGCAGACGCCAACGCCGTCGGTCCGATCACGATCGAGGTGCTCGAGCCGCTCAACGCGTTGCGGGTCACCGTGGATGCCCCTGACCAGGGCCTACGCGCCGACCTCACGTTCGTCCGCCGCTCGGCTCCCATCGAGGAACCGCACTTCTTCCAGCAGATGGGGCTGCGCGTCACGTTCGACTACACCCGCCTCACCCAGTTCGGTGGCTGGGAGGGCTGGATCGAGATCGACGGCGTGCTGCACGACCTCGCCCCCGGTGAGACGCTCGGCTGCCGAGACCGGTCGTGGGGCATCCGCGGCGTGGGTGAACGCTCGTCGACCGGCGCTCCCGTGGCCGACCCGCAGTTCTTCTGGCTGTGGGCGCCGATCAACTTCGACACGTTCTCCACCCACTTCGACGTCAACGAGTTGTTCGACGGCAAGCGCTGGCACGACACCGGCTTCATCGCTCCGATCGCCGGGCCCGACGGAGCGTCGCCGGCCGAGGCGATGCGGTCCGTCGACTACGAGATCGCCTGGCGACCGGGCACTCGCACCGCCGAGTGGTTCGAGGTCACGATGACACCGTGGGTCGGCGAGCCCACCACGATTCGCCTTGAACCGCTCTTCGAGTTCCACATGGCTGGCCTCGGATATCTACACCCCGAATGGGGTCACGGTGTGTGGAAAGGCGAGTCGGAGGTCGGTGGCGAACGATGGGACCTTCCGGTCGATGACCCCACAGCGTTCGATCGCCTGCACGTACAAGCCATCGTTCGTGCCACCACATCCGGCGGCCTCGGCGAGCACGAAGGCATCGGCATCCTCGAACAGCTCGCCCTCGGTCGCCACGACCCCACCGGTCTCACCGGCCTCCTCGACGGCTGGCAGGGCTGACCTGCGATGGACCGTCCTCAGGCGAGGGCGGACACGGCGCGCTGGACTGGCGTCTCTCCGGCAATGAGTTCGAAGGTGCTATTGCGACCGTGATCGGCGTCGATGAGTTCGGCCAGTACGGCCGCGACATCGGCCCTGGGGATCTCACCGCGACCCGTGGACGGCGCGATGCGGACCGACCCTGACGGGTCGTCGTCGGTGAGCCCACCGGGGCGCACGATGGTGGCGTCGATGTTCGCATCACGGGCGGCCTCGTCCGCTGCTGCCTTGGCTCGCAGATACACGCTGAACGACTCGTCGTCGTCGGGGGGAGCGTCGGCCCCCATGGAACTGATGATCACGAACCGGTCGGCGTCGACTCGAACCGCCGATTGCACCGACTTGATGGCGCCGTCACGGTCGAGCGTCTTCTTGCGTTCGTCACCGCTGCCCGGTCCTGAACCAGCGGCGAAGACGACGACGTCGCTCGACGCCAACGCCGCGTCGATCTCGTCGTCGCCGGCCGCTTCGAGGTCGCACAGCACGGGTTGGGCACCGTCGCTGCGCACGTCATCGAACTGATCTTCGTTGCGCACGAGACCCCGCACGGTGTGGCCACGCGCCACCAAGACTGGAGTGAGTAAACGGGCGATGGAGCCATGACCGCCGACGATGGAGACGATCATGATCCGGTCACACGGATCAACTCGATGATCTTCGTCTGCCGACTCCGTGGTGACATTGTCGCGTCGACCCCGGTCGTCATGGTCGTCATGGTCGTCATGGTCATGATGCTCATTGGTGATACCTCACAGGTGACCCCTCGGGCAGGAAGGAGGTGCGCCGGCGTGCGCGACCTCGCCGAACAGCGTCCTACCCGGTCGACCAGTGCCCAAACTCCCGCATTCCCCCACGATCCGACCCAATCCGAGGTGGATCACTCTGGTGAGGCCGAACCAACGATCACGTGTGGCGGATGGTCATGCCGCCGTCGACGGCGATGGTGGCGCCGTTGACGAAGCTCGACGCCGGCAGACAGAGGTTGAGTGTCATGTGGGCCACCTCTTCGGGCAGGCCGTAGCGACGAAGCGGAACCCGGCGGCGGGCATAGGTGGCCTTCGCGTCGTCAGGAATGGCGGCGGTCATACCGGTCTCGATCGGGCCGGGACAGATGCAGTTGACGGTGACACCATGGCGCCCGAGTTCGACTGCCAGGCTCCGCGTGAGGCCGGTCACGCCGGCTTTCGATGCAGCGTAGGCAGCGATCCCGCCCGTCGCCACGATCGACTCGGTCGACGCGATGTTCACGATCCGGCCGGCGCCCGACTCGATCAGCAGTGGCAGTGCGAGCCGAATGAGACGGGCGTGGGCGGTGAGGTTGACATCGAGTGTGCGAGCCCAGTTGTCGTCGAACTCGACTTCGTCCTGGAACGCGGAGGTGACCAGTGAGACGCCTGCGTTGTTGACCACGATGTCGAGACGTCCACCCCACTCGACGGTCGCGTCCACCAACGATCGCAACTTTGCGTAGTCGGCGACGTCGCACTCGACACCGAGCGCCGCATCGACACCGTGAACTGATCGGATCTCGTCGACGACCGCAGCGACCCGGTCGGCGCCGAGGTCGGCGACGACCACCCTCGCTCCTTCGTCGGCGAACAGCTGCGCCGTAGCTCGGCCCATGCCACTGGCGGCGCCGGTGACGATGGCGACCGCGCCATCGATCGAACGCGACAACGTCGTCAGGCGAGTGGGACCGGGCACCGACACCGAAGCCACGTCAGGCCGACCAGCGCTGTGCGCCGCCCATGCCGTAGGCCTTCAGCACGAGGGCCCGCTCGACGGTGATGGCCAAAAAGCCGGTGCCCGGCGAGTTCTCCGCACCACCGGGAGCGAACGCGTCCAGGTCGTAGTCGAAGACGCCGTTCCACAGGCGACGCTTGGTGTCGAGGTCGTCGAACATCTCGGCAGTACCCCAGATCTCGACGCCGTCGCCATTCTCGGTGACCTGCCAGTGCATCGCCACGTTGGGGTTGTCGGCCACGTTGCGCGCCTTCACCGAGTCGGTGCCGCCCATGATCCAGCAGATGTCACCGTCCCAGCAGGGATGCACCGGCACCACGTCGGGCTTGCCATCGGCGCCGATCGTGGCAAGATGCGCCCACGGGCTCAGACAGGTGGCGAAGGCCTTCACTGTTTCGAGATCGGTGAGGTCGGTGTTGTCGCTCATGGCCGAACCGTACTCAGTGGCGCACTTCGTAGAACGAGTTGACCGAGTGCTCGACACCGAGGGTCTGGAATCGGGTCAGACCCGCCGTCGAGGCCATCTCGCGAGCCTTCGACTCCGGCAGCCCCAGCGTGCCGAGTCCGGCACCGCCCGGTTCCGACAGCGCCGACGACATGCACGACAGCACACTGATGCCGTACATCAGCGAGGCCATCGGGTTCTTCTCGACGTTCTCTGCGAACGTCTCTCGCCCCTTGATGTCGACCAGCAACCAGGTGCCATCCGGGGCCAAGGCCTCGGCGATCGACCCGATCATCTCCTGCGGGTGCGTCATGTCGTGGATGCAGTCGAACGTGGTGATGAAGTCGATCGAGTGATCGGCGGGAAGCGGCGAGTCACGCGGATCGGCGAACTGGACGTTGTCGGCGCCCTCTTCGACGCGGCGGTGCTCGGCGCGCTCCAGGGCGTACTTCGAGATGTCGTAGCCGACGAACCGGCTGTTGGGGAATGCGTCGGCCATCAACAATACCGCTCCCCCGGCGCCGCAACCGATGTCGGCAACGGTGATACCCGCTTCGAGGCGTTCCACGATCCCGTCGAGCGCCGGGAGCACGGTGGGGATCAGGTGGTGGCGATTCCACGGCTCGAAGCTGCGCTCGATGCCGACGGCACCTTCGGGTCCGTGGCTGTCGTAGTCGTGGCCGATCCCGCTCTGGAAGCTCTCGGGCATCGCTTCGAGTGCCGCCATCGTCTGCGGGAACCGGTGGAACATCCCCATGCCGAACGCCGGAGAATCGGGCGACGCAAGCACCGCCGTGGCCTCCGGGGTGAGCCAGAACCGTTCAGCACCCGCCTCGACGGCGTCGGTATCGACGGCGATCAGCTTCGCGGCGGCCTGGTTGTAGGCCCACTCGCGCACCCACCGCTCGTCGAGACCCGCACGCTGCGCGAGGTCGGTGGTGGTGATCGGCTCGTCGGCGGCGGCGAGGGCGCGGTAGAGGCCGAGCTTGTCGCCGAGGTGGATCATGCCGGCGGTGACGGCACCGTTGAGCTGGGTGAACACCGAGAACGAATAGAACTTGAGACGATCGGGATCGGGTGCGTCGGCCATCTCGACGACGGTAGACGGTTGCCGCGCCGGGATCAGCAGCGTGTCAGCCCGTCAGCGGGTGCGTTCGTCGCGTTCGAGATGTTCGAGGTCGCTGAGTTTGGTGAGCGAGAACGTGTAGCCGTCGTCGAGCGGCAGCGCCTCGACGCGGCTCACAGAGCTGTGGCCCAGCACGAATCGGTCCCACTCCCAGGGCGTGGGCTCGAGACCGAGGAGGTGGCCGATGGTGACCGAGTTGGTGCCGGCGTGAGCGACGAGGGCAATGCGCGCTCCCGGCTCGCTGATCTGCCAGATCGGCAGCTCGGTCTCGGACCGAACGACGCCGCGATCGGCGAGGAACGACGACGCTCCAGCACGGATTCGGCTGACGAAGTCACGGATCGACTCGCCACCTTCCAGACCGTGCCAGCGAGCTTCGGCGGCGCGGCCCTTCAACTCGGCGTACGCCTCGGCGGCCTTCTCGGCCGGGCTGCCGTGCCACATCGGGTCACGGATCTCCTCGAGCCACGGGTCGATCAGTTCTTCCCTGGCGAGCGCCTCCAGCAGCGGCGCCGCGGTCTGTCGGGCCCGCACCAGCGGCGACACCAGCACCTCGTCGAAGTGCTCCTCTCGCAACCACGTCGCGAGCCGCTGCGCCTGGCGATGGCCCCGGTCTGTGAGCGGTGGGTCGACCACCGCCAGACCATCTCGCACCCACTCGGGTTCGCCGTGACGGATCAGCACGATCTCCATGGATGACGACTGTACGGGCAGACGACGCCGCTAGCTTGCGCACCAGTGGCGAACGACAGCGGAGTCCGACCCGGCTGGTACGCCGACCCTTTGCGACGCTTCGAGCTGCGCTACTTCAACGGATCAGCATGGACCGCCGATGTGTCCACCAGCGGCGATCGTTTCGTCGATCCGCAGGGTGTCGAGGTCGGCGCAGGTGACCCATCGCCCTACGCCGGGGTCGTTCCGACCTCCACCGGCGGCCAGGGCACCAATTCGCCGGCGACCGCCGCCATGGTGTTCGGGATCGTCGCGGTCACGATCGCCTGGCTGCCGTTCGTCGTGGTGTTCGGCGTGATCGCTGCGGTGCTGGCGCTCGCATTCGGAACGGTCGGGGTCCGTCGGGCCACGCCCGATGGGGTGGGGCGAAGCCGCGCCGTCGTCGGCCTGGTCACCGGTGCCAGCGCCTTGCTCGTGGCCGCGCTCGGGGTCTTTCTCACCGTCATCGTGGCCGACGTCTACGACGACTACCTGAATCCGGGCCCGAACGAGACCGCCATCACGTCGTGCGAGTTGGTCGGTTCACGCGCCGCGGCAACGGGAAGCCTCACGAACCTCGGCGACGAGACCGCCGATTTCTCGGTGCTGGTGGGTTTCGTCCGATCCGGCACCGACAACCCGCACCGTACGAGTCGCGCAGTGCTCGACGACGTTCAACCGGGTGTAGCGGCGGAATTCGAAGCGGAACGCCAGGTGGACCTCGATGAGGTCGACTGCATCGTGATCGAGGTCACCGGCGCGCTGCCGTTCGGCCTCGAACTCGACTGACCGAGAACCGCTCGGTGCAATCACCGGGACGCGCGATCGTTCAGGCGATGAGCGAACCCCATGTATGTGGTGGTTTCGCTCATCGCTCGCTCGGCCTCGCAACGGTCAGACCGTCGTGGCCGAGACCCAGGCGTCGTAGAGGTCGCGGTACGGACCGTCCTCGGTGACCAGGACGTCGTGATGGCCGTCTTGGACGAGGTGGCCGTGATCGAGCACCAGCACCCGGTCGGCTCGCGCCGCCGTCGACCACCGGTGCGCGATGGCGATCGTGGTCCGCGATGCTGCCAGACGTTCGAGCGCACGGGCGATGCGCACCTCGGTGAGGGCATCGACCGACGACGTTGCTTCGTCGAGGATCAAGATGTCGGGATCGGCCAAACCGGCACGCAACAGCGCCACGAGCTGGCGCTCGCCGGCGGAGAGCTGATCGCCTCGTTCGCCGACGCTCGTCGCCAAACCGTTCGGCAGCGAGTCGACCCAGTCACGAACGCCGAGGTCGTCGACCACCTGCTCGACATCGCGTACCCCCGAGCGCTCGTCGGCGAAGCCGACATTGGCTGCGACGGTGTCGTCGAACAGGAACGGCTCCTGCGACACCACCACCAACCGGCGCCGGAGTTCGGCACGGTCGACCTGACGCAACGGCACCCCACCGAGGTCGATCTCACCGATCGTCGGGTCGGCGAACCGGGCGATCAAGCGGCCGAGTGTGGTCTTGCCCGAGCCGGTCGCTCCGACCATCGCCACCTGCTGGCCGGCCGGGATCGTGACATCGATGCCCATCAACACGGCGGCGTCAGCGGTATCGTCGCTTCGGCTCCGATAAGCAAAGGTGACGTCCCGGATGTCGATCTGCAGCTTCCCGGCAGGCAGCGGGATCGGGAACTCGGGCTGCGGCGGCCCGATCGGCATGTCGAGCACCGACAACACGCGCCGCAGACCCGCAACGGCCATCTGGGTGGTGTCGATCACTTCGGTGAACTCGGCGATCGGTTCGAGGAACCGATAGGTGAGGAACACGAACCCGACGAGCGCTCCGAAGGTGAGCCCGCTCGCAGGACCGCGCAACACGCCGACGCCGACCACCGCCGACACGGTGAACGCCGAGAACAACTCGCCGGACGGGAACAGGAACGCCCCGATCAGCGCTGCTTTGACCTGCGCAGTCGCCGTGAGTTCCACCGACGCGTCGACCTGGTCGGCGATCGAGTCACCGGCTCCATATGCGCGCACGGTTTCTCCGCCCGACACCAACTCGGCGATGGCGCCGAGCGACTGGCCGTTCTGTTGTCGGGCGCGGTCGTAGGCCACCAGCAGACGCGACTGCACGGCGCGCAGCACGAGGATCAACGGGATCGCCACAGCGAACGCCACGAGCGCGAGCACCCAGTCGTAAGCGAGCATCACGCCGGCGACGATCACCATCTGCGTGCCATTGACCAGCCAGGCGAGGCCGCCCCACTGGAAGAACCGGGCCAGGGTCTCGATGTCGCTCGTGACCCGGGCGACCAGCCCACCGCGTCGTTCGTCGCTGTGATCGGCCAGGCTGAGCTGGTGGATGTGACCGATGAGACGCACCCGCAGGTCGTGGAGGGCGCGCTCGCTGCGTTCACCCAGACGCATCGCGGCCTGACGGAACGCGATGCCGGACACGATCACCGCAACGGCACCGAGCACCGCCATCTGCACGATGACGCCCATGCGCACCTGATCATCGACGAACCCACGATCGATGGCCTGTTGGATCAGGATCGGTACCACCACACGGCCTGCGGCACCGACCGCTGCCAGCAGCCAGGTGACGCCGAGACCCTGGCGCAGGATCGGGGCCGTCTCCAGCCCGCGACTGATCGTTCGCACCGCCGAGTCCGGACTCGACGGTGTCATCGTGCCGGCGCGAGCAGCCAAGATCGGATCGACGTTCATGATCCGACCTCAGCGCTTGCCACGTCGCCATCGACGGGACCTGTCCGGTCGGACTCGAACGCCTCGACGAGTTCTCGGTAGCGGCGCTCGCTGACGAGCAACTCGTCGTGGGTGCCGTGCGCCGCGACCTGGCCGTCGACGACGAACACCACGTCGTCGGCCAGTGCGATGGTCGACGGCCTCGACGCCACCATGAGCACCGTCGAGCCCCCCGGCCGAGATCGCAGCCGTTCGAGGATCACTGCTTCCGTCGACGGGTCGAGCGCCGATGTGGTGTCGTCGAGCACCAGCAGGCTCGGGTCGCGCACCAACGCACGGGCGAGCGCCAGACGTTGACGTTGACCACCGCTGAGACTCACCCCACGCTCGCCGACCACCGTGTCGAGCTGTTGCGGCAACCTACTGACGAACTCGGTCGCTGCGGCCTGGTCGAGCGCGTCCCACACCTGGTCGTCGTCGAACGAGGCCCCGATCTCGACGTTGTCGCGCACCGTGCCACTCAACAGGAAGGCCTCCTGGAACACGACGGAGCGAACTCCCGGCTGGAGCCGCACCTCCCCCTGTGTCGGGCCGATCAATCCCACTGCGAGTTGGGCGATCGTCGACTTGCCCGAGCCGGTCGGCCCGACGAGCGCGGTCACACTCCCCCGTCGCACGGCCAGATCAACACGCTTCACCGTGGGTGTTCCCTCGCCTTCGTGAGCAAACCAGACCGAATCGAACTCGACCCCGTTCTCGTGGGCGGCCAGCCCGATGCGGTCATTCGGGTCGGCCTCGACGGGTTCGTCGAGTACGGCGCGGATCCGCTGCCAGGCCGCCATCGAACGCGGCAGCTCCGACAACGTGTAGCCGATGAGACGCAGCGGGAACACCAGCAGCGTGAACAGGAAGATCACGCTGGTGAACTCACCGATGGTCACGTCGCCGGAACGGACCCGCCATGCCCCGATCGCCACGAGCAAGATGTTGGTGAGCGACGGCATCACATCGAGGAGCGCCTCGAACCAACTCCGCAACCGGATCGCCTTCACACGCGACGCTCTGACCTGGTCGGCCAGACCTGCCAGCCGTTCGGTTTCGCGAGCCTCGGCGCCGTAGGACTTCACCAGCTGTACGCCTTCGAAGCTCTCGTGCACACCGGCGGAGAACTCGCCGAGCTGGTCTTGCGCACGTGTGAAATGCGCCGACACCAACCGCTCGTAGATGACGTTGGTGGCCAACAACAACGGGAACACGACCACCGCAACCGCACCGAGGGGAACGTCGATCAACAGCATCCAAACCGTCGAGGCCATGAGCATGATCACGGTGCCCGTTGCGAACGGGATCGGGCCGAGCACGGTGACCGCGGCCTCGGCATCGACGCCGGCCCGTTGCACGAGGTCGCCGTCTGGTCGTCGGCTGTGCCAGCTCGCCGGCTGTTCGACGTAGCGGCGGACGACGCGGTTGGTGAGTGTCTGTGCCACCCGCCACTGCGTCATCGACGCAAAGCTGCGCCGGACCACGATGGCCACCGATCGCACCACACCGATCCCGATGACGAGCCCGAGTGCGGCCATCACGGTGCCGATCGATACCCCGTCGTCGTTGAATCGGGGCTCGATGACGTCGTCGATCACCCGACCGATCGCGAAGCTCGACGCCACCGTGAGCAGGGCGAACACCGAAGCACCGCCGACGGCGATCGCGAACAACTTCGGACGCACCCGCACCAACTCGAACACGAAGCGCAGGTTGCGGCGGGCTCGTGCGAATCGTGTGGGCGACGCGCCGACGCGATCAGCAGGCGCGTCGAGGGCGAGGGCATCCGTGGCGGCAGGGGGCACAGGACGTTTCTACCAGCCGGCCGCCGTCATATCGTGGGACATCGTGAGCACCGAGGCCCCCGCCGTACCGAGCTATGTCCCCGGCGGCCAGCCGGGACGCTGGCGTCGATCCCCTGTCCGCAAGGCGTTGCTGTGGGGATCGATCGTCCTGCTCCTCGTCTTCTGGGTCTGGGCGCTGTTCTTCGCTCCGAAGGAGGCGATCAACAAGGTGAGAGATGCGGCCTGGGCAGCTCGGGCCGAGGCGATCTGTGTCGACTACGACGTCCAGCTACGAGCCATCGAGGTCCAGCGTGTCGCCGACCTGTCAGCACGCGCCGACCTCGTGGTCGAATCGACCGACCTGCTCGGCCGAATGCTCGACGACATCGTTGCGGTGATGCCGACCGACGAGAAGGGTCAGGCGATCGTTCCCGATTGGGAGGCCGAGTACCGGATTCTCCTGGCAGACCGTTACCGCTACGCCGACGTGTTGCGATCGGGCGAGAACGCACGGTTCACCGAGACCGCCGTCAGCGGTGTTCCCATCACCGAGCGCATCGAGAAGTTCACGCTCGACAACGAGATGCCCACTTGCGCGCCGCCCCGCGGTTCGGTCATCTGATCCGACCGCCGATCACTCGCTCTCGATTCTCTTGATCACGCGAGCCGGCACACCAGCGGCGACGCTGAAATCGGGAATGTGCCCGGTGACCACGCTGTTCGCTCCGATCACCACGTGCCGTCCGATCCTCGCCCCGGGGAGCACCACGGTGCCGTGACCGAGCCACGACCCGTCGCCGATCGACACCGGACGCTCGGGCATCACCTGCATCGAGATCGGCAACGACACATCTTCGTAGCCATGGTTCTGGTCGGTGATGTAGACGTGATGGCCGGTCCACACGTCGTCGCCGATCACGATCTGCAGATGCCCGACGATGCCGCTGCCCTTGCCGAACAGGCAGCGATCGCCCACCGAGATCACCGGATCGCTCACCATCTGCTGACCGGGCACCATGCCCGCCGAGAGGGTGATCTGGGGGCCGAACATCGTGCTGGCACCGATGTGGATGTAACGCTCGTTGAAGAGGGTGTTGGTGGGGAAACAGATGACACTGCCGGCTCCGAAGCGACCGAAACGCTTGCCGCGACGAGTGTCCGGACCGATCGCCCCGAGTTCGATCGCCCGCTCCCAGGCCCGGATCATTCCCTCGCCCACCGCCCGTTCGATTCCGATGCGCACACGCCGGATCAGGCCGTCGTCGAGTGGTGGTCGTTCGAACACGACGCCAGACACTACTGCCGTGGTGGGTCACGGTTCCTACAGTGGGCAGATGGCTCCCTCCGCTCAGCACCCGACCACGGCCAGCGATCCGGCGCTTCCTGTCGGATCGATCACCGATGTCGGCGGGGTGCGGGTCGGCCACCACGAGCGCAAGGGTCGGGGCTGGCAGACCGGCACCACAGTGGTGTACGTCCCGAACGGAGCGACCCCAGGCGTCTCGGTTCGCGGCGGCGGCCCGGGAACGCGTGAGACCGATGCGATCCGCCCGGAGAATCTCGTGCAGGAGATCCATGCGGTGTGTCTCACCGGTGGAAGCGCGTTCGGGTTGTCAGCCGCCGACGGTGTCGTGGCCTGGCTCGAGGAACGCTCGTTGGGGTTCCCGGTCGGGGCCGCAGCTGGGTTGCCCGGCGTCCTGCAAGGTGTTGTCCCGGTCGTGCCGGCAGCGGTGATCTTCGACCTCGGGCGGGCCGGCACGTTCGGCAATCGACCGACCGCAAATTTCGGTCGGCGGGCCATCGCCGGCGCCCGCGTCAATCAGCAGTCATGGGGCTCGGTCGGCGCTGGAACCGGCGCCCGCGCCGGTGGTCTGCAAGGCGGCGTCGGCACAGCGAGCACCATCGTCACGATCCCGGTGCTGGACAACGCCGATGACCCGAGCATCCAACCGCTGATCGTGCAGGTGGGCGCCGTCGCCGTCGTCAACGCGAACGGCACGGCCATCGACCCCCGAACGGGTCTGCCGTGGGATCCGGACGGCTTCGGACTGCGGGCACCAACCGCTCGAGATCGCCAACGGCTCGCCCGCCAGCTGAGTGGTCAGGCGGCCAGCCTGAACACGACCATCGGGGTCGTGGCCACCTCGGCCGCTCTGTCGAAGTCGGAGGTCTCCAAGATGGCCGACGTCGCACACGATGGTCTCGCGCGGGCGATCCGTCCTGCGCACTCGATGTTCGACGGCGACACGATCTTCGGTCTCGCCACCGGTGAACACGACATCGGCAACCTTCCCGCAGCAGTCCGATCGACGCCGTCACGTCAGAGCGCCCTCAACCTGATCCTCCGAGCCGCCGCCGACACGTTCGCTGCCGCATGCGCTCACGCAGTGCTCGCGGCGTCGTCGATCGGCGATGCACCCACCTACGTCGACGTGTGTCCTTCTGCTCTGCGGCCCGCTGGCCGATCGACCTCCGCGCAGTAGCGTTGCCGCTGTGGCCATCGTGATCGACACCCCGGCCGGTGTGCGCGCCTGGTCCGATGCCATCCACGTCACCGGCGACACCATTGGCCTCGTGCCCACCATGGGCGCCCTGCATCGAGGCCATCTCGAACTGATCGATGCAGCCAGCCGGCTCGCCGACGAGGTGATCGTGTCGATCTTCGTGAATCCGCTGCAGTTCGGCGAGCAGGGCGACTTCGACCGGTACCCGCGGCCGCTCGAGGACGACCTGCGAGTCTGCCGAGTCGCCGGTGTCGGTGTCGTGTACGTCCCGACCGCAGCTGCGATGTATCCCGACGGGTTCGCAACGTCCGTACACGTCGCAGGGCTGACCGACCCGATGGAGGGCGCCTCGCGGCCTGGCCACTTCGACGGCGTGACCACCGTGGTCACCAAGCTGTTCGGCGCCACTCGACCTGACGTCGCCGTGTTCGGCGAGAAGGACTATCAGCAACTCTCGGTCGTGCGACGCCTCACGGCCGACCTCGACTTCGGCATCGACATCATTGCCCACCCAACAGTGCGAGAACCGGACGGGCTGGCACTGTCGAGCCGGAATCGACGCCTCGACGAAGCACAACGCCGAGCGGCGACGTGCATACCGACGGCCATCTCGGCCGCCCTCGAACTCGCCACGTCAGGCGTGTCGGATGCCGGCGACGTGATCGTTGCCGCTACACAGATCATCGTGGCCGAACCACTCGCCACACTCGAGTACGTCACCGTGTTCGACGGCGCCACACTGCGCCCGATCGATCGGTTCGAGGACGACCATCGTCAGCCCGGCAGGGTGCGGATCGCCATTGCCGCCCGATTCGGCGACGTCCGCCTGATCGACAACGCCGACCTGTTCCCCGCTTGACGCCGACAACGTCGACGACGTCACGTCCTGCAGACGATCGGCGACCCCACTCAGTACCAGCAACAGCACCGCTCCGTTGAAGATCGCGTGAGCGACGATCGCCGGGCCGATCCGTCCGAGCACGGTCGCCGCGATGCCGAAAGCGATGCCGACGCCCGAGAGCACCATCACGAGGCCGATGTTCCCAACGCCTCTGACGGGGTCGACGTGGGCAACACCGAACAGCACCCCTTGGAGAACGATCACGACGACGACGGGAAGCCGGCTACGCAGGCCGCGCATCACCACCCCACGGAACACCATCTCTTCGACGATCGGCGCGGCGATCACCGCCGTGATCACCAACGACACCACATAGGTGCGATCGGCGCTGATCTCGTCGATGCCCTCGGTGTTGCCCGCCAACGGAACGCCGAACCCCACGACGATGGCTCCGACGGCGACCTGGGCGGCGACCGCACCCAGCCAGATCACCGGACCCCAGCCGAGATCAGCGAACCGAGGGGTGAGGCCGATGTCGACACCGAGCTCGCCGGTTCCCCATCGCTGGCTCACGAAGCGGCACCACCACAGCGATGGTCCATAGCCGACTGCTGCGAGCAGCGCCACGTACGCCGCCACCGGCCAGCCGAAGTCGATGATCGCGTCGAGTAGGTACTTCGAGGCGAGCAGTGACGCGGTGAGAACGCCGATCGCTCCCCAGGCTGCCGTCATCGGCAGTGTGGGTGTCGGAGGACGTGTTGGTGTCGGTAGTGGTGCATGGGATGCCGCCGAGTGCGGCTGCCATGACGTGGTCGATCCCACTGCCGTGCCTGGGATCGGTGGGGGAAATGCGGCGCTCATCGTCGTGTGGAGTCGAGAAGATCTCGAGGCCCACTGATCTTTTCGGCAAAATCACTTCAGATCGTACCGCTAACTGCCGATAGAGCAGGGAATCAGTGCCGACAATCCGGTCGGCACCTCAATCAGGGACGATCATCAATGACATCGATTGCCTCCGACGCCAGCCGAGCACCACGCAGTTGCGCACGTCGATGGTTCACGATGTCCTTGGGCCTCGCGGCAGTCTGCTCGACCCTGGTGTTGAGCGGAGCGACTCCCACCGCAACGGCAGCCGGGCCAGCCGCCGACGACTGGCTCGGCATCGTCAACGTGTACCGCTCCCAGTCGGGTCTGGCTCCAGTGGCCAACAACCCGGCATGGTCGAGCGGTGCTACGAACCACTCGTGCTGGATGCTCCTCAACGGTATCGCCCATGACGAATCACCTGGATCGCCCGGCTACACCGTCGACGGCGACCTGGCCGGCAACAGCGGCAACGTGGCGGTGTCGAGCAGTTCGTCGGCCACCACCCGTAGCCACATCGACCTCTGGATGACCGGTCCGTTCCACGCCATCGGTCTTCTGCGACCCTCACTGTCTCAGGCTGCCTACGGCTTGTGTGCCAGCCCACCCAATCCGACACGCACGCGGTGGAAGTCCGCTGCCACGCTCGATGTCGTGCGTGGCAACAACTGGGGAGCGGCCAAGCTGGCGACCCCGGTGGTGTTCCCCGGCAACGGCGCAACGACCAGCCTCACCCGTTTCATCGCCGAAACACCAGACCCGCGGACGTTCTGCGCGTGGGGCTCCCAGACCGTCGGTCTGCCCCTGATCGCCATGATGCCGTCCAACGTCACCACCGCATCGGCCACGCTGATCGGACCCAACGGCCCGGTGCCGACCTGCGTCCTCCACAAGGCCAACACCAGCGGCACGGCGAGTTCCATCCTCGGCGGCGACAACGCTGTCGTCGTGGTACCCGCCGCCCCGCTCGCGGCGGGGAGCTACACGGTCTCGGTCACCTCCAATGGCGGCGACGCGAATTGGGCTTTCAACGTCGATCCGTCGTCGACGCTCGGTGTCAGTACTCCGCCGCCCGCCGCTCCCGCGATGCCGCTCGAAAGCACTACAGACCTCGCTGTACAGATGCCGTTCCAGCCCATGACCCCGTTCCGATTCGCTGATTCTCGAAGCAACATCGCACTGAGCCGACTCCCGGCGAACCAGCAGGTTCGCGTGAAGATCGCCGGCCGCTCGGGTCTCCCCGCAGACATCACCGCTATCAGCGCCAACTTCACCGGCGTCGGGGCACCAGCAGCCGGATACCTCACCGCATCCAATTGCGCCGAGGTGAACCCGTCCTTCTCGACACTCAACTACGAGGCCGACGACGGCGTACCGAACCAGGCGATCATCCCCCTGGCTGGCGGAGACCTCTGCCTGTTCTCGAGCCAGACAACCGACATCGTGATCGACATCAACGGGTACGTGTCGCCGTCCGCCAGCCAAGTCTTCATGCCCGTCACACCGCAACGCCTCTTCGATTCTCGCCCGTCGGCGCAACCGCTCCGGCCCGGCCAAGTGCTGCGCGTCGCTGTCGAGGGCGGGGCCAGCCCTGCCCCGGCCGGCGCGGTCGCCGTTGCGGTCAACCTCACCGGCGTGTTGCCCGATGAGACCGGATGGATACGAGCGTTCCCATGCGATGCACCTGAGCCGTCGTCGTCCTCGATGAACCCACGGGTCGGTCGGGCTCGCGCCAACTCGGCGATCATCCCGACCGCAGCTGACGGCACCATCTGCCTGACCAGCAATGTGACCTCTCACGTCATTGTCGACATCACGGGTTGGTTCGGAGACGGAGGCGGCCAACAGTTCGTCCCGATCCGCCCGATCCGGCTCACCGATACACGCCAGGCACACCCCACGCTCAATGGCGAAGCCGGACCGGTGATGCTGGCACCCGGACGAGAACTGCGAGTCCAGGTCGCTGGCACCCGGGGCATCAGCGCCGAGGTCCGTGCCGCAACACTGAACCTCGTCGCTGTAGGTGCCACTGCGCCAGGGTTCATCGTCGCTGTCCCGTGTGGGCAGCCGTCGGACGTGTCGAACGTCAACTTCACCAGCGACTCTGGCGCCGTGGCCAACGGTGCGAACGTCCAACTCGACGCCACCGGCGCGGTCTGCGTGACAACCAGTGCAACGACTCACGTGCTCGTCGACATCACCGGCGTCTGGAAGTAGCCAGCGCGATCAGCGGTGCACCGCGTGGTCGGTGACCGACGCCTGGTAGCGCACGGTGTGCACGCTGTCGCCCGACAGGATCGCCCCGCGTCCGAGCATCCGACCGAACTGCCAGTTCGACAGACCGAGTTCGGGCGCGTTCAACGCGTACTGTCCGTCGACCCAGCGGGTGAATCCGTTGCCGACGAACGGTGCGTCGACCGCGGCGTAGAACCGATCGAATTCGGCGTGGTCATCCGTGACCAGCGAGGCCACGAACCGTGGGCTGTAGCGGTTGCAGTGCTCGACGGCGTCGTCGACCGAGTCGACCACCACCAGCGTGATCTCGGGCGAGTGCTCCCACTCCCACTCGATCGCCAGGCCGGACTCGTCGAGCGTTGATGCCGCCGGCTCGTCGCTGATGCCTCCCGCCCGGGTGATCGCCACGGTGCGCTCGAAGCGGTCGGCAGGGACGTGTGCCTCACCGCCGACAACGACGTGCATCCGTCCGAAGGTATTGC
>Ga0105055_10000229_pt1 | contig 80399 bp, 63 predicted proteins | sample BON03_FD_78090 | JGI IMG/M metagenome (GOLD analysis project Ga0105055, IMG submission 78090) | Freshwater microbial communities from Lake Bonney liftoff mats and glacier meltwater in Antarctica - BON-03 | ecosystem: Environmental > Aquatic > Freshwater > Ice > Glacier meltwater | place: Lake... | reverse complement strand
GCTGTATTCGTTTATACTTATTCGTCAGACCACGAAAAGTGGTCGGACGAGGGCCATTTGGTCTGACGAATTTTCTTCGTCCGACCAATAAGTATACACAAACTCCTGCCCCCTCTTCATTCCTCCCCCCAAAATAAAAGGTGACTCATCTAAACGAAATTACTCTGGCAAAAGTTTTTTGCCAAGTTCCGTCGCTGCCTGTATGGCAAGATGATTTTGCTCCATCAAATTCTTTTGATTTTCCAGATACTTCAGGGCTTCAGGTGCCGGCATATCTGTTGGCGCTTTGTAGTTGGCCATCCAAGCCATCATGTCATTTTCAGCATTGCCAATGGTGGTCAATGTTTCGGTGTAGGTGGCAGACTGCTCCGGTGTCATAGACGCTGAAATCATAAATTCTTTGATTTGCCTGGCCACACGGTTCATTTCGGCCATATCTTTCATAGCGACATCATGGAGGTCTTCGGTATCTTTTTGGAGGGTTTCAACCTGTTTTTTTTGGTCATTGCAACCAAAAGTGAGCATCAAAGCAAAAATGCAAAGAAGGAATTGTTTCATAAATAGAGGTGGTATGTTGAAAAAGAGCTGCAAAGGTAGCAGAGCGCTGCCTAAAAATGTCGAAATTCGCCGCTATAAAACAGCAGCATTATGTTATCAGCCATTTCCCCCATCGATGGGCGCTACGTCGACAAGACCAAAGAACTGAGTGAATATTTTAGCGAATACGCCATTATTCGGTACCGCGTGTTCGTTGAAATTCAATACTTTATAGCCCTTTGTCAGTATGGGTTGCCCCAGCTGGCATCCTTTGAGGATGATAAAATTGATGATCTAAACGCTATTTTCGAGCAATTCAACCATGCTGATGCCGAGCAAATCAAATCCATCGAGCGCACCACCAACCACGATGTGAAAGCGGTGGAGTACTTTTTGAAGGAGCGCTTCGATGGCCTGGAGCTGGGAAATTTGCGCGAGTTCGTGCATTTTGGGCTTACCTCCCAGGACATCAATAATACGGCTATCCCGCTGCTTTTCAAAAATGCACTCACAGAGGTTTACTACCCATTACTGAAACGATTGCGCGATCAATTGGAGCATTACGCGCAGGAATGGGCGCGTGTGCCCATGCTGGCGCGCACCCACGGTCAACCAGCTTCCCCTACCCTGCTGGGCAAGGAATTTGCTGTTTTTGTAGAGCGTCTCGACGTACAATTGGAGCTGTTTCAGGCCATTCCACACCGCGCCAAGTTCGGCGGCGCTACCGGCAATTTCAATGCACACTATGCCGCCTACCCGGATTATAACTGGCAGCAATTTGGCGATGGTTTTGTGGTGGAATTCCTCGGATTGGAGCGCTCCCGCACGACCACACAAATTGAACATTACGATTGCTTAGCCGCTCAATGTCAGGCACTTAGCCGCATCAATACCATTTTAATCGACTTCTGTCGGGATATTTGGACGTATATCTCAATGGAATATTTCAGGCAACAAACTGTGGCCGGGGAAGTTGGTTCCTCTGCCATGCCGCATAAGGTAAATCCCATTGATTTTGAAAATGCAGAAGGAAACCTGGGCCTCGCCAACGCAATATTCCAGCACCTGGCCGAAAAGCTGCCCATCAGTCGCCTGCAACGCGACCTCACGGACTCAACGGTGCTGCGCAACATAGGTGTGCCCATGGGCCATACCATCATTGCCTTCAAATCCATCCTTAAAGGCTTGGGAAAACTCACCCTAAACGATGGCAAGCTCTTCGACGACCTGGAAGACAATCAAATGGTAATCGCGGAAGGTATTCAAGTCATTTTGCGCCGTGAAGGCTATCCGCAGCCATACGAAGCCTTAAAGGAACTTACACGGGGCCGAGCGGCAGTTACCCGCGAACATTTGCATGAATTTATTGACCTGCTAGCCGTGAATGATGACGTGAAAGCGGAGTTAAAGGCGTTGACGCCGCATAATTACGTCGGAAATTAAAATAATGCTCGTTCAAGAAACCCGCCTGCGCCAAGGCTACGGCGGGTAAACCGTCAACCGTCAACCGTAAGAAAATGTCTACACACCAATCAGATGGCTCATATGCCTCGCCACAAGGCAGTGGCGGCATGGGCAAGCAAATCATACTCATAGTCTTAATCACCACGGCTCTCGTGCTGGTTTACAAGGCTTTTTTCAGCGATGGAGGTCCATTGTCCAACCTTTTTCAGAATCCGAAGGAGGTGAAGCTCACATACGTGCCTTCCGATTTTACGCCCAACTTGGATGAAGAAGTCACCTTGCGCATTCTTTCCCAACCGGAAAAATATCCCAAGGAATTCAACGAGTTGGTCTATAACTTCAACCTTTCCCTGTTGTACCATGTCGCCAACCGCATGGCCCTGCCCGACAGTTTAAAACGCCGACTTGAGCCGGAGTACAAGTATCACCATGAATACCTTAAATCGCTGTATTACAACGATTTTATCAATTTAAAAGATACTTCGGCTACCTTGTATGAGAATTGGTACAATGATAATTCCAACCAAGCCGTACAACTATTCAATGAAGTAGCAGGGAAGTACACCTGCTTTTTTGTCACCCAAATCATGGCGACATTATTAAAGGCTGATGGTGGTAAATTGTTTGCCAAAGGAAAAAATGTGGATACGCCTTGCGGCATCGCCATCAATGAGGGACTGCATCCATTGGTCGAGCGCCTCCGCAAAAAAGCAGAAATCATGGACTTTAGCGCCTCTCGTGGGTTGTTAAAAGAAAAGGTGCGCAAAGGCATTGCCGAATTGGCAACGTATGAATTGCGCAGCCGACTGGGCCTGGATAAAACCTTGCAGTACAAATTTTTGGGCTTTGCCGTTTCAGAGACGGATATCCGGGTAGAAGCCATCAGTGTTGTAAAAGCTGGTTTCAAATTGGATGAATTTTTTGATGTCACTTTTAGCCCTAATAAGGGCATTGTGTACATTACCCTGCCACAACCCACCATATTGTCCCACGAAGTATATCCTAAAGTAGAAAAATTGGATGTTGGTTTTCTGGCAGGTATCAGTGGAGCTGAGATGAACAGCAATTTCAATGAATTGCGGCGCCAATTCAGACAAGAGGCCATTGAAAATGAACACGTACTGGACAAGGCCAAGTTGCGAGCAGATTCTGTCATGCAAATGCTCATGGGGCCTGCCGTGAAATCTATGGGGCGCTCGCTAAAACTGGAAGTCCGGTTCCAAAACGCTCAAAATCAACCTGAGACCGCTGAAGACATACGGCGACAAGGGCTTGAAGGTTCGGCCCCCCCCAAACTACAAGGGCCGATACCGCCCACCGATGCCCCGCGCCCATCACGTGACAAGAAAAAAGTCTTAGCCAATTGAGCTAGTGCCGAGTCCACCAGTTGGCGTATGAATTTGGCGGCCATATTTTCCACTCATCTTCGTTGCTCGTCGGTTAAAATGTCCCGCATTTCGCCCTCCTCGCGCCTTAATGAGTGAAAAATCTGCCTTCGCATATTCATACGCCAACTGGTGGACTCGGCACTAGTGCCGAGTTCACCAGTGAATGGCACACCAATAAATTGATTAGGTTTGCCGCGCATTCTTTTCACGAAACAACATATGTCCAAACATGTCCAAAGAAAATGAAACCAAATTGCTGAACGCCGCTGTGATTGTGGCAGCACTGGGCTATTTTGTAGACGTTTATGACCTGTTGCTTTTTGGGTTTGTACGGGTAAAAAGCTTGACCGACATGGGCTTCGCCGGACAAGAACTGACCGACCACGGATTGACCATCCAGAACTGGCAAATGTTCGGCATGTTGATTGGTGGGATTTTGTGGGGCGTGTTAGGGGATAAAAAAGGCCGGGTTCGGGTGCTTTACTTCTCTATAGCCTTGTATTCCATTGCCAATATTTTGAATGGTTTTGCCACAGGCTATGCTGATTACGCCTTTTATAGACTGCTGGCAGGCATAGGTTTGGCGGGCGAATTGGGTGCTGGTATCACGCTGGTGGCGGAAGTGTTGCCGAAGGCAAAACGTGGCCTTGGCACCATGATTGTGGCCTCAGTGGGGCTTTCTGGCGCCTTACTTGCCTGGATAATTGAACATTATTTTCATTGGCGCACCTGCTACTTCATTGGCGGCGGCTTGGGAATTCTGTTGTTAATGCTTCGTGTAAGTGTTTCAGAATCAGGTATTTTCAAACAAGTGCAGCAGCAGTCTGGCATTAGCCGTGGCAATTTTCTGGCCTTATTTACGAGCTGGGACAGGTTTTCCAGGTTTTTGCGCTGTATTTTTATCGGTACTTCTACCTGGTTTGTGGTGGGCGTACTGGTGTTCTTTGCTCCGGAATTTGGCAAAGCTAAAGGGCTTGATGGCATAACAGCCAGTAACGCCATCGCTATTTGCTACATCGGACTTATCTTGGGCGACTTGGCTTCTGGTTTTTTAAGCCAACTCCTGCAAAGCCGCATCAAGGTCATGGCACTTTTCCTCACCCTTGACTCTATAGCTGTTTGGGCCTATCTCACCCTACCCTTTTCATCGCCTGAATACTTCTATTTCTGTCATTTCCTGCTCGGCTTTTCAGTAGGTTTTTGGGTCATTTTTGTCACCATTGGCGCGGAGCAATTTGGTACCAACCTGCGCTCCACGGTGGCTACTTCAGTGCCAAACTTCGCCAGGGGTATGCAAGTACCCATCAATGAAGCATTTAAGTATTTGAAAAGCCCGGCGGTGACAGGCAGTGTGATCACGGCAGGATATATCGTCGGGTCCGCTTGTCTTGCCATTGCATTTATTGCCCTCTGGGGCATGAAGGAGACATTTCACCGGGATTTGGATTATCTCGAGGACATTTAGTTGTTCGTTGATAGTTGTTCGTTGCTCATCTCCTAGTCAATTGCTTAGATTTGATTCCCAGCACTTTAAATCCAAAAAGAATACAGCTAAGTACCAAGTTGATATTAGTTTGAGTTATGGGCCGTTGTGCGAGAAATTTTTCGGGACCAAGCTAGAAACCAGGTTGTGCTCTAAGTGACGTAGCGTAAAAAGTTTTCACCTCCCGTCCGTAATACCAGAAAAACGTTACCATGAAATTTACGACTACTTGCTTGCTCATTTTAGCCTTTATCCAAGGTACACTCTGCCAGGAATTCGCGGAGAATCAAAGGGCAAACGCAAACCCAAGCACCAGAAAGCTGTGCTACAACCCTGATAGCGACTCCACGCTGTTGTTCAAAATGTCGGAGCTGCTCACGATAGTAGGTGATTACAAGTCCGCAGCAGCCTACCAACGCAGCATTGTTCAACAGTACAAAGGGAAAGAAATCGAAAACCTGGCAGGTGTCATTTTCGTGCTCGCGGCTATGGATTTCATTGATCCGAAGCAACAGCCATTCATCCTTCCCCTGGAGATGGACTCCAAAACCAGGCTCAGCAATACCCGCCAGACCCTCCAAGACACCATAAACATGCGGGACTCTTTGCTAAAAGATGCTGTTCTACAGTTTGACCGGGCATTAAAATTGGACGAAAATTTCACTCCCGGATACCTCAATAAGGGCTGCGCATTAGCCCTGCTCAAAGATTTCGATGCAGCAGAACAGTGCATACAAAAAGGCATCGAACACTGCTCCACCCAAAAAATGACCACGGATTTTCTGGTCATGGCCGGGATTATTGCAGCCTTGCGCGGTGACAAACCCCGAGCTGCACAACAAATGCGCAAAGCCTTGACAATTGGCAGCTATCTGGCTGCTCAAAACCTGGCTATCCTAGAAAACAAAGTTGCGCCAAGCCTTGTGCTTGATGGCCCGCCGCCAATAAAAGGCGTTGAACAAATTGAATGGTTTTCTTTGGTCGATTACCTGGCCAGTCCTGCTGTGGACAAGGAAATAGTACTCACGCCGCAATTGCGCTGTGGCATGAAACAGAAAACATTGTCACAGCTGTATTTGCACGTTTCTGATGGCGAAAAGCAAAGCGCGGTGTTTCAGGAGACGAATTCAAAGTACACGGCAAGCACTTTGCGTGCTATAATTGCTGAATCCAGCGCCGATAATATCCAGGAAGCGTATGGCGTGCCGGATCGAATTGTTAATCTTCCTGATGGGTTGGTATGGGTGTACCCGGGTGCGCACATTTATTTCCGGTTTAACCATCGGAGGGTGCTGTTGAATTGGGGGGTGTATTTAAAGTTGAGCGATTAGGCGTAAGGAGGCGAGTAGGCCACCCTGGGCGAAAAAGAAATACCGAATTTTAAGCAAAAGGCCAGTAACGCTCATCATACCGTTCCAATATTCGCCTCGCAAAAAAATAAATCATGAAACTTACTACATTATTGCTCCTGGCAACCCTTTTGGTATCACTTCCCACCTGCAAGAAAGCAGACGCACCCGTTAACCAAGCTTACACCATTCATGTTGGGTTATCATTTTTAACGACAGTTCCACAGGGAGCTAAGAATCGGCTCATCATTACAGAAACTGGAACGGGAAAATATTTGGGAAAATTTGAAATCTCCGGCGGGTCTTCGATTTTACGGACCAATTGTTTGTTGAGGGCACTTCTCCTGCTGGATTGGATTACCACTTGATTCACCCAACAAACGATGCGAATCGTCCATATTTTGTTATTTCTCAGATTGGCGTACCAGAAGGTTCCTTTGTGTATTTTTATCCTTTGGAAATATTTAGATCGCAGGGTGAACTTATTTCCCTGAAAATCAACGACATACAATCCGTTAATTCTATATCAGCAGGCTTTTTTGAACCCCATAATGTTGTACTAGATGTAAATGAGAAAACACTATTTATGGATATTCTGACCTTTTCCCACTTTGGGATTACGCTTCGAGTGAAAGCGAATAATACCGCAGGTTTTCGGCATTACTATTTTCCTGAAGCCATTCAAGGGGATACTTTGACCATTGAATGGAATGATTTGGTTGCAGGAACAAACTTGAAACAAATTAGCCTGCCAGGAAATCCATATATTTTCTCTATACAGATCGATGCAGTTTCTCCCGACGTTAGGAATGCCATTTCCATTGTTCGGAGTTTCAGCTCAGCTATTCCAACGTATAGTCTTCCAGAATTTATCCCAACTGATTGGTTGTTAGGGGTTAACGTTAATACTAATTCTTTTTTTGTTGACCGCTTATTCGGCTTTCAGGAACCTATTGCATTTTCTACCCCTAACCTAAGCATTGATAGTCTGGGTTGTTTGCCTAAGGGGCCGCATTCAATTTGTTGTCTGTTTCTTTCTTCTCGCAGTTGCTATTTAGGCACATCTTCAGGAATAGGATTCACAAGAACCAAGCCTGGAATCCTTTGAAAATCTGCAATGTTTCGGGTATACAATTCAGCCCCCAAAATCATTGCAGTTGATGCAACTGCCAATCAGCAGCATCGCCGAAAGAAGGGCCATCATTTTGGTATGAAAGTATTTAGTCAATCATCTTTTGCTGCTCCTTAGTTGGTTTGGTTTGAATGTTTTTTTGAGCATTCTGGACAACAGGAAGGTTCAACCGTTGAATCAAATCGAGTAACAGCCGAAGATCTTCCTCGCGTTCAACCTGTAAAGTGATATTTGTCATAATCAAGCCTGTTTTAAAAAAAGGTAATGGATAATTTAAATAGTTTATGCCTCGAACCTTCCCCAAGGCCTCTTTCCCCCGCCAAACGCCATGCGATGGTGTTTCTCCACCTCGGAGAAAAAGTACACTACATTGCACCAATCATTTGAGCATACTTATAGGAACACGGATTGAACGAATTGAACGGATTAAAACAGATTTATTAGAGCGTACCCTTAAATCCGTTTTAATCCGTTCAATCCGTGTTCCAATAAAGCCAGCAGGATTGTTTAACTAAGACAGTGGAATTTTGTCCTTTTTCAGGACGATGCGCGTAGAACAGGCGAAAATTTGAAAACTAGATACTACTTTTTCCTCCCCCGCTTCTCCTTCCGCCGCATCCATCCCTCCGCCGCCGCAATCTCATCCATTGTAGCCTTCCATTTATTACCCGATTCCTTAGTGAGATCCAAGGTTTCACCGTATTCCCGCTTGTTCAGCTCCAACACCGTGATCGGCTTGGTGACGTAATCCTCAATTTCGGCCAGCATCGCCCTTTCCTCCGCGCTGCAAAAAGAGACGGCGAGGCCCTTTTTTACCCCACGGCCTGTACGGCCAACGCGGTGAACGTAGTTCTCCGCAACATCTGGCAGGTCGTAGTTGACGACAAAATCCACATCGGGAATATCGATACCGCGGGCGCTGACATCCGTGGCGATCAGGATTTTTTCTGTTCCTTTTCTGAATGCTTCCATCACCAACAGCCTTTCAGCCTGCTCTTTGTCACCGTGAATGGTCATACTGGAGATATCTACCCGGGCGAGGGCTTTCAACACCCTTTCTGCGCGGACTTTCGTGCGCACAAACACCAGAATCTTACTGTCAACATTTTCCCGGATCAGGCGCTCTAGGAAAAAGCGTTTGTCGTCCATTTCAATATGGGCCACGGAGTGGGTGATGTTTTTGGAAACGGGGTCTTTGGGCGACACCTGAATGCGTATGGCATTGCTGACCAAGGAATAAGCCAGCTTCTTGATGGTATCGTTGATGGTAGCGGAGAAAAAAAGCGTCTGCCGCTTGCGCGGCAGAAACTTTATCAGGTCGCGGATATCTTTGATAAAACCAAGATCGAGCATGTGGTCGGCCTCGTCCAGCACGATAATTTCCGCCTGATCCAATTTGATATAGCCTTGGCTCACCAGGTCGAACATCCGGCCGGGGGTGGTGACCAGGATATCTATCCCTTTTTCAAGCCTGGCTATTTGAGGGCCCTGCTCTACCCCACCGAACACTGAAAACACTTTGACACGGGTATGTTTCCCAATGGTTTCAAAGACTTCGGTGATTTGAATGGCCAACTCTCGTGTCGGCACCATTACCACACACTTTATGCCGTCTACCCTACTCGATTTTTTTCGCTCATGCAACAGGTGTACAATAGGAATGGCAAAAGCTGCCGTTTTTCCCGTACCCGTTTGGGCAATGGCCAGCACATCTTCACCTTTCAGAATCGTGCCAATGGCCTTGAACTGAATGTCCGTTGGACGTTTAAAACCCAGGTCTGCCAGATTCCGTTTTATCTCAATTGCAATATGATAATCATCAAATTTCATGGCAGATTATTCTTCAGCCTTTGTAACCTCACGCAGCAATTTTACATTGCGCGCAATTGGCTCACCTCGATCGTTCACCCCCAAAGTGAACTCCACATCGTCGCCTTCGCGCAAGTCGTTGAAATCGGTGTCAATCAAGAAAGAAAAATGGAAAAACAGGTTGTTGGTTTGCGGGAAACTGATAAAGCCATAACCATCTTTCAGGCTGAATACTTTGCTGGTTTTTACTTCACCATCTTCTTCAATAACAATGGCTTCTGGCTCTGCGGTTGGCACCCGTTTGCGTTCCACAAACAACTTGTTGATTTCGAAACCACTGTGTGCCCCTTCATCTATTGTCTTTTGCATCGCCATTGGGTAAGTCACCTCCTCCCATAAATCCTGAGAAGTGACCGTGGTGCGGCGGCGGCCCTCTTCGTCATAGTACTCATAATCCCAAGCCAAAAGCATCACTTTAACCCCCAGGGTGTGTAATTTGCGGACGAGCGGAACAAAGTCGCTGTCAGAGGCAATTAAGACGATCACATCAAATTGCTTGTGTAAAGACAATTCAAACGCCTCCAAGGCCATCCAGACATCAATGCCGCGTTCCTGGCGGTACCCCTGAATCGTGCGAACGGGAAGATAATGCGTGGTGACACCTTCCATCATGAGGATATCATCAAACAAGCGATCGTAATACAAGCGATTGCCTTCATTGCTCGCCTCTTGGGCTGTTAGGCGACCGCGGAAGTAGTGCGCATCCACAATCTGGCACAAGTGCATGTCCTTGTTTTCTTCATCCGCAATGGTATGACGAATGAACTCATGCAGCCCGGCTATGCTTATTCGGCTGCGTCGTTGGTGATGGTAGGCGTAAAAATTTGAAACGTGAAGTAAGTAATTTCCATCGAAGAAGACCCCGATTCGGGTCAATTTGTGCTGACTATCAGACATTTAGTAACAGGAACACCTGTGTTTTATATAAAATTAATAATAAGAATGAGCTTGTAGACGGTAAGGGTCGCGACTAGAATACTTAGGGTATAGTTGTAATGGGATGTATTATGTTTGCTGTTAAAGGCAACTTATTATCAGTAACCACAGCCACTCATCTGGTCATTATTCATTAAATGCTGTCTCCGAATCTTACATCCTCTTTCCATTGAAACGTTTAAAGTTCAATTTGGTTACTGCAACTACTCCTCGCCACCTTGCAGTTCACGCTCCAGTTCTTCCATCATCACATAATCAATGGATTCGCTGACCGTCGGAATCATGGTAAGGATCGTTTGCAGGCGCGAAATTTCGATGAGTTTGGTAACCATCGGTTGTAATTCTCCGGCAATAACGAACGAGCCATTGTCTTTCCAAAGTCGGTGGCCTGTCAAAATGGCACTAAGGCCGCTGCTGTCAACGTACTTAACTTGGGAAAGGTCGAGGATGAAATTTCGGACACCTTCATTGTTAAATAATATCAAGTCGCTTTTCAGGGATGGCGCGAAAGTAGAGTTCAGGTTTTCTTCTTCCAAAGTAAGCACAGCGTACTGTTCTTGTTTATCGAGACGATATTTCATAAATAATTGGATTTCAAATAAAATTAGGCAATTACAACCGAACTGTCTCGGTCTGTTCGGCGCAAATGTAAAGGTTGCCGCGCTGTTTTTCTAAAAAAGAGAAATTGAATTGTCTGCCAGAGCGTCAGTTCTAAAAAATGGCACTGTTTTTTCAGTAATACAGGCTTAGATGCAGCCTTATGGCGTATATTTTTTTTCTTTCAAAAACCTTGCGCAGAAAAAAATGTTAAAGTCACAGTTGCAATGATTCAATATTCCCCAAGAAACACCTAACATTGTAGCACAAAATCTCGATCAATGAACAAGAAATTCTCCCCGGTGGTCAAACAAATTATCAACCAAAGTGGCTTAGAAGCACGAAGGTTAGGTCACGACTATGTAGGTGTGGAACATTTGCTGCTTGGCATTATCGCTGAACGCGACAGCCTGCCTGTGCGGGTGCTTGATGCCTTACTGGTTGATATCGGCGACTTGAAAAAGCGTCTTGAAAAGGCCATCCCGCGGTACAGCGCTTTCCCGCCAGCAGACAATCTGTTTGTCGGCGAATGCTCTGTCACCACCCAAACACAACGTGTGCTAAAAGCAACCTTTGTGGAAGCAAAAATGATGAAAAGTGAGGAAGTGCATCCAGAACACTTGATGCTTTCCCTGCTCAAACACCCCGATACCAACGCTACTAAACTTTTGAACGAATACGACGTGGACTACGACTCATTTAAAAAAGAACTGGAGTACGTGCGGTCTGAACAAGACCTCACCCACCCAAACCTATTTGCTCAATCCGAAGGATCCGGCGAATTTGAAGATGATGATGAACGCAACCGAGGTTACCAATCGAGCCAAAAAAGACAGGAGAAAAGTAAAACGCCTGTGCTCGACAATTTCGGCCGTGATATCACCAAAATGGCAGAAGAAGGCAAATTGGATCCCATCATCGGTCGCGAACGCGAAATCGAACGGGTAAGCCAAATCCTCAGCCGCCGCAAAAAGAACAACCCAATCCTGATTGGAGAGCCTGGCGTTGGTAAAACTGCCATCGTAGAAGGCTTGGCCCTGCGCATCCAACAGAAAAAGGTTAGCCGAACGCTGTTCAACAAACGCCTCGTGATGCTCGACCTCGCCGCACTGGTGGCAGGTACCAAGTACCGCGGACAGTTTGAAGAGCGGATCAAAGCTATTATGACCGAGCTGGAAAAACACCGCGATGTCATTCTTTTCATTGACGAGATTCACACCCTCGTGGGTGCCGGTGGCGCTACAGGCTCCTTGGATGCCTCCAATATTTTCAAACCAGCCCTTGCTCGTGGCGAACTCCAATGCATCGGAGCCTCTACTCTGGATGAATACCGCCAGTACATCGAAAAAGATGGTGCCTTGGATCGTCGTTTCCAAAAAGTCATTGTGGAACCGCCAAGCCAGGAGGACACCATCCATATCCTGCGCAACATTCAGTCGAAATACGAGGAATTCCACAACGTGACCTACTCCGACGAAGCCATCAAAGACTGCGTTCGGCTCAGCGATCGCTACATTACGGATCGCTTCTTGCCGGACAAAGCCATAGACGTGCTCGACGAGGTGGGCGCAAGGGTACACTTGAAAAACATTGTCGTGCCCAAGCATATTGAAGAGGTAGAGGCGCAGATTGAAGAAGTAAAAGAGAAGAAAAACACTGCGGTCAAAAACCAGGACTACGAAAATGCGGCCAACCTGCGTGATCAGGAAAGCAAACTCGTGCGCCAATTGGAATTTGCCAAAATGGAATGGGAAGAAGAAAGCAAAGTGACCCGATACCCCGTTAACGAGGACGATATTGCAGAAGTAGTGGCCATGATGACGGGCATCCCGGTGCGCAAAGTAGGCCAAAGTGAAAGCAAAAAGCTGGTCACCATGGCCGATGATCTGCGTAAAATGGTTATTGGTCAGGAGGAAGCGATTACCAAGATGTCGAAAGCCATTCAGCGCAACAGGGTAGGTTTGAAAGATCCAAAAAAGCCTGTCGGTTCCTTTATTTTCCTGGGGCCCACTGGCGTTGGTAAAACTGAATTGGCGCGTGCGCTTTCCCGCTACTTGTTCGACTCAGAGGACTCATTGATCCGCATCGATATGTCGGAATACATGGAAAAATTCTCGGTCAGTCGTTTGATTGGTGCCCCTCCCGGCTATGTAGGCTATGAGGAAGGCGGACAATTGACCGAAAAAGTACGGCGCAAGCCATACTGCGTAATTTTGCTCGATGAAATCGAAAAAGCCCACCCGGATGTGTTCAATATCCTGCTACAGGTGCTCGACGACGGTCAATTGACCGACGGCCTGGGCCGCAAAGTGGATTTCAAAAACACCCTGATTATTATGACCTCCAATATTGGCGCACGCCAATTGAAAGACTTTGGTCAAGGTGTGGGCTTTGCGACCACTGCACGGCAAGAAGCAGCGGAAGAAAACTCTAAAGTGGTGATTCAGAACGCATTGAAAAAAACATTCTCGCCGGAATTCTTAAACAGGATTGACGATGTGATGGTGTTCAACTCATTGGGCCGTCCTGAAATTTTTAAAATCATCGACAATGCCTTGGATAGTTTGATGCTGCGGCTTAAAACCATGAAGTTTACCCTGACCATGGAAGAAGGTGCCAAAGAGTTTGTTGCCGACAAAGGCTACGATCCACAATTTGGCGCCCGCCCGCTACACCGTGCGATTCAGAAATACGTGGAGGACCCGCTCGCAGAGTTTATCCTCAGCGAAAACCCTGCTGAAGATGCTGCGTTGACGGCTACCATGAACGAGGCTAAAGATGGCCTGATTATTAATTTAGAGGAAAAAGTGAAGGAGAAAAGCAAAGGGAAGGGGAAAGCGAAAGCTGTGGATAATTAAGCAAAGCTTTTCACAAGTATATTTTGATGATGAGCCGTTCCAAAGACTGGGGCGGCTCATTTTTTCGCGACTGAACCTAACAACGCTATTTGAGGCTTAATGCTGAACGAAGAGCGAAATGCCAGTTAACGTCCTTAGGCATTTTTTAACCATTTGAAATTTGTTATATTAAATTGATTTAGATAACTTTATTTCCCGTAAATAGTTTATCATGCAATCGACACTCTTCTCCATATTGCTCCTTGGCTCCTTCAGCTATGGAAGCGGACATTTGACACCTTCGGGAATGATTTTGTTATTTCAATGGCTGTAGATCACGAAGGCTCAATTTATGTTGCGGGCAATACCATTCAAGACCTTGTTTCTGGATCTGGATGGCTGTCCCGTTTTATCCTGCTCAAATATGCTTCAAATGGGGAATACCTCTGGAGTTATCGTTTTGATGGCCCTTCATTGGCGTCAATTATGTCACCAAAATACTACTCGATTCTGCTCAAAATCTCGTGATCTTTGGTCAATATGGCGATACAGATGCGTTACAAGGCGGGCTCTTGCACTCAAAATATCCCCGGAAGGGCAAGAGCTATGGCGTGCCACTTACCTAGACCCCGTCTATGGTCTTGGTGGTACAGATGTTCGTTGGATCGGAGACCGATGGGTCTTTTGGGGCCGCAATAATGCTGGGAATGGATATCGCTACTTTGCCTGGCAACTGGGTACTGATGGAGCAAATCTTGGCAGTGCCATTTCGGAGTTTAATGCTGAGCTGTTTTACACACAACACATAGATAAACAAGGTAATTTATTGGCTTAGCCTTTGGCCAAACCCGTGTAAGAATTGGATCCATATTCAGCTTCCTGAGACGAATATAAAGGGCGCTCGGCGGATGGACCTAATGAATGTTGCGGGAAAAACCCTTCGAACACAACAAGTAGAAGCAGGTCTTTCCTTTTTAGATTGGTCGCTTGAAGGATTGCCCGCTGGTTCTTATATTATGGTGCTAAGTCAGGATGGGACACCTACGCATACAGGGTCTGTAGTGAAAGAATGAAGCTTAGGGTTTTATTGGGCATTTAATAGCCGTTCCTATGAATTTGGGACGGCTATTAAATTTTGATCATAACTTTGCCACATGAGCAACCAACATAAAAACAAAATACGTGCGCTAGTCATTTCTGGCGGCGGGAGCAAAGGCGCTTTTGCAGGCGGCATTGCCACGCATTTGTTAAACGACTGCTGCCACAACTACCAGATATTTGTCGGCACCTCTGCGGGCAGTCTGTTGGCTCCATTGTTGGCTTTGGGGGAAACAGACAGGTTGAAGGCGATCTTCACGAATATCCGGCAGGAGGACATCTTCAATGTTTGCCCTTTTATCATCAGGAAGAAGCATGGTTTATTGACCTACCGTATCAACCACTTCAATACCGTTTGGATGTTTTTGCAGGGGAAAAGGACTTTCGGTGAAAGCAAAAACCTTCGAAAGCTAATTGAGCGCATATTTACTGCCGACGATTACCAACGCCTTCTGGATGGGGAAAAAGATGTCGTGGTGAGTGTAGCCAACCTGAGCTGCAACAAGATTGAATACCATTCCGTGCACGACAACAGCTATGAAGATTTTTGCGATTGGATGTGGATTTCGGCCAATTTTGTGCCCTTTATGAGCTTGGTGATAAAAAATGGCATGGAATACGCCGATGGCGGTTTTGGGGCCTATTTGCCCTTGCAAGAGGCGATCCGAAAAGGCGCAACGGAGATAGATGCTATTATGCTGCAGCCTGAAGTAGCACCCCAACAATGCCAATTGCCCACCACAAATGCCTTCGGCTTGCTGACACGCACCATTGATTTTATGCTTGACCAAATTGGTGTGGATGATCTAGACTTGGGCCATTTGCATAGCATGCAGCAGCAGGTCAGCCTGAATTGCTTTTATACCCCGCGGGTGCTCACGGAGAACTCTTTTATTTTTGATTCGGCACAAATGACTGCCTGGTGGAATGAGGGCTACTATTATGCCGCACAAAAGCACCCGACTTGCCACAAAATAAAAGCGGGTTAGAGGGTCATTGTTTTTTGACCTAACTTCACGCCAAACTTAACATCGGCAATGAAGGCAGTCAAAACCCTCCTGTATAGTACCTTTTTCCTACTCAGCGCTTGCAATCAAACCAATTCCGACCCACGTTTAAACCCCGGAATTGACGCCCCCCCACCCATTCCTGCCAACACCAAATTCGAACTGCTTTCCCCAGAGCGCAGCGGTATCAACTTTGTCCCTGTCATCAGCGACGAACACCGCTACAACTTCATTGCCGACCCCTATATCTACAACGGCGGCGGCGTGGCAGTGCTGGATGTGAACAACGATGGCTTGCAAGACCTGCTTTTCACGGCCCGTTTACAAGGCTGCCAATTGTACCTCAACAAAGGCGGATTGAAATTCGAAAACATTTCCAAACAATCCGGTATTGAAGCTTTTGGCGGCTTGAAAACAGGTGCAACTGTTGTTGACATCAATGGAGATGGCTGGATGGATATTTACGTTTGCCGCACTTGGCTCGAGCCGGTGCCGGAACGCCGCAACTTATTGTTTGTCAACAATAAAGACAACACTTTCACTGAAAAAGCAGCGGCGTACAAACTTGATGACCTCTCCGCTTCCCAGCAGGCTAACTTTTTTGATTACGACCTGGATGGCGATCTGGATTGCTACATCGTAAACCACCCTGTCGATTTTAAAACCATCAACACCCTGGATTACAGCAGCGGAAATGCCCGAACTCAAGGCCCGCGAAATGAATGGGAGTCAGACAGGCTGTTGAAAAACATGGGCGGCTATTTCGAAGATGTCACAGAAAAGGCCGGGATAAAAAACCGCGCATTTGGCCTCAGCAGCATCGCCGCTGATTTTAATGGGGACGGCTGGCCCGACATCTTTGTCGGCAACGATTTCGTGATGCCCGATTTTCTGTACATCAACAACAAAAACGGCACGTTCACAGACCGTGGCGACCAATATTTCCGCCATACTTCCAACCACACCATGGGCGCTGACTATGCCGATATCAACAAGGATGGGTGGAGTGACCTCATTGCTTTGGATATGTTGGCGGAAACCTTGCCCCGGCGGCAGCGCCTGATGAATACCATGCAACTCTCCCGCGACAAGCAAATGCAGGAACGCGGCTACGGGCGGCAGGTAATGCGCAACATGTTGCAGTTAAATAATGGGAATCAGGGCTTTAGCGAAATAGCTTGCCTTGCAGGCGTTGAGGCTACCGATTGGAGCTGGGCGCCCCTCCTGGCTGATTTTGACAATGACGGCCATTGTGACTTGTTCATTTCCAACGGTATCCAGCGCGACCTGAATGACCTGGATTTCTTTGTTTTTACCGCAGACAGTATCAATCGCACAGGGGGCATCAACAAAGGCCGTTTCCCGGATTTTAATGATTTTGTGAAACTAATGCCTTCTGAGCCTGTACACAACTACGCGTTCCAGAACAATGGCAGCTTGAAATTTGATGATGTATCTGCGGCATGGGGCTTTGACAAAAAAGGTTTTTCAAATGGTGCGGCGTACAGTGATTTGGACAACGACGGCGATTTAGACTTGATTGTCAATAATTTACAAGCGCCGGCATCTGTTTATGAGAACAAGGCTGTTGGTATGAATGGCAACAGTTGGTTGCAGATAAAGTGTGCGGGTACCCAGAAAAACCCTTTTGGTATTGGTGCAAAAGTGTCGGTATATGGAAGCGCAGCACCGGGTGGAGATACGCGGCCAGCGTTGTTGTTTTCCCAGGAAATAAGCAATGTCCGGGGTTTTTATTCCTCCGTGGAGCCTATCCTTCAAGTTGGTTTGGGCACGCAGCAAAAAGTCGCCATGATAAAAATTGACTGGCCAGAAAACAAACATCAAATACTGCTGAACGCGCCTGTAAATCAACGTATTACCTTGAAAGTTGCAGATGCTAACCCTGGAAAATCCTCGCCTGACAAATACGAAGCAGCGCCTTTTTTTGAGGAAATCAAGCAAGGTTATGGCATTAGCTTTAAGCACCAGGAAAATACTTTTGAAGACTTTGACCGCGAGAAATTATTGCCCTACCGGCTTTCCCGCACGGGTCCATCCGTTTCAATTGCCGATGTAAATGGGGACGGGCTTCAGGATGTTTTTATCGGTGGCGCAGCCGCACAGGCTGGTTCTATCTTCCTGCAAAACGCAACCGGAACATTTGTGGTAAGTCCCCAATCTGCCCTGGAAGCGGATAAAAACTGTGAAGATACTGCCAGCGTATTTTTCGACGCGGATGGTGACGGCGATCAGGATTTATTCGTCGTCAGTGGCAGCAATGAAGCGCCGGTAGGTTCGGCATTATATCAGGACAGGTTGTACCTCAATGATGGGAAAGGGAACCTCAGTGCAGCCAAAAATGCGCTGCCGACTGAAAGTTTTTCTGGCAGTTGTGTCCAGGTTTTTGATTTCGATAACGACGGAAAGCTGGATGTTTTTGTCGGCGGCAGGGCTGTGCCGGGGCGCTTCCCCGAGGTTTCAGAAAGCATGATTTTGAAAAACGAAGGCGGTATTTTCAAAAATGTTACGGCGACTATTGCCCCGGACTTTCAAAAAACAGGCATGGTAACCGATCTGCAATTCGGCGATTTGAATGGCGATGCCAAACCCGAATTGGTCCTCGCAGGAGAATGGATGCCGATCACCGTGTTCCAGTGGAATGGCCAGCGCTTTGAAAACAAAACAGCGGACTATGGTCTACAAAACAGTACAGGGCTTTGGCGCTGCCTCACGTTGGCTGATCTTGATGGCGATGGCGATTTGGATGTAGTGGCTGGAAACCTTGGGCTGAACACGCGATTCCATGCGTCGGCCAAAGCGCCGTTCAGGTTGTTTGCCCATGATTTTGATAAAAATGGCAGCCTGGATCCAATACTTGCTTTGGCCGCATCCGGCGCGTACAAGCCCGTGCTTCAACGAGAGGCATTAGCAGCTCAAATTCCTTCCATAAAAAAGCGGTTTCCCCGCAACACACCTTATGCCGATGCCAGTATCACCGATATTTTTGATGCAGCTGATTTATTGACTGGACTTTGCCTGGAAGCTCAAACACTTGAAACACAGTGGTTTAAAAACAGTGGCGGAAAATTCACCCCATACCCTTTGCCTGACTATGCACAATTTTCACCCGTTGAAAAAATCATCGCGGCCGACTTGACCGGAGATGGCTTTGTCGATTTGTTGGTATTGGGAAACGACTATGGTATGGACATTGAAACCTACCAATTGGATGCCAGCGAAGGATTTCTATTTCCTGGAAAAGGGGATGGCCAGTTTGCCTCAAGCCCTATTAGCCTCGAAAGTCCAAAAGCCGCCAGGGATGCTGCACTTTTACCAACTTCAAAAGGGGAAAGACTGTTGTTAATTGCAAATAATAACGACCAAGTAAAGATATTTAGACTATTGGGTAGTAAGAATTGACTAAGCCGCGCTATTGAATTACATCCTACCTTGGCTGCTCAATTATCCATGAAAAGTAGTGTTCAAGCGTTACCCTTTTAATCCAATCTGCCTTGGGCCTATTTCACGCTCATCCAATAAATTATGCGGATTCCCCTACCTACAATTTTCAACCTAGCCGTTATCAGCGCGCTTGGGATACTTCCTTTTTCAAGTATCCAATCACAAGACCTACATCAAACCCTGATCTCTGAAAACTATTCAACAACTTTTATTACACCACGCATTTTAAGGGATTCAGCCCGTACACTTGGCATTGATCAGGTGCGTACGCCTGAAATCAATGCAAGATTTCGGTCAGCAGAAAACCCCTACCTCACATTTGGTGCTGATTTGAGCGCATGGTGGTTGAATTTCAGTGTAAAAAACGAATTAAAAACGCCTAAAACCTTGATTCTGTGGCTCAATCGCAAGAATTTCGATGAGTTTAAGCTTTGGCAGCAAAAGCCAGATAGCAGTATTGTTGAATTTGATAAAGTTGGTGCTACGGCCTACAATGATTCTCGGTTTTACCTTACTACGGGCTATTATATTGCCGTCACCTTAATGCCGGGCGAAAATCATTTTTGGGCCAGGGCTTCCAATGAAGTCGGTTCCATGTACCTCGCGCTGAGCCTCCACACCCCTGATGATTTTGGCTTGCTGGGCAGAAAAAACATCCTGCTTTTTGGGCTGTTTTTGGGTGTCATGTTGGTTTCTCTGGTGTTTGCCGGACAGCTGTATTTTATGTACCGCGACCCAACTTACCTGCTGTATATTGCCTATGTCGTGGTCGTATTGCTCCGTGAGGCGTATAATCACTCCGCGGTTGTTAATTTGTTCCCAGTGATGCAACGCCACAGTATCTCTTTCCTGATGGTCGCCACCTATGGCATGTTTTACCGCTATTTTATCCGTTTGTGGGACATCAACAAAGTGCTGGACAACATAACCAAATGGTACCTTGCTTTCATGTTTGTACTGGTGGGTGTTTTTACCATACTAGTATCTTATGAACAAGGGCCCATCCTAAAGTTTGTCTTTACGACGGTTATGGTTTCCATCCTTTTCATCACGGCAATTTCAGGGTGGGTGGTTGTGCGTAATTTCAAGAAAAATCCAAGGGCTCGGATCGTTGCCATTGCCTTTTTGCCGCTGGCCGGGGCCTTTATCCTGAACCTGTTGCGCAACATCAACATCATTCCAAATTACCCGTTCATTCAATTTGCGGTAATGTGGGGCTTCATTTTGGAAGTAGTTATTTTCACTATAGCATTTATTCGCTGGCATGCAGTAGTAGAAAATGACCGTAAAATCCTGGAGGTGCAGCTCGACCTGGAGCAGAAAGACAGGGTTATTGCTGTACAGGCAGCGGAGCAGCGTGTAAAAGACCGCATTGCCCGCGACCTTCACGACGATATTGCGGCTTCCATGTCAGGTATCCGTATTTTGAGCAAAGTTGCCCACCAGCAATTTGCCGACAAAATCCCGGAAGCGGGTCCCATTTTGGAGCAAATCAGCAAAAGCGCGCAAAGCACCGTTGAATCTATTAGTGATTTGATATGGTCGGTGAAGCCGCACCCGGATTTCCTGAATGATATGGCCGACCGGCTGCGAGAATACGCAGGAAAGGTGCTGGAAACCCAGGATATCGATTATAAAATTGATATTCCGCGCATGCTTCCAGTGCTGGATTTGGATATTGAGGTACGGCGCAATATATACCTGCTATTCAAAGAAGCCATCAACAACGCGGTAAAACACAGTCAGTGCAGCACGCTGAATATCAAGCTGAGCGCCAGCAAAACATTGATCTCAATGCATGTAAGCGACAATGGGATCGGGTTTGATCCGAAAGTTAAAATGGAGAGCGGTGTAGGTCTCGGCCTAGGCAATATGAACAAGCGTGCCCGGGAAATAGGTGGGGAGTTTAAAATCGATAGTACGCCTGGAAAAGGCACCACGGTTTCGTTTAATTTAACTTTGTAACCAAAGGGGTTTCAGGTTTCAAGGTTTCAGGTTTCAGGTTTACGAGATTTGTTCCTGACCATCAATGACCTATTTCAATTGTAACAAGACTGTTTATTGTTAATTTTGAAATTACGTGTCATTGCAAAAACAAATCGCGTAAACCTGAAACCTTGAAACCTGAAACCTGAAACCCCTTTTTTATTCAACTACAAATTTCTTAGCAACAAAGCGCTTTCCAGTATTCCCAGGCTCCGATAACCGGATCAAGTACATGCCTTTCGCCAGTTCAGGTAAGCGCACCAAGCTATTGTCATTCACCCCTTTTTGTTGATACACCAACTGGCCTGTCAGATTCAACAACTGAACGTCAGCGACCGACACATTCTCTGGAAGGTGTACTGTAAACTGCTGCCCGGCATTCGGGTTTGGTGATACAAACCAGTCATTTTCCCAGGCTATCGGTGAATGTGTGCCAACTGCGGCGCAAGTGATCGATTCCAGCATGGTGGTGGCATTTACCCAAAAAGTATCGATGTGTGGCTTATAAATTGCATTGTCGTAAATGTCGGAATGTCCACCACCGGGGACGGTGTGCAAGGAGTTCCACAAACCAATATCACTGGCTCGGGCATGCAACAAGGAACTGCCTTCCAGGTAGGCAATATTCGCCGCTAACCCTGAAACGTACGGCACGGTAGCATCTGCAGTTCCGTGTATACTAACCAATGGAACTTCTGTAATATCTATCCAACCGTTGCGGTACAATCCACCCGACATACTTATAGTTGCTTTTGAGCTGGAGGAATAGGTTTTGTTGCTCGCCGTGCCGCTAATGCCGTCCAGCCCCCCGTTGTTTGTGATCATGGTTTGCAAAAATGCAGGCACATTATCGCCTAAATCCAGGTAGGAACAGTGCAGTGCCGCCACAGCACCTGCCGAATAGCCTCCAATAAAAATATGGTCGGCATCAGCATGAAACAGGTTGTTCGTGGCAGCATCTTCCCGGAAATAGCGCACTGCTGCACGCATATCGCCCACCGCCTTTACAGCAGTATCAAAAATATTCAACGAATCAGGGTAGCCCAAAGTAAAAAGAGGCCACAAACGATAGGAAATCGTCGCCGCTACATAGCCCTTCTTGGCCAGCAACTCGCACCATTTGGCCATATTCGAGCGATCTCCAAAAATAAAACTGCCCCCGTGCGCCAGTATCACAACGGGTCGCTCCGCAACCACGTCGCCCACAGGCTCATAGACATCCATGGACAGGTTCAAGTTGTTGCCTGTATGGCCTACGGTAGGAGCATACACAACGGTCGTTTTTTTAAATGTTGGAAACACATCTGCTTTGTAGCGCGTGCCGTCACAACCAGCGTTCTGGGCTTGTAGTGAAACCAGGCTGAGGAACAGGATAGAAATTGTACTGTAGAAAGATTTAGTCATGGCAAGTGTTTAGTATGGGTAAGAATACCAGTGTAATAAAGCTCAAAGAAACAAAAAAATCACTTTTTTACGCGAATTAAATCAATACCGGAGTTCCGAACCAAGCGGTTCAGCTCAGGGATATCCACATTTTTCAAGCTCTTCCAAATAAGTAATTGTGCATCAGCCAATCCAAATAAATAAGTGCGCACCTCCAAACTCTGCTGCGTTGGCGGGAAGTCGCCGCCAGCATTCAAGCCCATCAGGTTGGCAAATTTATCATTCAGTCGTACCGGGAAGTTGAGCGGGTCTTGGGCGCTTCGGTTTTTAGTTTGATACATGGCTTCTTCAACGCCCGTCATCAAGCTGTCGATACGCGCAGCTAAGGTTGTTATGGGCTTATACTGCTCCCCCTTCGGGATGTCGGCAGTAATGGCCTTGATTTGCCCCCGAACATTTCGTATTTCTCGAATCGCCTGGTGCATTTCGGTCAGTTTGGCACCGACGGATTGCACAAAATCGAACTGTTGTACAAAGTCTGCCTGCTTTGTGCCACTGCGTGGATCCGCGATGATTTCAAAATTTTCGATTTCTGTTTTTCCGGCAGCACTCAAGGTTACTTTATATTTTCCTGGTACCGCTTTTGGGCCGGTCAAATCGTAGCTCCAAAGCACCATGCCATCGAATTTTTCGGCATCTGAGTAGCGCATATCCCAAACAAAGTTGTTGGCGCCCGCTTTCAAATCACCCAATGCTCCCAGTCGCGGCGGTGCTCCTTTCAAGGCATCAGGTTTGTTGTAAATATTGGAAAACAGCTTTATGGTATCGCCGTTTTCTTGCAAAATAGCTAGGAAAACACTGTCTTTGTCTCCTGGTTTTCCTTTTAAATAAAAATGAATGCTCGTGCCATTGGCCTGGTTTTCCCCGGCTGCTTTAGAACCTTTAGAAGCACGCCCTTCCATTCTATAGCCAGGGGCTGGCTTGAAAAGGTGCAGTGATTTATTGGCCAGGTTGCCTTTTGTCAAGAAATCAGGTGCCGCTGCGATCTGTTGAATGGGCGAAAGGTCGTCGATGCTCCACAAGGAACGACCTTGGGTCGCTGCGATCAAATGGTTTTCCTTGATCGTTAAGTCTGTAATGGGTACGATGGGCAAGTTTTGCTGGAAATGTTGCCAATGCCGCCCATCGGTAAAACTGATGTACATGCCTTGCTCCGTGCCAGCGTACAAGATGCCCTGGTGCGTTGGATCAGCGCGAATAACCCGTGTAAAATGTTCTTTGTCAATACCATCCGTAATTTTTGTCCAGGTTTTTCCGTAGTCTTTGGTGCGGAACAGGTAGGGTTGGTAATCGCCCAATTTGTACGCCGTACAGGCCAGGTAACATCCCCCATCGCTGTGCGGATCTGGTTCAAGGGAATTGACCATGGTCCACTTCGGCAATGCCGGAGGCGTGACATTTTCCCAATTTTTGCCGCCATCGCGGGTTAGGTGCACCAGACCATCGTCGCTGCCCGTCCAGATCAGGTCCTTTACCCGTGGGCTCTCTGCTGCGGTGAAAATGGTGCAATAATATTCCACCCCGGTATTGTCTTTGGTAATGGGGCCGCCGCTCGATTTTTGGCGGCTTTTGTCATTCGTAGTCAAGTCAGGACTGATCGTCGTCCAGCTCTGCCCTTCATTGGTGCTGAGGTGCAGGTAGTTGCTGGCAACGTAGAGTTTTTTAGGGTCGTGCGGACTAAAAAATACCGGATAATTCCACTGAAAACGATACTTGGCATCTTCAGCGCCATGCCCCATATTGTCTTCCGGCCACACATTGATGGCGCGTTGCGTGTGGTTTTTATGGTCCACCCGCGTCAGCAGTCCATGATATTCACCTCCATACACAATGTCATTATTCAAGGGGTCTACGGCAATGGTGGCGCTTTCTCCTCCTGCCGTAGGTTCCCAGTCCCGCTCTGTGATGGCGCCACCAACACTCCGGTGGGCAATTTTCACACTGCTGTTGTCCTGCTGGGCAGCGTAAATATTGAAGGGAAATGCATTATCGGTAGTAACCCGGTAGAACTGCGCGGTAGGCTGGTTGTGGTAAGTTGTCCAAGTCTCGCCGCCGTCGTACGAAATTTGCGCGCCGCCATCGTCGCCGATAATCATGCGATTGGGATCTTCTGGGCTCACCCATAGGTCGTGGTGATCGCCGTGGGGTGCATATTTTGTTTGGAAAGTTCTGCCACCGTCTTTGGATTTATGGTAAGCAACATTCACCACATACAGCACATCAGCATCTTTAGTGTCCGTGTAAATTCTGGAATAATACCAGGCACGTTGGCGCAAAGAACGATCTTCATTCACTTTGGTCCATTTTTTACCGCCATCGTCAGAACGGAAAACGCCGCCCGTCGGACTTTCCATGATGGCAAATACACGATCGGGCCGCACCGCACTTACGGCCAACCCTATTATTCCGATGGTATCTTTTGGAAGCCCATCATTGCGCGTCATTTCCGTCCAGCTATCGCCGCTATCGGTGCTTTTCCACATACCGGAGCCGTAGCCACCGCTGCTCATATCGTAGGGTGTCCGGCGTACCCGCCAAAAGGAAGCGTACAAAATCCGTGGGTTTGTGGGATCCATCGCCAAATCAACCGCACCTACGTCCTTGTTGACAAAATGAATCCGCTGCCAGGTTTTGCCGCCGTCCCTGGAGCGGTAAATACCGCGCTCTTCGGAGGATTTGAATAAATCGCCCAACACCGCGGCATATACAATGTCTGGATTGGTGGGATGCACGCGCAGGCGTGGGATGTGGCGACTGTTTTGCAAGCCAATATTTTTCCACGTACGCCCGGCATCCTCACTTTTCCACATTCCAGTGCCGGAAGACACGTTGCCCCGCACGGTGCACTCCCCTCCCCCAACGTAGATCACGTTGTTGTCTGAAGGCGCTACTTCAATTGCCCCAATACTGCCGCCGAAGAAGTTATCAGAGATGTTTTCCCAGCTGCGTCCACCATCTTGGGTGCGCCAAACGCCACCGCCAGTGCCGCCGAAATAGAACAAATTGGGTTTTCCTGCTACGCCTGTCACCGCAGCAGATCGACCGCCACGGAAGGGGCCAACGTTGCGCCAGGAAATTGAATTTAATAATAGGGAATCGACGATAGCCCCAGGCTCAGCATTGGGCTGCGAGGCTTTTTGTGGCTTCGCTTTTTGGGAAATGAGCAGCATTGGAACGGCTAAAAGCCAAAATAAAAGTAAGGTTCGTTTCATATTGCAATCTTTTTTTCAGACTGCAATTGTAGCAAATTTTCGCGAGGCCACATTTGCATTTCGGCAAATGGTCGTTTCTGGCAAACAAACGCCAAAATTAATTCCGCGCCATGCGCAATTCCAATTCATACACCTTACCACTTTCAAACACAAGCCCAGTAGCCTCCAGGCTTTTATAGCCCGTCAATTGCACCCGAATGGAATAAGTAGCCGGTACCGGCATAAAATTGCAGCGCCCATCCTGCTTGGTGACCCGTCCGAGCATTTTATCCTTTTCACGGCGCAACAAGACCGTTGCACCTTGAATAGGTTCTTTTGGATTGCCCATTTCCAAAACAGTAGCCCTGACAATAGTTTTGTTCGTATCGGTGACACCAACAACCTTGAAAGACTTAATATGACTTTCAGTGAATGAGTCAATGGGAAGCACTACTGTTGATTGTTGTGCTTTCAAATTGACCGTGAGGCCGCACAAACAACAAAATAACAATCGGTGAAGTGTTCCCGGAATCGACATAATCAGAAAAGATAAACGGTTTGAAAATACAGGCAATGTCCGTTCCAAGCCCGGGTGAATGGCGGGTTTTGGTGGTCACGAGGATCGTACATGTACACAATAGAACGGTTGAACCGAGCGGTGAAGCCCAGGTGTCGATTGACCATAAAATTGATGCCCAGGACTAAACTAATGTCGTTTTTCTTGATAACGTCTGGAATAACATCCGAAAATGCGTAATACTTGTTATCCGGGCCATCTTTCAAGCTGAACCCGATCAATCGCGCGTATGAAAGACCTGCATTGAAAGAAACCCGGTAAAAATTCTTTGACGCATCGTCGCCTTCGATGAGCCAGTCTTTGTAATGCCATTGTACCGGAATTTCAACGTAGTTGAATGTAATGGCATTCAGCGGGTCACCAAATTTGTTTTGCACCAATTCCTCTTGGGCACCGCGTTGGGAAAACAAAAACTCCAGGCTCGCATCGGTTTTTTCGGTCAGCCGCGCGATGACCCGCAGGCCGCCTTGTAAGCCCAATTTATTGTACCCAGCGGAAAAGTCTCCATCAATTTGGGAGGCCGTTACACCAGCAATGATTCCCGCCTTGAATCGAGATTGGGCCATTAAAATGCCGGGAAAAAGGCAAATTAGGAGAAGAATTGGAAAATTTGGGAATAGTATGTTTGTGTTGATTCGCATGATCTAAGTTTTTGGATACATTTGCACTGGTCGCGAAGGTATATTAGACAATTGAAGAAAAGCAGAAAAATTATGCGTTATACTCAAACAACCCTAAAAAAATTAGAAGACTTGTTCGACGAGTTGGATTATTCGGTGCGTTATGAAAAGGGAAATTTCCAAAGCGGGTACTGCATCGTTGAAAGCCGGCGGGTGGCCGTGATCAGTAAGTTTTTCGACACAGAAGGTCGGATCAACACCTTGCTGGACATTCTTTCTAAATTTGAAATCGATCAGGAAAAACTGTCCGAAAAGTCGAAAGACCTCCTCCTGAAATGGGAAAAAGAACAAACTGATTAAGTCTGCAAACATCCAGCATCCACCCTCCTTCGCTTTTACCTGCCATAGCCTTAGCGACGGAAGGAAAGCTAGTGCAGGTAAAGCAACCATACAACAGTGAAAATCACCATACTCGGCACCGGAACATCACAAGGCGTACCCGTCATTGGTTGCAGTTGTCCGGTATGCACTTCTTTGAACCCACACGACAACCGATTGCGTTCTTCCGTCTTGCTCAGCAATGGAGCGCAAAATATATTAATAGACGCCGGCCCGGATTTTCGGCAACAAATGCTGCGGGCCAAAGTGCAGCATTTGGATGCCATTTTGCTTACCCACGAACACAATGACCACGTTATCGGTCTGGATGACATTCGGCCTTTTAATCACCGGACAGGCCAGTCAATGGCGGTATACGCTTTGCCCAGGGTGGCTTTAGAAGTACGCAAACGCTTTGAATATGTGTTTGAGAACCCTATTCCCGGGCTGCCCCGGATCCAACTCAAACCCATCGCAGTTGACGAGAATATTCATTTCCAGGATTTGAGCATCCAACCAATCGGCATTATGCATGGCAGGCTTCCAATCGTTGGCTTCCGCATTGGAGACCTGGCTTATCTGACCGATGTAAAAACAGTACCTGCTACAGAAATGGCAAAACTTTCAGGGGTCAAGTATTTGATCGTCAATGCATTGCAACGCGATCAGCATCCAACCCACATGAATTTGGAGGAGGCCCTGGAATTTGTAGAAATGGTGTCACCAAAACGGGCCTGGCTCACCCATATCAGCCACTTGATGGGCTTGGAATTGGATGTTAGTCCGGGTTTACCGAAGAACGTAATACTGGCTTATGATGGCCTGGAAATTGAATTCTAGTGCTACATTTACCGAATATCTTATCAATCTGGATCACATACCCTTAGGCTATTGGGTGGCACTAGGAACATTTTACTTGGACAACAAGCTTTTTGACTCGTAAACCTTGTTTTCATTCCGCTGGTACACCACGTAATTGAAGCCTGGATGAATGGCAAAACCGCCATGCCTGCCTTTTTTGTCGATGGCCACAAACCCAACCTGTGCTTCTTCGCATTGCTTGGGGTATTTCCGAACAATCCTTTTTACGGCTATTTCTGCAGCTTTTTGCGGATGAGCACCCCTGCGCATTTCTTCCACCACCAAAAAGCTGCCCAAAGTGCGCAGCACAATCTCGCCAAGGCCCGTACTTGCCGCGCCGCCTACTTCGTTGTCGGCAAACATTCCCGCTCCAATAATTGGGCTGTCTCCTACCCTACCTTGCATTTTAAAGGCTGCACCACTGGTGGTGCATGCTCCAGCAATCCGTTCCATTTGATCAATGGCCAAAATCCCGATGGTATCGTGGCGCTCTACATTTATGATCGGCTTGTATTGAGCTGTTTTTTGCCATTCTATCCAGGCTTTTTTTGCTACATCTGTGAGCAAGTTCTCGTGCGGAAACCCTTCACTGATGGCAAAACGGTAGGCACCTTCCCCGGCCAGCATTACGTGTGGCGTTTTTTCCATCACCCGCCTGGCCAAACTTATTGGGTGCATGATATGTTGCACAAAGGAAACCGAGCCAGCCATGCCAAACTCGTCCATAATACAAGCATCCAAGGTAACATTGCCATCCCGATCGGGAAAACCGCCATACCCAACGCTGGTATCCATCGGGTCGGCTTCGGGCACGCGGGCCCCAGCCTCTACGGCATCAAGGGCACGGCCACCTTTGCTCAACACCTCCCAGGCAGCAGCAGTAGCTTTTACATTTGGGCCCCAGGTAGCTATAACAAGCGGAAAAGCGCCTTTTTCTGGTGTATCAAAAATGGAAGTGGTTTTATGCCAAAAATCCAAAGAACCGGCAGCAAGACCGCCAAGTAGTGTGTTTTGAAGAAAATTGCGTCTTGAATTCAAAATATTAAGCTGTACTTTAGGGAAGTAATGATTGCCATTATTGGCGTAATTTCGACCCAAAGTATTGCTACACAATGAAAAGTACACTGTTATTGCTAATTCTTTTTGTCGGCTGCAAGCATCAGCCCGCGACAAAAGAGGATACAAGTGCCTGGAAGAAAATTAAAATGGATTTTCGCAGATTCGACAATGATGGTCTGGCAGGCCCTCCAGGCGGCAAAATCTCGGCGAACTATGAGTTTTGCATTCCAGCCGCAGAGAAGTATTTGAGCCAGGTAAAAAAAATTGATGGTACTGTACAAAGGTCTGGCGGTAAAGGGCGGGTTCAGTGCAGTGATAAGGAATGGATGCTGATTGGCTCCACCCATCAACCGAATTTTCAGCGGGTGCTGTTTAAACTGGCATCGCTGCCATTTGTAAAAGATATTCAGGAGACTTTTTATGAGTAGTTCATTGCGCACTGTTTCCGTTCAAAAATGGGTGGTTGCAACTTCTATTGTCTTGTTTGTTATAAAGTTGCTGGCATATTACCTCACTAATTCCGTGGCGGTTTTAACAGATGCCTTGGAAAGTACCGTGAACGTGGTAACTGGGTTTACAGGGCTTTACAGCTTGAAATTAGCCGCCAAGCCAAGGGACGACAACCACCCCTATGGCCATGGAAAAATCGAGCTGATTTCCGCCTCTTTTGAAGGCGTTTTAATCCTGGTTGCTGGCTTAATCATTGTTTATGAAGCCATGGTCAACTTGCAGCATCAGCACCCCGTCAAACAACTTGATGCCGGAATTCTTTTGATCGCAATCACAGCCGCCGTCAACTATATATTGGGTAGCTGGTGTATGCGGGTCGGTAAAAGCCAGCATTCAATGGCGCTGGAAGCCAGTGGAAAACACCTTCAAGCCGACACTTGGACTACCATTGGAATCGTATTGGGGTTAATTCTGCTTAAATTATCCGGTGTGGCATGGATAGACAGTGCAGTGGCCATCCTTTTTGCAGGGATAATTATGGTGCAAGGCTATAAAATTATCCGGCAGACCATTGCAGGGCTTACGGATGAGGCCGATGCAGAACTTTTGAAGGATCTTATTGAAGTGTTGAATAAAAACAAGCCTGACACCTGGATAGACCTCCACAACCTCAGAATAATCAAATATGGTCCAATTCTGCACCTAGATTGCCACCTGACCGTACCCTGGTATTACAATGTGAATGAAGCACACGCCCAAATTGATGTGCTGGATGCCCTGATTCGGAAAAACTTCCCGCAGTCCCTGGAAATGTTTGTACATACCGACGGATGTATACCGCCTCAATCTTGTACCATTTGCCCCTTGGCTGAATGCCCCGTTCGAAAAGCAGCATTTATTGGAAGAATTGACTGGACAATAGAAAACATCACTTCCAATAAAAAGCATGGATTTTAAATAATTACAGCTTCAGGAATTTGCCCGATTGAATCGTATGACCTGAATAAACCGACAAAATGTAAAAACCCGCAGGTAAAGTACCGACATCTACTGTTGTTTGTCCGCCAATTTGATCCTTCAATGTCCTACCCTGCACATCGCGAACGACAATTCGATCAGCAAGATTTCCCTCCAGGTCAATCGTCACTTGATCCTGCACCGGATTTGGGTAAATCCTAAGCTGACGGGTGTCAGCGTCTACAACGGCCACGGAGGCCGTAATTGTTTCATTGATGGCACGCAAAAGTGAATATTGGGCGTTCACACCAAAGGCATCCTGCCCAATTTCCCAAATCATAACGCCACTCACTTCTGCCAGGGCCAATGCAGTTTTTGCTTTAATGGTTGGTATGCCATTCCAGAATTTCAAACCAGTATCATCAAGGAAAGCATTGGCGGGATCTTGATTGACAATGCGACGGTAAGTAAAAGACGACACGGGGCTTGTTCCGAAATCATAGCCGTAGAATGGTACACCCAAGGTCAATTTATTGGCGGCAACATTCTGGTTTTTCCAGTATTGGACGCATTGTACAGCCCAACCGTATGGCGAATGCTGGCCGATATTGGTTGGGTCCCAGGGGCCACGCAAGTCGTAAATCATCATGTTTACCCAATCGAAGGCTGCCAAGGCGCTGTTGGTAATTTTTGGGTATCGGTAATTGCCGGGCAAAGCGACCGTCAATGGAATGCCCTGTACGTTCAAAGCCGCCTTCAAATCGAGCACAAAAGGGCTGTACCAGTCTTTCACATATTGCCACTCAAGGTCCAGATCGACCCCGTCCAGGTTGTGCGCCTGGACGTACTGTACTATTTTTTGAATAAAAGCAGGGCGGTTGGCGGGAAGGCTAAGATTGTCCCAATTGGCTTCCACCGTAGGTGTTAGATAGCCTCCAGCGAGGGAAATAAATACTTTACAGCCTTGTGACTGCGCTTTTGCCACTACAGGATCAATATTGACCCCATCACAGGAAAGAATTCCTGCAGCGTCGGGGTTGGCAAAAGCGATGTTGACATGGGTCAACTTGTCGTATTCGATATCGTTTATCCAACTAAAACGATAGGTAGGAAAGTAGCCAATTACCTTAAAGGATTGACAAAGAGCACTTTGTAAGGTTGAACAGAGGCATAAAAGTAAAAGTGTTCGCATTCGGCTGAGATGAGTTGTTGAAACAATATCAATCTTTTGCCTCTCTCCGTTTCAATTCGTCCCGAAGTTTGGCGGCCATTTCATAATCTTCCGCTTCCAAGGCTTCCTGAAGCCTGGCTTGCAATGATTCCATTGGCCAGATTTCCAGAGAATCATCATCAAGGTTAGAAGAAACGGGGATAGCGGAGAATCCACCGCCTTCTTGTTCTTCCAGGATCACGCCTGCCGCTTCCAGAATAAAATCGTAGGTAAATACCGGACAATCAAATCGAACTGCCATGGCAATGGCATCAGAAGTGCGGGAGTCGATTTCGAACAATTCTCCATTTTTGAGGCAAACCAACCGGGCATAAAAAATACCATCCAGCAAGTTGTTGATGATCACCTCTTTCATTTTTATCTCAAAAGTATCGAGGGCGCTCTTAAACAGGTCGTGGGTTAGGGGCCGATTGGGTGTCATTTGTTCCTGCGCGACGGCAATAGCCTGCGCCTCAAAGCTTCCGATAACAATGGGAAGCCTGCGTTTGCCCTTTTTTTCACCCAGTACCACCGCATAATTATGCGATTGTGTCATACTGTGTGAAAGGGCTACTATTTCAAGTTCGATACGTCTCATTAAGTCACTTTTTTTGGTTCTGGGTTTCGGTGCCTCAAAATTACAAAAAGCTTCAATCAATTCGCAGCTTTAAACTTTTTGAATGCCTCATTTAACCGAGGCACTACTTCAAACAGGTCGCCTACAACGCCATAATCCGCAGCTTTAAAAAACGGTGCTTCAGTATCTTTATTGATGACAACAATTACTTTTGAATTGTTCACGCCTGCCAGGTGTTGAATGGCGCCGCTGATCCCGATGGCGATGTACAAATTTGGACGAATAGCGATGCCCGTTTGTCCCACGTGTTCGTGGTGCGGCCGCCAATCGCTGTCTGAAACCGGGCGAGAACATGCCGTGGTAGCGCCCAATGTATCTGCGAGTTCCTCAACAATGCCCCAATTAGAAGGATCCTTCATACCACGGCCAGCAGAAACAACTATTTCTGCTTCGGGCAGTGGAACAATGCCCTCCTGTGTTTTAACAGATTTCACCCGAATACGGCCCTTCCCAGCCGACACTGCCAAGGCTTCAACGCTGACAGCATTGCCATTGGCTTCGGGTTTCACGGCATTGCCCGTGAGTGAAATTACTTTTACGGCACTGGAAATTTCAAATTCAGCGATGGCCTTACCTGAAAAAACGCCTTTTTTTACGCGTAGAGCGCTGCCATTCACCGTTGGCAAGCTGCTGGCACCTGAAACAAGACCTGCATTCAAGCGTACAGCAAGCCGACCTGCAATGGATTTCCCGGTTGATGTATGGCTCAATATAACCACGGTCGCACCCAGGTTTTCAGCAGCAGCAGCAATGGTGGATGCATATGACTGGCTGTCGAAATGATCCAAACCAGCATCGGCAACATTTACGACGCGGCTTGCACCATAACGGCCTAATTCCCCAGCATCTTTAACTGTGCCAAGGGTGAGGGCTACACAAGTAGTGCCCAAAATATCAGCGGTTTTTTTACCGTAAGTAACAGCTTCAAGAGCCGCTTTTTTTAGTTGACCGCGCGAGGATTCAGCAAAAACAACAATCATATAGTTAATGTGACAATGTGATAATAAAAAAAGGAATGTGATAATGTGATAATTCGATAATTTGATAATGAGGCGGAACGCTTGGTTTTTTGATCGAAATGCCAAGCGAGAATCTCGATGCCCAATTTTCACATTATCAAATTACCTCATTATCAAATTATTTTAGCTTCTTCATGTAGCAGCCGCACCAGTTCGTCCATATTGTCCGGCTGCACGAGCTTAACACCGGCTTTGGCTGGAGGTAGGCTAAATTGAACTACCTTAGCGGAATCTTCGAAGGCTACAGGCTCAACCGTATGGAGTGGTTTGCTGCGGGCGGTCATGATACCGCGCATGTTCGGAATGCGTTGTTCAGCCATACCTTTTGCGGCACTGAGCACGAAAGGCAAATCTACTTCCAACATCTCTACCCCGCCCTCAATATCGCGCTCCAGGGTTGCGGTATTGCCGATCAGGTCAAGTTTTGAGGCATAGGAAACGTAAGGAAGGTCGAGCATTTCAGCGACCATAGCGCCCACTTCAGAGCCGTTGTGGTCGATGGTTTCTTTGCCAAAGAAAATAATGTCGAACTTTTCAGCGGCGGCGTAGGCTGCAATTTGCTTGGCGGTATACGCAGCACCTTTAGGCTCAGCATTGATACGAACGGCTTCGTCGGCACCGATGGCCAGGGCCTTGCGAATAGTGGTTTCGTTGGCAGCTGGCCCTACGTTGAGGGCGACAACCGAGCCGCCAAGGGCCTCGCGGAGTTCACATGCCCGCACGAGCGCATACCATTCGTCGTAAGGATTCATGATAAATTGCACACCTGCGGCATTGAAATCGGTGCCCTCTGCGTTAAACGATATCTTTGCAGTGGTGTCTGGCGTTTGACTGATACAAACTAATAATTTCATTTTGAACTAATTAGAAGGTTTTTCACCTAGAGGTTACAGCATGGTTGAGAATGGCGGTACTTTTGTGGGCGCGCAAAGGTAGGCAGATCAAGTTGCTCAAAAAAACTTCGCGTAAAGTTTCACCAATCCAAAAACAACCTTCCTCTGTATTCGTTCATTGTTTTGTACAAATGATCAAGAGATTTCAATATTTACAACAGCTGCTAGAAGCTTCCCCCAACGATTCTTTTGTGCTCTTTGCCCTGGCAAAGGAGTATGAGGGTCAGGGAGATAGCAGCAAAACGCTGGAATTTTATCTCCGTTTGAAAGAAGCTGACCCAAACTATGTGGGCCTTTATTATCACCTTGGAAAGCAATTTGAAAAAATGGAAGATTACCCAAATGCCATTCATGCGTATAAAGAAGGCATTGAGGTCAGTAAAAAAGCAGGCGACCGCCATGCAGCGAATGAACTGGCAGGCGCATTACTCAATTTAGAAGATCCTGATGAGGCATAAAAATAGCTTTTTTTCACCGTGGCTAGGCCAGCTTTTCCTGTTGACCCTTGTTTTCGGCTTGTTTTCGGCCAAAGAAACCGGTTGCCACCGTGTGCGTGGCGATGCACCCGCCTCCGATGCTACGGAAGCCCGACCAGCCAATTATTTATTGAAAAAACTGCAAAACCGCGACGTTTCCAAGGTTAAATTCTTAAACGCGCAAGCCAAAATCCATATTGATGGTGATGGGCAAAACATGACGGCCAACGCAAACATCATCTGGATTCGGGACAGTGTAATGTGGATAAATGTAAAGAAATTCGGTTTGGAGGCGGCTCGGGCGCTCATCACAAAAGATTCGATCTTTATGCTGAACAGGCTTAATAGAACCTGGTCGGCAAAAGGCCTGGAGTCTTTAGAGCGTGAATACAGCTTGCCAGATGGCTTTGGACTGTTGCAACAGTTTATCCTGGCATCTGCCTGGCTTGACCCAAAAATGGAAATGCGGGCTGATATCAAGGACAAGCTGCACCGCCTCAGCGGCAGCAACGGCCTGCTTTCCGCTGATTACCGGGTGGAAGAAGGCTCTTTTCTACTCCGCAGCCAAACTTTTTTGCAGCCAAAAGACTCCCGAAACGTATCCCTTTCATTCGATAATTTCAAAAAAACGCAGCTGGCCGGACAGTTTCCGTACCTTCGCCGCATTGAGGCTTTCAGCCCCGAAACGGGCAACATGAGACTTGAAATAGAACTCACAGATGTTGAAATCAATGTACCCAAGAGTTTCAGGTTTGAGATACCAGGTTCCTATGATAAAGTGGAGTAAAATACCCATATCGACCATTCTCTTTTGTTTGTTGGCATTGCTGGTGCTTCCAATGAATGCTTTTGCCCAATCCAAAAAGGAATTGGAGGACAAGCGAAAAAAGATCATTCGGGACATCGCGGCCACGGAAAAAATGCTCCAAAAAACTAAAGAGAACAAGAATGCTACCTACGACCGCTTTTTGGCGCTGCAAAGTCAGATAAAAAGCCGTGAGTCCTTGATTCAAACCATTCAAGCAGAGTTAATTGCAGCAGAAGATGGCATTTCACGCAACCAAAAGGTAATAAATTCGCTGAATCAGGACGTAGTAAACATGCGCCAAGAATATGGGCGCACAGTCCGCAACGCATTTAGGCAAAAGACTGTTAGCAACCCCCTCTTGTTCATCCTGTCTGCCGAAAGCCTTAACCAGGCATTTCGCCGTTGGTTGTTTCTCCGAAAATACGACCAGCGCCGTCGGGAGCAAGCAAAGGCTATCGTTGAGACACAATTAATGCTTTCCAGGAAAACCAAAACCCTGGAAGACTCCCGTATTGAAAAAGAGAACTTACTGGTTTCCATGCAAGGCCAAAAAGAGTCCCTGAAAACGGAGTTGCTGCAAAAAGATGAAATGCTGAAGTTTCTCGCAAAAGACGAATCCAGGCTAAAAACGGATCTTGAGCGAAAACAGGAGGCGCACGAGGCGCTAAACCAGGCTATTGAAAACATCATATCAGCGGAAGTCAGAAAGCGGGTGGATGAAGCCCGCAGCAGGCCCCAGCCCGTTGTTACAGCACCTGAAAAACAACCTGTCACATCAAGCCCGGCGGTGGAAAAAACTAACCCTGTTGCTGCAGCACCCGCAGCGGAAGACGCAAACTTGGATTTGGCGACCCTTGGTTTTGCCAAAAACAGAGGCCGCTTGCCCTGGCCGGTTGAAAGTGGCTTTATTTCCCGTGGCTATGGACTACAAAGGCACCCAACGCTCAAGAATATTGAAATCACCAACAATGGCGTGGACATCCGCACGGCAGAAAACGCCACCGTTCGGGCCGTTTATGAAGGCCGTGTGGCAGGCACCCAGTTTATTCCAGGGCATGATTACACCGTTATTATACAACATGGTGATTATTATACGGTGTACTCCAACCTCGCTGAAACCTCCTTATCCAAGGGAGATTTGGTACGGGCCAAGCAGTCCATCGGAACCGTAAGCACCAACCCTATTACGGGAAGTTCGGAGCTGCATTTTGAGCTTTGGAACCAGAAGGAGCGGGTGAATCCGAGTGGGTGGATAAAGAAGTAGAAAAAGGCAGTGAGCAAAAGGCAAAAAATAAAAAAAGGCAGTGGGAACCTGGGAATTAGGTGGAATTTAATTCAACTACATAATGGGTAAATTTTTATCTGCCCATAATCAGCGGAACTATTTGCCGGGCGCGACCCTCTGATCCAACAAGGTTTATTTCTAAAAAGAACACGTTTCCACCTGATTTTACCAAGTCAGCTGCGTTAATAGGCAGCACCAACGAACCACCTTGCAAATTATGCATTTCAAACGCCGATAATTCTTGTCCCAGCAAGGAAATGACCCGCCCCTTCAATTCCCCAGAAAAAGGCAGTTCCATAAAAACCTTTGCTTCTGTAGAAAATGGCTGAGGCACCACCCGCAAGCCAAGCGAAGCTTGAGCGATCTCGTTGGTCGAAACCTGACAATTCGGCATCACTTCCGGGCACCAGCTCCTCGTTGCCAAGGTACAGTCCAGTACAAAGGGGTTAGCCTTGCCTTCCTGGTAAGCCGCGATGCGCCAGGTCTTTTTAAGCTCGGCTGCATCCACAGGATCAAGTACATTCCATTGGCAAAGTGTCGCCCGTTGCAAGTCAAAAAAATTGGGGTCAGCGGCATTGGCCTGACCGCGATACACGGTATAAAAATACAAAATGGAGCGGGCAATATCCCCTTTTGAAGCTTCTCTCGGCTCAAAAATCGCACTGCCTGATTCTGCATACGCATCAATATTTTGGGTTGGGATGCTCGTAAAAACCTGGTTGTTCAAAAACCACTTTTGGGTTTGCGCATCGGGTATTTCAGCAAATGGTTTGTCGCCACGGGCATCGTTCAAGGCAATACGGGTGGGATATAAATGGTGCATATCACTGTGGGCATTCGTGCCAGCGGTGGCCCCTTTTCCCTGAGGATAGGAATGTTCGGTATTCATGCCGTTGGTGCCGCCATTTTGAAAGATATATTGGGTCGGATCCTGGGTGGGGTCGAGGTACAAGGTATGGCCGGAATAAATACAGCGCAGGCTATCATCGTCTTTGGCCAGGATTTTTGCGTACAAAGTGTCCCTTGCATTGGCGTAATCGAACACCACGGAGGGACGGTAGTTGCGGGCTACGCTGTCAATTAATTCCGGGCCGGAAAAGCCGGGGAAAACTGTTTGAAACCCTTGGGCGGCAGCGCTTGAAACAGATAGAAAACTACAGAAAAGGCTAAAAAACCGCGTAATGCGAACCATACTTGAGAATTTGAAGGCTTTGGATTTGTGATGTCACTTCATGGAACATGACATCTTTTTTTTAACCCATAGACACATAGGAACATAGGAACATAGGAACATAGAAAACATAGATTAAAAAAAGGGTTCTCTTTTCTATGTTTTCTATGTTCCTATGTGTCTATGTGTCTATGTGTTAAAAAATGACATGTGTAAAAAAAGCAACGTCGTGCTACTTAAACCGCAAAGATAACCCGGCATATGGTTCAATAAGCGCAAACTTAATTGCCGCCTGTGGATAACTTCCTTCAAAACTTATTGTTTAATGTTAAAAGGAAAATGACCTTTGCACTTTGCAGCCCCAACCCTCACTAAAAGTACAAAAATGTCCTACGCTCCCCGCATCGCCCCCGTCACTGGAATTCCCGTCCGCAAAGTACAAGCCGTCATTGATCTGCTGGAAAGCGGTGCCACCATACCCTTTATCGCCCGATACAGAAAAGAAGCGACTGGAGAGCTGGATGAAGTTGAAATCGCGGACATCCAGGATGCCTGGAAAAAGATGCTGGAACTTGACAAACGCAGGGAAGTGATCCTTCAAAGCATCGAAGAGCAAGGAAAATTAACCCCGGAATTGAAGCGCGCCATCGAGCAGGCAGCCACAATGACCGAACTGGAAGACCTATACCTACCCTATCGCCCAAAACGTAAAACCCGCGCCAGCATCGCCATTGAAAAAGGGCTGGAACCTTTGGCCAAAAGGGTATTTACCCAAAAAGACAAGGAACTGGAAACCATTGCTGCTCAATACATTAATGATGCGGTACCAAATGTCGCAGAAGCCCTGCAAGGTGCCCGCGACATCATCGCCGAGTGGATCAGCGAAGACCTTAGAGCAAGGGACAAAATACGCCGCCACTTTGAGCGCGGAGCTGCCATCGCTTCCCGTGTCGTGAAGGGCAAATCGGAAGAAGGCAAAAAATACCTGGATTACTTTGAATGGAGCGAACCGCTGGCTAAATGCCCAAGTCACCGACTGCTGGCCATGCGCCGGGGTGAAGAAGAGGGCTTTCTCCGCGTAGGCATTGCACCTGAAGAAGAAAAAGCGGTGGGTGATCTGGAAAACATGTTTGTGCATGGCTACGGAGAATCGGCTTCTGAAGTACGTACAGCCGTAAAAGACAGCTACAAACGGCTGTTGCAGCCCGGCATTGAAACAGAGTTCCGTAACACATCCAAAGAAAAAGCTGATACAGAAGCCATCCGTGTTTTTGCGGAGAACCTGCGCCAACTGCTGCTTTCAGCACCATTGGGCGAGAAAAAGGTCATGGGAATTGACCCTGGGTTCCGTACAGGATGCAAAGTGGTTTGCCTGGATGCCAGCGGCACACTGCTGTACAACACCGCCATTTATCCGCATGAGCCGCAACGGAAAAGCTTCGAGAGCCAGGCAGAAGTGGAGCATTTGGTAGAAAAATACCAGATTGAGGCCATCTCGGTCGGCAACGGCACGGGAGGCCGGGAGACAATGGATTTTCTCGCTAAAATCAAATTTGAGCGCCCCGTGCAAGTATTCCAGGTCAATGAAGCAGGCGCCTCCATCTACTCCGCCAGTGAAGCCGCAAGGGAAGAATTTCCCAAAGAAGATATTACGGTGCGTGGCGCCGTCAGCATTGGCCGCCGATTGATGGATCCGCTGGCTGAACTGGTAAAAATTGACCCAAAAAGCATCGGCGTCGGCCAATACCAACACGATGTGCACCAAACCCAGCTCAAAGACGGCCTCGACCGTACGGTGGAAAGTTGCGTGAACGCCGTAGGCATCAACATCAATACGGCGAGCAAACACTTGCTCACCCACGTTTCTGGCCTTGGCCCGGTACTGGCCCAAAACATCGTGACTTTCCGCGCTGAAAATGGCGCTTTCCAAAAACGCACCGACCTGAAAAAAGTGCCGCGCCTGGGCGACAAAGCTTTTGAACAATGCGCTGGCTTCTTGCGCATCCGTGAAGCCAAAAACCCGCTCGACAACACTTCTGTGCACCCAGAACGCTACGCACTGGTGGAAGAAATGGCCGGCGATATCGGTTGCAAAATCACCGATTTGATACAAGATAAGACCCAACGCAGCAAAATCGACCTAAAAAAGTACGTGCGTGGCGATGTCGGCCTTCCTACCTTGCAAGACATCCTGAAAGAACTTGAAAAGCCCGGACTTGACCCTCGCGGCGCAGCAAAAGCATTTGAATTCGCCAATGTGCATTCCCTCGACGACCTGCATCCCGGCATGGTCTTGCCCGGCATTATCACCAATATCACTAACTTTGGGGCCTTCGTCGACATCGGTGTAAAAGACAGCGGCCTGGTACACGTGTCGCAAATGGCAGATAAATTTGTGCGCAACCCGATGGAAGTGGTCGCGCTTGGGCAGCAAGTGATGGTACGAGTAGTGGAAGTGGATTATGCGCGGAAACGAGTGGCGTTGAGCATGAAAGGCTTATAAAATTATGGAAAAACAACCAAACAATCCATTGCACGGCAAAACCCTTCAGGCAATCCTGGAGGAACTACACGCTTTTTATGGCTGGGATGCCATGGCGTATCATATCAGCATAAAGTGCTTTGAGGAAAACCCGAGCATGCAATCGAGTTTGAAATTTTTGCGAAAAACGGAATGGGCGAGGAAGAAAGTGGAGGAGTTGTACATGAAGACGTTCACATCTTAGAGGCCCTCACTCAGCAAGTTTTTCTTCGTATTCTGAAAGAATTTCATTGCTGACAACCCAGTCAAACTTTTCTGCTCGAAATGCCTGACAAAGCCAATATTCTGGATTTTTTCTAGGAATCGAGATGAGGAGGCAAGCAGCATAAGTTGAACTTCATTTAATGGTGGAGAGCCTGATACGGGTGCTTGCATCGATTGTAAATTATATGCTTTCATTAAAAACAAGACAAAAACAAAGGAATTCAAGTATAAATGCTAGGACAATTTTCAATTGACTCAAAACCTACTCGGCACCGAGCTATTGAACAACCCGCACCTTCTTCTTCTCCGACAAATACGGCGCCCCAGCCGTAACCACCTCCAAAACACCTTCCAACCCGCTCGCAATCACCACTTTATCCCCTTCCATAAAAGCAACCTGTACCGGAATTTTTTTCACCGATATACTGTCCGGCTGCAAAGCAAATACAAAAGCTGACTTCCCATCGCCCTCCACAATAGCTTCAACAGGCACCATGGTATATGCCCTTGATTTTGACGGCGTAATATCAACTTTAGCAAACAAGCCCGGTGCGAACCGCTTGCCTTGTGTCGCAATTTGAATTTCTACTGTATACAACCCGCTGGCGGGATCGGCCGCTGCTGCCAGGTCGCTGACTTTCCCATTAAACACAATACCTTCATAAGCATCCATGGTAACTTGCGCACGCATGCCCATGCTTAAGCGCGCCCAATCGCGGTCGCTGACGTTGATACGCACCACCCAGTCGTTTGGGCCTGTTTCAAAAATCACGAAAGCGGGCATTCCTGGTCCGGTGATCTCTCCTTCGTTGATCAGTTTTTTGATGACTTTTCCGCTGCGGGTAGCGCGTATTTCCGCAAAGCGCTGGTTAAAACTGGCAATACGCACCGTTTCTTTGGCGACATCACGACCCGTTGTAGCATTTTGAAGCAGTTCCAAGGTGGCACTGCTGTCGCGGTAAAGCCCTTCAACACGGGCTAAATCCCGTTCTGCCTTGGCCAAGCCCTCTTTTGCCTGGTTGACTTGTGCGTCTATTTCCGTTTTGTCCATAATGGCCAGCAATTGACCCTGGCGTACGGCATCGCCTTCGTCCACATATATTTTGTTGATAATGCCGCCAATTTTAAAAGAAAGCCGCTGCTCGCCGGAAGAAGTGAGCATACCACTGGCGCTAATGGGCAATGCGGTGGATTGAGTTTCAACCAGCACTGTGCGAATAGGGATGTATTCGTCTAGTTCGCCAGATTGTGGCAAAGTATTGTCTCCTGCATTAGAGCAGGCAGAGAATACCATTGCAAATAGGATAACTGCGTGTAAATTTTTCATTTTAGGTCTCTTTCAACAGCGTTATGGTGATGGGTAAGGTGATACATCGTAAAATAGAGCATTTCACGCAAAGTCAATTTTCCCAATAAAGGGTGGTTGGATTGCAATTTGTCTATGATTGATTCTTTTTTCATGCTTTTTGTTTTGGCGGCATTTCTGTTTGTTAGTCGAATTGGTGATTAGTGCGTCATATCCCTGCCGCTTTTTTTAACACAGCTTCCTTCAACAATATCTCTGCCCACGATAACAATTGCTGCAATTCAGCGCTGGTTACCCGGTTTTGTGCATCTAAAAATTCAAGCAGCAGCAATTGCCCGGCGCGGTACTTGTTGTTGACTATCCTGAAAATAGATTTGGCCGCTTCAACATTTTTTTGTGCGCTCTGGTAAGCAAAACGCGCCGCTTCCAGTTCATTCCAGGCTGCCGTGACTTCCAGCGCCATTTGTCGTCGAACCTGTTGTAATTGATTGTTTGCCAATTGATTGTCCAAACGAGTCTCCTGGGTTTTGCTTTTTTGCAAACCAGCATCGTACAAGCTGTACGAAAGCCCCACCTGGCCCAAGGCATAAGCCTGTTCCTTGTTGAATTTGTACCCAAAACCCTGGAAACCTAAGGAGCCGCCCAGGTAAAAATCAGGTAACCTCTGCTTGACTTCATTGCGCCTTACGTTCGATGCTGAAGCAGCGAGCATAGATTCGATGGCAGAAAGCTCTTGCCGGCGTTCCAGGGTTTCTTGTATTAAAACTGGCAGGTCGTATTTTGGGATAATTGCCTGGAGCAAGTTGGAATCGGCTTCAATGGGATTTTGAAGATCTGCATTGAGCAAATAATTAAAGTAGGCACGGGCAGAAGACTGTTTGGTTTGGTAACTGAAAATTTCATTTTCGACCTTGCTTAGTTCGTATTCCGCCGTGGCGACCACATCCTTGGTGGCGACATTATTTTTGACCAATGATTCGTTGAAGCGCAGAAGTTCGAGCAGTACTGTCCGCGTGTTTTGCCACACTTTTTCAGCTTCCAGGCTTTGCATGTATTGAAGATATGCCCTTGTAATGTCGTAGCGCAGCACTTGTTCTTCCGCCGATTTTAAGGCCGTTTTACTATCAAGTAGCTGCCCTTGAATGGTTCGATTGAATTTCAGGTCAGTATTGTAGAGCGGATATGCAAAACTGATTTTTGTCTCGTGGAAATTGTTGGGCAAAAACTGAATGGCTGTATTTTCCACAAAGGGAAAATTATTGCTTTGGGTCAGTTGGTTCAAGGTGCCATACACCGGATTCAGCAGGTCGCCAATGGGAAAATCCAGTTTCCGACCGCCCGCTGCCAGGGTATAATTGGCGTCAAAGGCTAGTTTCAGCTTGGACATTGCCTTGGATTGGCGCGCAGATTGCTGGGCTTTTTGAATTTCTAGTGCTTGGCCCTGAATGGATAAATTATTCGAAATACCTGATTGAATATACGCTTCCAGTATAGGCGAATTTTGAGCGTAACCATTTGAAAGGCAGAAACTTAGAACGATAGCCCAGCAACGGGGGGTGGGGGTGGAAGTATGGGCAAACATAGTAGCGTAATTTCTAAAAAAACAAAACAACAAACAAATATTTGATCGCGACGAACACATCAACTCATGCTTCCAAAATTCCTGCCTACATTCGCGCTATGAATCACAATGTACATTTCCTCGAAGACCAACGCGAATTTGATCGCGTTATGGATGCTATTAAAAACCACGATTGGATTGGTTTTGACACCGAATTTGTTGGCGAAAAGTACTACATCCCTGTGCTTGGCCTCATCCAAATCATTGCCGCCGAAGATATTTATTTGGTAGACACCCTGAAAATCAAGAATCTCGACAATTTTCTCGATATTCTGGCAGACCCCAAGGTGCTGAAAATTACCCATGCGGGCGACAATGATTACCGCTTGCTCCACATTTTGTTTGGCAGCACCCCACAAAACACCTTCGATACCCAGATCGCCGCTGGCTTTGTTGGATACAACTACCCAAGTGGCTTTGGAAAACTCGTTGAAAAAGAACTGCATGTTTCCCTTTCTAAAAGCCATACCATTGCAGACTGGGAGGCCCGCCCCCTCGATCCAAAAGCCTTACAATATGCCGTAGAGGACGTTAAATACCTGCCAGCGCTCCATGAAAAGCTTTCAAACAAACTCAAAAAACACAAACGGGAATCCTGGGCTCGCGAAGAAAACCGAAAATGGGAAACGCCTGATTTTTACGAAGTGAATCCGCATAAGGAACTGTTTTCGAACGACTTGGTTCACCAATTGGAGCTCAGGGAAAAAATATTCCTCATGCGCATATACCGATGGCGGATTGAAAGGGCCATTGAATTGAATATCCCCAAAGAAACCGTACTGCAAAGCAGGCATATCAGCACCGTCATCCGCGCCACAAAAGGTGGCCCAAACGCCTTCAAATCGAACCGTACCATGCACGAAGGGATATGGAAAAAATACCTGGATGCATGGCAGGAACTTTGGAAGGAACCCGCAAGTGACGCTGAAAAAAGGATTATCAGCGACCTCAAAAAGCCGGCTCCCGAAAACCCGGAGCGAGAATGGACCATGGAATTGCTCTACCATTTTATAAAAAAACAATGCATAGAGCATGAGATCAGCGCTTCTTTGCTGTTTCCGCGCGGTGATTTCAACCGCTTGAAATCTGGCAGCGAGGATTTTGACCATAGCCTGTTGGAAGGTTGGCGGGCCGAATTGATGGGCAAGGAATTGGCTGCCTGGATGATAAAGGGAGAGAAGATCAGCATAGAGTGGTCTGATAATCACTGCAAGCTAACGATGTAGCAACGGATGTCCAAATTATTAGAGATCAAAGATTTAACCATCGAATTCCGTACGGAACGTGAAACCATTCGCGCTGTTGACAGTATTTCTTTGCAGCTCGACAAAAGTGATACCCTGGGCATTGTGGGCGAGTCGGGTTCTGGAAAATCAGTTACCGCACTCTCCATCATGCGGCTGCTGCCAAGCCCACCGGCGAAAATTGTAAGCGGTTCTATTCTATTTGAACCAGCTGGGGCGGCATCGGCAGTTGACCTGCTCAAGCTCCCCGACGCAGCAATTCAAAAAATCCGCGGCAAGGAAATCGCCATGATTTTTCAAGAGCCGATGACTTCGCTGAACCCCGTTTTCCCGTGCGGAAACCAGGTAACAGAAGCGATTCAATTGCATCAAAAAGTTTCGTTTGAAGCAGCAAAGGAACTGACGATCAAACTCTTTGAGCGCGTGCAACTCCCGAATCCAACGCGAATTTTCAATGCATTCCCGCATCAAATCAGCGGCGGCCAAAAACAACGCGTGATGATTGCCATGGCCATGTCCTGCAATCCTTCCATCCTCATTGCCGATGAGCCAACCACCGCATTGGATGTAACGGTACAGAAAGCGATCCTTGATTTGATGCGGGATTTGAAGGACGAGTCTGGCCTGTCCATGATGTTTATCAGCCATGATTTGGGCGTGATTGCTGAAGTATGCGACCGTGTGGCGGTGATGTTCCAGGGGGAAATTGTGGAAGAAGGCCCTGTGGAACAAATATTGAGATCACCAGAACACCCCTACACCCAGGGATTGGTGGCCTGCCGCCCTTCCCTGCATCGCAAACTGTGGCGCATGCCAACAGTGCCCGATTTTTTGGAAAACAAGCAATTTGATGCCCGATTGATAACGGAAAGCGAGACCAGCATCAGGAATAAAGCTTTGTATGCGCAAAAACCTTTGCTATCCGTCAAGAACCTCAAGGTACGTTTCCCAACAAAAACGAACTGGCTGGGTAAAACAACAGAATGGCTCTATGCCGTGGATGATGTTTCTTTTGACGTGTATGCCGGGGAAACATTCGGGCTGGCAGGCGAATCAGGTTGTGGAAAAACGACACTTGGTCGCGCGGTGGCCCGACTGAGTGCAGCGCATTCAGGGGAAATATTTTACAAGGGCGTAGACTTATTACAATTGGACGAAGCTGCTTTTCGGCAATTCCGCCGTGAAATACAGGTGGTTTTTCAGGATCCTTATGCCTCCCTCAACCCGCGCATGACCATTGGTGATGCCATTATGGAACCGATGCAGGTGCATCATCTGTACGATAACAACGCCAAGCGCAGGGAAAAGACCATAGAATTGTTGGAAACGGTAGGGCTTCAAGCCGATTATTTCCAACGATACCCACACGAGTTTTCAGGCGGCCAACGGCAACGTATTTGCATCGCTCGGGCACTTTCGCTCGAACCGCGCTTCCTTGTCTGCGATGAAATGGTATCCGCGTTGGATGTCTCCATCCAGGCCACGATGCTCAACCTGTTAATGGACTTACAGGAGCGTTTTGGATTGAGCTATCTTTTTATTTCGCACGACCTCAGTGTCATCAAACAAATGTGCGACCGGCTGATGGTTATGAATGCCGGAAAGTTGGATACCATTGGATTTGCCGCAGATATTTATCAAAACCCACCGACAGAATATGTGCAAGGGTTGTTGAAAGCAATTCCACAATTGTATTAAAACTAGCATTTAATTCTGTTATATTCCTTTCAATACATTGGTTTCCAAAAAGTTGACAGGTAGGTTTTGTTTTAAAGAAGTGTTCAAATAAGTTCTTTTGTAAAAAACAGGCAATTTTGAATGTCTCTTTTTTACTGGTTTCAACACACTTTTAATATCTTTGAGCATCACCACGCGGTGTAATTTTCCCTTTATTGCCATTTCTATCAGTCGTATTAACTAAACTTGCTTTCACACATGAAACGTAACCTTTTACTCACATTCCTTTTTCTATTTGTTGTTGGCGGGCTATTCGCCCAACGCTTGACAAATCCAAAAGCAGCTCAAATGGCCAAACAAAAGGCTTTGCCAGCCATGAAGACCGCTTTTACCGGGTTTGAAACAACCCATGGCCAGCAAGCTGACAATGTCCCGCCTGGCTCTAATTCCTTGTTGGACCTTGTTGGTACAACGGTGTACGACCTACAGTCAAACGGCGGCGTTGGTCACCGCGTGTACAATGACGGCAATGGGAACCTTACCGGTACATACACCATTAGCCTCGATGCGGCTGGGTACCCTGATCGCGGCACGGGCTACAACAAAAGTTCTGGTGGCACTTGGGGCCCCGATCCATCTACGCGTTTAGAAGCAGCCCGTACTGGTTTTCCTAGCCTCGTGGTGTCTGGCGGCAACGAATATGTATTCAGCCACCTAGGCGCGGGCAAAACCAATATGGCAAAACGTCCCGCAAGTGGCGGCGCATGGGTGCATAAAGAGGTTCCAAGTGCAACAACCCAGTTTTGGTCACGCGCTGCTGGTGGCGGCTCGAACGGCAATACGCTGCATGTGATTTCAACTTCCATGCCTGTTGGCAACGGCGGTACTTTGTTTCAAGGCATGGACGGTGTCGTGCTCTACTGGCGCTCACAAGATGGCGGCGCAACTTGGGACATACAGGATATGTTGCTACCAGGCATTGATAGCACTATGTTTACCGGAACTGATGTTGAAGGCTATGCCATTGATGCCAACGGAAATAATGTTGCAATCTTTATTAACAATACCTGGAATGATTGCTTATTGTATATTTCAAGCGACAATGGTACAACCTGGACCAAGCGCGTTGTAAACGACTTCCCGCTGGTTAAGTACGTCGTGAACACTGGCTACGACTCCCTCTCATTGCCACCAGATCCAGGCCGGCCGGCAAACGACCCATATGCCATTTTCACAAGTGATGGAACTGCGGATGTTTTGGTGGATGATGCTGGTTTTGTACACTGCTGGTATGGCGCTACTTATGTTTCTGACGCTGACCTGAATGATACTGGATGGACTTTCTATCCCGGCTCCAATATTGGCATCGTTTATTTCAACTCCCTTATGGACGACAATTCTGGGGTTATTTCTGGCTATTGCCCCGACATTAATGGCAACATGGTATTGGATGTTACCGATATTTCAAACTATGGAATTGGTTTAAGTTCCCACCCAGCAGCTTCCATCGATGCAGACGGCAACCTGTACCTTGTTTATTCAACAGTACACGAAGAATACCTTGACTTTGTTAACAACTTAAATTTCCGTCAACCATTTATTGTTGGCTCACAAGACTTTGGCGCAACTTGGACAGATCCACTTCCTGTTTTGGATCCGGTTTTGCTGGGAACTGACGAATCTGATATTCCTTTCTTGGAGGCAGTGTTTAACTCTTCTGCTAAATTGGCAGATTCTAAAGTTCATACCATTTTTCAGGCAGACTATGCTCCATTAACATTCTTAAATAGCCCAACAGTTGATACGGAATCTGGTGACAATAGCATTCGTTACGTGGGCTATCCAACAGCATGGGTTTTTGGCATGAGCAAGACGGAAAATGTTCCTGTTGAAGCACTGTCATTCAAAGTCACGCCAAATCCTGCAAACGACCGCATTGCGATTCAGTTTAATTCTGATCGCAGCCAGGAAAGCTGGATAGAAATGTATGACATTTATGGAAAGTCGGTTCGTAGCACCCCACCGGTAACGGTAGGCGCTGGTGTAGGCACGATCAACATCAACACCGGTGATCTGCCAACAGGCATGTACATTGCACGCCTGAACCTTGGCAATTCTTTTGCTACGCAAAAAGTAATCGTAAAGCACTAATTTATTTAGGCAACTCGAATTAAACATGGGCCATCTCGAAAACTTGGGATGGCTCATGTTTTTTACAAAGTATCTGGGAAATTGGCCTGTCCGACATCCGAGAAGGGCTGCATTTGTTTTAACTTATTCGTCGGACCACGAAAATTGGTCAGACGAGGGCGATTTGGTGTGACGATTTTTCATCGTCCGACCAATAAGTATAAACTAACGCCTGAATTCATTCGTATTTACGCGCTAACAAAAATAAGGCATGACTCATGTTTTAACATTTGGCGGCAAATAAATTTCCACAAAGCCCGTTTTCCTTTTTTTTAATCCCTTTCGGTATACCTTCAAGTTCCTCGCGCCTGCGAGCATTCAGACATCCCGCCCGCTGAAAACCTAAGCTTTTTTAGTACAAACCGATTTATTCATCCATTCCGATCGTTCATACGGAACATTATCGCTTTACCGCGCCGATGGGTTTGAGCTTTCAGGATAAACATTTTCCGATTACATGGCTTCTTTGAATCCTCTCCAAGGTGTATTGGGACGGAGAAAGGCCGCGCATTTACTGCGCAGAGCATCCTTCCGTTTCAGTCGGGCGAAAGTGGACGAGATGGCAGGGCAACCAGCGGCCGAGGCGCTTACCGCGCTGTTTGCTTCCATTGCCGTACAACTCGACCAACCCCTGTACACCAATGGCCCCGCCGCTCCAGTTAGCTGGATCAACCCACCTCAGCCACCCAGTGCTCCCCTACCCGCCGATGATGATGAACTGACACCTTATGTCATGGCCTGGTGGGTAAATGAGGCCCTGCACGACAGCAGTATTACCCATCGCATGTGTTTGTTTTTTCACCAATTCCTGGCAGTTGATGCGGCCAGCGGTTCCAGCATGCAGTTCTTTGATTACCTGGCGCTTTTACGTTGGGGAAGTTTGGGTAATTTTAAAATGCTGGTGACAAAAATGGTCACGGATAACTGCATGTTGAGCTATGTGGACAATGACCAGAACTTCGCGCAAAATCCGAATGAGAATTTTGCACGGGAGTTTTTCGAGCTGTTCACCATCGGTCGCGGTGCACCTGCCGGGCCGGGTGACTATACCACTTTTACGGAAGATGACGTTGTCACAGCAGCACGGGTATTTTCGGGCTTCAACCATGCCCCACGGCACCAGAACATTGATCCTGACACGTCCATTCCTGCCGGGAAAGCCTATCCACAAAGCCACGACTTCGACTCCAAGACTTTTAGCCCGCGGTTTGGTGGGGCGATTATTGCCCCCCCGACAAACGACGCCGCCGGACAAGTAGCAGAATTAAATGCTTTTGTTGATCTGGTATTTGCCCAACCCGAAACCAGCAAAAACTTGTGTCGGCGCTTGTACCACTTCTTTGTCACCAGAAATATCACGCAAGAAATTGAAGATGAAGTTATTACGCCACTCGCACAAACGCTCGTAGCCAATAACTTCGAAGTAAAACCTGTGCTGGAACAGTTGCTGCAAAGCGAGCATTTCTTCGATACCGATGATTCTGACAATGCCGATGAAATTGTAGGGGCCTTGATAAAATCGCCCCTCGAACTTGCCCTGCACGCATTTTCATTCTTCAGCCTTCCCATACCTGATCCCATTTCCCAAAACAAAAAACACTATGTGGATTTTTACAATGCCGCTGTACTGGAGCGCATCCTCGGCAGGGCTGGCATGACGTTGTTCTATCCCCTTGACGTTGCAGGCTATTCCGGTTATTACCAAGACCCAACGCTCAATCGGCAGTTTTTCAACGCTGCCACCATCGTGCAACGCTATAAATTGCCACAAGTGCTCATCACAGGCACCAATGCCTGGGGCAGCGGATCAGGGGATTCTATTGGCACACAACTTTTCCTGGCAACCTGGGTGCGTGACTCAGGTGTGATTTCAAATCCGGAGGATTCCTACGTGCTCGTGCAAGAACTCTTGTATTACCTCTTCCCGGAAGAACCTGACAATGAACGCTTTACCCACTTCCTCGACATAGTTTTTCTCGACCAGCTTCCGCCGGCTGACTGGAATTATGAATGGCAGAATTTCATTTCCACGGGCGAAGATTCAGAGGTAAAAATTCCCCTGGAAAGGCTATTGAATGCGGTGATGTATGCACCGGAATACCAACTTTTTTAAGGGGTTTCAGGTTTCAAGGTTTCAGGTTTCAAGGTTTCAAGTTTCAGGTTTACACGATTTGTTCGTGGCTTTGAAACAGTGTTTCAAATTTTACAACAGATCGTGTAAACCTGAAACCTGAAACCTTGAAACCTGAAACCTTGAAACCTGAAACCCACAAATTTATTTGTGATGAACAGACGCAACTTTCTCAAAATATTTCCTGCCGCTGGCGTATCCCCTTTTGTGGTGAATGGCTTCCCGATGCGGCCTTTTTCCAATTCCAAAATTTCTAAACTCCTGAACACCTGCGACGGTGTTGAAGACCGGGTACTCGTGCTCATCCAATTGAAAGGGGGCAATGACGGGGTAAATACGGTGATTCCTATTACTCAGTACGATGCTTATGCTGCGCTGCGGCCAGTGATCAAAGTACCGGAAACAGGGCCGGAAAAGTTCATCAAACTGGACAATACCCTGCCATCTGCCAATCAGGTGGGGCTGCACCCGGTGATGACGGGCATGAAGGAAATGTACGATAAGGGTTGGATGAATATTGTACAAGGTGTTGGTTATGAAGGGCTTAACGGGTCCCACTTCAAGGGCACCGACCTTTGGATGAGCGGTGGCGATGGCACGCCCGACAATTTCAACATCCGTTCCGGCTGGATGGCGCGTGCCTTGCAGGCGATGTACCCTGATGTGATGGGATCACCTATTCCACCCGACAAGGTGTATCCATTGGGCATTCAGATTGGCGATCCAAATCCTTCCCTTGGATTTCATTCAGAAACTGACCATCAGAATGTCATTAACCTGTATGGTCAAGATCCGGCAGGCTTCTATTCGCTGGTGCAAACCATCGGCGGCGCGCCCATGCCCAATGTGCCAGACTCAGAATACGGGGATGAATTGGCCTACATCATGGGGGTAGAAAAAGCGGTGGATGAGTACTCTGTGTACATCACCGACGCTTTTAATGCAGGTTCAAACGCCATTACTGCCTATCCCCAAACAACCTTGGCGTATCAATTAAAAACCGTGGCGCGCTTGATAAAAGGCGGTTGCAAAACCAAAATATACCTCTGCAACATGGGCGGTTTTGATACCCATGGCGACCAATTGGCACCCGAAGGCATCGTTACCTTGGGCGGCCATGCAGAACTGTTGAAAAACCTCTCTGATGCCGTCAAATATTTTTTCAACGACCTGGAAGCAATGGGGCTGGGTGATCAGGTGGGCGCTTGCACTTTTTCGGAATTTGGCCGTTGCGCCAAAGAAAATGGATCAAAAGGCACAGATCACGGCACGTTAGCACCCATGTTTGTTTTTGGAAAATCCATGCAGGCAGGCGTCAATGGCACCAATGTGAACCTGGCCAACCTGACCGGTGACAACCAACTACAGGGTATGCAGTTTGATTATCGCCAGGTGTTCACCACCCTGCTCCAGGATTGGCTCGGCGCCAGCGATGATGCACTGACCACCACGATGTTTGAGGATTATACCAAACTGCCGCTGGTGGATCCCGCTGCTATTGTCAACCCCGATTGCTATATCGGTACCACGGTGAACGTATGGGAAGGCATTGAAACGCAAAAAAAGCTGTCTGTTTTCCCCAACCCGGCCTCGACACGGGTAGAAGTAAGTTTTCAAAGCAGCCAAGCGTTTGCCGCCAGCATCAGCTTGCACAGCCTTGGTGGGGCATTGATGTCGCGCATGAATGTACAAATACAGCCAGGCACAAACCGTTATTACCTGGATGTACAAAGCCTACCGCCCGCTACCTATTTTATTCGCCTGGAGGATAAAAAAACGGGCACCGCCAACGTTTCTAAGATCGTCAAACTTTAAAAAAAAGTTTCAGGTTTCAGGTTTCAAGGTTTCAGGTTTACGCGGTCTGTTGTTAAATTTGAAATATTATTTCAAGCAAACGAACCAATCGTGTAAACCTGAAACCTTGAAACCTGAAACCTGAAACCCCTTCTTTTATGAAATCCATTTTTTCTCTCCTGCTTCTCGGCCTTACTTATTCCGCGTTTGCTCAGTTGCCACCCGCATGTGCTGGTGGCAGTCCTGCAACAGCCTGTGCAACGGCCTGCATCAATTGCAATTTCAACGGTTATTTCGGTTCTACAGCAGGGTACCCTTCTGGCATTGTGCCAAATTTTTGCGGCACGGTAGAAAATGCCCAATGGATGGGCTTTATCGCTGGAGCATCCAATGCCGTCTTCACGGTAACCCCTTCTAATTGCGCTTATGGCGATGGCTTGCAAATTGCCCTGTATGAAGATTGTATGGGCGATCCTGTGGCCTGCAACAAGGGTGAAATGGATGGGGGCAATTTGCCCGTATCCATGGCGGTACAAGTGACGCCCGGCCGTAACTATTTTCTGATGATCGACGGTTTTGCAGGCGACCAATGCGATTTCTCCGTGAGCGTTACACCAGATGATGCCGTGTATGAGCCCCCGCTCGGTACGGTGGGCAGCATTACAGGAGCCGCAAAGGTTTGTCCTGGCGCGACCATGACGTACAACGTTACAGCAGTATTCGGTGCCAATGCCTATATCTGGACGGGGCCTCCGGGCGCTATGATCGACACCATGCCATTGCCCATAACCCTTGTGGGTGCAGGCGCCAACCAAGCAAGCATTACTTTTGGAAATGTCGGTGGGCCAATATGTGTACAGGCCGCAAACTCTTGCAGCCAAACTCCCGTTTGTACCAATCCCTTCCAGGTAGAAATGCTGGACGACGCTTACAGACCATCCTTAATTGCCGATACGCTGGCGCACCTGACTTGTTCGGGCCAGCCCGCCATATTAAATGTATCGGTGCAAGAGTCATCAGGGTTTATCTTCCATTGGACCAGCGACAGCACGGGCAATATTGTCTCCGGCGTAAATTTCAAAAAAGCGACAGTGGACAAAACAGGAACATACACACTACAAGTCACCAACAATCAAAATGGCTGTAGCGCCGCTATTTCAATTCATGTCGGAGAGCCTGACACACCCCGTACAGCCGCCTTGCAGTTAAAACACATCACTTGTTATGGTGATGACGATGGTTTTTTGGAAATCGGGGCGGTAACTGGCGGGCTGGAACCGCTCCGCTATTCCATTGACAATCACTTGTTCAGTAGTACGACAGAATTTCGTTACCTCAAGCCAGGTCCTCATTTGCTGCGCGTTCAAACTGCCGACGAGTGTCAATGGGATACGACCATCACGGTGTTAGAACCCCTTGAATTTTTGATAAATTTGGGTGACGACACTGAATTGCACTTGGGACAGGCAGTCCAATTATGGGATACCTTGAATGTGAATGAGCCTGATCGCGTCAAAGAGTTGTTCATTTCACCCGCTGAATATTCGGACTACTTGTGTGCAGATTGCCCCTTTGAGCCATTGCACTCTTTTCGATATACGGTGACGGCGCTTGACTCCAATGGTTGTAAGGCAACAGACGAGCGGATTGTTTCCGTTACAAAAGAGCGATATGTGTACGTGCCAAATGCATTTGCTCCCGATGCAGAAAACGAAGGGAACAATCGTTTTACAGTGTTTGGTGGAGAAGATGTTGCCGAAGTGGCTTGGCTGCGCGTGTTCGACCGATGGGGGCAACTCGTATTTGAACGGCAGGGGTTTTCTGCCAATGATGCCATCAATGGATGGGACGGGCGTTTGCGCGGCGACAAGCTGAACCCTGCTGTTTTTGTTTGGCAGGCCGAAATATTATTTATTGATGGTGAGGCTGAAAAGCGGACAGGCAGCGTGACGCTGCTGCGATAAGCCTAACAAAACAATAACCAAATCAAATTTTTTAAGCGGTTAAAAAAATTCCTATAAAGTTTTTCCCAAAAAGCGACTTTTTTTATGTTGGTTTTCAGACATTTGTCGATACAAGACATTGAAAAACGTAAAATCAACTTAACACATGAAAATTCCACTATGGCTTATTGCCCTACTGTTCGCGGGCTACACAGTGTGGTGCGCCAATTATTGGCACAACTACTGTAAACGTTGCTGCGGCGACGGTGTTCCTGCGCTGACAGTAACTTCAGGCGCTCCGTTGTTCAACTGGAATGCCGAAAAACCCGTCGAGGATGCAAAATTCCCCGACTGGAAAAAATCCTTCCTAAAAACTGGCGGTCAAGGCGACACCCTCATGATCACAGGCTATTACCGGGAGAAAGAACCTGGTGGCGAAAAACTCGCTATGGCACGCGCACAGGCGCTCAAATCTATGATGATGCCAGAAATGCCAGAAAGTCGACTCCACCTTAAAACAAAAATGATTGCCGTCGACAGCCTGGCAGAAGGTTCCCCGCCAAAAGAATCTGCTGGATTCTCCTGGTCAAAAATGGTGCTCAAAGCTCAGCAGAGCGCTATTATTGAAGCGGACAACGCTATTACCTTCCTATTCCCAACCAATTCTACAGAGCGTGAACGCGACAAAGTCGTGGATGAATACCTGTTGAAATTGGTAGAAAAGCATAAGGCAACTACCAGCACATTCTCCGTGGTAGGCTATGCCGATAATGTTGGGGAGCCTGACGAAAACCAAAAATTGGGCCTTGCACGGGCAAAATCTATTGCGCTTTTCCTCAGCAAAGGTGGCATCGCACAGACGCGCATGACGGTAGAATCCAAAGGTGAAGCTGATCCTGTAGCTGACAATAGCACAGAAGATGGCCGCCGCCAAAACCGCCGCGTGGTCATCACCGTAAACAATTAAACTTTCAAAACAAACGAAATAATGACTCTCTCATTTATACTACTCGACAATTGCAGCTTCCTGGGAAATCTCCCCATTGCGCTTGCGCTTTGCCTCATTCCTTTTCTGCTCGGCTGGTTGGCTGCGTCGGCTTATTACAAAGTTAGCGCGCTAAAATCTCAGATTGCCGAGCTGACAGCGGACAACAACGGCTTGAACACAAAGGTAAATAGCCAAGCTTCTGAGCTCACCGACCTGCGTGTTAAGATCACGCAAATCGAATCTGAACTTGAAGACAAAAACGGTCATATCCGCAAATTGAAAAATGACCTGATTATTTGTGAAGCAGATTTCCATGTTTTCAAAGCCAACGCTGAAAAAGGCGGAGATGCGGGGAACGCTGGTGTGTCTGCCAAAGCTGGTGCAGCAGCAGCCATCATGTTTGCGGGCAAAAAGGTAAAGCCCGACGACTTAAAAATCATTGAAGGCATCGGCCCAAAAATTGCGGAATTGCTGATAAACGCAGGGATAAAAACCTGGAAGGCACTTTCTGAAACCAGCGCAGATCGGCTGAATGAAATTCTGGATGCTGCCGGGCCTAGCTACCAAATCCACAACGCGAGCACCTGGCCGGAGCAAGCAGGTTTGGCTGCCAATGGCGAATGGGACACTTTGAAAAAGCTCCAGGAAGAGCTTGATGGCGGGAAGAAATAAGCCCGCGCAACGTTTCAAAAAAACATGAGTCATCCCGGAGTTTCGGGGTGGCTCATGTTTTTTTAGCTTTACAATTTCGAAACGGTCACTGTAGCCCGATAATCCTCCTGCTTTATCGTTTCTCCAGCCCGCATGGCTGGAGCAATGTCGTTTAAGGTTATCGTGTACCCATTGAAACTAGCCTGGCCACTTCCTCCCTGACTAAAATCACCACTGGCTAAGGTCACGCTTTCGGCAACATCTCCTTTGGTCAAAATAAAAACACAATCAGCACGGCCGGCCCAAATACACTGCACCCCTTCCGGGCATCGGCTGTCGCCTGTCACTTGGGCAAATTGGATATTGAGCGCATTGTCATCCGTTTGCATGGTGGCTCCCTGGGCAATTACAAAAGATTTGCCCAGTTCAAATACGGGGAATTTGGGTGCTGGTTTTGGGCATCCGGTGAGCAGGAAAAGGGTGATAATCATGCTCAAAAAAGAGAATAAATTTTTCATAGGAAAAAATGGTTTGGTGAAAATTATGAAAATCAAGCAAGGTTGACCTTGTGTGTTGATACTTTTGCGGCCGAAATTAAGGATATGGAAGCAATTGCCAAAGGAATAATGTCAGGAATAGGCTATGGCCTGCTGATTGGCCCCCTGTTTTTCCTCAGTGTCAGGGTTATTCTTGGTCATGGTTTGCAGCATGGTTTGGCGCTCATCGCTGGTGCCTTTACCAGCGATTGCGTGCTGGTGTTGACCAGCTGGTGGGGGGCAGGAAAATTAGAAGCCATTTCAACTGACCCAACTTTTCAAAATTGGATAGGTCTGTTTTCTGGCCTATTCCTGCTAGGTTTTGGTATCTCTGCCGTTTGGCCGCGCAAAAAAGACCAATCAATAAAAATGGAAGGCACCGTTAAAACGGCCAAACTCGGTTATTCCTATTTCCAGGGCATACTCATAAACACAACAAACCCGTCGAACTGGCTGTTTTGGCTGAGCGTTGCCACGGTCGCGAAGTCGGAAGACGGCACCAATGAGGAGATGTATGCACGGATCTTCATGGCTTCTGCTATGGTCACCCTATTTATAACCGACTTGGCAAAAGCCTATGCCGCACACCGAATTGGGAGCAAGCTAAAACCCGGCATGACTGAAAAAATAGTCCGTGTGGCGGGCATAATCCTCATTTGTCTGAGCTCCTGGGTATTGTTTAGCGTAGTTCAGGACTGGTAAATCATTTAATTCAACACATGGATTCCGTAAGAGAACAGTTTTTACTCTTGATCAGTACCCCATTGTACGTTGGGGTCATCTTACTGGAAATGGTGCTGAGCCATTATCGGCACCGCAACGCTTACACAGTTCGGGACACCCTCACCAACCTATACTTTATGATTCTAAACGGCGGCATCGACCTGCTGTTCAGGGCTGTTTATGTGGTTGTTTTTCAAATATTCTACACATACAAGGTCTTCACCATTGAGTCCCAGTTTTGGTACTGGTTCTGCCTCATTGTTGGCATGGACTTCCTGTATTATTGGTTGCATCGTGTTGATCATTTCTGTCGCTTCTTTTGGGCGGTACACGTCACGCACCATTCTTCCCCGAAATTCAACCTGACTACTGGGCTTAGATCTTCGGTTTTCCAGCCTTTGTACCGATTTATTTATTTTATTCCCCTGGCATTGCTAGGCTTTGAGCCGCTGGATATTGTTTTTATCTTTTCAGCCACCCAAATTTGGGGAATTTTGGTGCATACGGAGTTTATCCATAAAATGGGCTGGCTTGAATATGTACTTGTAACGCCTTCTCACCACCGGGTACACCATGCTTACAACCCACTGTACCTCGACCGAAATATGGGAATGTTCCTGATTATTTGGGATATGATGTTTGGGACTTTTCAAAAAGAATTGCCGCCGGAGGAATATCCTGCGATCAATTATGGCCTTTCTACCCCAATTGAAAAGCCTGATGCGTTCAACATTGTATTCCACGAATGGAAGAATATATTACAGGATTTGCGCCGGAAAGTGTCCCTTAAAGCCAAATTTATGTATGTTTTTGGACCACCCGGATGGAGCCACGATGGCAGCAGGCAGACATCAAACATGTTACGGAATCAGGAGACAATGGAACGCAAAGGGAAGGTTTCATAGAATAAGGGGGTGTTTTCATCGAATCCTTCAAATCAAGTGATTAATGCCCGCTACTTTTGAGCGGTTCTTTAAAGGCTTTGAACTTTCCTTTGCAACGGACACCACGATATGAAACAATTTTTCCGCATCCTTTCTGAAGGCGCTATACAAGCTTGGCAGCAACTGATTGCCAACAAGTTGCGCTCTTTCCTTTCCCTCCTGGGTGTCACCATTGGTATTTTTTGCATCATCGGGGTAAAAAGCGCTGTTGATTCCCTGGAAACAAACATCCGCGGGAGCATGGACAAATTGGGCAATGATGTCATCTATATCGAGAAGTTTTCTTGGGGCGAAGACCCTGGAAAAAACTTCTGGAAATGGATGCGCCGCCCAAACTTCTCCTTTTCAGAATACGAAGTGTTGCGCGAGCGCTTGCAAAACGCTGAAATGGTGGGCTATTGGCAGTATTTGGGCTCTAAAACCGTAAAATGGCAGTCATCCAGCGTAGAACGGGTATTCACCTTAGGTGTTACCGAAGATTGCAACGACTTGTTTCACATGGAATTTGAGGGTGAAGGCCGCTTTTTCTCCCCCATTGAATATCAAAGTGGCAGCGATGTATGCATTTTGGGTGGCGTGATAGCAGAGGAGATTTTTGGTGTCAACATAGATCCCATTGACAAAGAGGTCAATATAAATGGTCGCAAATTGCGGGTTTTGGGTGTGTTAAAAAAATCCGGCAAAGACCTGCTTAAGCCATTTAATTTCGACAACGGTGTTTTGGTGAGTTATAACCTTGCCCGCCGGGGTTTTGGCATTCGTGCCAAAGGTGACTTTGATCGCACCAGCCTCATGGTAAAAGCCAAACCTGGGGTGAATTTAGACCTGATGAAAGATGAGATCACGGGCGTGTTGCGTGGAGAACGCCGATTAAAGCCAAAAGAAGAAAATAATTTCGCGCTGAATACATTGTCAATACTCAGTGGCCTGTTCGATAGCGTATTTAGCACCCTCAACATTGCCGGTTTTATCATTGGGGTTTTTGCACTTTTTGTGGGTATGTTCTCCGTCGCCAACATCATGTTCGTTTCCGTAAAAGAGCGTACCAACATCATAGGCGTTAAAATGGCGCTTGGCGCCAAACGCTGGTTCATACTGCTAGAAATCCTTTTCGAGGCCGTGGTACTTTGCATCGCTGGTGGGCTGATCGGCCTAGGGTTAATAGCACTGGTCACCTTTGGCATCTCTAAAGCCGTGGATTTTGATATCCACTTGTCGTTTAGCAACATGCTTTTAGGCCTCCTAACCTCTGTAGTGGTAGGCGTATTGTCTGGCTTGATCCCTGCAGCCCAGGCAAGTCGCATGGATCCAGTTGAAGCGATTCGGCAATAATATTTACTTTTTCAAGAAGGCTTTCGCCACCTTTCGTGCTGCTTTAGCTTCGGCCTCATTGTAGCGCGGGCTGCTCGGGTTGGCAAACGCGTGATTGGCTTCATAGTGATGGACACTAAGTTTTTTTCCCGCAGCCTTCATGTTTGTTTCAAAATCTGAAACGACTTCAGCATTGATCCATTGATCCTGGGTAGGATGAATCATTAAGACGGCACACTGAAGCGTTTTCAGCTTCTCCACGTCTTTTTCTGGCATTCCATAATATACCACGCAGCCCTTTGCTTTTTCTTTGAGCAATAGGGCAGCTTGTAAAGACCAGCCTCCGCCAAAACACCAGCCCATGGTGCGGAAATTGGCATCGTCGCCTAAATATTTGGCCGCTCCGAGAATGATGGCCGAGGATCGTTTCGGATCATTGGCTTTCATGAGCGCGCCTGCCTCATCAGAAGTAGTAGCCACCTTGCCATCGTACAGGTCAATGGCTAGTACATTGATACCCAGCTCTTTGCCCCAAAGAGCGGTTTCATTTTTGATGTAATCGTTCAGCCCCCACCATTCATGGAAGAGCAGCAGGTATTTATTGGTTTTTTTCTTGGCCTTCAGCAAATAACCTTTTCCATTTGCGCCGTCTTCCACGGGGTATTCAATTATTTCGCCTTCAGCTATGGTTTCTGTTGGTAAGGGCGATGGGTGTGCATTGAGAAAATTTTTGTCATTGGCAAAGAGCGAAAACTCCTCTAATGCATCATTGGGGTCATGGCACATTGCCAGATTGGCGCTTGGTTCCGCATATTGGCAAGCGGAGAGCGCTAATACCAGGAGAAAGAGTAATTTTTTCATAAATCCCAAAATTCAGGTTAGTCTAATTTCAATACAAGTCCTTTCAGGTAAGACCCTTCCGGGTGGAACAAACTGACAGGGTGATCGGCTCCTTGGGTTAATTGATGCAACACCCGCACTTTCCTTCCAACTTCCATAGCCGCTGCCGCAATCGTGTTGTAGAACAATTCACGGTCAACCACCTGGGAACAGGAAAAAGTGAATAATACACCACCAGGAGCCACTTTTTTCATGGCTTCGACATTCAGCCTTTTGTAACCCTGCACTGCATTGTGGCGCTTGGCCATACTTTTGGCATACGCCGGCGGATCAATAACCATCACCTGATAGGTTGATTCCGTGTTTTTTAAGAATTGCAGCACATCCTCCTTGAAGCCAACATGCTCCCCTGAAAAAGGTTGATTCAGGCTTACGTTTTCTGCACAAATTTCCATGGCTTTACCCGAAACATCCACCGAATGTACCCGTGTTGCGCCTGCTTTCAGGGCATAACATGAAAAGCCACCAGTGTAGCAAAAAGCATTCAACACCGTTTTCCCAGTAGCATAATGGGCCAGCAGATGACGGTTATCGCGTTGATCCAGGAAAAAGCCAGTCTTTTGTCCCGTCTCCCAATCAACGCGGAATTTTATGCCGTTTTCAAGGACAATATGTGTTGCTGATTCATCATAATCTGCTGATTTCCAAAGGTAACCATTGGCTTGAGTTTCCGAAAAATTGGCGGGCAGGGCATCGCTGCTTTTATCATAAATAGCTTTCAAGTTAGCTCCATACACCTGCTGCAAGGCCGTAGAAATCAATGCTTGTTGACGGTACATACCAATACTATGGCATTGAACCACCGCAGTATCGCCATAAATATCGACAATCAAGCCCGACAATCCATCACCTTCCCCATGCAGTAGTCGGTAGGTGTTGCCCGTTGAAAATGGATCAAAGAGCAGCCTGCGCACTTCCAAAGCATTTTGAATTTTTTCAATCCAAAACGGGGCTTTTTCAATATCAGCTGCTGCAAAAGTTAAAAGACGAACCGCGATACTCCCATGGTGAAAGTGGCCGATGCCCAGCAAAGCACCTTTTCGATCACAAACTTCCACAATGTCGCCGTCTAACGGATTCCCATCAATGCGCGCAATGGCACCACTAAAAACCCAGGGATGGAATCGCAGTACGGGGATTTCCTTGCCCGGTTTTAAAAACACGTTTATCATAATTTCTTAATAAACCACAAAGTCGGTTTTTTACTGCAATTGCCGTTTAAAACCTTAAGAGCATGTTGCAAAAAACGTTTTTCATTAGTGCCTCATCCGGCAGTTGGCGTAACCTATTCACACCATCCTCACCAGATGAGGCAATAAGGGTTTTCCACTAAAAATGGTTGGGGATAGTCCCTAATTCTTTGCTAATATTTGGGCAGCGTATGACATGTTGTTCACATCTTACGTTTGCTGACAGAAATCTTGCTATTTTGCCGCCACAACGAATTATAAATCAATCATAAATCATTCTTTTCTACTCAATTATGCAGCCTATTATCCGACTACTCTGCCCCTTTTTGCTGCTGTTCACCTTGCTTCCTTCCATTTCTACTGCACAGGACTGTACAAGTACGATTAAGGAAAACAAAAAAATCAATGGTGTCCAAATTGCAAATACGGCTTCATTGGCTGTTGTAATCCGCGGTAGCTACACTTATTTTATTGAATTTTTCACGGATGAAAAAGGAATTTTTGCCAGATTCACTTCCCAAGGAGGTATAGAATTTAATCAAGACGATCAGGTTGTCTTTGTAGATGCCACGGGTAAAGAAAAAGCCTACAAGTTTTCAGGCATGGACGAACTGATGCCCGGTGCGGTGCCAACCCACCGGAACAACCTCAGGCTCGATCTTGAGGCGACAAAATGGCTGTCTGAATCAAATATTACCGGTATCAACTTCATAAATTTTGTAGACCGGCAAAAGTTCAAATTTACCATCAATGCGGATCGCCAATCAGAACTCAAGCGCTTAATCACTTGTTTTAACAGCCTGTTGGATCAATCATCCGTAGTAGACACCCCTGGAGCCGCTGTGTCAAAACCAGAGCCATCGGGAAGCAGTGCTGGCGGCAGCACCGGTAGTAAACCTACAACTGGAACAAAGCCCTCAAGTGGTCCGTCGTCAGGCACCGCTGGGGGGGACCCCGAAGTGGCTGCCTTGCGCTCATATCTTGAAAAAACAAAGGAAAAATTAAGGGCAGAAATTAAAGCAGAAAAAGACCGCGCCGAAGCTATAAAAATACAACTACAACAAGAAGTCGCCGCCGCAAGAGAAACTGCCAACGCCAAAAAATTAGAATTTAGCAACGAAGTGCTGGAAGCCCGAAAATCAAGCTTGGCAGAAATCGAAAAATCGAAAGCTGAGGTTCAGGCCATCGTAACACAAAACAGGTTAAAGGCTGATTCAGCGGTTACCAAGATCAATACCAACGTACAAGAAGCGCGACATCAAGCAGGTGAAGAGATACAAAGAGCACGGATTGCCTCTTCTGAAGAGGTAAAGAAAGCCCGAGAAGCTGCGGCCAAAGAAATTGCATCCGTCAAGGCTAATCTTGACAATTCCAAGTTGCAATACAGCGATGAAGTTGCCTCCGCCAGGGACAATGCCAACGATGAAATAAAACGGATCCGGGATGAAAATGCCAAAATGGTGGCAGAAGCCCGGACAGCCGCCAAGCAAGAGTCCAGCAAAACCACCACTGATGTTGTCGAAAGCAAAAAAACAGCAGCGGAACAAATTCTAAAAATTCGGGAAGATGCCGCCAATGAGGTGGCCAAAAGCCGAGAAAACTCCGTACTGGAAAGGCAAAAAATTGCAACTGATTTGGCAGAAAGCCGTCGGAAAGTTGCGGAGGAAAAAGCCCTGTTGCAGCAGAATAGCGCCAATGAATTGGCGGAAATCAGGGAAGAAGTCGCCAAACAAAAAGAGCTTTCAGCTACTGATGTTGCAGAAGCCCGGAAAAAAGCTTCCGAAGAGGTTGGCCGTATCCGCTATGAAGTGTCCGAACAACAAAAAAAGGCAGAAGCCGAAAAACTGGATATCACCAAACAGGTGGTTGAGAGCAAACAAAAGGCTGCTCAAACGGTGCAGCAGGTTCAGGAAGAAGCGACAAAAGCCATTGCCGAATCTCAAGCGCGCTCTAAATTGCAGCGGGACTCTGTTGCCATGGAAGTGGCTGAATCCCGCAAAAAAGCAGCGGAAGAAATTACCCGCATCCAGGAAGAATTGGCAAAATCAATTGCAGCGGCCAAGGCGCAAGAGCAAAAAATAATGCAGGAAAGCGCCGAAGCAGTTAAAGCCGCGCGTGAACGCAGCGCCCAGGAAGTTGCAAAAGCGCAGGAAGAAGCTAAGCTTCGTGTGCAGGAAGCCAATGCCAAAGCCGGTGAAGTGCAAAAACAATTCGCAGGAGAAGTGGCTACTTCCAAACAAACTGCAGAAGAAAAAATCAAGCAAATACAAGCTGACGCTGCGGCCACGGTGGCTGATGCCAAGAAAAAACAACAAGAAACAGTAACAGCTTCTGCTTCAGAAGTTGTCAGCTCCCGCGAAAAAGCCGCTGCTGAAATTGCTGCCGCCAAGGAAAAAGCTGCCAATGAGGTGGCTGCAACCCGTGAAGCCGCTGTTCGGGCGCAACAAGAATCTGCCAATGCCGTGGCGGAATCAAAGCGCCAGAGCGGTCAAGCGATCCTTGCGATAAAAACGGCAGAGGCCGACAGTGTGCGCACCGCACGGGAGAATAGCGCCGGAACAAAACAAAAACTCGCCAATGACGTCGCCGATGCCAGACAAAAAGCCGCTAGCGAAATTGCCGCGGCCAATCAACAAGCTGCAAATGACGTAAAAACAGCAAGAGAAGCTGCTGCAAAGGAGCGACAACTCAGTGCTGAGAATGTGGGAAAATCCAAAGAAGAGGCTGCCTTACAAATTGCCTCAGCACGAGAAGCCAGCGCTAAAGAAGTAGCTGCCAGCAAACAACAAGCGCTGGAGGCCATCGCCTTGGCTAAAAGAGAAAGCGATGACAAAAAAGTCGGCTTTGCCAAAGAGGTAACCGATGCGCAGGAACGCGCCCGTAAGGAAGTAACGGATACCCGGGCTTCATCTGCCGCAGAGGTGGCCATAGCCCGAAAAGATGCAGAAGCCAAGCGCCAACTATACGCCAATGAAGCTGCCGACGCTCGAAAAAAAGCAACAGAAGAAATAGGTGCAACACAAAAAGAATCAGCAGAGGCTGTACAAAAATCGCGACAAGAAGCTGCGGCTGCCATTGCTGAAACGCGAAAAGATCAAGCCCAAATTGTAGCTGAAACCAGGGCTACCGCCACCGCAGAAGTGGAGAAGATAAAAGCAGAATCTGCTGAAACGGTGAAGTCAGAGGCCAAAGCTGTAGCGGATGCTAAAACACAAGCCGCAGCGGAGCTCAATAAAATAAAAACTGAAAACGCCGAGGCCATTAATACCGACAACAAAAAAGCAGAGGCCGCAAAGCAAGCACAAGCAACTGAAAGCCAAAAACTTACGCAGCTTCAAGCAGATGTGAAAAAGGCGGAAGATGCGTTAAAACGCTTGAAGGACGAGGCAGAGAAAGTGAAGAAAAAAGAGTAATTCTTTTAGCAAAAAGAAAAACTTGTTTGATAAGCCAAAAATGACCGATACCTTTGCGCCCCGTTCATAGCCCGGATGGTGGAATGGTAGACACGAGGGACTTAAAATCCCTTGACCCTTAAAGGTCGTGCAGGTTCAAGTCCTGTTCCGGGCACTCATAAAAAAAGCGTCATCCTGAAATTTCGGGATGACGTTTTTTTTATGCGTAATGACGGTAATAGGCGGATACGGTGCTAGAAACCCAACCGCAGTGTAGCCATCCAAGTCCTTCCCGCCTGCGGAAACAAACCCATTTGATGATACACTGCCCCTCCTTCCAAACGCGTGTAGGGATCATCCAGACGCGCATCATAGCCCGCTGACGTGTACCGATATACCCATCCATTAGAAGCATAACGCGCATTTAGCCAATTATTGAGCGACAGAATCAAGCTCAGTTGTTGCCCTTTTGCATGGGCAAAATCTGCATTCACCCGAAGGTCGCTGAAAAAATATCCCGGTAAAGAAGCCAAGTCGTTAGCAGTATTGTCCAAAAACTGTTTTCCGACGTATTTCCCAGAAATAGTGGCGGACACCAAGCTTTTTCCCTTTATTTCATTTCCAGCCTTCTGCCACAAAACACCCGTGAGTGCAGCCCAACCAAGTATATTCGGCGAAAAAGCCAAATCCGTGTTTTTATATTCGATGGGTTGCTGCAACCCAGTATCCCAGTCATCGCGGTACTCAGTAAAGGCTTTTACCTTATTTTGGCTCAATGACAGATTTCCGGCGAACGACAACCTTGAATTTAATGGTGCATTGGCTTCCAATTCCAGCCCGGCACGGTAGCTATCAGGAACATTGGTACGGATGTAGCCACCGACATCATTGATGCGCCCATCCAATACCAGTTGGTTGTGGTATTGCATTAGAAAGCAGTTGGCGGTGAAACTGAGCTTTTTATCCTCAAACCGAAGCCCAAATTCTGTGTCCGCCAAACGCTCTGCTTTTGGGCGCGATACGGGAGTCGATTGTGTATAATCGTCGCGGTTGGGCTCCCGATTTGCGATGCCCAAAAAGCCATATCCGCTCCAATTATTTGATAATGAATAGGTTGCGCCAACTTTTGGATTAAAGAATAAATGTGCCACGGATTGGTCGGTTGGCAACAGCTCATTGTTGAATCCGAAAAACGCATAGTCAACATGCCTCGTTTGCAAATCAACGAATGCCCTAAATTTTTTCGAAAAGCCCTTTTCAACCTTCAGGAAAATGTTCGCATCGCGTTTGTTGGCGTTGTTGTCGTAGTAGCGGAAGTCCTTAGGCTGGCCAATAGAGTGCTCCGACCAAATTATTTCGCCAAAATGGCGACCGGCATATTGACTTAAAGCCCCGCCCAAGAGGAATGTTGTGTTTTTTCTTGGTTCCAGCGTCCAACGCAGCGCAAAGGTGCCCCCGTAAAAATCATTGTCGAGCCAACGGCGCCGAATCAAATCCGTCGTTTCAATAACGGTATCGCCCAAAACCCAGCCCGGCAGCCCATAATCCGAATAAGATTCATTGGCCTTGTACTGCTCAAAGTAGCCCGCGCCTTTGGTATAATGCCCATTTAGTTGGAGGATTAGCTGTGGGCCTAAAACGCGTTTGTAATGGAGCAATAAATGTTGTTGTCCATAATCGTCTACCTCATCTTCGTAGGGGGCGACAGGGCGTTCTGCACCAGCGGTGTTGTATGTTCTAAGTTCCTTATCGTCAATGAATTGTACTGGCGTGCCATTCCAGGCCTGGTACGTTCTTTCATGGCCAGATAACAAGTGCGCCTGAAAAGTTTGGCTTTCCCCCAAATAGGCAGCCGACAAATGCAGGGATCTTAAATTAGCAGAACCTCTATCAATAAAACCATCAGAATTGATGCTGGACGCTCTGCCGGAAAAGGACCAATTGCTAGGCAGAAGACCAGTATTGGCCTGTGCCGATAATTTTTGGGTTCCAAATGACCCTACCGTGGTGGTCACGCCAGCGCCTGGGTTGGGCAAAACGCCCGAAAGATCGAGGTTAACAGTAGCACCGAAAGCCCCCGCACCGTTGCTGCTGGTTCCTACCCCGCGTTGCACCTGGATTTCAGCGGCAGAAGCCGCCAAATCAGGTAAATTGACCCAGAAAACGCCTTGACTCTCCGCATCGTTCAGGGGCACCCCATTGATGGTTACGTTCACCCGTGTAGGGTCGCTGCCCCGGATGCGCAGCCCTGTATAGCCAATGCCCGTGCCAGCATCCGAGGTTTCTACCAGGGAGGGAATACCACTTAGCAACATGGGGACATCCTGAGCCTGCAGCGTTTGGGCTATCTTTTCAGCATTAATGTTGTTGTGGGGAATAGGGCTTTTGTTGCCCGTGCGTGTGGCCTGCACAACGACTTCTTGCAGGCGTTTTTCGCCTGGATTGGCGATGCCCGCAGAATCAATTTGTTGGCTGTAAACAAGAAAAGGGAGAAGGAAAGCAAGGGCAGAAGCCCGAAAAAATTTGACGTAAGTCATTTGAAATAAAGTATTTGAGTGAAACATCCATGTACAAAAGGGGCTTCTGTAAATGTAGTGATGCCACTACCCGTAATCGTTCCTTAGCCGGAATTACCCGGTCAAGTTCGATGGGTTTGATCTCAGCTTCGCTGAGGAGTTTTCGGTTTCAAGGTTTCAGGTTTCAGGTTTACGCGATTGGTTCGTATCCTTGAAAACTTATTTCAAATAGGACACTTAACCGCGTAAACCTGAAACCTGAAACCTTGAAACCTGAAACCCCTCTAAAAAGCACCCCAATGATTCAACACAAAGATCACAAAATTTTTGAGATTTGGTCCATTGCCGTTGACAAGCGGTGGGCATGTGTGCCTCGTAGAATACAGAAATTGGCATTCATGTCAAGCAGCAACTGGTGGTATAGGGCAAACAATGCATCCCTGTCGGAAGGGTTTTCCCGAAGCGGATCAGGTGCCCATGGCATGTCTGGGGTACACAAAAAATAAAAGGTATTATCGGTGGGATTTTCTAGTATGGTGACATCCTTTGTGCCAAACTTAAAGTGTTCCCAAATATGGATAACCGTCCAATCCGTATCGCAAATCAGTACAGGCTTCTTACAATGTTGCTGATACCAGTATTGCCATGCGTTTTGACCTGCCAGGATGGCTTTCAAATCCTTGTATTCATATGCTCGTCTGAGGAATTGGAGGTAATGCCGGGAGAACTCCGGTACCATACACGTATCAAAAGCACTTGCCAAAGCCAAGGCCAAGGTGGTTTTCCCCGAAGATTCAGGCCCCGTTAAAACGATGGTTAAAAGCATATTTTTATTTTCCTTGCCCATTTAAATGGTAATTTTGCAGCCACTATTGAAATAGAGCCTTCATGCACAATATTGAACCACATTATACCTGGCGTGACGTATATGCAGCTGAAGAAGACGAGCGATCGCCCTTTTTTCAGCGCAAGTACAGTGAATTTGATTATACGCAAAAGTTGTACAATTTTTACCTGCACCCGCAATGGGACGGGTTTGGCTCTGCTACTTTGTACGCCAAAATCCTTTTTGTCGATTATGATGAGCAGTGTGCCTTAATTGAGTTGATTGGAGAATGGAACGACACCCTATACAATGACATCATGCACCTCATGCGGAACGTTATTGAGCCCCTGATGAAAGAAGGCATTGTGAAATTCGCGCTTTTTTGTGAAAACGTGCTGAATTTTCACAGCTCCGACGACGATTATTACGCAGAATGGGCAGAAGAAGTACACGACCAAGGCGGTTGGATTGCCTGTATCAATACCCGTCAACACGTAATGGAAGAAATGCAAGGTGCTCGTTTAGAACATTATATGCACTTTGGCGACGAATACAGTGACCTGTTCTGGCGCACCCAAAAACCGCTGATTGTCTTCCAAATCATTGATGCAATGGTGAAAGGGGTTTCAGGTTTCAGGTTTCAGGTTTCAGGTTAAGCGTTCGTTCTCTTGGCTTTATAACAAAGATAGACTAAGCATATCATCCCTTATCCGGAAACCTGAAACCCTGAAACCTGAAACCCCTTTAATCAATATACCGCTTCAGCAGCCCTCCATACTGTTCTATCCTCCTATCCCTGAAAAACGGCCAGATGCGGCGCACGTCCTCCGTGCGTTGCTTGTCAATTTCAATCACTATATTTTCTTCCTTGTCGGCGCTGGAAAGGTGCAGTACTTCGCCCTGAGGGCCAGCGATGAAGCTTTGCCCCCAGAATTGGATACCACCTGTCACCCCCGACCAATCTGGCTCCTGCCCTACCCTGTTCACGGTGATGACAGGAAGGCCGTTTGCGACGGCATGTGCGCGTTGTATGGTGAACCAGGCCCCGTGTTGGCGTTCCTTTTCTTCTGGTGCATCGGAGCTTTCCCAACCAATCGCAGTGGGATAAATCAACATTTCTGCTCCAGCAAGCGCCATCAAACGGGCAGCTTCCGGATACCATTGATCCCAGCAGACAAGCACGCCCAATTTGCCGACAGAGGTTTGAATAGGCTCGAAGCCCATGTCGCCCGGCGTGAAGTAGAATTTTTCGTAGTAAGCCGGATCGTCTGGAATGTGCATTTTACGGTATTTTCCAGCAATGGAACCGTCTTTTTCAAAAACAACGGCGGTATTGTGGTACAAGCCTGGCGCGCGTTTTTCAAAAAGGGAGGTCACCAGCACGACACCATATTGTTTGGCAACGGCGGAAAAGACATCTGTGTCAGGCCCCGGTATTGGCGAAGCGAGGTCGAACATGGCCGTTTCCTCTGCCTGGCAGAAATAAATACCGCAGTGCAGCTCCTGCAAAATGACCAACTGAGCACCTTTCGCAGCACAAGCAGCAATCCCTTCTATTGATTTTTGGATATTCGCTTCCTTATCAGTAGAGCAAGATTGTTGGACAAAACCAACTTTTAACTTAGTCATAAATACGATCTTTAATCATTCAGAAAAAAACAATGGAACAGAAAACGGCTAACCCATGAAGGAATCAAGCTTCGCCAAACCATTCACAAATCATCAAAGCAACGCCCCCATTATCAAATTATCACATTATCCCCATTATCAAATTATCACATTATCGAATTATCACATTATCCCTTGGGGATACTGCATCGTGACACAGTGCAAAGATCCATGTTGTTCGATCAGCATCCGGCAGTCGATGCCGAGAATTTCCCGATCCGGAAATACGGTTTTGAAAACTGCGAGCGCTTCCTGATCCTGTGACACGCGATATGTCGGAACAAGCACTGCACCATTTATGATTAGAAAATTGGCATACGTGGCAGGCAACCGCTGCCCTGCTGTATCATAACAAGCATCTGGCCAAGGCAATGGTACCAATATATATGGTGTGCCGTCGGCTTTTTTGAATTGTTGCAATTCCTGTTCCATATGTTTCAACGCCTCAAAGTGTTCGTCGCTGGCATCCGGGCATTGAATGTAGGCGATGGTATCGGGGTTGCAAAACCTAGCGAGTGTATCGATATGCGAATCCGTATCATCTCCTGCCAAATATCCATGGTGCAGCCAAAGGACACGATCAAGCCCAAATACAGCTTTAAGGTAACTTTCAATCTCTTCTGGAGATAGATGGGGGTTCCGATTCGGAGAGCGCAGGCATTCAGCCGTGGTGAGCAAGGTGCCCAATCCATCACTCTCAATGCCGCCACCTTCCAGTACAATACCGCCATGTTGGATTTCCGCCTTAAAAACCCCAGCGTCTGCCAGATGCTTTGTGATAAGGTTGTCTTTGTCGGCAGGAAATTTCAGGCCCCAGCCATTGAAGACAAAATCGAGCAAGACCCATTTGCCGGATTCTTCCACGACGATGCCGCCGTGGTCGCGCGCCCACGTATCATTGGAAGGCAACTCGGCAAACACAAAATTGTCCGAGATACCATTGTGGAAGAGCTCCCTCGTCTCTGCCATGTTTCGACACACGATAAGCACTTTTTGAAACCTGGAAATCGTTTCGGCGATTTGTACAAAACATGGCAACACTTCCTGGAGCATATCAGCCCAATCGGTGCCTTCATGGGGGAAGGTGAGCTGCACGGCGCTCTGCGTTTCCCATTCTGCAGGTAGTCGACGGGAAGAAATTGCGTAGTTGTTTTTCATATTTTAATCAGGCACAAAAGTAAGTTTCATGTGACAAAAAGTGGACTCAGTGTTAAAAAAGAAGTTTAACTAATTGTAAATGAATGCATTGATTCTAAATTTACAATCTAATTTGGATTTTGTCGGCTTTGTGAAAATTTTAAAAAGATTTTGTTGGGAATACCAATCATTCATTACCTTAGCCCCATCTTAGTGTCCACCACACACATTCCTTTACGGAAGCACTTCTTGCCCTATCAATTACTTCCGAATGCCTAATGGTATTTAGGCAATTAACTAAGTAGCCCTGTTTTTAATCCGAAAACTGTTTCTTGCGGCTTTCACTCAGTGTGGATTCTATAATTTTTTCACTAAACTAAATTCATTATCGTATGAAGTTATTTAACAACTTTACCAAGTGTGGGTTGCTGTTTGCATTTTTGATGCTGCTCAGTAATTTCGCTTTGGCACAACGCGCCATTAAGGGCAAAATCATCGACGCAGAATCCGGTGAGGCCCTGATTGGTGCTTCTGTTTCGGTGGTAGGTACTACTCGTGGTGCTTCTACCGACGTTGATGGTAATTATTCCCTCGACGTTCCAGCAGGTTCTACCCAAATTCGGGTGTCTTATACTGGCTATACAGAGCAAACTGTGGCATTGGGCGCTTCCAATATTCTCGACATTGCTTTGAAGACTGGTTCTGTTTTGGACGAGGTAGTCGTTATCGGCTATGGCGTTGCTAAAAAATCTGACCTGACGGGTTCTGTTGCTTCCGTAAGCGAAAAGAATTTCAACAAGGGCCTTGTAACGGCACCGGATCAGTTGATCCAGGGTAAAGTTGCCGGTGTTCAGGTGATCAACAACAGCGGCCAGCCAGGCGGCGCTACCACGGTACGTATCCGCGGTAATTCTTCCATCCGCTCCGGTAACCAGCCATTGTATGTGGTTGACGGAATCCAGCAGCCAGGTTCTTCTACCAAGCCTGGTTCTTCTTCTGCTTTGGGTACAACAGCGCCTTCAAACCCGCTGAACTACCTTAACCCAGCAGACATTGAGTCCATTGAAGTGCTCAAAGATGCATCCGCAACGGCTATTTACGGATCACGTGGCGCCAATGGCGTTATCCTGATCACGACGAAAAGGGCTAAAGCTGGTGCACCTTCCATCGACTTCAACACGTATGTTGGTGGTAGCACTATCTTGAAAAAGTACGATGTACTTTCAGGCGACGAGTACCGCGCCGCACTTACCCAGTATGGCCTTACAAATGGCGACTACGGCAAAAGTGTTGATGCATTTGATGAAATCCTGCGTACTGGCATGGTGCAAAACCACGGTATGACCATTGGTGGTGGCAGTGATGCTGGCAGCTATCGGGTTGGCCTTGGATACTTGAAACAAGACGGTATCATCAAAGGAAACGATTTCAGCCGTGTAAGTGCAAACGTGCGTGGTAGCTACAAGTTCCTGGACAGCAAAAAACTTGGCTTGGACTTTGGCTTGATTGCGTCTCAATCCAAAGAAAATGCACCAGGTGTAACCACCGATGCAGGTTTCCAAGGAAATATCGTTGCTTCTGCCCTTCAGTGGAACCCAACAGCCGACCTGTACAATGCAGATGGCACGCCGGTGATCATTCCACCATTTGGCAACACAACCATCAACCCGGTTGCTTTGCTTGATGCTTTCAGGGACAAGGTAAATACCTTCGACTTTCAGGCGAGCATTGCACCTTCTTACAAAATCACCGACAACCTGATTTACAAATTTGAATACAGCATATATCATGGTGTAGGTGATCGTCGTGCACAAATTTCACGTTGGCTGAACTACACAGGTATTGAAGGTCGCGGTCTTGGTTTCATTGGTGCCTTGAAAAACACCAACCAGATTATGACGCACACGTTGAACTATCTGACAACTTTCGGTTCAGATATCAGCTTGAATGCAACTGCTGGTTACGAATACCAGAAACGTACTGAAAGTGGTTTTGGCATGCTTGCCAATGATTTTCAGATTGGTGATTTTGATTATACCAACATCATGCAGAACTCTACACAGGGTAGCCGTAACATTAGTTCTTACGCCAACCCAGATGCAGAGCTTCAGTCTTACTTTGCTCGTGTATTGCTCAATGTCAAAGACAAGTACCTGCTGAATGCTACCCTGCGTGCAGACGGCTCAAGCAAATTTGGTGTGAACAACAAGTATGGCTACTTCCCAGCTGTAGGTGTTGCCTGGAATATTTACAAAGAAAGCTTCCTGGAAGACGGTCCATTCGACAACCTGAAACTCCGCGCAAGCTGGGGACAAACAGGCAACTCTGATTTCCCTGCAGGCGCATCTCAAGACCGCTACGCATTTGGCCAACAAAGCATTGGCCTTGAAAACGTAGCAAATCCTGATTTGAAATGGGAAACCAGCACTACCATAAACGTAGGCTTGGACTTTGGTTTCATGAACAATAAGATTTATGGTACTATTGACTATTTCAATAAGAAAACCGAAGATTTATTGTTCCAATTCCCAACAATTCAACCTGCTCCAGCCGGTTTCTACTGGATCAACCTTCCAGGTGATGTAACCAACTCTGGTGTTGAGGTTGCTGTGAATGGTCTCTTAGTTGATCAAGGAAAATTCAGCTGGAATCTTGGCGTAGTTGCTACCTTCCAGAAGAACATCCTGAACAATTACAATGGCCCAGCTATTTTCTACGGCCAGTTGTTCGGACAAGGTAGCTCCGGCGCAACCAGCCAACTGTTGGCTAGCGGCCAACCGTTGAACGCTTATTACCTCCGCGAACACCTCGGCATCAATGCTGATGGCCAGAGCGACTATGCAAATGACGAAGCACTTGCTTTTGCAGGTGATCCAAATCCAAAGACACTTTTGGGTATTTCTACATCGCTGAGCTACGACAAGCTGACTTTTGACATGAACTTCAATGGCGCCTTTGGCTACCAGATTTTCAACAATACCCAAATGTCTGTGTTGCCAATCGGTAACCTCGGCACCCGGAACATTGATGCCAAATTGATTGGTGGTGCGACACAAGAAGCAACGTCCAACGCAATCAAAGCATCTACCCGTTACCTCGAGAGTGGCAACTATATGAAACTTGCCAATGCCCGCCTAGCTTACAGCTTCGGCAACCTTGGGAAAACAGTAAGAAATGCTACGATTTTTGTTCAGGGCACCAACTTGTTGGTCTTCACTGATTACTCAGGTTTCGACCCAGAGGTAAACACTGTTAACGTAAAAGACGGCTTGCCTTCTGCTGGTATCGAATACATTCCTTACCCATCGGCCCGTACCTTTATTGTTGGCGCAAACTTTTCATTTTAACTAAAAATCATCACTAACATGAAGTTTAAAGCACTTTTCCTCATGTTTCTGTTCTCTGCCGGCTTCTTCGCTTGCACAGATTTGGAAGAAACACTCAATGAGGATCTCACAAAAACAGCGGCAGAGGAGTTCCTCAACGCAAATACCGATGTCGCAGCCCTTCTAACAGGCTGCTACATTGGGCTGCGCTTGCCGTTCCAGGACCAATCGCGGTTCTGGGCTGCATCACAGCACACGACAGATGAAACACTCGGGCCAACCCGCGGACCAGACTGGGACGACAACGGTATCTGGCGTGTATTGCACACCCACACTTGGGATGCAGACCACGCCTTCTTGACCTCTACTTTCAATGAATTGCTGCAGGTGGTATTCTCTACCACCAACGTGTTGAATTTCAACGCAAATGTTCAACAAAAAGCAGAGGCTCGTTTTTTGCGTGCATTTGTTATTTTTAGTGTAGCTGATGGCTGGAACCAGGTTCCTTACCGCCAGCCAGGTGAAAACCTGCTGAATGCTCCGAATGTATTGAAAGGCGCAGAAGCGCTTAATTTTGTGATTTCTGAACTGACTGCTGTAATTGGCGACTTGCCTGACGGCCCAACCAATCGTGCCAACAAAAATGCTGCAAAAGGCCTCCTGATGCGCGCATATTTGAACAAAGGCACCTTTTCTGACCGCCAGAACCCTTCATTCCCTCAGGCTGACATGGATAAGGTGATCACCTTGGCGGATGAAATCATCGCAGGCAATCAGTACAGCTTAGACGACAACTACTTCGACAACTTTGCACCAAACAACGATCAGGTTTCTTCTGAGAATATTTGGACTGCTGAGAACGAAGGTGGATCAAACAGCGGCAACGTTCGCTCACGTTGGTTCTGCACACTGCACTACAACCAGAATCCTTCCGGCTGGAATGGTTTCGCTACGTTGAGCGACCTGTATGATTCATTCGAACCTGGCGATAAGCGCGTAAAAGCATCTTATGCTGGTATGACCGAGGTTTCTGGCATCAATGCAGGTTTCCTGATCGGACAGCAAGTAGACCAAAACGGTACTGAATTGAACGACCGTAAAGGCAACAAACTCGCCTTCACCCGCGACGTTGCCAACATAGAAACAGCCAACAACCTTGAAATCACAGGTATCCGTGTTATCAAGTACCCAATCGATTACCTTGGTGGTGACAATGCTAACAACGACTATGTGTATCTTCGCTATGCTGACGTACTCTTGATGAAAGCAGAAGCTCTGCTCCGCAACAATAACGCTGCTGGTGGATTGACCATTGTAAATCAAGTTCGCGCGAAGCGTGGTGCTTCTGATTTGGGTTCGCTGACTGCTGACAATTTGTTGGCAGAAAGAAGCCGCGAATTCTACTGGGAAGGCAACCGCCGTACCGATATGATTCGTTTTGGCAAGTTCCTGGCACCATTCCAGCAAAAGCCTGGCACGGATGGCCCTGAGCGCCTCCTGTTCCCGATTCCGGCTTCAGCTTTGGCTGTTAACCCGAACTTGGAGCAAAACCCAGGTTATCCTAGATAATCTGTTTTACAGGTTGAAATAATTTGATGCCGCCGCATAAGTACACACTTATGGGGCGGCTTTTTTTTATTCGGAAGTATGGTTTATCTTTGGACATGGCAACGACAAAGAAATAAATACGCCACAAAGTAGAGAGGTTCAAGCCCCAAAGGCGTGTACTGGCTTTTTGTTCGCGAAAAAGATCGAAGCGTTTATTATGCCAAGGTCGTAAAGCTTTAATTTTTTGGCGGGTGTCTCATAGGTGCACACTTAAGCGGCCTATTTTTTTAGCGCACAATTGTTACATCTCCAGAAAACACTTGCCGACTACCATCGACAAATTCAATATCTGCCATCCAAATATAGACCCCTGGCGGCACCTTTTCCTGATTGAACCGGCCATCCCATTGTGGCATATCAGCTTCCAAAACACGCGCTTTGGCCTCAAAAACCTGGTTTCCCCAACGATCGTAAATTTGAATACGGTGAATTAAGCCATAATCGGGGCTTTGTAGGAAAAAAAAGTCGTTGTACCCGTCATCGTTGGGCGAAAAAATATTAGGCGCATAAATGCGGCGACTCTTGTCTACCGCCACCAATATACCAATGGAATCGAAGCATTGCTCGTTTGAAACCTTAAGGCCGTAGCGCACGGTTTCTAATGGAGTCGCCTGTGGATTGGGGCAATCCTGGCAAGTTAATGAGGTTGAAAATGGGTCATTCCACTGTATTTGAAGGCTGTTTCCCTGATTGAGGATAAGCGGGTTTAGGTCAATTGCTTCGCCCTGATGTATGTTGAAAGGCCCAAAGACCGGAACTTCAATGGGCAATCCCTCCGCTATTTCCCAAAAAACCTGCGCTGGTTCACAGCCGTCAAAAATGGTAAGATGGTACGCGCCGGGACCATCAATGCGCAATGTTGGCCCACTTGAGCCATCATCCCAAAGGAAGGTCTTTCCTAAAGTACTGGCATCCAGCACAATTTCCATTTCAGCGCAAATAATTTGTTCAAAAAACATGCTATCAGAAAGTGCGCCCTGGATTACCAGGCTGCTGCTGTCAAATTTGGTCGTTTTGGGGTAATCAGACAAACGAAGCGGCCCCATGACCTGCGGCAGACCAAACAAAACTGCCCGATTTTTATAAATAGCTGGCGTGACATCGCCCACGTGTACCCGAACATCAAGCGTGTCTACCCCATTTTTTAAGGTCATGCTTTGCAAGCAAAAAACATTCGGTGGGCTATTTGGCTTAATATTCCCGCCAAAAGGATTCTTAACTATTTCAACAAAACTGAACCCAGCCGGCATCGTATCGGCAAAGGATAAGTTTGACCTCGGCTCTCCAGAATCGTTGCTGATGATGAATCTAAAAATAACATCACTGCATGCAAAAGAGGTGTCTGGCTCAAAAAGATGCGCTACAGCAATGGTAAAAGGGCAAGAAGTTGAGGTTACGTTGTTGTTCACAAAAATTTGCTCACAGCTGCTCCCTGCAACAAAGCTGTATTGACCACCTTGGGATACAGGAATGCTCGCTGCTGTGGAACCGGAATTCCAGAGGATATTGTTGCCAAACGCCGAAGATTCCAGTAACAAGGTTTCTCCATTACAAACCAAATAGCGAAAATCTAGGCTGTCCGCATCAAATCGATTCACGACAAAGGCGGTGCTGTCTTCAAAACCGGGCTCTTTTACATAGTCAGAAAGACTGGTTTTCCCATAGCTTGCTGGGAGATTATTGATGCTTGCCTGGCTGTTGTACCGCCCTTTTGGAATATCTCCAACCGATAATTTCACGCTTAATTGCCGAATGCCCGGACTAAGGTCTACGTTTTGCATTCTTAAACTTCCTGGAATGCTGAGGGTATCGAGCAATGCCCCAAAAGAATTGCTGAGCACCTGGGTCAGGTGAAATCCAGGTGGTAAAGCATGTAAAAACTCCAATTCTTTTATTGTTTCTTCGCTGCCATTTGCCAAGGTGTAGGAATAGGTTATTTCTGTACAGGGCAAGTTGTTTCCAGGGCTAACATCACTTTTCATTTCTACGGAAAATGGACAGGAAGCAATGTCTGAAATACTGGTGGTGGGGCCCGTGGTGAGCCGCGTTTCTTTGCCTGTTACTATGTCAAATTTGAAAAAACCGTCGACAATGCCATTGAGTGTGCTGCCAACCCCGTACATATCGCCAAAAGCGTCGAAATACAAGCCGTAAATGCTATTGTCCAGTTTTATGGTTTGAAATGGGGCGCTCGTACCTGTGCCTGGGTCAAGGATAAAAACCCGATTGTTGCTTTTGTCGAAACCATAAAGTGTGCCATTGGATGGACTAAAAGCGATATCAGCGATGCGTCCTAAGTTCAGCAGGTTAACAAACTGTGTGGGGTATCCAGCGCTTTCCAAGTCGGTTTTTGCCAAATGAACCGTATTTCCGGCAGCGTTCTCCCCGATGGAATACAGGTATTTCCCGTCTGGGCTAATATCGCCCGCCACATAAAACAACGAATTGTCAAGCCCGATGGCACCAATATCCTGCGCCACAGCATTTTGCCCGATTTTATATAAATGGTTGTTTGTCAATCCAATGCCGTACAACATATTATCCGTTCGCCTGAAACCAAGCGCATCCAACCCACCGCTGGGCAACAGGCCAATCGGCACGGTATTAATGCTGTTGTAACTGGGTTGTACCAGAAATTCCTGTAGTTCATTGGTGTTTTGCAAAATTGAAAACACCTGGCCAGTTCGCAAAAATGGTGTTTGACCTGACAACAAGTTCAGCGTCAAAAAAAAGATACAGCACAGCAGCCAGCTGATAATTTGAAAAAAGCGTTTTGTGTCCATATTACCTACAAATATACAGGCAGTTTCAAGGCTAAGGTTGTATTTTTGGCCGCCCTTACCTACAAACATTCCCATGATCATGCGTCATTACGCTCTAGTGCTTTGCAGCGCCCTGATTTTTCCATGTTGCCAGTCCGAAAAAACAACGCAGGCCCTTTTTGAGGAAATACCAGCCGATAAATCTGGTATTGGCTTTACCAACACGGTTGAAAATACCGAAGATCTAAACATTTTTAACTACCGGAACTTCTACAACGGCGGCGGTGTCGCCATTGGCGACCTCAACAACGACGGACTGTCCGATGTCTTTTTCACGTCCAATATGGGCGATAACAAACTGTACCTCAACAAAGGGGATTTTAAGTTTGAAGACATCACCGACAAAGCTGGCCTTTCAGGATCCCGCTCCTGGAGTACAGGCGTGGCACTTGTCGACATTAATGCAGACGGGTTTTTAGACATATACGTTTGCAACGCTGGTTATAAAAAAGACAAAAAGCCTGAAAACGAGCTTTTTATCAACAATGGCAATCTGACATTTACTGAAAAAGCTGCTGAATACGGCCTCAATGACGATGGGTATACGACCCATGCCGCCTTTTTCGATTATGATCTGGATGGCGATCTGGATTGCTACATCCTGAACAACAGCTTCATGCCCGTGAATACCCTTGATTACAGCAACAACCGGGAAATGTATGCCAAAGATTGGCCCGTGAAGGACTTTTTGAAAGGCGGTGGCGACAAACTGCTGCGCAACGATGGCGGAAAATTCGTCGATGTGTCCAAACAAGCGGGTATTTATGGTAGCCTCATCGGTTTCGGCTTGGGTGTCACAGTCGGTGATGTGAACGGCGACCATTACCCCGATCTCTACATCTCCAACGATTTTTATGAGCGAGATTATCTCTACATCAACCAGGGCAACGGAACCTTTAAGGAGGAAGTAGAGCAATGGATGGAGCACCTCAGCCAGGCATCCATGGGTGCTGACATGGCCGACATCAACAACGATGGATTCCCAGAGATTTTCACCACCGAAATGCTTCCTAGCAACGATGTGCGGCT
>Ga0105055_10000209_pt1 | contig 82975 bp, 44 predicted proteins | sample BON03_FD_78090 | JGI IMG/M metagenome (GOLD analysis project Ga0105055, IMG submission 78090) | Freshwater microbial communities from Lake Bonney liftoff mats and glacier meltwater in Antarctica - BON-03 | ecosystem: Environmental > Aquatic > Freshwater > Ice > Glacier meltwater | place: Lake... | reverse complement strand
GGCGGCCCACGGCGTACAGCGTCCACGCGTCCACGATCGACGTGCAGGAGGCCAGGGAGATCAGGCCGCAGCGGAGAAGACCGGCGGCGCCCCCGGGGGCGGCCGCGCCCGGGGCGCCCGCCCTTGACAGGCGCATGTCAAATTCCATCTGCTGCTGCTGCTGGTGCTGCTGCAGCAGCTGCTGCTGCTGCAGGATCTGCTGCTGCTGCAGCTGCGCCTGCTGCTGCTGGAGGGTGTTGCTGGTGATCGAGGCCGCGACAGCCTTGACCAGGGCGGCCAACACGGCCTCCTGCCGCCCCGCCGCCGCCACCGTCGCGGTCGCCGGCGCCCTGGCCGCCGCCGACGCGCCCGGCGCCGCCATCAGCAGCAGGGAGGCGGCCGCCTCGGCCGCGCCCTCGGAATCCGCAGCCGCGACCGCCGCCGCCGGCGCGCTCGGCGCCGCCATCAGCAGCAGGGGGGCGGCCGCCTCGGCCGCGCGCGCCGCCGCCGCCGCCGCCGCCGCCGCCTTGCGCTCGCGCACAGATGCTAGCCGACGCTCCAGCTCGCGCTCTTCCTCCTCGGCCGCCGCGAACACGGCCTCACGCTGGGCGGCCGTCATCGGCTGCTTGACCTTGGGGCTGCGGGGCGCGTGCGTGGGGGCCGCAGCCGTCGAGGCCGCCGCTGCCGCCGCCGCCGCCGCCTTAGCCACAGCCATCGCTCGTCGGGCTCAATCGCCGTCGCCCCCGCCGTCACCGGCTGGTGCTGGTGCTGCGGCGGCTGCCGCCGCCGCCTGGGCGGTGAGGGCGAGGGCGACGAGGACGGCGCGTCCGCGTCCGCGGCCTGGGCCCGCGCGCGCTTCTCGCGCCGGCGCTCGGTGCCGGTCTGCGGCTTCGGGCGGGTCCTCGTCTCGAGGGGGCCCGCGGGCGGCAGGACCACGCCCGGCAGGAAGGCGAGCGCCAGCGCGTCCAGCAGCGCCTATTTGGTTTCGTTTAGTTTTGTTTGTGGGAGGGGGAGAAAGAGGGGGGCGGGGGGGAGGATGATGAGGTTTTGGTTTTTCTTTTTCGAATCTTCGCGGGAGCGGTCGGCGGGCGGCGGCGGGCGACGGCGTGTCGGGGAGGCGGGCGCAGGCGAACTCACGTGCATCTTGAGGGCGGCCTGCTGGTGCGACGGCTGGGTGGCTGGGCGGGCGACGGCGGGGCGTAGGCCAGGCAGCGACCACGTTGAGGGAGGGCGGCGGCGTCGCTCGCCCCTTTTTTGGATGGGGGGGGGAGGGGGGGGGCGAGAGAGAGAAAGAAAGGGGGGGGGGGGCGCCTGGCGCCTCGGCGCCTGGCTCTTCACTCGTCCGCGGCGACGCGAGGCGGCGCGTTCGTCGGCCGCGCGGCGTTCGGATGGGGGCGGAGCGAGGGGATGGCCCGGGACCGGCCTTCGCCCGGGGCTCGCGGGGCGCGGGGGAGGGCGGGCGGGGGGCGTTTGGAGAGCGATGGGCGAAAAAAGAGTTTTTTCGCGTTTTGGGGGGGGGTCGCCCGCGCGCGGGTGGGGGGCGGGGCGGGGCGGGGCGCGCGTCCGGGCGATGCTTTGGGTGGTTTCGGTAGCTGCTGGGGCGCGCGCGGGGGCTCAGACAATTTCCCCGGGATGAGATAGGCTGCTACACCACGACTTGACCCGTCCAACTAAAAAAGGGGCGACAGAGACTAGGAGCCCGCCGCCGCCGCGGCTCCCTTGTTTGCCGTCAGGCGTGTTGGCGCCTGCGCGCGCGTGTCCTGTCCGTCGCCTGCGCCGCCTTGACCACCGCCGCCCCCTCGTCCCGATCCGCCGCCGCCGCCGCCACCACCGGCGCCTTCCGCGCCAGCGCCGCCAGCCCCGTCGTCGACTCGGGCTCGAACGTGCCCGCCGCCGCCCCGCCCCCCGCCCCGCCCCCGGCGCGCTTGAGCTCGCGCGCCTTTTGCGCCTCCATCTTGTCCATGATCATCACGTGCGCCGTGCGCGCGCCGAACAGCACGAAGAGCAGCAGCGTCGTGTCGAGGAAGAGCGTGAAGCCACGTAGCGTGTCGACCAGCGGCGCCAGCGACGCCGGCTCGGACGAGACCAAGCCCTCGGCGGCCAGGCGCTCGGCGGCCACGGCACCCAGGTCGGGCAGCTTGCGCAGGTCGGCCACGTAGTACTCGAAGATGTACAGGAACTGCAGCACGGCCATGAGCACCTGCGTGATGTTGAACGCCTTGAGCACGGGCAGGCTCTCGCGCGCGTGACCGGGCCGCGCCGCGCGCCACAGCGCCGCGGCGAGCAGCTCGAGCGCGACGATGAAGGTGATCTCGTACGAGAGTGCGCGGCCCGCGGCCGCGTTGAGGAGCGACGCCCAGACCGTGCGCACGGCCGCGACGCCAAAGTGCACCATCAAGCAGCGCGTGACGACCATGCGGGCGTGGGCGGCGAGCTGGTAGGCTGTTTTGTTTTGAGGCGTTTTTGGGGCGCGTATATATTGCGTTTTTGTCAGCGGCGGCGTTCGAGTGGCGGCGCGGACGAGCGGCGGCGCGAGCGCGCGGCGGCGGCTGGCGTCGCCGAAACAAACACTCAACTGGACTCGATGGTCTCGCGGTACTTAAAGTCCCGGCCATCCGTGCCTTTCTGTGTGTCGACGTTGCATCGTCGGATTGCGGGAGGGGCGCAATGAGAGTGTGTGGGTGTTGGCGTGGCGAATGATTTTTGGGCAAGGCTAGTGAGAATCAAGTGCGCTGGGCTCACGGGCACGCCTGCAGCGCGCGCGCGGAAGAGGCGATTGCCCAATCGAGCCCGCGCATGTCTGACGCGTCACTTACGGGCCTGGGCGCCATGCTTTTGTGAGCTGCTTCAAAAGTTCGACGTGTTGGACAGCTGATGAATGCGTTGCAATTCGTCGAGGCCAGGCGACGACGTTTAAGCGGTTTTGGAATGAAAGGGATGAGGGCGGATTGGACGTGGGGTCGAGGAGTGATTTGATGAGTGAGTGTGGCGCTAGGAGGGAGTGGGGCGAGTCAGAGGGAAGCAGAGGGGAAGGCTTCCCTCAAGGAGAAGTCCAAAGTTGCACGTTGGCAACAACGCCAAAGCAACGGCCGGCACCTCCACAACCGCAAGACTCGACACGCGCAACAACACTCAATCCCAAGGCGGACCCAAGCGGCCGAGCCCAACCAACAAAAACCTCCTTGCTTTTCGAAAAAGGTTTTCGTCACCACCTGCCTCCTCCCGTGAGATCCTCGAACCAAAAGAGAGAGAACGGGAATCAACGGCGATGCGCAACGCCATGCTGCGCGCCGTGTCGCGCGGCCTCTCCGGGCGCTGGGCGTCGGCCGCCGAGCCCCCGGCCGGCGCCGCCGCCGCTTGCGCCGCCCCGCTCTCGACGTCGGCGTCGGCGGGCGCGCCTCCTCCTCCTCCGCCGCCCTCCTCCCCGCTCCTCAAGCCGCCCGCGGCCGGCGGCGGCCCCCTCGCCCCCGCCCGCCTCCCCCCGCTGGTCTCGGCCCTCCCCTACGCCACCGCCTCGCACGGCGCCCTGAAGGTCGCCCTCCCCCCGCTTCCCTACCCCGCCTCTGCCCTCGAGCCCGTCGTCAGCGGCGCCATCATGGAGCTGCACCACGGCAAGCACCACGCAGCCTACGTGGCCAACCTCAACGCCGGGCTGGAGGCGTACGCGGAGGCCGAGTCCCGGCAGGAAATTGGCAAGATGCTGGCGCTGCAGCCGGCCATCCTGTTCAACGGGGGCGGGCACATCAACCACGACATCTTCTGGACCAACCTGGCGCCGGAGAAGGACTGCCGCCCGCCGGAGGGCGCGCTCAAGGCGGCGCTTGAGGCGCGGTGGGGCGCGCTCGACAAGTTCGTGGCCGAGTTCAACGCGGCGACCGCGGCCGTCCAGGGGTCCGGGTGGGGGTGGCTCGGCTACGACGCGGGCACGGGCGGCCTGGCCATCGCCACGGCGGCCAACCAGGACCCGCTGGCCAGGGCGACGGGAGGGCGGCTCGTGCCGCTGCTGGGCATCGACGTGTGGGAGCACGCCTACTACCTGCAGTACAAGAACGCGCGGCCGGACTACCTCAAGGCGATCTGGCGGGTGGTCAACTGGGCCAACGTCGAGGAGCGGTACGTCAAGGCCAAGGCAGCGGCGGGCAAGTGAGAGCGTTTGTCTTCCGGGCGTTTTGGCGCTGAGCGTGTCGGCGGCGGCCCCTTCCTGTCTCTCTCCCCTCAAATTTTGGCGGGATCCCCATTTCAAGATCCTTCTGAGCTGCTGCTTGATCGGGCAGTTGTATCACACCGTTGCAATCATACGATCTAGAGATAAAACGACAGCTCTACAGCTCTCTCTTGTTTGTCGGTCCATCCCCTGCGCCGCGTCGCCACGCATCTCGTTCGATCGGCGCGTCGCCCGCCGCGCGACTCTTCCGACGCCGCTCTCCCTGCCCCCCCTGCCTTCCGTTCTCACACACCTCCCGCCCTAATCCAAACGCCCATTCCTAATCGCGTTGTCCCCCCTTGCTTGCGTTGCTCGCTTGTCGCGCCCCTTTCGAAAGCCCCTCTTTTGACACAGCCCTTGGGAAATCGCCCCTTGCCGGCGCCCTCGAGCCGCACACGGGTGTCGCGCCCTCCTCCGTTGACCGCGGCCATCACATGCGCGGCGCAGTGTCGCCGCAGCCCGAGCTCCTCCTCCTTGCCCAACCTCCCTCCTCTCCTCCTCCACCTGCTGCTTCCCCTCCTTCGCTTCCTCCCGTGGCGCACCTGTCGTGCGCGCGCGCCGCCGCTGGCTGCCTGCGCGCGATGTGGTCCCTCTTGGACTGCTTCCGCACGGGCGCGCTGGATGGCCGCCAGGGCAGGTGAGCCGAACACCCCGCTTTTGGATTGCGAGCGGCGCCGACGCGAAGAGCGCGCGCCGACGCCGAGAGCGCCTTTTTTTCCTGCGTCAAAAAAGACCAACATCCTCTTCCTCACCCCCCCACGACAAACAAATGAACTACACCGCAGGGCCGTCGCTCTGGGCAGCGAGGGCGACCACCACTCGTCGTACCAGGCGCCCGTCTTCACGCCGCCGTCGCACCAGAGGCAACTGGTCCAGCGCACGAGCAGCAGCGGAGGCGGAGGCGGGGGGGGAGGAGGCAGCACCGCCGCCGCCGCCGCCGCTGCGTCGTCGGCCGCGGCGCTTTTCTTCGACAGCGTCGCCGCGCCCCGCCCGCCCAGCGGCTCATCGGTCCCGTTGGTCGACGACGCGGGCAGCAGCCGCGCCCCGTCCAGCGGCGGAACAGGCGCCGCCTCTGGGCCGGCGGCAGGGGCGGCGGCGGGCGCAGCAACAGCAGCAGCAGCAGCAGCAGCAGCAGCCGGAGGAGCCGGGGGAGGGACGGCAACAACAGCAGCAGCGTCTGGTGCAGGCGGAGCCGGGAGGACGGGACTAGACGAGCACGGTGCGCTCCTGCCCAAGCGCGGCCACGCGGCGAGCGCGGGGCCCGCCGACAGCGCGGGAGCGCGGGCACCTGCGGGCATCCTGGCGGGGGCGGCCACGGCGCCGTCAGCGGCGGCAGCGGCGGGCCCTCAGGCCACGTCGTCGTCGTCGCGCACGCCGCCGCTGCCGGGGGCCGGCGGCCGCGCCTCCCCCGCCCCGCGCCTGGCCGGCGGCCACCGCGGCGGCGGCGGCAGCGCGCGGGACATCCAGGCGCTCATGTCGACTTTTTTTGGCAAGACGCTCGCGTCGCCCGCGGCCGGCGGCGCCGCCTTTGCGGCTGGCGACGACGACGACGACGAGGACGTCGACGAGCTGTGCTCGACGTGCCTCGAGCCGTACGACGCCGTGAGCAATCCGCGCATGTGGACCAAGTGCGGCCACCACTTTCACTTCCAGTGCGTGGTGAGCTGGCTCGAGCGCAAGGAGACCTGCCCGATATGCGAGACGCGCATCGACGCCGACGACCTGGAGCTGCGGTCCTGACGAGGGAGGGGGGGAGGTAGCGCTCAGCGCGCGCCCTCGCTCGCTCGTCGTCGTTGCTTGTCGCCACTATTTGTCCCCCGCGTTTCCGCTCCTCCGCTTTGTGTACAACAGACGCAATTGTAAGCACCACTCCTAGTAGCCGCTAGAACCCGCACACAGAATCACGTTGCCGCCGCCGCCTTCTCAAACCGCGCGATGAAAAACCCAATCGTGTCCTCCTCACCTGCGGGACAAAACCTCTGAACGAGCGGCGCCTCCTCGGGCGTCAGCCACCGCAAGTCGGCGTCCAGCGACGCCTGCCACGCCGACGGGCCGACGCGCTTGCCGCCGCCACCGTTGTCGTCGTCGCCATCGTCGGTGTCAAAATCGCGTCCGTGCGCCCGCAGCAGGTCCCGCGCCGCCTGGCAGTCGACGGGCTCGATCAGGCCTGGCCCGCCGAGCACAGGGCACTGGGACGCGGGCGGCGGCGGCGAGAGCCGCATTTCCGGGTGGCGGTCGAGCGTCCAGCGCACGTTGGCCTCTTTCTCGAGGCGCGAGATGGAGCATGTGCTGAACACCAGCGCGCCCCCCGGCGCCAGCAGCCGCACCGCCTGCCGCAGCAGCTGCCGCTGGTACTGGGCGGCGCGCCGGAGCGACGCCAGCGTGTGCGGCTGCGCCAGGCGGGGGCGGATGCCCGTCGCTGAGCACGGCGCGTCGAGAAGAACATGGCTGAAGGAGCCGGCGGGCAGGCGCGCGGCGGCGGCCGAGGCGGCCGTGTTGGCCGCTTGGGCAGCCACGGACTGCCGCCCCCGCCGCCGCCTCGGCGACCGCGGCGACGACGCGCTGCTCGTCGGCGCCGTCCGCGAGCGCCGCCGCGGCGGCCGCTTTAACAGCCTTGGCGATGGTCGGAGCGAGCGGCTCGGGCAAGTTGTTGCGCCGCATTTCTAGCACGATTTTGTCCGGCGTCAAGATGCCGCGCGCGCACATGACGCCGATCCGGCGGCACGCGCGTGCGAGCGCCTTGGCGTTGAGGGTATGAGCGGCGGCGCTCGGACGCAAATCATTTTGTTTCGGTTGCTGCTGCTGCTGCTGCCGCCCTGTTCCTGCCGTGCGCTTCTCGACCGCTTCTTGGTCGCCGGCTGCTCCTGCTCGTTGTCGTCGTTGTAATTGTTGTTGCTGTCGCGCCTCTCCTCCTCCTCTCCCGCCGCCACCGCCGCTTCGGCCGCGCCGTCGGGCAGACAGCACTGCGTCGCGTCCATCTTGCGCGCGTCCACAATGTGCCCCACGCCCAGATCGCGCGCCAACGAATGGACCTCGTCCGCCTTGGCGTGAGTGCGGTCGAGGGCGATCACGACGCCGCTGCCACCGCCACCGCCCGGCTGCTGCTGGTGCTGCTGCTGCTCCTGCTGCTGCTCCCGCTGCTCCTGCTGCATGACCATCCCGCCAGCCACCATCCACGCCAGCAGGGTGGTCTTCCCGCCCGGCGCCGCGCACATGTCGAGCACGCGAGCCCCCGGCGGCGGCGCGAGCGCCAGGGCCGCCACGATGCTCGGCAGGTTTTGCTGCATCGCCTGGCCGCGCACGGTTGGCAGGAGCGCGTCCATGCCAGGCGGCGCGCGGGCGCCGCCGGCGCGCCGCTCCACGCGCACGGCCAAGCCCCGGTCGCCCGCAAATATCTGCGACCGCGTCATCTGCGCGCGCCCTGCGCCGACCGGCACGGCCACCCACTCGCCCCCGCCCTCGCGCTCTGCACGCCGCGCGATCGCGGCGGCGACAGACTCTGCGGCAACGGCGGCCCCGTCCCTGTCTTCTTCTCCGGCCGCGTCACGCTGAAAATCGGCGGGCGACGGCAAGGTGGTGCCGCGCAGCAGCGTCGCGCCTGGTCCCCTGGCGTTCCGCCCCTCCCCCGGCCGCGCCTCGACGGCCGCAAAGATTTTGACCGCGTCGCCCTCCAGCACGCCGCCCGACACGGCGAGGACGCCGGGGACGTAGAGCTCGGCGCCCTTGAGGACGGCCTCGCCCGCGCGGCGGTCGACCACGATGGCTGCTGCTGCTGATGTGGATGCCGACGCTTGTGCCGCCGCCTCGTGCGCGCCAGACGCTCGGGAGCGGACGACGACGGCGAGCGGCACGCGCGGGTGGCGCGCGGCGTCGGCGCCGAGCTGGTGCGCGGCGGCCTTGAGCCTCGCCGCGATCGCCGCGTTACCGCCCGGCCCCTCCAGGCTGCTGCATCGGATGCAGGTGGACGCAGGGGCACGCGCGAGAGCTTCCGCGATGCAGAAACCCGCCTCACCCTAAACTCTAAACCCTAAACCCTTGATCGATTGATCAGTAGGACGCCAGCAGCGCCGCATCTTGGATCGTGCGCCTGCCAAACTCGTCCTGGTACCGCACGGCGTAGCAGCGGTGCGTCGCGTGCAGCCAGGCCGCCAGCTCCGGCAGGCTCTCGAGCCCGCCGTGCTCGCGGCGCGCCCGCTTCCAGTCGACGACCGACGCGAGCTCCTTGGCCCGACGCGCCGCCAAAACGTCCGCGCCCGTCGGCCGTGCGCCGTCGTCGCTGGCGTCGGCATCGGCGTCGCTGGCGTCGCGACCGTCCTCGCCCCCGCCACCCAAGTGCCCAAAGTCGACGCCGCCGGGGCCGTCCGACCCGCCGCGCGTCGGCAGCTCAAACAGCCCCGGGTCGTCCCGCGCGCCGACAAACGTGAGCTCAAACGCCGCCGCGTCGCCGCACAGGCTGCGCCCGCCCGCGCCGAAGACGTCGACGAAGAGCGCCTTGGCCCGGGGCAGGTGGAAGGCGCTGGTGACGACGGCGACCCGCCGCCAGCCGCGCGGCACGGCCTGCGACACCAGGGAGAAGTAGGCGTTGCCGAGCGTGTCCATCGACGACGTCTCCTTCAAGAGAGAGTCGGCGCCGACGGCCCAGCCCCTTGTTGCTGTCGCCGCGCCCGGGGCGCCGCCGCCGTTGCCGCCGCCGCCGCCGCCGCCGCGCATCAAGTACCGCGCGCAAGCGGTCGACTCGTGCAAAGGATGACCCGTGACGGAGTCGGCAGGGGGCCGCTTGTGGGGCGTCCCGCCGCCGCTGAGCACGATGGGAGGGCGCGGCGGAACGAGGGCCGACAGGCGTCGGGCTGCGGTGGCCGCCCCCCCCGTTGTGGCGTCGCCATCGCCGCCGTCGCTGCCGCAGCCGCCCCGCATCTGCAGGCGCCGCACGCCCGCGGCGGTGTCCAGCCTGCGCGTCACCCACGGCGGCAGCCCGCCGTCCGGCAGCAGCCCGCCCGCCAGCACCACCACGGCGTCCACGGGCCGCGCCGCCAGGTGTTCCGCAAGGGCGCGCTGCAGCGCGCGCTGCCGCTCGTCCGGCGCGCTCGGCGCCGCGGTCGCCCCGCCGCCGCCGCACAGGTTGTTGGCCAGGTCCTCGGCCTCGGCGTCGTCGTCTGCGGTCTCGGAGACGCTCGACCGGCGGACCTCGAACGAGTCGAGCCAGGGCACGGGCGGGCGCGAGGAGCCGTGGTCGTCTCCGCCCCAGCCAACAGACGACGACGCCGACGGCGACGCCGACGCGCCGGCGCGCGCCTGCACTCCCGGTCGCCGCCGCTGCCGGCAGAGGAGCCGAGGGGCGCAGTTTGCGGGCCAGGAGCAAGCCCTAACCTCGGCAGCCATCATCACCGTCGGCGCGCGCGAAAGGGCGCGGGAGAAGGCGCGCGCAGCATGCATCGGGCGGGTGCCAGCGACAGTTTGATTTTGCTCGCTCCCGCGAGAAGCTGTTGCGCCCGCCTTGGGCAGATGCATGACCGTCGGACGGCAGCGCCTGAGTGATCACGGATGTGTTGGCTGTGAGGAGTTTGTTACACAGAGCTTGTGAGAGCCGGAACTCGAGTTTCAAGGCTCGGCGGCGCGCGCGACCGACCCGCTGCCGCCGCTCTCTTTTGCTTGCGCCGCCGTCAATTCCGGGCCGCCCCAACCGGCGCCGCCAACTCGACCGCGGCCCCGGCGCCGTCGCCCTGTCCGCCGCCCCCGTCGGCGGCGACGGCCTCCGGATCAGCGGCAGCGGGGTCGGGGACGGCGGGGCCGGCGGGGCCGGCGTCCTGCAGCGGCCCGTCCTCGGGGTCGCTCAGCGCGTAGCACGGGAGCTCGTACCGGGCGCCCCTCTCGTCGTAGGCGACGGTGAGGTCGGGGCGCGCGACGATGAGGCCCGCCGCCTCGATGATCAGGCGCGTCGTCTCGAGGTCGGGCGACTCGGCGGCGGCCCTGAGCGCCTGCCACGCCTCGGGCGCGCCGCCGTAGGCAGGGGCCGTCGTCCAGAACTCGTCGCGCATGCGCTCGATCTGTTGCTTGGAGGCGATGCCTTCCTGCGCCGCGAACCAGCGAGGCTTGGCGTACCGCGTCGTCGGCTTTTCCCTGGCGAACCCGCGAGCTTGGGGCGCGGCCGCTGCCCCCTCGCCGCCTCGCCTCGCCTCGCCTCCGACTGCCCTTCTCGCCGACGCCGACGCCGCTGCTCCCCCACTCCTTGCTCCTCCTGGTGTGCGTGCGGGTGCTGAGGCTGCTGCCGAGCCCTTGACGTCGGCGCTGAAGCAACAGCCCATTGCCGAGGGGGCTGATGGGGGCTGATGATTCAAGGAGAGCGCCGCGGGTGTGTTGCGGCGTTCCTCGACGAATCGGAAGGAAAGAGGAACGCGGGACGCGAGGGGGAACGCCTTGCTGGCAGCAAGGCTCGCTGCGACGCCAATCGAGAAGAGCCGGGGCAACAGCTCGGGGGAAAATGTGAGGATGGAGAGCGCACGAACGATTGTTGTCGGGTTTCCGAGGCGCCGTGCTCCGTCTTGGATCCGCGCGCCGGTAAGGCTCCTCGCTCGCTCCCTCTGCGCGAAATCTTTTGCCCGGAAACATTTACACGTACGCCCTCCCCCGCGCTCAGCGCCCCCCCCTCCCTCCGTCCTCACTTGCGGTCGATCCGCATCAGCTGCACGTCGAAGAGCAGCGTCTTGTCGATCAGCCCCTGGTTCTGCAGCACAAAGTCGAGCGCGCGCTGGCCCGAGAAGGTCGTCGGCCGCGGGCCCTTGAGCTTGGAGTCCGGCAGGCCGTTCTTCCCCGCCGGGTACCCCAGCTCCACCGGCACGATCAGGCGCCGGATCGCGCCCGGCCGCATGCCCGACACCGCCTCCTCGATCGCCGGGATCACCGCGCCCGACCCGAGCGTGAAGCGGAAGTAGTCCTTCTCGCCGTCGTCGAAGGAAGACCCTTTCGGCTTGTTGCGCGCCTCGAAGGGGCGGCCGTAGTACCCGATGGTGTAGCCGTCGTAGTCGATGACGCACAGGTCGCCGGGCTTGGGCGGGGCGACGGACGCGTCCCCCGCGCGCAGCTCCTTGTACTGCAGCCCCGAGGGCGTGGTCTCGTAGTCCGGGTAGGTGATGCGCGACTTGCCATAGTCCTTGTCGCGGATGCCCTCCATGGGCTGGTAGCTGCCGGCGACGACGCCGGGCCGCGCGGGGGCGGGGGCGGTCGACGGTGCCGCCGCGGCCGCTGCGTGGGCGGCGCCGGCCGAGAGGAGGAGGGCGGCGCAGGGGGCGGCGGCCGCGAGGGAGAGGAGGGCCGCGCGGCGCGAGGCCGGGGCGTCGGCGTCGGCGTCGGCCTCAGCGGCGCGCGCGCTGACCGCCGGGCGCGGCCGCGCAGCGGCGTTCGCGCCTCCTCTCCGCCGCCGCGAGGCCGTCGTGGCCAGCGCGGACGGCGCGGAGGCCGTGAGGATCATCATCTGCTCTAAGGGGGCGGTCAATGGGGGGATCTTCCTCTGTTTCCCTGGCGCGTAAGAGAAGGCGCGGAAGGGGGAAGGACGAGATGAACGCGGACGCTTTTTGCAGCGACGCGCAGCGGTCCGGTTTCCAAGAATGAAGAGGCAGGGTAGTGGTGTCCGAGTCTCTATTGATCGATCGCAGGCGCATAGCGAATGTGTGGAGGAGGGAAGACGCGGGAAGGGGCGCGTCTTATGAGCAAAGTGAAAACAGGACAATCGACGAGTCACTGAAGCCTCAAGAGCAACGCTCTGAACCCTCCCTCTCACACCACAGCGCAACCACTCTCAATTGATGGATCGAACAACTCCCTAGTCCAGCCGCCACACTCGCGGAGGAGACGAAGGCGCCGCCCCCTTTTTTCTCGGCACACTCAAAAACTGCGCCGCCCTCCCATCCCTGAACCTTTGCCACGCGCGGGAGGAGGCTCTCTTTCGCCGGCGCCGTTCCCAACGGGGCAGCTGAGGACAGAGCGCATCAGCACCAGCACCAGCCACCACCGAGAGCTCAAGGAGAGATGCCGGCCGCCGCATCAGCACCAGCGAGCAACAGTCGCGTGCGCGCGGCCGACGGCGCTCCCGCCCCCGGCACGGGCGCCGCCGCCGCCGCTGCCGCCGCCGCCGCCGTATCCGCTCACCAGCAGCCCCAACAGCAACCTCGCCACGGCGGTCTCACGGCCGTCCACCGCAGCCGCCTGGTCGACTGGGCCGTCGCCCCCGTCGCCGCCGTCGCCCCCTGCCCCGACGGCTGCCACGTCGCCGTCGGCTACGGCGACGGCGGCGTCGAGGTGTGGAACGCGCGCGCAGGGTTCTGCCGCCTGGCGCGCGTGCCGGGCGAGGACGGCGCCGAGCTGAGCGCGCTGGCGTGGGTGCCCGACGCGCTGGCGTCGTCGGTCGCGGGCGGCGGCGGCGGCGGCGGTGGCGGCACCCCTGGCGGCGCCCCTCCCCCGCTCTCAACCGCCGCCACCGCCGCCGCCCGCGCGACCCCCAACGGCGCGCCGACGCCCGCCCTGCCGCTGCCCCTGCCGTCGGTCGTGTCGGCGTGGCGCCTGTTTGCGGCGCGGCTCGACGGCACCATCCGCGAGGTGTTTCCCGCGACGCTCGACCCGGGGTGCGGCGGCGGGGCCGACTCGTACGGCGGGGCCGTGTGGGCGCTGGCCGCCGAGCCCGCGTCGGCCGTGCGCGCGGGGTTCGCCGCGCACCTGGCGGCCGCGTGCGACGACGGCAGCGTGCGCCTGTTTGCGGTCGAGCCCGGGGAGCCGGGCGTCCAGTACGTGGGCGTCGTCGGGCGCGCGGCGGGGGAGGCGGCCGCGGCCGGGGGCGCGGGCGAGCGGCGCGCGGCGGCCGCGGCGGCCGCCGCCGCCGCCGGTGGCGGCCGCAAGCGCCGCGCGGGGGGCGGCGACGACCCGCCGTCCTCTGGCGGCGGCGGCGTCCGCTGCCTGTCGGTCGCGTGGCACCCCTCTGGCACGGCCGTCGTCGCGGGGTGCAGCGACGGCCTCGTGCGCGCGTGGGACGCCGGGCCCGCGCTAGGCGCGGGCGCGGGCGCGGGCGCGCCCTCGCTCGCCGGCCGCGGCCGCGAGCTGCTGCGCGTGTCGGTCGGCGCCAGCAGCCTGGCCGCCGCCGCCCCCTGCGTGTGGGCCGTGGCCGTGCTCCCCGACGGCGTGCTGGTCACGGGCGCCAGCGACGGCGCCGTGTGCTTTTTTGAGCCGCGGTCGGGCGCGCTGCTGTCGCGCCACGCGCGCCACCACGCCGACGTGCTCGCGCTGGCCGTGGCGCCCGACGGCAACGGCGTGTACGCCGCCGGCGTTGACGCGCGCGTCGCGCTGTACGCGCGCGTGGGCGGAGGAGGTGGAGGGGCCGCCGCTGCTGCCGGTGGCGCGCAAGGCGGCGGCGGGGCGCCGCCGTCGTCCTCATCGTCGGGCGGCCCGCCTCAGTGGCAGTACCTGGACTACAAGGCCCCGCACACGCACGACGTGCGCGCGCTGGGCGTGCTTCTCCCGCCGCCTGCGTATTCCTCGGCGGCGGGCGGCAAGCGCCGGCCCGGGACCGGCGGCGGCGGGCGCGGCGGCGGCGGCGGCCGGGCGGGCGGTGACGGCGGCGGCGGGGCCTTTCTGTTCAGTGGCGGCGCCGACGGCCAGGTCATGGCCTACGGGGCCGGGCGCCAGCGCTTCCTGCGCGAGCACCCCGCGCGCCTGACCAAGGCGCCGCAGGCGCCGCTGGTCGCGCTGGCGCCGGCGGGCGCCGCCACGGCCGCGCGGCTGCTGAGCATCCGCGGCCGCCAGGCCGACGTCTGGCAGCTGGGCGTCGCCTACGCGCACGGCGCCGACCCCTGGCTCGCCGCCGCCGAGCAGCAGCAGCTCGCGCTGCAGCAGCAACAGGGCGCGGCCGACGAGGGCGCCCCGCTCGAGCTGCGCGCGGGGCCGCGCCACCTGGCGCGCCTCGTCGCCGCCGGCGCGCAGCACGTCGCGGCGGCGGCCATCTCCTCCGACGGCCAGCTCGTCGCGCTGTCGGACCCGGCCAGCGGCGTGCGCGTCTACCGCCTGCTGGGCGAGGGAGGGCAGCCCGGCGGCGGGCCCGAGGCGGCGGGCGCGGCCGCGCTGTCGGTCTCGCGCGTGCGGCTGGCCGCGCGGCCGCGGCCCTCGGCCCGCGGCGGCGGCGGCGGCGGCGGCGGCGGCGGCGGCGGGGCGGCCACGGACCCTTCTTCCCTGCTGCTCCCTCCGGCCGTCGCGCTCGCCTTCGTGCCCAACGACCCGCGCGCGCTCGTTTGCGCGGACGGCGCGGGCGTGCTGCGCGTCGTGAGCCTGAAGGGCGCGATGCCCGGGGACTTTGCCGCGAGCGAGGGTGAGGGCGAGGAGGCAGGGGCAGCGGTCGCAGCAGCAGCGGCAGCAGCGGCAGCTGCGGCCCCTGCGGTCGGGACCGTCATTACGACCGTGCCCTCACGCCACGCCCCGGCGGCCCCGGCCGGCGGCGGCGCCGCGCTCGCCCTGCTCGGCATGCGCCCGGCCGTGTCCAACCTGGCCGTCTCGCCCGACGGGGCGTGGGTGGCGGCCGCGACAACCGGGGGCGGCGGAGGGGGCGGCGACGGCGCCAACAGGGGGGCCGACAGCGGCGCCTCTGTCGAGCTCTTCTCGCTGCCCGGGCTCAAGTCGCACGGCCCCCTGCTGCTGGTCGATCCGCTCACCATGCCGCCCTTGAGAGAGGACGAGGACGCCGCTGGCGCCGACGATCAGCCGCCGGCGATGCCCGCGCAGGAGGAGGACAGGCAGCGCGCCGCCGCATCCGCCGCCAACAACAGCAGCAGCAACGGCGCCCGCCGCGGCGGCCTCAAGGGCGCCGCCGCGGCCGCGATGCCGCCCGTGGTCGCGCTGGCCTTTAGCCCGGACAGCCAGACGCTCGTCGTCGCCACGGCCGGCAACGCCGTCGCGGCCTACGACGTGCGCACGCGCGCGCCGACGCCCTGGACGCGCCGGCACGGCGCCGCCGCCGCCGAGCTGCTGGGCACGCTCCCGGGCGCCGTCGCGGGCGTGTCATTTGGCGGCGGCGGCGGCGGCAAGGCGCGCGCGTCGATGGTGGTTTACTCGCCCGGCGGCGTCGCCGCGCTCGACATGGGCGCGCCCGTCGGCACGTCGCACCTTATGCGCGCCGGGCGCGGCGGCGGCAGCGGGCACCCCCGGCGCGGCGCCGCCAAGCCGCCGCGCGAGGGGCCCGGGGCGGCGGGCGTGCGGGTCGGCGCGAGCGCGCGCGGCGCCAACGGCCGCGTGCTGCTACTCGAGAACCCGTGCCTATTCTTCGGGCACGCGGCGCCGGACGAGGCCGTGCTGCTCGAGCACCCCTTCAGCGCGCTGCTCGAGCGCCTGGCCCCGCCGCTGCAGCGCCAGCGGTACGGGTCGTAAAAAAAAAGGGGGACGTCGCCGCTGCTGCGAAACGCCTTGTTGACGCGCGCAAGCCCTCGGCCTGTTTGTAATCGCTCAGGCCTAGGCGCTCTCTCGATCTCCGCCGCTTTCTCAATCTCTACTACGGCCCAAAGACGCGGGGGTTGAGGCCCTCAACTTGAGGGCGGGAGAGGAGCGGGGCGCTGAACGGGTCGTCGACGAGCTTTGCGGCGCCGAGGCGGGTCGGCGGCCAGGTCATGTTGCCCAACAAGACTGCAAGGCCTCTCCTCGCACGCTCTTGACAAAAAAACGCGCCAGCCCTCCTCGCCGTCAACGCCAACTGCGCGACACTAGTGCCCGATTGGCGCAAGTCCACACACCGCGCGTCGTCCACGCCAGAGAGCGCGCACCACCGATTGCGAACGACCAGGCATGCGCGCGCTGTTTGGGCGCACGGCCCGACAATCGCAACAGCGTTGCGGCAAAGGCATCGCGAGCGGCGGCGGCAGCAGCAGAAGCACCAGCAGCAGCGGGCTGTTTGCCTCTCCGACGACGACCAGCAGGCGCGGCACCGCCGTCGGCAGCGACGCCACCGCCGCTCCGACAACGACAACAATGCAGCCGCCGGCCGCCGCTCTGGCGCCGGCGCGGACGCCGCACTATGCAGACTACCCAATCGACAGGGCGGCGGAGCTCCGCACCGACGCCCAGGCGCTGGCCTCACTCTTTGACGCGCCCCAGGCGCGCCTGCTTCCCTTGCTCGCGCCGAGCGCAGACGGCACGGCCCGCGTTCTCGTGGTCTCGAGGGGCGCCGCCGCCGCCGCCGCCGCCGACACTGCCGCTCCCGCCTCTTACCCGCTGGCGCCCGCGTGGGTGCGCCCGGCCGCGTCCGTCGCCGCTTCGCTGGCCGACGGCGGCGGCCTGCCCGGTGCGATCTTTCTGGGGCTCGACGACGACGGCGCGGGCGTCTTTGCGGGGCGCGTGAGGCCCGAGGCGGCCGACGCCGTCGTCGCCGCCGCCGCCGCGGCGGCCGCGGCCTCCTCGATCGAGAAGGAGGAGGAGGCGACGGCACCGTCGCCGTCAACAGCGCCGCCCCCTATCTGGCTGGCCGCGCGCACGGCCGGGCCGGACATGTTGGCGGGCGACGCGGCGCTCGTGGCGACGGCGGCGGGCCTGGCCTCCTGGCACGCGGGCGCCCAGTTCGACGGGCGCACGGGCTTCCCGACGGCGCCGCGCCGCGCTGGCCACTCGCGCGGCGCCGTCGTGCCGCCCGAGCAAGCCGCCTCCGCGTCGCCCGGGTCGCGCCCGCCGCGCGCCCTCTACCCGCGCGTCGACCCGGCTACGATCATGCTCGTGCGCGAGGGCGCTTGGGCGCTGCTGGGCCGCAAGGGCGAGTGGCCGGCCGGCCGCTGGTCGACGCTGGCCGGCTTTGTCGAGTGCGGCGAGACATTCGAGCAGTGCGTCGCGCGCGAGGTCCTCGAGGAGTCCGGCGTGCCCGTCTCCGCCTCTGGCATCACCTACGTCGAGAGCCAGCCTTGGCCGTTCCCGCGCTCGCTGATGGTCGGCTTTTATGCGCGGCCGGAGGTGGCGGCGGCGGCGGGAGCAGCGGGTGTAGGTGATGGCGAGGAGGGCGGGCGCAACAGCGGCGGCGGCGACCCCTACGCCCTGCTGCCCGCGGGCGCCGCCCGCCGCGCGGCGATGGACGTGGGCGTGACGCCCGAGGAATTGCGGCGCTACCTGCTGCCGCGCTTGCCCGAGGCAAAGGCGGCGTCGAGTGAGCTCGAGGACGCCCGGTGGTTCTTCCGCGGGTGGGTGCGCCGGGCGCTCGAGCGGCACCGCGCCCAGCCCGCCGGCGATCAGGACGGCCTGTTTCACGTGCCCGGACACTACAGCCTCGGCAACCGCCTCGTGCACGGGTGGCTGGCCGAGGGAAACGGGGAGGACGCGGCCGGCGACGAGGAGGAGGACGACGCGCGCGCTTCCCCCTTGCCCCCCTTGCTCGGAAGCTTTGCGTCGGCCGACATCGGCGAGCCGGGGACGACGTTCAAGTACGTGCTGCTGCGCGTGACGGACGGGACGAGCGGCTGCAGCAAGCTGGCCGTGTGGGGCCACCCGCAGGCCGAGTACCACAATCACGTCCTGCAGCGCGCCAAGGCGCGCGCGGCCTCGATCGGGCTGGGCCAGGGCGCCGTCGACGTGCTGGGCGGCGGCCGCATCCGCCGCGAAGCGCAGGCCGACGGCGGCGGCGGCGCGATCTGCGTCTACGGCTACTCGGCGGCGTTCGGTCCCAGCCCGCACGAGGTGTCGGCCGCGATCTTGAGGCGGTGGTTCCCTTTTTCGGAGGTGACGGTGTCGTACGACGGGTACTAGCGTGAGCCAACTGGTCTTGAGCGCGGCGGCCGCGCGCCGCGACGTCGACGCGACGAATGTAGTGTTTGCAAATAAATGGTGGCGTCTCTCGTCGCCTGGCTCGACCACCCGTCCTCACTTGCGTGTACACACTGCTCTGACCCCTCTCATCACTCTTTCGCCGTTTCATCGCTCTCTCTCTCTCTCTCTCTTCATCCTCTGCGGTGTTTGACGACGAAACCTGCACCCCTCGACCAAACGCCGGGTCGTTTGCTTTTAAACGCCCGCGAAATGCTGGCGTCGCGAGGCCACCGGGCCATGGGCCGGGCGTGCGAGCGGCGGTGAGGAAAACGGGGCAGCCTGGCGCGTGCGGCGGGAGGGGACGCCGATCACTTGATCGTCTCGCACTCACCGTCACAAACTTCATCGAAACAGGCTCGTGCGCGTCGGCAACCCACGGCGCTTGCCGAATGGGGTCGCGGCAGCAGGTGCGTCTCGATGTAGTGTCCTCCGATCGTCATCAGTTGGTCAAATCGGCGATCCCGCGGGGGGCCTTGGCGCGCTTCTTTGACCGAGACGAGTGCTCGTTGAAGAGCTCTCTCACGCGCGCGCGCCGCACGCCCTCCCCTTTCTCAATCACACGCACACACACCACCAAACCCCGACTAACCATCTCAGCTTCCTACGCGGACAAGGGCAGCATGGGCATGCAGGTGAGGTCTTAGAACGCCGTTGTCGTTTGGGACCGCCCGTCTCGATGCCCCCGCTCTCTCCGCGCCAGACGGGCGACGACGACGCCTCCGTCGGGAGAAGGGAAAAAAAACACCCCGCTAAACATTGCCTGCCCTCCCCTCCCAAACGAAAACCAACAGCTCGACGACCTCAAGCGCGAGGCCGAGCGCAGCATGGACGCCGTACTCGCCGAGGTCCAACGCCAGGTCGACGCGAGCGCCGCGGCCTCGGCGGCTGCCCGCGCGCCCGCTGCGCCGGCGCCGGGAGGCGGCGACGGCGCGGGCGGCGGCGTCGGCGGCGACGGGCGTGGAGCCGCCCGCGCGCTGCTGCGCCGCAAGATCCAGCACGCCGTCGAGGCCATGAGCGAGGGCCTGATCGAGCGCGACACCGAGGTGCGCCTGCTCCTGCTGGCCGCCCTCGCGCGCGAGCACGTGCTGTTCATCGGCCCGCCCGGCACGGCCAAGTCCGAGGTCGGCCGGCGGCTCGCGAGGTTGGTCGGGGCGACGTCGGCGGACGACGGCCCGGGCGAGGGCGGAGGCGAGGGCGGCGGCGGCGCGGCCCCCCCTGCGGCGACCTACTTTGAGCGCCTGCTGACGCGCTTCTCCGTGCCGGAGGAGCTGTTCGGCCCGCTTTCCATGCGCGCCTTGGAAGAGGACCGATACGTGCGCCAGACGCGCGGGTACCTGCCCGAGGCCGACGTGGCGTTTGTGGACGGTGAGTCATTTGTGTTTAATGGGCGAGCGATTGAGCGTCGAGAGAGGAGGAAGAACCAAAGAGAGAGAGAAACAAGACGCTAAACCGACGCCGCCACCGCCGCCCCTCTCCCTCTCCAACCATAACCACACGATGACGCCAATGAACGCAACAGAGATCTTCAAGGCCAACTCGGCCATCCTCAACGCGCTGCTCACCCTGCTGAACGAGCGCCTGTTTGACAACGGCTCCGCCCGCGTGCGCGTGCCGCTCATCAGCATGGTCGGCGCGTCGAACGAGCTGCCCGAGTCGGAGGAGCTGGATGCGCTGTACGACCGGTTCCTGCTGCGGCGGGAGGTCGGGCAGGTGTCGGCCGGGGGCCTGGCGTCGCTGCTCGAGTACTACGCGGCCAACGGGGGCGCGGGGGAGAGCGGCAGGAACGGGACGCCCGGCGGCACGAGCGGCGCCGGGGCAGCGGGAGCGGGAGCGGGGAGTGCGCCCGAGGGGAGCAGGCAACAGCAGCAGCAGCAGCGGGACGGTGGCGGCGACGGCGACGGCGACAGCAACGCCCAGGCGCCGCCGACCACCGACACCCCCGCGCGCGTCTCCTTCGACCCCGCGCTCCGCCTCACGCGCGCCGACTTCGACGCCGTGCGCGGCGAGGCGCAGCGCGCCGTGCGCGTGCCCTTTGGCGTCATCCAGCTGCTGGCCGACCTGCGCGCCTTTTTGCAGGAGCGCTGCGAGCCGCCCGTCTACGTCTCGGACCGCCGGCTCGTCAAGTCGGTCGCGCTCATGCAGGTGGCCGCCTACTGCGACGGCCGCGACGCCGTGTCGGAGTACGACTGCCTCTTGCTGGAGCACGTGCTTTGGCAGCGCGCGGGCGAGGCGCGGCGCGTGGGCGACTGGGTGCTCGGCCAGCTGGCGGCCGACGACGGCGTGCGGCAGGTGCAGTACCTGATGTCGGGCGTGTTCGGGCGCGCGTGCAAGGCGCTCGGCGGGGCGATGGACGTGGCGCCCGCTTCGTCTTCGTCCGCGTCGGGGGCGGGGGCCGGACCCGCCGCCCCTCCCTCGCCCTTTGCCGAGATTGCGGGCGAGGCCGGCGCGCTGCGCGAGCTGCTCGCGGATCGCCTGGCGACGGTGACCGTCGCGCTGGACGGCGGCTTTCCCGCCGTGCTGGGCAACCTGTGGCTGGGGCCGGACGAGGCCGAGGCCGTGGCCACGGCCCTCGCGCCAAAGCTGCAGCGCACTAAGCAGGCCGTCACGTCGCTGCTGTTTGAGGCGGCCACGCTCGAGGTCGCCCTCTCGAGGGGCGCGGACGCCGTCGCGCTGGCCAACCTGATGCCGCGGCACTGGGCGGACTTTATCCGGAACGCGCCCTCGGACGTGGTCGAGCCGATCGGCTTGCTGAAGAAGACCAGCGGGCGGATCTGATCTTGCGTCTTGATTGTGTCTCAAGCAAAAGTTTGGAGGATGTAGAACATGATTCGGAAACGCAATCGACGGTCGCCGCGGCCGGGGGGGCGTCTCGTCTCGTCTCGTCTCGTCTCGTCTCGTCGGCGGCAGCGGCGCCCGCTGTCTCCCTTTCAAAAGCGACTGCATCACCTCTCGCACACGGCCTCACAACGCCCCTCCCTTTACGCATCACCTCCCACACAACCAACGATCGCTCACGCTCGCTCGCAAAGGCTACACGCCACGCATCCTCCGCCCCCCCGGACGTCACCCTAACGAGAGTTTTTTCCTGCCATCGGCATTCCGTGCAAAGCGCTCGCCTGACGCGGGGCGCGCGCGGCGAGGCGCCGCACACGTAGACCGACAACACAGCCACACACAGCAGCAGCAGCCATGGCCGAGTCGCAGGTGCGGGAGGAGAAGAGGAGGGAAAGAGTCGCGTGTGAAAACCGACTCTTTGCCGCTTGCACCGATGCGAGCGTGGTGGTGTTGCCCTTTTTCGCGTCTGCCGCCAGGACCGAATCGACGGCCCGTCGGCCTAGCGATCTACCGATCTACCGAACGTCACGTCGCGCGCGCGCTTTTCCTGTTGCTCCTCCTCCTTCTCCTCGAGTGCACAAACACCGGCGCCGCCGCCGTTCGCCGCTCACCGCTCGCTCGTCCGCTCCATTGCGCGCGCCGCCCCCCTTCTTTGAAAACAAAACCGAAAACACGCAAACATCAAATCACACAGTACTCCTTCTCGCTGACCACGTTCAGCCCCAGCGGCAAGCTCGTCCAGATCGAGTACGCCCTCAACGCCGTCGCCGCGGGCGCCACCTCCCTGGGCCTCACCGCCACCGACGGCGTCGTCGTCGCCACCGAGAAGAAGCTGCCGTCGCTGCTGGTGGACGAGGACACCGTGCAGAAGACGTGCGTGCTGACTCCAAACGTGGGCGTGGTGTACAGCGGCATGGGCCCCGACTACCGCGTGCTCGTGCGCAAGGCGCGCAAGGTCGCCCAGGCCTACCACCGCACGTACCAGGAGCACATGCCCGTGGCGCAGCTGGTGCGCGAGCTGGCCGCCGTGATGCAAGAGTTCACGCAGACCGGCGGCGTGCGGCCCTTCGGCGCCAGCCTGCTGGTCGCGGGGTGCGACGACAACGGCCCCCAGCTGTACCAGGTCGACCCCTCGGGCGCCTACTTTGCGTGGAAGGCCTCGGCCATCGGGAAGAACGCCGCCAACGCAAAGACCTTCCTGGAGAAGCGCTACGCGGGGGACGGCGCGCTCGAGGACGCCGTGCACACGGCGCTGCTGACGCTCAAGGAGGGGTTCGAGGGCGAGATGGGCGGGCACAACGTCGAGGTGGCGGTGGTGAGCGCGGCCGACCGCAAGTTCCGGGTGCTGTCGGCGTCCGAGGTGGCGGACTACCTGCAGGAGGTGGAGTAGTGCGGGTTTGGATCGTTGCTCTCTGTTCGGCCGACGCTCGAGAAGAACAACGATCACCACCGCACCGCAAACGCCCCCGAAAACGAATCCCCCGCTTTTGTTTCTTCGCCCGCCGCCCCGCCGGCGACAGGAAAAGAAACGCGTCGCCGCCGCCGCTCGCGACTCGTTCTTTTGTGTAAAGACCACTCCTCCTTCCTTATCCGCGCCTCGTTTGCCTGCGCGCGTGCGCCGCGCACGTTTGATCGACGGGCGGGAGGGGACGATCGCCGCTCGTTGCGCTGTATTTTGGCAGCGAGCAAATCGCGTTTGCCGGCGACCCAAAAGCGGCGAGCGGCGAGCGGTCTCCTCGCCGCTAGTTCCCGCATACCAAAAGTCTGCTGTTCGACGCTTCGTCACTTCCCCCCCCCCCCCCCCCCCCCCCTGCAATCGTTGAGACAATCACCAAGCAGCCACCATGAGCGACTCGGGCGACGGCGGTGACGTCGACCGGGAGAACCTCCTGACGGTGAGGAGGAGGAGCTCGAGAAAACAGTCGCCACGGCCGCCGGATTTCACGTCCCGAACGCGCGTCCCTCTATCTCTCTCAGGGCCGATCCTCGCGCTCACCCGCCGATCGACGCGACACCGCCCTGCCTCACACAACACACCCACACAGTCGGACGTCGTCACGAAGTACAAGACCGCGGCCGAGATCTGCAACAGTGCGTTTGTTTTCGAGAGAGGGGAGAAGGAGGGGAGGGGAGGGAGGCGGCGAGACCCGCCACGATCGGCGAGCGCACAGTGCTGCGAAGAGGGCTTGCGGCCTGGCGCGGTCCCGTGGCGCCCCTCCGCAACGTTCCTATTTCGGCGAAAGCGAGCGAGCGCCGTCGGCGGTCGGCGCGCGGCCGAGCGGACGACGGCGCGGCTGCGTCAGCGTGCCGCGCCCCTCGACCCAGAACCCAAACGTCCGGCAAACGTCCCCCAACTCCCACCCGCCCCCCGAAAAACACACACAGAAGCCATCGCCGCCGTCCTCGACGCCTGCGTCGAGGGCGCCAAGATCGTCGACCTCTGCCGCCTGGGCGACGACACCATCGCCGCCGGCGCCGCCTCGGTCTTCAAGGGCAAAAAGATCGAAAAGGGCGTCGCGTTCCCGACGTGCGTCTCGCCAAACAGCGTGGTCGGGCACCTGAGCCCGCTGGCCGACGACGGGCAGACGCCCGCCCTCAAGGCCGGGGACGTGGTCAAGGTGGACCTGGGCGCGCACATCGACGGCTACATCGCCACGCAGGCGGCGACGCGCGTGGTCGGCGCCCCCATGGACGCGCCGTGCACAGGGCGCGCCGCCGACGCCATCGCCGCCGCGCGCGCCGCCTTTGACGCCGCCCTGCGCCTGATGCGCCCGGGCAAGCGCATCGCCGACGTCAGCGACATCCTGGCCAAGTGCGTCGAGCCCTTTGGGTGCCAGCTCGTCGAGGGCGTCATGTCGCACCAGCTTAAGCGCCACGTGGTCGACGGAAGCAAGTGCGTGCTGAACCGGCCGTCGCCCGAGCACCGCGTCGAGGACGGCGAGTTTGAGCAGGGCGAGGTGTACGCGGTCGACGTGGTCGTGAGCACGTGTGACGGCCACGCGCGCGTCAAGGACGAGCGCGAGACGAGCGTGTTCAAGCGCGCCGTGGACGTCGAGTACCGGTGCAAGCTCAAGGCGGCGCGCGCCGTGCTGAGCGAGGTGTCGCGCGCGTCTCCGTCGATGCTCTTCACGATGCGGCGCCTGAAGGAGGCGGCGGCCGAGGGCGGCGGCGAGCCGCTCACGGACGCGCAGCTGCGCATGGGCCTGACCGAGTGCCTCACGCACGGCCTGCTGCACGCCTACCCCGTGCTGCACGAGAAGCAGCCGGCCGCCCTGGTCGCCCAGTTCAAGGGCACGGTGCTGCTGATGCCGGGGGGTGCGTCGGACGTCATCACGAGCGCCCCTGCGCAGGCGGTCGACACGGCGGGCAAGGCCGTGGAGGACAAGGAGGCGCTGGCGGTGCTGGCGTCGTCGCTCAAGCCCAAGAAGAAGAAGAAGGCCGGGGGCGGGGGCGGCGGGGCCAAGGCCGAGGAGGAGGCGGTGGCGGCTTGAGAGATGGGCTGCGGCTTGCTGTTGTGTTTTTGCGGGGAAGGAGGGAGAGAGAGAGCGGGGGGGAGCGGCGGCGTCCTTGGTTTTTTCTTGCGCTGTCTCCCCCTTTCTCGGTAGGGCGATGTGCATTTCATTGTACAACAGAGACCGTTGGCTTTTCGACCAGCCCTCCCGATTTGTTTCTACATCCACGCCAGCGGCGTCGAGCGCACCGCATCCTCGCGGGGCGATGCCGTGAGGCTGCCGCCTGACCCTTCTCTCTCGATGCGCCGCGCCAAATCGCCGCGCGGGGCCGGCCGCTCGGCCCGGCGTGGCCTGGCGCTGCTCTTGGTGTTTGCGTACGCGTCCGTCGCCGCGCGCGCCGCAGCAGCGGACGCGCAGGGGGCTTCCCGGGAGGCCACACGTGCAAAGCCCTCCTCCTTCCCCCTTTTGCGGCTCATTGAGGAGGCGGCGACGCGCCAGACGCAATGGCACCACAGAGTCGGGCGCGCCGGTGGCTCGGGTGATGGCAGCAGCAGCAGCGAAAGCAGCAGCGGCAAAAGCAACAGCGGCGGCGTCGCCCTTGTCGCCGGCGCCCCGGTCGCCGGCGCCGCCGCTCCTCCGCCCCTCCACGCAGCGGCGGCGGCAGACCCGGCCCCCTCGCACCCGCCCCTCTTCCCGCTGCGCCCGAGCGACTTTGCCGTTTTCTTCTTGGCGGCCCTCACCCTCTTCACCGCGGCCGGCGGCGGCATCGGCGGCGGGACCCTCTTCGTCCCGCTCTTCACCGTGGTCGGCGGCTTTGCCCCGACCAACGCCGTCGCGCTGTCGACCGTGACCGTCTTTGGCGGCGCGCTGGCCAACTTCCTGCTCAACGTGCGCCGGCCCTACGCGCGCGCGCTGAGGGCGCTGCCGCGCAACGCCCTCGCGGCCGTGCGGCGCCCGCCGCCGCTCGTCGACTGGGTGCTCATCCTCATGATGGAGCCGATGACGCTCGTCGGCGCGCTTGCCGGCGGCTACGCGCACCGCCTGCTGCCCTCTTGGATTCTGCTGACGCTGCTGGCGGCGCTCCTGGTCTACCTGACGCGGCAGCTGGCGCTCAAGGCGGCGTCGACGTACGCGGCCGAGACGCGCGAGCAGCAGCGCGAGCGCGCGGCCGCGTGGGCCAACCGCGCGGCCGGCGAGGCCGGCGGCGGCGGCGGCGATGGCCTGACGGCGCCGCTGCTGGGCGGCGACGGCAAGGACGGAGAGGACGACGGGTACGGGGAGGCGGACGGCGGCGAGATCGACCAGGGCGGCGACGAGGAGGCCGCGCGGACCAGGGCGCGAGCGGGGGGCGGCAAGGGCGGCAAGCGCTCCCGCCGCCGCCCGCCGCCGCTCATCATCGTCGCGGCCGGACCCGACTCGAGCACGCCCGCCCTGTCGGACGACGTCGGCGGCGGCGGCGGCGGCGGCGGCGGCGGCGCCGACCAGGACCCCTCTGCCGCCGCCGGCTCGTCGTCCTCGTCTGCGGCGGCGCTCGCCCGCGCCGCCCCGCACCAGACCCGGCAGGAGCAGGAGCAGAACGGCGGCGGCAGCGGCGGCGGCGGCGACGAGGACGACGACCCGCTCGAGCGCCTGCTGGCCACGCCCGCGCGTGTGCCCGTAGCCAAGGTGCTCGCGATTACGGCGCTGACGGCCTGGATGCTGTGCGCGGACGTGGTCAAGACGCGCCTGCCGTGCGGCTCGGCGCCCTACGCGCTCGCGTCCCTGTCGGTCGTGCCGCTGGCGCTGGCCGTCACGCTCGCGCAGCGGGATCGCGCGCTCCGGCGGGCCGAGGCGGCGGCAGAGGCGCACGCCGCGCTCGACGCCGCGCAGCGCCAGGTGTCGCTGATGTCGCGCCTGCCCGGCCTGGCGCGCCAAAGCGCGGGCGCGGATGCGGGCCCCTCCAACCTTCCCCTTCCCGCGGTGGCGCAGTGGTCGCCGGAGGCCGTCCGCGCGGCGCTCGCGTCGCACGTGCGCTGGACGCGCCGCAACTCGGTGCTCTACCCTCTGCTGGCCTCGCTGGCGGGCGTCGCCGCGTCCATGTTCGGCATCGGCGGCGGCGTCGTCAAGGGACCCCTCATGCTGTCGCTGGGCGTGTGCCCGGAGGTTGCCGCCGCCACCTCGAGCACCATGATCCTGTTCACCAGCGCGGGCGCCTCGCTCTTTTATTTCAACGCGGGCTTTGTGCAGCGCGACTACGCCGGCGCGCTGCTGCTGGTCGCGTTCGCGTGCACGGGCGCGGGGCAGGTGGCGTCGCAGCGCCTGGTGCGCGCGCTCGGGCGCCGCTCGGTCATCGTAATGGCGATGGCGGCAATGATGCTCGCGGCCGCGGCCGTGGCGGTGCTGCAGGGCGCGTTCGCGATGCGGGCGGCCGTGCGGGCGGGCGCCCTGTGGCAGTGGGGGTCGATCTGCAGCCGCGGCGACGACTGACCTACCGGCCAACGCATCAGGCACTGGTCCGTTTTATCTCTTTGTCTCTGGGTTTTCGCGCAGCAGCAGCGCTTGTGAATCCCCCCCCCCTTGTCCTTGCCCCTTTCTCCCCTCCCCAAACAAAAATTAAATTTCAGTCGAGGCGCCGCGCGGCCTGCGCGCCCTATAGAATCTGCACGTGCGCCGACAACACACGACCCTCTGGCGGGCGCATTGGCCCTTTCGTCACTCCTCCGGTCCCCGATCTTTGTTCGCGCAGCCCTACTGTCGCCCTAAAAGATAATTAGAAACGCCCCTGCGTTTTGATTTCTGTCTTGCCCTTGCCGGCGGCGAATCGCGCCTTGACACGCCCAGTGCCCCACCACCCTGTGTCGTGCAATTGTATCCACGGCCGGGGCTTGCCTGACAGGTTTACAACCGCAACCGCAATAGTACTTGATAATCCCTAGAGCTTGAGCTGGCTGGCCGACCGCGCCGCCATTTGCCCCCCTCCGGCACCGCCGCCGCCGCCCGCCGCTTTCGCCGCCTGCTGCATCTTCTGACCCTCGGCGATGGCCGCGAACGCGCCCGTGCTGCGGCCGAACGCCGTGCGCGCGTGCTTGACCTTGCCCATGGCGTCCTTGTTGAGCACGCCGCCGCGCTGCGCCGCCTCGATGGCCGCCGCCGAGCGCCGCCCCGACAGCGGCAGCAACGCGGCGTCCTCGCCCGGCGCCAGGAGCGCCGCTGCGCGCGCCGCGTCGCGCGCGCGGTCCACGCCGTCCTTGGCCTCGCGCTGGTTGCGCGCCGCGCGCTTGTGCCGCTGCCGCCGCGCCTTGCGCTCGTCGCGCGTCAGCTCGCCCTCCGCCTTGGCCTCGCCCGCCGCCTCGGCCGCGAACGCCTCGCGCGCCGTGCGCATCGTCGCGCCCGGCCCGCGCGACGCGGCCAGCGGCGCCACCTCCTCGGCGGCCAGCGCGGCCACGTCGCCGCGCACGGTCAGGTCGTGCACCACGGGCTTGGGCGCGTAGTGGAAGCGCGTGAGGGCGTCCAGCTTGCCGGACAGCGCCTTGAACAGCATGGCCGCCTCCTGGCGCAGGGCGGCCTGCTTCGGGTCGCCGCCGCCGTCCGCCTCAGCGCCCGCCGCGCCCGCCGCGCCGCCGGCCGCCGCCGCGCGCTGCTTTAGATAGTCCTGCTCGTACGACTCGCCCAGCCCCTGCTGCGCGCGCCCGTCGTCGAGCTCAGCCAGCTCGCGCCGCTTGCGCTCCGGGCCCTCGGCCGCCACGCGCACCACGTCGTCGAAGCGCGCGTCGGCCACGCGCCGCTTGATCAGCGCCTCGATGTCGGCGGCCGCCTCCTCGGTCGGCGCCGGCGCCGCGCGCTGCGTCGTGTCAAACTCGAGGTCGACGGCCAGCGCGCTGTCCACAGGGCGGCGGGAGGCGTCGACCTCGCCGCGCAGGTGCCAGGCCTTGTCGCCGATGGCCTCGGTCTCGAGCTCGGCGATGCGCTCCTGCATGCGCAGGAGGCGGCGCTCGTGCGTCGACAGGTCCTGCGCACCGCCGGCGGCCGCGGCGGCGCGGCGGCGCGCGGGCGCGAGCTCGTCGTCGCCGTCGCCGTCGCCGTCGCCGTCAGAGCCGAGCCGCCCGTCGCCCGCCACCAGGCCGCCGCCTTGCTCTCCCTCCCCCGAGCCCTCCGAGGCCGACTCGTCGTCGTCGTCCTCGTCGTCCTCGCCGTCGTCGTCTCCGCCCGCGTCGTCCTGCCCCCCCCCCCCAAAAAAGTCGGCATACATGGCGTTTTCGTCGGCGCCGGCGCCCTGGCCGTCGCCGTCGTCGTCGTCGTCCGTCTCTTCCTCATGCTTGCGGCGCCTGGGCTGCTTGGCGCCCTTGCGGTGGCCCGTGGCCGACTCGAGCAGGGCCTCGAGCTCGGCGTCGTCCTCGTCGTCGTCGTCCTCGTCGTCGCCGCCGCGGCGCCGCTTGTTCGGCTTCTGGTTGTTCTTCTTCTTCTTGCCGCCGGCGCCGCCCGCCGAAGAGCCGCCGCCGCCGCCGCCGACCGGCATGAAAATGTCGACCTCCTCGTCCTCGTCCTCCTCGTCGTCGTCCCCGTCCGAGGCCGGCTCGTCGTCGCCGTCGCGGCCCGCGGCGGCCGCGCGCTCGGCCTCCCGCACGAACCGCTCCATCTCGCCCAAGCGCATGAAGCGGTCCTCGGCCGGCAGCAGCGGCGGGGGGGCGCGGCCGCCGGGCCCGGCGGCTTTCCCCTTGCCGCCGGCGCCCTTGCCGCCGCCCTTGTTTGCGCGGGCGGCGGCGGCGGCCGAGGGGCGCTTGCGGCCGCCGTCCCCCTCGTCGTCATCATCGCTGTCGCCGTCGTCCTCCCCCTCGCTGTCCTGCGAGCTGCTGCCGAGCTCGCCCGACTCGCGCTCCTCCTCGTCCCACCCGCTGCCGTCGCCGCTAGTGCCGGGCTCGTCGTCCTCCTCCTCCTCCTCCTCCCTCTCGACGCCGTCCGCGTCCGCCAGCACCGCGTCCACCCCGGCCTCGACCTCGGGCGTCACCAGCGCGCGCAGCTGCCCGCCCGCCTCGGCCTCCCGCAGCAGCCTGCGCGCCCGCTGCACCAGCGGCGCGCCCGCGCCGTCGAGCTGCAGCCACACCTGCTCGGCGTCAAACCCGCCTCCCGCGAGCAGCTCGCGCCGGGCCGGGGGGTGGCGGCGGCGGCGGCGGCGGCGACCGCCGGCGCCCTCGTCCGCGCCATCTCCGCCGTCGTCGTGCGCGTCCTGCTCCCCCGCGCCCTCTCCCCCGCGCCCGTGCCGCGCGGGCGCAAAGGCGTACCGGAACAGCGCGCGCGCGGCCGAGCGCGCCGTCTCGGCCATCTCGGCCGAGGGGCGCAGGAAGGCCATCGGGTCGCCGGCGGCGGCCGAGAGGAGGGCGTCGAGGGCGGCGGCGGCCTCGGGGCCGGCGGCGGCGGCGACATCGTCCATCGGCTGCTGCTGCTGGGGTTGTTCGGTGGCGGCGTCGGCGGCTGATGCTTTTGCCTGTGGCAAGGGCTCCGCGCGGCCGCGCCGACGGCCGCTGATGGCGGCGGCGGCCGACGGCGGCGGCGCGGCGTCGGCGGCAGCGCCGCAACTGCGCGCGGGCCGCTTGGTCGCGGCTGCGGGCGACGCTGCCGGGACGCGAGGCGACTTGGCGGCCGCGCCCCGGCCACGGCCGGACCGCGTCGTCGTCATCCGGTGCGTGCGTGCGAAGCGGCGCCCTGCGTGTCGATGCCGCCCTGCGCCGACTCTGGTTTGCGTCGTCGTTTGTAATGTGCTGAGAGGCGCGTGATGCTTCGGTAATACGTGTGGGTGCGCTGGAAAGACGACTGTTGGATAAAGTACGGAGGGGCGGCCGATGCGAAAGCAGGAGGAGGCCGCGCGACTCTCATATGACTTTTGACGTCCTTTCTTCGGGGGTGATCGACGCTTTTGTTCGACGCCCGCCCACGACAGAGCACCGCACATCTCACCTCTCACTCAGAATCCATCCTTCCATCGCCCTCTTTGCGACAGCACCGAGACGCAAGCGTGGCGCGCGCAAACAGAGGTTTTCCTTACCCTCGCCCCTCTCTCTCCCCACACGCGAGACCCACATCAAAGCAGCGCGCGCCCCATCATCGCGAGAACGCGCGCGCCGCCACATCACTATGGCGTCCAAGGCCTGCATGTCGCGCCTGCAGAAGGAGTACAAGGCGCTGCTCAAGGTGCGTCCGTTTTTTCACCGGCGCGCGCGCCGCTGGTGCCGCCCGCCGCTCGCCGCCGACGTCGCTCCGGCCGTTGCGCCTCCTCCCGCTCCTTGCAGCAAGGACGCGACCTATCCTCAAGGTGGCCGCGGGACGCCGCGTCGCGCGACAGCGCGCCCCAGCCTTTCCTGGTGCTGCCACTGCCGCTCGCCGACGCCGCCACTCGGACTCGACGCCGACCAAACTCAAAAAACACGACGTGCCCGCCGCCCCCCCTTTGCCCCCAAAAATAACCACCAACGCAGGAGCCCGTCCCCCACATCACCGCCCACCCCATGCCCGGCAACCTCCTCGAGTGGCACTACGTCCTCGAGGGCAGCGAGGGCACGCCCTTTGAGGGAGGGCGGTACCACGGCGTCGTGCTGTTCCCGCCGCAGTACCCCTACAAACCCCCCTCGGTCCGCATGATGACGCCCAACGGCCGCTTCGCGCCCAACGCCAAGCTGTGCATGTCGATGACCGACTTCCACCCGGAGAGCTGGAACCCGCTGTGGTCCGTGGGCACTATCCTGACGGGGCTGCTGAGCTTCATGCACGACGAGGCGCAGGCGACGACGGGCGCCATCGTCACGTCGGCCGAGGAGAAGCGGCGGCTGGCGGCCGGGTCGATGGCGGCCAACGCGCGGAGCGCGGCGTTCCGCAAGGTGTTTCCGGAGATGGTGGAGGCCTTCCAGCGGGAGCAGGAGGAGGCGCAGAGGCGGCAGCAGGAGGCGGAGAAGAAGGGCGGGGCGAGCGGCAAAGAGGAGGCGGGGGAGGGGGCGCAGGGGGCGGCGGCGGCGGCGGCGGCGGCCGCAGGAAGCAGCGGCCAGCAGCAAGCAGCGGGGGTGGCGGGCATCACAGCAGGAGTAGCAGCGGTGGCGTTCGCTTCTGACGCAGCAGGGCCGTCAGGGGCCGCCGCGCCGCCATCTGCGGGCGCGGCGGCGGCGGCGGCCGCCGCCGCAGCAGCAGGAGGAGCAGCCGTGCCGCCGCCGCGCGCGCCGCCGCCGCCGCCCCGCCCGGCCCCGCCCGGTGAGTTGATGCTGCTGGCGCTGGCCGTCGCGGCGCTGGCGGCCGCGGCGCTGCCGCTGCTGAACGCGGCGGGCGGGTGGCGCTGGTGGCGCTGAGAAACAAGGGGGGCGTGCGTTCGGACCGAGGGCTTCAGCCGCCGCCGCGGCCCCCGCCGCTCTCTCTCTGACGCTCTTTCTTTTCTCCGCTCGCTTCAAACCCCAAAATAAAACGTCCCCTCCTTGCAGAATAAACGCAGTCCGCCTGTGAGCATGCAGAGTTACACGAGCGAGAGCACTTTATTCGATTCATTCATTTCTGTATTCGGGTGTCGGGGGGCGGCGCGCGCGCCGTCGTTCATTTTGAGCGTCCCCGCCACGCGGGCGCGTCCGCGGGGACAGGGAAAAAAAATCGTCCCGCTTTTGACGAGGGAGCATTGTTGGTGGGTATATTTTTGGGGGTGTTCAACGACGGATTGCTTCCCGGAAAAGCGTGTGACTCTCTCTCCGGTGCGGCTGGAGTTTCCAAGAAGACAGAGAATCGATCCAAAAAAATAAAGAGGAGGGAGCGTTTGGGGGGGGGGGCCTTGAGCATTGAAGAAAAACCGCCCGCGTTCGCGTTCTCCGTCTCGGCGCGCCTCTTGCCGCCGCTCGAGCGCGCTCTCTGTTGACCTTCTTCTCAGTAGCAGTCGACACCCCCGGCCTCCGCCGCGGCCGCCCGCGCCTCCAGCTCCGGGTTCTCCAGCGCGTCCACCTTGGCCCGGTCCGCCGCCGGGTCGCTGCCGGCGGGCGCGCCCAGGTCGTCAAAGTAGGGGTGCCGGAGCGCCTCCTTTGCGCTGACGCGCCGCGCGGGGTCGTACTGGAGCATGCGGCGGAGCAGGTCGAGCCCGTCCTCCTCGAGCGCGGGGAACACGCGCGCGAGGTCCTGCGGGCGCCACTGGGGGAACTCGTGCCAGTCGCGCAGCTTGGTCACGCCCGGCCAGCTGCGCTCGCTGGGCGTGCCGAGCAGCTTGAAGATGTGGAGCAGCTGCTGCCACTCGCTGTCGCCCGGGAAGAGCGGTTGCTGTTTGTGTTTTTTTGTTTCCGTTTGGCGTTTGTCGTTTGACGTCGTTTTTTTGTTTGGGCGCTCGCGTTTTGTTTTGTCGTTGGGTTGTGTGGTGTTCGTTTCTCCAGCGTGGGTTGGAGGTTTGTGGGAGGACGAGGCGTGGAACAGAGCGCGCGCGCGCGCGTTGTACGCGGGCGGGGCACGAAGGACACAGGATTCGACGGCCGACCGTCGGAACGCGCACGCCGCTGCAGATCAGAATATGAGAAAAAAAGACCACCATGCGCCCCCCCGCCCCCCCGCCCCCCGCTCCTTTCGTCTCCCGGGCCCCAAAATCTCACCTTGCGCACCAGCTCCGCGAAGATGCACCCCACCGACCACATGTCCACCGGGCACGCGTAGTAGGCCGACCCCAGCAGCACCTCGGGCGCGCGGTACCAGAGCGTCACGATCTCGTGCGTGTAGGATTTCACAGGGACGCTGAACGCGCGCCCCAGGCCGAGGTCGGCGACTTTGAGGCACGGCTCGGCGCGCGTGTCGTCCACCAGGAGGTTCTGCGGCTTGAGGTCGCGGTGCATGACGCCGTGGCGGTGGCAGTGCGCCAATCCCTTGACCAGCTGGTACAGCATCGACTTGATCGTGCGCTTGGGGAGCGGGTGCGCGGGCCCCTTGCCGTTGCGGTCCATGTATTTCTTCAGGTCGGTGGTCAGGTACTCGAACACGAGGTAGAGGCACGGCTTGCCGTTCTCCTCGACGTGCTCGACGTCCAGGAGCCTTTTCAGGTGTTGGGGTTGGTGGTTTGGTGGGGTGGGAGGGCGGGGGAGGGGGGCATCGATTGTGAGAGGGACCCGGAGGGTTTGGCGGGGGGCGTCGCGGCGTTTGAAACGAAGCAAAAAGAGCGAGAGGGAAAGAGGCGCGTTGCCCCGGGGGGGGGACGGGCGCGTGCAGCACTCACTTGACGATGTGGTTGCTCTCGCTCAGCATCTTGAGGAGCGAGATCTCGCGCAGCGTCGTCGAGGGCACGCCCTCCTCCTCCATCTGTGTGTTGTTTTGTTTTGGGGGGGGGGACGGGAAGACTTGTTGTCGTCGGCGTTGTCGTCGGCGTTGTCGTCGGTCGTTGAGAGCGCGTTTTTTCCAAGAGGCGCTTTCGGCGACGGCGGGGGGCGCGGGCTTCTTCTCCTCTCTCACCTCCAGGCGCGTCTTCTTCAGCGCCACGATCTTGCCATTCGTCTTGTCCTTGGCCTTGTACACCTTGCCGTACGTTCCTGTGCTTTCGGTTTTTTTTTTTGATTGGCGGGCGACAGGGCGCGAGAGCCGAGGCGGTGAGCGGCCTGCGCCGTCGTCTATGTCGCCGACGGCGGCGAGAATGCGTCGCCCCCCTCGACATCCCTCTCTATCTTTCGGTCGCCACCGCCAGATACGCCGACGCCTGCAGCGAGTGCCAAACCCCTGACTAGACAGGTAAGGCAAAACGCTCGCTGCTTTGGGCCCGGCGCGCGGCGCGCTGTGAAAAGGGGATGGCCGGAAGAGAGGAAGAGGGAGAGCCGAAACTTTGAAAAACAACTCTCTTTGGCGCCCGCGCTCCACGCACGCGCGCACCTTCTCCAATTTTTTCAATCTTGTCGTAGTTGTCCATGGCGTCGGCGCCGCGGGCCGCGTCACGGCTGTCCTGCTGCTTCCGCTCGGCGAAGAGCTGCACACTCGGCTGTCGTTCTTTCTTTTTTTTGAACGTCTCGCTCACGCCGCAACTGTTGGTTCTTCCTCGACAAACGGCGGGCGCGCGCGGTGGGGCTGCTGCTGCTTCGACAAGGAGGGCTCGGATTCTGCTCGTTGTGTGTGATGTGAGGCACGTGGTGCGGGGCGGGAGCCTCGTTTCTCTTGTTTTACCCGGTCGCCGACGCACGGCGCCGCCGTCGGCCGCCGGTCCGGGGGGGCGTTTTGTCGCGCCGAGAAAGAGAACGCCGAGGCCGGCGGCCGACGAAAAGCGGGGGCGATGCCGCAACGGCCATGCCCCGGCCGGCGCTGAGAGCGGCAGTTGACGGACGCAGACGGCGCCTGCCGACCGTGCCGACCGTCTTGAACGTCCGCCGAGCGCCAACCCGCGACCGACGCCCACCTCGACGTCGAGGAGGGCCGTCGCCGGTAGGAAACGGCGCCGAGGCGAGAGGGGAAGCGCCAAGAACCGTTAACGGACGCACGACGCCCAATGCCCGAACGGGCGCACGCACGCACGCCACGCCGTAGGCAACGACCTCTCGACGCGCAGGAGAGGGGTGACGCGTTCCTCCGACCCCCCCGACCCCCCGCCTGCCGCCCGTCCCGTCCGACGACGACGCGCCGCCCCCGCCCCCGCCCACGCTCCCGCGCCCGACCGACGCGGGCGACCGCCGTCCCACTCGCCAATGGCGCCGCCGTCACGCGCCGAGAACGCAGCTCAGGGCCAATCCCGGGCATTACAAAGTCGTCTCGACGTGTGGGGCGGGCGCAGGGCGCGCGTGCGCGTGACTAGAGCTCACGGGACAAGAGGAGAGAGAGAGCCCAAAAAAGGGCAAAGATTGTTCTCCCTCCTCCTCCGCTGATAGCAATCGCGCGCCCATGCGCGACCGCACTCCCTCACCCGACGCCCATTCACACAGATCTCGTCTTCTTCTGTTTCTTTTTGCGCCCCACACACACAAAGCACGAACAGAACAAAAGAGAATGGCCGCGATGAAGTCCCTCCGCTCGGCTTCGGTCGCTTCGTCGTCCAGCCGCCGGTACGTGGCGCCGCGACGCGATGTTCGGGCGCGCACGGATCGGCATCTCTCGCCAAGTCGTGCGCGCGCGCGCTCGAGGCGTGGCTCGCCGCCCGCCCGAGACCTTGGTGTTGGCTGCGTGGCACCACCCCCTCCTCCTCGCCCAAAGAGAGCGACGCTCACGTCCGCCTCTCCCTTTTCGCCTGCCCCCCGATCACCTGCCCTGGAACATCCACAGGACCGCCGTCGTCGTGCGCGCCTCGGCCGAGCAGAGCCGCCGCGCGGTGAGTTGCTCTCTTTGTCTCTTCGATCCCAAGAAGGAAGGAGGAGGAGGAGGAGAAAAACTCGCCTTCTGCCGGAGGCGGGGGATCTCCTCTCCCTTCGCGCCGAGATCCTCCCTGCGCCCGGCGATCCGCCGCGCGCCGTCGGCACGTCTCCGCCGTCGCGCCGCCAATCCTCCCACGCTCACGACGTTCCTCCCAAGCATCGCAACCGAACAACTAAATCACAAATCGCAGGTCCTCACGGGCTTTGCCGCCGGCGCCGCCGCGCTGCTGGCCGGCGCCAACCAGGCGCAGGCCAACTCGCCGGTCGACCTGATCGACGACCGCAAGGCCAAGGAGGCCGGCTTCGACATCATCTACGAGGCCCGCGACCTCTCCCTCACCCAGAACGAGCGCGACGGCCTGTCCGCCGCCCGCACCAGCGTCGAGGAGACCAAGAAGCGCGTCAAGCTCAGCGAGCAGCGCATCGACGCCGGCGTCGAGACGTTTGTGGCCAAGGCCTACTGGACCGAGGCGCGCGAGGAGCTGCGCCGCCAGGTGGGCACGCTGCGCTTCGACCTCAACACGCTGGCGTCGGCCAAGGGCGGCAAGGCCGAGAAGAAGCAGGGGCTCGCGCTCAGCAAGGGCTTCATCGCGGCCGTGGAGGACCTCGACCTGTCGCTGCGCAAGAAGGACAAGGCGGCGTCGCTGGCCAAGCTGACGGCGGCCAAGGCCAAGCTGGACGAGGCGCTCGCCTACCTGCTGTGAGGAGGAGGGAAGGAACGGGGAAAAGGGGGGCAAGGGGAGGAGGGGAAGGGGCAACACGACGATTTCGCCCCGTTCGCCGTTTCGCCTTGTTTTGCCTCGTGGCGGCGGAGGGCCGCGCCTTCCTGTTTTAGATTAGCGGTGTCCTTGTTTTTTTCATCCTCCTGGTTCTTGTCGTGTGGTGTGTAAGTGCTTGTTTTCACAATCAGAGAGAGCGTGGCAGAGAGACAAGGGGCGCAAAACAGGGCCCGCTCTCGTCGTTGTTGGCGCTCGTCTTTTTCCTGGCCGGCGCGAGCGCAGCGGCGCGCCTAGCGGGGGGGAGGGGGGGGCGGGGGCTGCTACGTTCACGCGGGCTGGTGGGTGGGCCGGAAAGCGCGTGATAAATGAAATGAGCGGGGCGATGTGTGCGTGTACGTCTATCTGCTGCTGCTGCTGCGGGGGAAAGCGAGAGGACGGTCGGTCGAAATTAAAAAAAAAGGGCGCGGGGGGAAATGGCTGTCGCGCCGCGCCGGGGAAAATATAAGCAGGAAAGGCTGTCGCGCCGCGCCGCTCTCTTCTTCTCTCTCTCTCTTGTCCAAAACAAAAACGACACGGAATGACGGGGGAGATCCTCTCCAATGAAAAAACACGGTCGCTCACTGGCGCGTCTTCCTGCTGAGGCCCGCCCGCAGGGGGGCGTCGGCCGGAGCGGCCCCGCCCGCGGCGCGGCCGAGGCGGCTGCCCTTGCCGCCTGCGGCGCCGGCAGTGGCGGCCTGGGCGGCGGCGGCGGCGTCGAAGGCCGCCTCGTGGTCGGGCGCGACGCCCGTGCCCGAGACAGCCGCCGAAGCGGGCACGGCGCCGGGGGAGGCGCGCGTCCAGGGCGAGCGCCAGCCGGCGGCCCAGGCGTTGGGGCTGCTGGCGTGGCCGCCGTTGCCGCTGTTGCCGCCGCCATTGCCCGCGGCGGCCGCCGCGGCGGCTGCCGCCGCCGCCGCCGCCGCCGCCGCCGCCGCCGCCGCCGCCGCCGCCGCCGCCGCCGCCGCCGCCGCGCGCGTCGCCGGCCCCCCCCCGTTGGGTGCGCTGCCGCCGCCGCCGCGAACCAGGCTGGCGAGCATGCCGGTCAGGCGCTGGTGCTCCCCCGTGGCCGCCGACGCGAGCGAGTCGGTGCTCTCCTGCCGCCCCGCGCCGCCGCCGCCGCCGCCGCCGCCGCCGCTGCCGCCACCCCCGTGCAGGAGCGCCGCCGCCTTGCCCGGCGGCAGCGGGGGCGGCTTGCTGCCGTGGTGGTGGTTGTTGCCGTGCTGCTGCTGGCGCGTCGTCGGCTGATGGTGGTGCTGGTGCTGATGCTGGTGCTGGTGCTGGTGCTGGTGCTGGTGCTGGTGCTGAGGCTCGGCAAAGGCGGTCATGGGCGTCGTGCCGTAGTAGGGCGGCTGCTGGTTGGCGGCCGCGGCGGCCGTGGCGGCCGTGTCGCCCGCGCCGCCGCCGCTGCCCCAGAATGCGGCGAGGAGGCCCTGCTGCTGCTGCTGCTGCTGCTGCTGGTGCTGCTGCTGCTGGTGCTGGTGCTGCTGGTGCTGCTGCTGCTGATGCTGCGGCTGCGCCTGCTGCTGCTCGATGTCCATGCTTACGGCGGCCATCAGGCGGTTGGGCTCGGCCACGCCGTCCGAGGGCCGCCGGCTCGAGGGCGGCGGCGGCGGGTGCGCCTCGAGCTTGCCGCTGGCCGCGCGCTTCTTGCCGCTGGCCCGCGCCGCCTTTTTCCTGGCGGCCGCGCTCTTTTGGCCGGCCCCTCCCGCGCCCTGCTGCTGCTGCTGCTGCTGCTGCTCTTCTTCGCGCGGAGAGCTGCCCCCGCTTGTCACGACCACGGCCGGCGGCACCGTCTGCGCCGGGTACGCGAGCGAGTCGGCCGCGCCGGCGGCGGCGATCGCGCCACCGCCCGCGGCCGCCGCAAAGGCGGCAAGGCCCGCGGCCATCTCGCGGCTGTGGTGGTGGTGCTGCTGCTGCTGCTGCTTTTGGGCGCCGCGCGCAAACGCCGTGGCCACGACCTCGGTGGGCACGTAGCGCGGCGACGAGCGGGGGGGCGCACCCTCGGCCATGTGGACGTAGGCTGCGCCGTCAGCGGCGGCGGCGGCGGCCGCAGCAGCGGAGGCGGCGGCGGCGAGCGCCGCCGCCGACGTCGCAGCGGCCGCGGCCGCGGCAGAGGTGGTGGCCTCGGTCGCCTCGGCCGCCGCGGCGCGCTCGGCCGCCACGAGGGGCGCCAGGTACGGGTGCTCCAGGGCGCCCTCGGCCGTCAGGCGCCGCGACGGGTCCATAGCCAGCGTCGCCCGCAGGAAGGAGAGCGCCAGCGGGCACACGCGGCCGCGCGGCCCGCCCTGCGCGTACCGGCGCTCTAGCGTGACGGGCGGCGTCGGCGCGACCACGGGCGCGCCCGCGAAGCGCGGATTGGTCAGGAGCAGGCGGTCGTGTGCGCGGCACAGCGGGCCCATGACGCGGCGGATGACGGCGAGCTGGTCCACGTCCGACTCGCCGGCGAACAGCGGCGCGGCGTCGAGCAGCTCGGCGAGGATGCAGCCGCCCGCCCACACGTCGACGGCCGACCCGTAGCGCCGGTCGCCCAGCAGCAGCTCGGGCGCCCGGTACCAGCGCGTGCTCACGTACTCGGTGATCGGGTCGGCCTGGGGCGTGCCGTAGTTGGCGGGCACGGCGCGCGCGAACCCAAAGTCGCACAGCTTGAGCGCGCCGACGGGCGCGCCCGGGCGCGAGGCGTCGGCCGCCCCGCCCGCCACCAGCAGGTTCTCCGGCTTGACGTCGCGGTGCAGCACGCCCCGGCCGTGGCACCACGCCAAGCCCCGAAACATCTGGTACGTGTAGGCCCGCGCCGCGCACGCGCTCAGACCCCCGGGCGACGCGTCCAGCACCTGCAGCAGCGTGCGCTCGGCGTGCTCGAGCACGATGTGCACGCGCCCGCCCCGGCGGTACGCCTCCTTGAGGCCGACGACGTTGGGGTGGCGTAGCAGGCGCAGCATCTGGATCTCGCGGTGGGTGGCGCGGCGCACGGACTCGTCCTCTGTTGTGGGTGGGTTGTTGGTTGGGGTTGTCGGTTTCGTTGGAGGGAAGGAAAAACAGGAGCGTCGTCAGGCTGTTGGTTTGCGCGGGACCCCGACACTAACAACGAACAGCGGAGAAAGAGCGCGCGCCGTCGTCGTCGAGCGACAGACCGAGAGTGAGTGGCAAACGCAGGAAATAAAAACAACTCACCGTCCGACTCGCGGATGCGCTTGATGGCAACGATCTCGCCCGTGACGCGGTCGCGCGCGCGCAGCACGGTGCCGTACGCGCCCTCCCCGATGGTCGCGAGCACGTCGTACTTGCTGCTGCCGTGCTGCTGCGGCGCGAGCGCGTCGCCGTCGGCAGCGGCGGCGGCGGCCGTGGCCGCCGTCGGGTCGCCTCCCATTGCTGCTGTCAAGGTCTCTGTGCTTTTTTCCGTGCGCCTCTTGCGCGAGCAGCAGGAGGAGCGACCCTCCGGCGCGCGCGCGAGGGCGATTGAGAGCTCCGAGTACCCCAACCTGCTCTCCTCTCTGCCGCGCCGGCGCGTCCCGCAGAGAAAGAAGAGGGGGGAGGAGGGGGCAGGAGGGGGGGGAGAGAGAGGAGAGTCTCGTTTGGAGCGAACGACCTGCTTTGCCTTTTTGCCTCCTCCTCCTTCCGCGCTTTTCGGCCCCGAGTTGCGTTGGCGCTGGCTTTTCGGCGCGCGCGCGCGGGCACTAAGGCACAAAGGCACACGTTGCGCCTCTGAGAGCGCGCGTGTCTGCTCTACGGGCCCGCGGGGGGGGCGCGGAACGGAAACGAACGACTGCCAAATTTAGGGACCCCAAACAAAACACTGGCGCCTCGGTTGTTGTGCGAGAGGGAGCGAGGGGGGGCAAATGCGCGCGCCTGGTTGCGCCTGGTTGCCGGTATCGAGCCTGGTATGCATCGAAGGTTCTAATCAAAAATGCTAGCTGAGCGCGTCGGCGGGGAGGGCGGGGCGCGCCATTTCCATGAGCGAGCAGGAGAGCGAGGCGGCGGCGGCGGCGGCGGCGGTGGCGGCGGCGGCCTGTCGCGTGTCTTCCCCCCTTCCCCCGACTGGGGTTTCTTCTCCGCCCCGGAACGCCGCCCGCCCCGGCGCGCAAGCACACAACAGCCAGTGCGGGGGGATCCCATCCTTACACACGAGGTATTCATGTTGTAATCACGCATTCTTCCCCAAAAAGCGCGTCGCTGAGGAAAGGGAGAGCCAAAGGCGACGCGAGGGGGCAAAGGAAGAAACTATCCCGGCGCCGACGCCGCCGCCCGCACCCCTCCCCCTTCCCCAACTACTCTTCACATCGGCTGCACGGCCAGCGGCTTGCCCGACTGGTCAAACACGAGCGGCTCCAGGTTGAGCTCGAACGCGCACGCCGCGTTGGCCACCCCGTACGCCGCCAAGACTTCCGGGTGCAGCACGCCAAACCGCCCGACCTCGGCCGCCGCCGCGCCGCGCCCGAGCATCACCGCCGCGTGCCTGCCCGGCAGGAACGACGGGTGGTCGCACGGCCGCCACCAGTAGCCGCCGCCCCCGAACGGCAGGCGCGCCTCGGCCGCCGCGTCCGGCTCGCTCCCGGCCACGCCCGCGGCGCTGTCCACGGGCACGCCCGCCGCCTCCATCACGCGGTTGAGCAGGCCGTGCGCGACCTCAAACTCGGCCTCGCGGCCGCAGTGGCACGCGGCCAGCCGCCGCTCGTTGCGTGCGCCGACGTCGCGAGAGGCGTCGGCGAGGACGACGTCCCCGGCCTCGAACAGGCGCACGGGTAAAGGGGCGTCCTTGTTGGCGCCCAGGGTCTTGAGCAGCGACGGCAGGAGGGACGGGCGGCACACCTCGAACTCGGCCGTGGCGGGGTTGCCGATGGCCACGGCGCCTTCGGCCGCCGTGACGCCCGGGTCCGGCAGGCGCATGTGCCCGTACACCTCTGCGCGCGACAGCAGGGCCCACGTGAGCACCTCAACGAAGCCGCTCATGGCGCACTCGGCGCGCAGGGCGTCGGTGACCCCGTTGACGGGCAGCTCGCGCCCGGCGCACGCGGCCGAGGGCAGGCGCGTGGGAAGGTTGTTGAAGCCGAAGGCGATGGCGACGTCCTCGACGACGTCGACGCCGTGCAGCACGTCCGAGCGGGTGGGGGGCACGCGGATGGAGAGGGAAAGGGCCGAGGACGCCGCCGCCGCCGCGTCGTCGTCATCATCACCCCTTCGCTGCTGCTGCTGCTGCTGTTGTCCGCCGTTGGCCGTCGTCGTCTCGGCCGCCGCCGCCCCCGCCGCCGCCGCCCCCATTACGCCGCCGCCTCCGCCCGCCCCGCCCACCCGCGCGTCCAGCTGCATCGACCGCAGCAGGCGGCACACCTCCTCCCCGCCCAGCGCCAGGCCGAGGTACGAGTTGACGTACGGCAGCGGCACGTCGAGCTCGCGCGGCGACATGTCCGGGTGCAGGTGGGAGGCGCCGAACGCGTCGAGCACCTCGACCTGCTCGTAGGAAAAGGGCTCGGCGCAGTACTGCGAGAACATCGCGACGACGGTGTTGAGCACGACCTTGGCCTTGGTGAGGTCGGTGGCCGTGCACTCGATCAGGACGTCGCGGGTCTCGAGGGTCAGGGCGCTCTGCGCGCCGTTGATGAGCGGCGGCAGCGAGAGCAGCGCGCGGTCGCCGTCGTAGACGCAGGGCACGACCACGGAGCCCTGGAGCAGGGGCACGTACCGCCGCAGCTTGAGGTCATTGGCCTGGTAGTGCGCGAGCAGCTCGTCGGCGCGAAACTCGCGCGTCTGCTTCAGGGGGACGAAGCGCACCGCCTCGGGCGGCAGCGCCTCGTACGTGAACGCGGGGCCCTTAACTTTTGCAAGGTCGTGCGTGCCAATCGCGACGAGCGAGCGCTGGCGGCACAGGTTCTGGTGCAGCTTGTCCTGCAGGTCGATGAACGAGTTGTAGCGCGCGGCGTCGAGGGAGACGCCGCGCAGGACCGCGCCGACGATGAAGGGGCGGATGAGCGCCGTCTCGGCTTTGACAGCGATGCGCACGCGGCCGCTGGCGGGCGGGGGCGCGGCGCGGAAGACGGGCGGCGGCTCGCGGCCCTTGAAGACGTTGAGCGCGCGGGCGATGCCCTCGAGGCACAGCATGTCGTAGCGGTTGGCGGGGATGTCGATCTTGTAGATGACCTCGTCCGAAGCGGCCGCCAGCGCGGCGGCGGCTTTTGTTCCGGCTGCGGCTGATGCGGCGGCCGCGCCCCCCCCGTTGCCGCTCGCGCCGCCCTCGGGCACGGCGGCGGCCAGCTCCTTGCGCAGCATCTCGCGCTCGGACGTCTGTTTTTCGTTTTTGTTTTCAACGTCGCGAAAGTGTTGTGTGTGCGTCGCGGTGGTGGTGACGATGGTTCGTGAGCGGGGGGAGTCGGGACACGAACCGAGGCATTTTTTCCGCTGTCGACGGAAAACGCCGAGCGAGCGAGCGAGCGCCGAACGGCGCCGAGAGACGCTCGCGCTGCGCGACCCCAAACAAACGCACCACATCGTCGAGCTCGATGCCGTACTCGAAGCAGAGGTGGTCAAACTCCTCGTCAGCTGCAACGGTGGATTGTGTCGTGTCGGGATTGAGCGGGAGGGATCACGTTAGCGTGAGTTGCTGTGGGCGGGTGGCGTTTGGCGGCTCTCTCTCTGCCCTCCTCTCTCTCTCTCGGCAAGGTGGTGATCGGGAGACTTGACTATCCCGACAGTAGCAGCGACTCAACTGTACACGCGCCCAAGCGCCTTGAACAGGGCGTCGCGGTTGACGCCGACGATCGGCATCGCGTTTTCTGTCTGCCGCCCCTCTCTCTCCCTTCTTCAAACGCCGACAAGTGTGTTGCAATAAAGAGTCGGGGGTTTCGATCTGGTTAAGGCGCGGTCGAGCGCTTGACGGTGCGATGGATTCGTGTGTGCGTGCGTGTGGCAATAGCGTTTTCGGTTGTCAAAAAGGGGGGCGTCGCCGACGGCGGCAGCGGCGCGCGTCAACGCGGGATCGTTCGGCGTCGGGGTTCGAAGAAAAAAACGTCCTCCTTCTATGCGCCCGCCGCCGGCAGCGACGACGCCCAGGAGAGCGCCACCTCCTTGACCAGCTTCTTGCGCGACGACAGGTCCGCCCCCGGGTACCTGCCCGACAGCGTCGCCATCAGCTGCTTGATCGAGAAGGCCTCCGGGTCGACGCCCGGGCCGCGCAGCACGGCCAGCGCGGCCGCGCGCAGCTCGGCGTCGTCGAGCGCGCCGGGCGCGGGCGGCGGCGATGCGGCGGCGGCAGGCGCGGCGGCGGCGGCGGCGGCGGCCTTAACGGGCGTCTTGGCCTTGGCGGGCGTCTTGACCTTGGCCGGGGTCTTTTTGGGGGTCGGGGCGGCGGCCGCCTTCTTCTGCTTCTTCTTCTCGGGCGGCGGCGGCGTCGGCTCGTCGTCGTCGTCGTCGTCGTCGTCCTCCTCGGGCGGGGGCGCGGCCTTCTTCACGTTCTTCTTGTCCTTGTTGGCTTTCTTGTCCGAGGCCGGCTCGGGCGCGTTGCGCTTCTTGCTGGCTTTTTTGGCGGGCGTCGGTGCGGCGGCGGGCGCGGCGGCGGGCGCGGCCGGCCCCTCGTCGCCGCTGGTGGCCGCCTCGTCCTCCTCGTCGCCGCTCTCGCTGCTGCTGCTCTCGCTCTCGCTGCCGCTGCTGCTGCTGCTGGGCGCGTCCTCCTTGGCGGCCTTCTTGCCGCCGCCCGCCGCCGCCGCGGCCTTGGCCGCCTTGGCCGCCTCCTTCTCCTTCTTGGCCCGCTTCTTGGCCTTGGCCGCCTCCTCCTTGGCCCTCTTGGCCTTTGCCCGCTCCGCCTTTGCGCGCTTGCGCTCCTTGGCCGCCGCCAGCCGCCCGCGCCTGCGCGCCTCCTTCCCCTTCTTGGCCGCCGCCGCGGACGCCAGGTCCACCCCCTTGGTCTTGACCGTCTCGCCCGACGGCGCCTCGAGCCACGCCGCCAGCCGCGCCGCCTTGGCGTCCTTGTGCCCGGCGTCGCCCGAGCCGCGCGGCAGCTGGCACAGGTCGAGCACCTCGTTGATGGTCGCCACGGGCAAGCGCGACACGCGCTCGGCGGTCTTGCCGCGCTCGGCCTCGAGCAGGGACAGGGCCGGGGGGCAGGCGCCCTCTGTCGGGCGGGCGTAGGAGAACCCGTTGAAGGCGAGCAGGTTGCGCTTGCGCTCGAGCTGCTCGCCCTTGCGGCGGAAGAGCAGGGTGTGCAGCGCGACGACGACGTCGTCGGCGTTGCGCTTCTGCGTGATCATAAAGGCGACTGATTTTTTTGTTTGAGTTTGTGTGTTTGGTTTGTGTGTTTGGGTTTGCGAGGTTAGCAAAGGCGGGCAAGGAGGACGCGGGCGGCCATGAGTTTTTTCCCGGCTCGAGGGAGGCGGGGGCAAAGGTCTACAGGGAGCGGGACGGCCGTGACGGCGCGCGGCCGGAAACCCCAGCGGCAAACAAAAACCTACCGTTGGGGATGTCGCCGAGCTTGGTGCCCTTGCCCGCGCCGATGCCCTCGTCCTTGCTGGCCGACTTGGGCGCCTCCACCTTGAACACCTCGACCTGCTTGCGCTCGCGCGTCGAGGCGCGCTCGGCCCCCTTGTTCTCGGCTTGGGGCGTCCCCTTCGCCTGCGCCGGCGTCGCTTTGGTTTTGGGCTTGGGCGTCGCTTTCGCGAGCGTCGCTTTGGGCGCGGGCTTGGCGAGCGGCGCGTCGTCGTCATCGTCGTCGTCGTCTTCGTCGTCATCACCGTCGCCCTCTTTGGCCATGGGAGCAGCAGCGGGCGGGGGGGCGGACGCGGGAGGGGCAGCATCATCAGCGACGAGGGGTTCGTCCGTGCGGGCAGCAGCAGGGGCTGGCGTGAGCGCAGGGGCGGCGACCGCCGCGAGAGGCTGCATCGGCGCGTCTTCCGCGCAGTCGGACATGGCGCGCGCGCCTGCTCTGAATCGGCCTCAGGAGCCTTTCCGTCAGTTTTGTTTGGGTTCCCCCCGCGTGAAGATGTGGCGCTCTCAACACAAGTAAGCGACGAATGCAAGTGTACAATCGAGGCGTCCGAACAACCGAGCAATGTGGTTGAGGCAGTGGGTGGCGAAATGGGCGGGGTGATCAACAAGCCGCGCGCCGTTCAAACGCGTTCGAGTTGCGGCGGCGACCAGACCGCAGCGACGACGCTCCCCTCGCTCGACGAGGAGATCGTCGTCGCTCGGAGGTCTCCCCTCCGACCGAGGGGAGACCTCCTTGTTCTCGCTGCACCCGCGCCGCCCCCGCCCCGTCAACCTCTGCGCCTTGCTGTTCATCCTTCACACAGCATCGACATCACGCAGCACGTCCCACTTCCACGCGACCGCCTCACCGCCGCCCGCGCCAAACACCGCCCCCTCGACCGCCTTGCGCACCTCGGGCTCGGCCTGCCGCAGCTCGTCCTCGGGGGGCGGGCGCGCCGCGACCTCGGCGCGCGCGCCGGCCGCTGCGCGCTGCCAAGACGCGACCGCGCGCTGCACCCGCGCCGCGTCGCGCTCGTGGCCCAGGAGCACGAGCGCCTCGGCCAGCGCGCCCGCCGCCAGCAGCGCGTGCGGTTTTGGGGCGAGCGACAGCACGAGCGAGCACAAGCTCACCTCCTCGAGGAAGCCGCCCTGGCGGATGCGCCCCTGGGCGCCGCGCCGCGACGCCTTGCGCGCGTCGCGCGCCGCCTTTTTCGCCGCCGAGTTTTTGCCGCCGCCGGGCCGGCCGCCGAGCGTCGACGGCGCCCCGCCTCCTCCTCCTCCTCCGCCAAACGAGGACGACGCCGAGCCAGAGGACGACGAGCCGCCGCCGCCGGCGCCAAACCCGGCCGTGCTGGCGTCCGTGTAGGCCGAGAAGCCGCTGAGGACGCTGGGCGCCTCGCTGGCCGCGTCAAAGTCGCCGTCCCGATCGCCGTCGCCGCCGTCGCCGCCGTCCTCGTCGACGCCGCCATCTTCGCCGCCGCCGCCCGCCAGCCGCGCCAGCGCCGCGCCCATCTGCTCGCGCCTCGCGCGCACCTCGGCCAGCCGCGCCGCGTACTTGCGCACGCGCGCCTCGGACTCGCGCGCCTCCTCGAGCAGCGCGGCGGCCGCCGCGGCCGCGTGCGGCGCCACCACCGTCTCGACCAGGTCGGCGCGCCTGCGGCCGTGGCAGACGTGCAGCGCGCGGCGCCACTCGCCCGCGCCCGAGAACAGCTGCGCGGCGCGGTCGGCGTCGCCCAGCGCGTCGAGCGCGACCTCGGCGCCCGCCGCGGCCTGGCCCGAGGCGCACAGGTCGTCGACGAGCTCGCCCGCCAGCGCGCGCACGGCGTCGGCGGGCCAGCGCGCGGGGCCCGCGGCGCAGGCGAGCGCGGCGCGCCAGGCGCCCGCGGCGCGGTAGGCGTCGACGGAGCGGCCGGGCCTGGCCGCCGCCGCGAACGCAAGCGCGGCGTCCTCGGCGCGGCCAGAGGCCATGAGCTGCTCACCGTAAGCCTCGAGGGCCTCGTTGAGCTGCGACTGCCGGGCGTCGCGCGTGGGGAGGCGAGAAGGTTGTTTTCCTGCGGCGCTGTTGTTGTTGTCGTTGTCGCAGGCGGGAGCAGAGCGAGCAGCGGGCTCCCCCTCTTCCTCGCCGTGCACCCGCTGCGCCCGGACCATCCCCACGAACCGCCGCAAGAACCCGTGCTCCTTGGCCAGGCCCAGCGCCCGCCCAAAGTGCGCGGGGCCCGCCGCCAGCAGGTGCGCCGCCGCGCGGTCGTGCCGCCCCAGGCGCGCGTCGACGCCCGCGCGGCGCAGGTGCGGGTCGCGCTGCCTGCCCAGGGCGCGCAGCTCCTCGAGCGCGGCGCCCGGGTCGCGCTGGGCCTCGGAGGCGACGGCGAACGCCAGGGGCAGGTCGTACAGGCCGATGGCGGCCTCGTACAGGCGGTCGGCGTCGACGTGCAGCAACAGGTGGCGGATCGCCTCGGCGGCGGCGTCCAGCGACGAGGACGACAATGAGGAAGAAGGGGCGGCGGCGGCAGCCGCAGCAGCGGCAGCTTCGGCCGCCAAGGCGGCCTCCTTGGCGTCCTTGACGGCCAGAAGGGCGGCCTCGAGGTCGGGAGGGTCCGAGCGCGCGTAGGTGGCGACGACGACGCGCAGGTCGCCCGCGCCCAAGGGGGGCAGGGCGGCTGCTGCGGCGGCGGCGGCTGGTGCGCCGCCGTCCGTGCCGGCTCCTCCTCCTCCTGTTGCTGCGGCGGCAGCCGCCCGCGCCCTCCTCAGCACGGCCTCGCGGATCGCCGTGCAGACCAGCGTCACCTTGTTGGCCTCGGGCGACCCGGGCGCGGGCCTCGCCCCGACCAGGTCCGGCACGCCGGCCGTCTCGGGCAGCGCGGCATACAGGCCCGCAACGGCCGTGGCCTCGGCCTCGGCCGCGGTGGTGGCGGCGACGCGGGCGGCGCCGGTCGTCGCCTTGAGGGCGGGGTCGACGTCGCCGTCGTCACCGTCGTCGGCGTTGGAGGGCGCGCCCTCGTCCGCGTCGCGCAGGGTGCTCCCGGGCCGCAGCGCGTGCACAAAGTCGCACAGGTCGGCGGCGGACCGTGCGGCCGCCACAAAGGCGTCTGCGTCGGCGACGAGCAGCGACGAGGAGGCAGAACAGGGGGCGGCGGCGGCGGCATCGGCGGCGGCGGCAGCGACGCGCGGCGCGCGCCCGCAGCAGTCGGCCAGCAGGTTGGGGTCGAGGCGGTGCTCGCCCACGAGGTCCCACGCCTCGCGCCACAGGCCCGCGCGCACGGCCCGCGCCGCCGCCGCCAGCGCCAGTAGGCGCGGCGCGACGGCCTCGAGGTTGCCGCGCGGCATCTGCAGCACGCACCGCTCGCCGCCGCAGGGGGCGCACACGAGGCGCGCGCCCTGCTCCACGGGGCGCGCGTCGAGGGTCTCGGCGGAGCGGCGCGCGGGGGGCGCGCGCGACCACCACGCGCGCTCGGCCTCCTCCTGCTCGCGCGCGCGGCGCTGGCGCGACGGCCCGTAGGCAGAGGCCATGGTGGCGCCGACCAGGCGCGAGGCGTCCGGGCGCATGGCCGTGGCGATGGCCTGGCGCAAAGCGCCGCGCAGGATGTGCTCGTCGCCGCGGCGGCTGACGGGGGCCATGCGAGGCCTGGCGGCGCCGGCCTCCGCGGCCCCTGCTGCGGGCGGCTGCGGTCGCCGGGCCGTCGCGACGGCAGCGTCGCCGGCCGCAGCGACGGCCCCGCCCCCTCGTCCTCCCCCTCCTGCTCCTCCTCCGCCGGCGCCCCCCATGCCGCCCCCGCCCCGCAGCCGCCGCACGAGCACGGGCAGCAAGGCAAGGCGCAGCACGTCCCCGCGGCACGTCCAGAGGAGCGCGGCGCCGCCGGGCCCGTCCGACCGCACGGCGACGGACGTGGCGTCAGAGGCCAGAACGCGGGGGCCCAGAAACAGCCGCCCGGACGACAGGTCCAAGCCCACGGCCGGCGGGCAGCGCCAGTCGCCGCCGCCGCCGCCGCCGCCGCCTGCGTTGGGCGGCAAGGGGATCATCACGGAGCAGGGCGCGGGGAAGCTCGCGTCCGCGCCGAGCAGCTGCAGCCGGCCGCTGCCCCCCACGGCCGCGTCCGCCGCTGCCGTCGACGACAACGGCGGCGGCGGCAGAGGCGGCGGCGGCAGCGAGCAAGGGAGGTAGCGCGCGAGCCTCCCGTCCGCGAGCTGCACCAGCGCGCCACCGGCACCAGAGGGCGCCGACGCGGCCGCAAGCACCGACATGCCCGCCCTGCACGCGCCCAGCTCGCGCCAGGTCAGCCGAGGAGGGGGCGTGTCGTTGTCGCCGCCGCCGCCGTTGCCGCCGCCGCCGCCGCCGCCGTCCTCCCCGTTTGCCGCCACCGCCGCCGCCGCCAGCCCGCCCCCCGCTCGCAGCTGCACCTCGACCAGCACGTCCCCGCGGCCCGGCCCGCCGTCCGCCGGCAGCGTGGGAGCGGCCACGAGCAGCAGGCGCGTCGGCGAGACCCACGCCGCCAGGCGCACGGGCCGCCCCCCGGCCAGGAGCGCGCCCGCCTCGCCCACGGCCTCGGCCGCCAGGAGCAAGGGGGCGCCGAACCGGTCGCGGCCGGGCGTCGCCGCCGCAGCAGCCGCCGGCGCTCGGCCCTCTCGCTGGTCCTGCCGCGCCTCGTCCAGGGTCTCTGCCCACAGGTCGTCCTCGACGGCCGCTGCGACGGCCAGCCTTCCGCCGGCGAGCACCGCGGCGACGCGCTCGCGGCCCGCGCGAGGGACGCCGGCGTGTTTTGGCCCCCCCCACACCCTGCGCTGCCGCCGGAGCTCGCCCGCCTGCTCCTCGCCGTCCTCTCCTTCCTCCTCCTCCTCGTCCTCCTCCTCCTCCTCCTCCGCCTCGTCGTCGGGGTCCTCGAGCGCCGGCCCCGACACCGCCAGCGCGCACACGGGCGCCCCGCACCGCAGGCGCACCGCGCACATCGGCGGCGGGACCAGCGAGACGCGCGCGGGCGTCACGAGCACGTCGGCGCCGTCGACGGCGAGCAGCGTGCCCAGCGGCGACGCGCACGGCGCCCACGCGAGCCGCAGGCGGTCGTGCCGCACGGCCGGAGCCGCGCGGCCGCCGCTGGAGACGACGTGCAGCACGCCCGCGACGCCCGGGGGCGCGGCCTCGTCCCAGCAGGCGAGCACGCGGCCGCCGAGCGCGGGGGCCGGGGGGCCCGAGGCGGCGGCGGCGGCGCCCGCGCCGCCGTTGCCCTGCGCTCGTCCTCGTCCTCGTCCTCCTCCCCCCAGCCGCAGCTCGTGCTTGAGGTACCAGTGCCAGTTGCGCCGGTGCCACACCTGCACGGCCCACGGCCGGTCCGACCCAGCGGCTGGCTCGACCACCACGGCGAGCAGCTCCGAGTCGGGGCTCCAGGCCATCGACGAGATGCGCGGGGGGGGCGGCAAGAGGGGGCGGTCGTCGGTCGAGGGAGGCGGGGTGGCGGCGGCGTTTGCGGCGTTTGCGGCGGCGGGCGGCGCGGCGCCGGCGGCGGCTCCCCTGTTCGGCGGCACGACCTCAAATCCGCCGTGCTTGAGTCCGTTGCGCTCAAACAGGGCCACGCGCAACCAGGGCTGGTCGCGCGGCCCGGGCTCCTCGTCGCCCGTGCGCGGGGCCGACGCAATCGACGCCTGCCGGGGCGCGCGGCCGCCGGCGACGGCGGCGGCGACCGCGGCCGCAGGCAGCGTCCGCAGCGGCGCCGGGACTGCGGCCAGCTTGCCCTTGGCCGGGGCGACGGCGTCCACGTCGTGCCCCGCGGGCACGACCTGCGCCGCGAATAGATGCCGGCAGTTGGGCTGCCACGCCACGGCGCCTGTCAGCCCGGGCGCCTCCTCGCCCGACGCATGCAGCACGCAATAGCGCCCGCCCGCCGCGCCGCCGCCGCCGCCGCGCGGGCCGCCGTCCTCGTCGCCGCCCGCGCCGCCCGCGCCGCCGCCGCCGTCGTGATTTCCCCCCGCCCCCAGGGCCGTGCAGCCCCCGGGCTCGGGCTCCTCTTCCTCGCGCGCCCAGATGTGCAGGGCGCGCGCGGCTGCTGCTGCTGATGTAACCCCGATGCCGCCGCTGCCGCCGCCGCCGCCGCCGCCGCCGCGAGTGCCGCCGACCGGCGCCGAGCTCGTGGCAAAAAAGCGCCCGTCGCCGCGCCACGTGATGTCGACGTCGAGCAGCGGCGGCGGGGACCCCCCGCCCGCGCCGTCGGGCCGCGGGATGTCCACCTCGGCCAGCACCTCCCAGCCGGGCGCGCCGGTCAGCAGCAGCAGGCGGCCCGCGCGCGTGGCCGCGGCCAGCAGCGCGCCGTCGGGCGACCACGCGGCGGCCGCAAGCCCGCCGGCGCCCGCGCCGGCGAGCGCGCCGACCTCCTCGACGTCGACGTCGACCTGGGCGGCGCGGTGGCCGCCGCGGCCGCCGCCCGGTTCACCCGGCCTCAGGACGAGCAGCTCGCCGCCGGCGGCCAGGCCCACAAACAGGCCGCCCAGCTCGGGCTGTGCGCAGAGGGCAGCGACGGCCGGCGGCTGCTGCTGCTGCAGCGGCGGCGGCAAAGCCGGCGCGTCGAGCGGCGACGGCGGCGGCGGAAGCGGCGGCGGCGGCAGCAGCTGCACCGACCACTCGACGCCGCCATTGCCTCCGACCGCGTCCGGATCGACGCAATGGATCCCTGCCGATGCCGTGGCCAGGTACAGCCGATCGTCCGCGACGCAAAGGGCGTCCACGCGTGTCGTCGCTCCCCCGCCTGCCTCGTCTCCGTGGGGCAAGGAGAGCTCCCGGACCGCGTGGTCCTCGCACACCAGGTTGCGCATGGCTCGTGTGTTGTGATCGCGGTGGAGAAAAGTGACATGTTACATCGACGACGAGTGGGCGAGAGCCAACATTCAAGCGAGCTCGAGGCGGCGGCGGCGGCGGCGCGTCGCGTCGGAGCGGTGCTCCTCCTCCTCCTCCTCCTCGTGCTCCTCCTCGTCGTCCTGCCGCCGCCGCCGCAGGTTCCGCGGCGTGACGCTCCACACGTTGCACTGGATCGCCATGCGCCTAGATTCCCCCCTCGTCGACGCCCGAGAGGCCCTGCAAGAGGATCTTGCCCGTCTGCGACCTGTAGAGGGGCCCGGTCACGGGGTCGTTGAGCAGCGCGTCGATCTTGCCCTGCACCTCCGACCGGTAGTGAACGTCGTAGAATCGGCGCGTGGCCGTGGCGGCGGCCGGCGGCGGCGCTCGCGGCGGCTTGACCTCGACAGGGAGGAGGCCGCGGCAGGTCGCCTCGGCAAGCATGTTTTCGGCCGCCTGCGGCACGCTCGCCTCGAGCGACTCGGCCTTGTCGGCCGCCGCAGCAGGCCGGGCGCCGCGAGCGGATGAGGGCGGCGCGTTGGCGGGGGCCGGCGCCGTGGCGGCGGCGGGCGCGGCAGGCGCGGCGGCGGCGGCGGCACGCGCGCCCGCAGTGCCGCGGCCGATCGCGCAGGCCGAGCCCCACAGCCGCTTGAATAGGGACGTCGCAGCGGCTCCCTTCGCCGCGGCTTGGGCCGCGGCCTGGGGCTGGCGGAGGAGGGAGGCGCCGCCGCCGCCGCCTTTGCGAATCAAAGGCTTTTGCTTTGCGAATGGTCGGTCAATGGCTTTGTGGTGTGATCAATCGGCTCGTGTGGGCGTTGGCGTGTTGTCCAGCGATACCACTAGCGGCGGGACGATTTTGCCGCCAACCGCCGCTGCCGCCGCCGCCCGCTCCTGCTCCTCTTCCTCCGCCTCGACCGCCTCCTTGACCATCTTTTCGATCGCCGCCCGCTGGCTCGCCATCGCCAGCACAGACACCTCCTTCTGCTGCTCCCGCGGCACCAGCACCATGCCCAGCGCGCGCTCCCCGGGCCGGGCGGGCTGCTGCTGCTGTGGCGCGGGCTGCTCTGCGGACGCGCCCGCCGCTGCCTCGCCCGTCCGCCCCCCTCCCCCTTGGCCGTCGTCCCCGCCCTCTGCGGCCGCCGCCTTCGCCGCTTTCGCCGCGTCCCCCGCCTGCGCCGCCGGCAGCTGGTGCCCCTGCAGCTGCTCGTACGCGTTGCCCAGGATCAGGTTGCCCTGCGGATCCAGGCACTGGAACTCCCCCTCGATCCGGCGGCCGTCCGGCGTCTGCACCACTACGCGCTGCCCGAGCAGCTCGCGCACCGCGTCTACGGCCGGCCCCGTCGTCGGCGGCGGCATCGGCGGCGGCGACGGCGCCTCGACTACCGCGGCGGCTGCTGCCGACATTGCGGCTTGCCTGCTGCTGCTTGCCTGCTGGTGGTGGTGGAGCTGTCGCTTTGCTGGTTGCAGCGGGAGCGGTGCCCACGGGCGTTAATCACGCGCCTTGGGCGCGGGCAATCAAGGGTCTCTGCCTTGCTAGTTCCTACGTCCTGCTCTGACGAGAGGGTACTGTGGTTGGATTCAATTGTGGGTTGAGTGTTGATTGGAGGTGTGATGGAGAGGGATGCAAGAGAATGAGTAGTTCTGGCGCGAGTGCCACTCGCGCGGCGCTCGCCGAGCGCGATCCCGGCGTCATCGCGCGCGCTCCGTCGTTCTTCGGCGGCGGACGACCCCCCGCCCGACGCAAGAGACTCAGTCGCGCGCTCACTCAAGGACCACCGGCCCGCACAAATTGCCGACACGATCATGCGGTAGCAGCACTCTCGCTCCTCAAGCAAGATGGAGCAGGAAGGACAGGGGCCAGCGACGATCTGCCTGTTCATCTCCTCGTCGCGAACAAACTTTGCGCACCGTCGCGCGATCCGAAACACGTGGCTCCGCTTGCTGCGGCCACCCAGCGAGGACTGTCCGGAGCGCCAGGTCCTGTCACCCGAGGACCGGGAGCGCTTCACCGTTCGCTTCCTGGTGTCCCGCACCTCCAAAAATACGCGCGGCGGGGGCGACGCCGACGCAAACGCCGACGATGCCGACGACGCGAACGCCGACGAAGACGCCCGCCTCGACGCCCGCCTCGACGCCGAGGAAAAGCAGCACGGCGACATCTTCTTCGCGCGCACGCTCGAGGGTTACGACCAGCTGTGGACGAAAGCCCTCGAGTACCTCGAGGCGCAGCTGCAAACAGAAAAGAACTCATTATTTTTTGTGCACGCCGACGACGATTCTTACCTGCGCCCGGATTTGCTGCTGCGCGTGCTTGACGCGGCGCCGCGCCGCCGCTTCTACTGGGGCTACGCGTGGAACTTGGACGGGGGCGAGCAAGGGCCTGAGGCGGGCGCGGGCGCGGGCGAGGGCGCGGGCGAGGGCGAGGGTGGCAGCAGGCGGGCCGGGCAGGAAGCGGCGACGGCAATGACAGCACCGCTGCTGCTGCCGCCGCCAAACGCGGGCGAGGAGGGCGAGGGCGCGCGCACGGCGGCGGTAACGACACCCGCGCCCGCCCCGCCCCTGCGGCTGCAGCACCGCCGCACGCGCCCCATACGCGACCCGGCCAACAAGTCACACATGCCCGAGCGCGACTACCCCTTCCCGACCTACCCTCCCTTTTGCAGCGGCTGCGGCTTTGCCCTCAGCCGCGACCTCGCCGAGGCGCTCGCCGCCGGCCTGCCCTCCGGCGCCGTGCGGCGGTCCTACGCCCTGCTCGACCCGCCCTTTGGCGTCCACCTGTGCGGCCCGCCCCCGCCCGAGGGGCGGGGAATCGTCGCGCCGCCCGTCGTCCCCGTGCACGACGCGCGCGTGCGCCCATACCGCGCGCTGCCGCTGTACGCCGCGGGGACTGTCGTGCAGCACTATTTGCGCCCGGAGGAGATGGCCCCTTACCACGCGCAGGTGATGCGGGGCTTGGCGGGGACGGGCGGGGGTGGAGACGGATGGAGGGGCGGGGATGGGAGGGAGGAGGACGAACGGGGGTCGGCGGCGGCGCGGCTGTACGAGCAGCTCGTGGGCATGGGGCTGCTGCGGCGGTGAGAAGGACAAAACGACAACAAAAAGCAAAACAAAATTTTGACTTGTGTGCGTAATCAACTCAGAAGGCGCGGGAGGACGACGAGAGAACGGCAGGGGAGCGCGAGGCCGCCACTGCCCTCGCCGCCAGGGCAGCAGGGCGCCGCACGAGGCGGCGGGGCGCCAGCAGCACGCGAGCCGGCCGCGCCGGCGGCACGGGCGCCGCCGCGACGCGCGGGCGCCACCGCTGCTTGAGAGCCGGCAGAGCCGCCGCCGCCGCCATGAACGGGAGTTGCGGCGAGGGCGAAGGGGGCGCGGGCGCGTGCCGCAGCCAAGGCGACCCGCTGCCGCCACCGCCGAGCGCGACCCCGCCACCTCCTGCTGCTGCTGCTGCTCCTCCCACCCCGTCCCTCGCGCCGCCGCCGCCGCCGCCGCCGCCTCCGCCGCCCAGCGCCGTGGTCAGGTCCACCCTCTCGTGCGCCGTCGCCCACTCGTCCTCGAGCACGCGCACCGCGACGTCGAGCGGCACCGCCGAAAAGGTGTCGGAGCGGCGCGGCTGCTTGGGAGAGGGGGAAGAGGAGGAGGCGGAAAACGGAGCGGCGGGGGACGACGACGACGACCGGACGACCAGGCCAGCGCGCTCGAGCGAGCTCAGGGCGGCGCGCGCGGCGTACACGGCGCCGTGCACGCCGAGGTCCTCGGAGAGCAGCCGCTGCACGCGCTGCGACACCTCGTTGGCCGTCAGGTGCCCGCCCTCCTCCTCCTCCCCCTCCTCCTCCTCCTCCCCGGGCGCCTCGGCCCCCTGCCCTTGCTCCTGGTGCTGCTGCTCCAAGTGCTGCTGCCGCTGCCGCTGCTGCCGCTGCCGCTGCCGCTGCTGCCGCTGCTCACGCGCCGCCAGCAGCACGCCGTACGCCAGGAGCGTCTCCTTGATCGTGGCCTCGGCCAGCGCCTCGGTCACCACGCCGATCACCGCGCCCTGGCACTCGGTGCACTTTGACTGCTGCAGCTCGAGCAGCGTCGTCAGCGCGTCGGCGCGCTGGGCCGCGATCTCGTTGCGCGCCTGCAGCGCGGCGCCGACCGTCCCGGCGAGCGCCGCCCACAGGATCGGCAGCAGCGTGCTGGCGGCCGGGGGCGGCGGCGCGGACAGCGCCCCGCCCCCCGCGAGGGTCGAGACGGCCGCGGCCGCGGCCGCCGCCACCACCGCCTCGCGGTGCCCCTCGAACATCGTGGCAAAGGCCGCGAGGACCGCGCCGGCCGTCGCGACTGCGAGGCGCAGCGCCTGCGCCGCGCGCACGCCCAGCTCCACAAAGGGGATGCAGAGCTCGAGGTCGGCCAGCGGCACGTCGCGGTAGCGGCGCAGGTGGATGTTGCGGCCGAGCGGCACGGGCGCGGGCGTCGCGGCGTCGTCGCCCCCCGCGGCCGCGAAGTCGGCGGCGGCGGCCGCCGCCTCGGCGGCGTCGGCGGCGGCGGCGGCCGCCGAGGTGACGGCGTCGACGGCGGCGGCCGACGCGGCGGCGGCGGCAGAGATGGCGTTGGCGGCTGATGCGGCGGCGGCCGCCGCCGCCGCCGCCGTCGACACGGCCGCGGGCTGCCCCTTGCCGCCCGCGTCGTCGTCGAGCGAGGAGCGCGAGGCGCCGCCGCCGCCGCCGCCGCCGCCCGGCCGCCGCGCCCCGGCCGGAGACATGCGCTGCCGCTGGCCCGCGCTCACCATCTCCTCGACCACGCCGCCGCCCTCCTCCCCGCCACTCAGGACGCCCTGCGCCAGGCCGGCGAGCGCGCTCTGCGCCATGGCGCCCGGGTCGGGCTCGCAGATGGCGGCCTCTGCGGCGGCGGCGGCGACGGACGCGGCCACCTGGGCCGCCTCTGCGGCCGAGGCGACCGCGTCGGCGACGTTGGTGTGCGCCTGCCGCGCGATCTCCTGCCACTTGAGGGTGTTGGCGGAGGCGGGAGGCGCCGCGTCCGGGGAGCCGTCGCCGCCGCCGATGCCGCCCTCGCCACTGCCGCCGCCGCTCGCACGCGCCATGGCCTCGGCGCCCAAAGTGGGCAGATCCTGCTGCCTCAGCTCGTCACGCTTGTCACGCGCGCGCTGCAGCAGGGACGCGCGAGGAGCAGCGGCGGCGGCTCCATGGGACTTTTCGGCTGCCCCTTCTTCCGTCGTCGTCGGCCGCGGCAGAGGCGAGGCAGTCGTCGAGGCCTGCGGCGTCGCAGAGGCAGCAGCGGGAGAGGCGGCGGCAGCGGCAGCAGGGGCGCCGGCGTCCTTCTCCTTCTCGCGGAAGATGATGATCACCTCCCCGAACGCGGGCTCTTGCAGCTCGACGGGCTTGAAGAAGTTGCGCAGCACGGCGCCGACCGTCGGCAGCACGTGCGCCAGCGTGCGGCGCTCGACCACGTTGCGGCCGTCGTGCAGGGCCGCCGGCGCGCGCGACTCGTCGCCCACGTCCGTGTTGGCCCACTGCTCGAGGGCGCGCCGGCGACGCCGCGCCTGCCGCCGCTTCCAGCGCTCGTACAGCTCCCGCTCGCGCGTGTAGAGCTCCCGCTCCTCGTCGCGCGAGGCCATGGCGGCGCCGCCGCCGTCGGGGGACGAGGTGGAGGAGGAGGAGGAGGAGGAGGCGGGGGAGGGGCTGGAGGGGGGGAACGCGCCGCCGTCTGGTTGCTCCTGGCGCTGGTGCAGCTCCTCCCCCTGCTCCTCCCGCGCCAGGCCCTCCGCCGTCTCCGCCTCCCGGTCCTCCTCGTCCTCGCTGCTGGACGACGACGACTCGTCGCAGTACATCAGGTCGCCGCCGTCGTCGGCGTCCTGGTCGTAGCCGTCCTCCTCCTCCCCCTCCCCTTCCTCCTCCTCCTTCTTGGCGCCCGCCCAGCCCCCCCAGCCGCTGCTGGCGTCGCCGCTGCTGCCGCTCGCGCTGGCCACCGAGGCGCCCCACACGCAGTCCGCGGGGCTCGCGGTCGCCGGGCGCGCCTCCACGGCGCGCTCGGCCGCCTCGCGGGCGACGAACGCCGAGGAGAAGGGCGACACGCGCCGCGCGGCGCGGAGCACCGACCGCAGCAGGACGCGCACCACGAACACCAGGCGCCCGAGCACCGCCAGCCGCACAAACTGCCCGCAGGCCAGCAAGGGGCCCACCACCGCGTACTGCGCGAGCAGGTCGATCTTGTCCGCCAGGAACACGCCGCGCGCGCGCGCGACGCCCACCCCCCGGTGGAAGATGGCGACGCGGTCTGCGGTGCGCGGCAGGCGGCGCCGAACGCCCCCGAGCTGCGTGCTGCTGCGCCAGAAGCGCGCCAGCAGCGCGCCGTCCAGCCGCGACAAGTCGACGCGCGCGGGCGACGTCAAGCGGAAGGCCGCCGTCAGCGCCGCGCGCTGCTGCGCGCGCGTGAGCGGGTGGTAGCGCGCCGCCAGCAGCGCGTCGGCCAGCGCCGCCACGAACGCCACCTCCCCCTCGTCCAGCTCCTCGGGCGCCGGCGGGCGCGACGCGAACAGCGGCTGGCGCGACGCCGCCGCGTAAAAGGGCAGGTAGCGCGCCTGCAGCCGCCGCCGCAGGTCGGTGTGCGTGAGCGCGACCAGCGCGGCGACGAGCTTGGCGGCGCGGCCGAACTGGGCGCGCGTCGAGGGCGGGGCGTCGGCGGCGGCGAGGCGCGCGTCGAGGGCGGCGGTGATCTCGCCCAGGGGGGCGTGGATGGTGCGGTCCGGGGGCGTGGAGACGAGCAGCTTGGGGCGGGGCCGGGGCTGCTGTTGGGGTTGCTGATGTCGCGGCCGCTGCCATTTTGCGCGGCGGAGCGGGGAGGCGGCGGCGGCATAGGCCGCGGCGGCAACGGCGCGGGCGCGGGCACGCGTGGGACGGCGCATCGCTTCCGGAGCGGATGAAGTTTTGCGGCTGGAGTCCCGTGCTCGTTTCAGGAGGTGAGACGGGTGGGTCGTGGGTCGACGACGTCGAAGGGCCCCACAGCGCGGGGGGGTTCCCCACACGGATTTCGAAACCTCTCTCGCGAAAGGTGTAGAAGACGAGACCAAGGGGTGGGGGGCTGCTGCGGCTCAAAGTGGATTGTGTTGCGAGTGATTGTGGTGTTTTCTCCGCTCTACGGCCCTAGAGAGGGCGCATTCAAGTGACGGCGCCCGCGCGCCTCGCCTCTTTTTCGCGCCGCCGCTGCCAACCGCGCGCGAGCAAAGAGCGCCCCACATTTGGTTGATCCCTCCAACAAAACGTCGCTCAGGTCGATCGTTACACGGCTTCGGTATGACTGTGTGTGTGTGTGGACGGAGGATAGATAGAGGCGCGCAAAATGAAAGAGAGGGAGACAGAAAGAATGGCGGACAAAAACACACATTCGGCCCTCAAGCGGTCGCCGCGGTCGCTGCGGCCGCGGCTGCGGCCGCGGCCGCGGCCGCGGCCGCCGCCGCGCCGGGCGTCGCCTTGGCGTAGAACACGCAGTCGGGGAACTCGACGCGCGCGTCCTCCACGCTCGGCTTCCCCTCGACGTCCTGCCACATGTTGATCACCTTGGTCAGGCGGTTCAGCAGGTCGACCTTCTCCGCCTCGCTCACCCAGGGCCGCGCCTCGACCGCCACGCGCAGCTCCTCCCACGCGTCGCGGCGCGGCCAGAAAAAGTACTCGGTCAGCGGCGCGACGCCGCCGCGCGCAAACACCTGGTCCACGGAGACGCCGAGGTTCTGGTCGGCCCACAAGATGTTGAGACGGTAGGCGGGCGGCTTGAGCGCGTCGCCCGCGCCGCCCGCAAGGCCTGCGAGCGGGCGGCCGTCGTAGCCGACGGTGCCGGCGTCCGAAAACCACTCCGTGGTCTCCCCGTCCCAGTCGGCGGGCACGAGGGCGGCGAGCTCCTCGCGCGACAGCTTGAGGGCGCGCGCGGCGGCGATGGCCCGGCCCGCGGCCTCCGAGTCGAGGACGTCGGCGAGCACGTCCCTGTCGGCGTCGACGGCGCACGTGTGCGGCGCGCCGGCGGCCTCGAGCAGGATCAGTGGCTCGGGCGCCCCCGGGCCCATGGCGTCGGCGACGGGGCCGAGCGCGGCGGCGATCAGGGGCGAGTCGCGGCCGGCGGAGGCGGCCGAGAGGGCGGCCGTGGCGGCGTCGTCCGACAGGCGCTGCAGGTAGGAGGCCGTGTCGGCGTCCGCGCCGTCGCCGACAAAGTCCTGCTCGAGCGCGGCGAGCGCGAGCGCGTCGCCGACGGCCGTCTGCGCGGCGGCCTCGGCGGCAACCCCGCCGCCCTGGGAGGCCTGGTTGGCCGAGTCGGCGAGCTGGGCCTCGAGGCCGAGGTCGGCGGCCGTGGGGAGGGCGTCGAGGTCGTCGTCCTGTTGTTGTTGCGAGTGGTTGGTTTGGGGAGGTGAGGTGTGTGTGTGGAGCAAGCAATGGGTGGGCGTTTGAGCGAGCGGCGCGACTGCAGGCAGCGGCGTCGGCGGCGGCAGCGGCAGGAGGGAGAAGGCAATGGCCCCCCCTCTTTCGTTCGCCGAAGGGCCGTCCGATCCCGAGGGCGTCCCGACCATTGGCGCGAAGCCCGGCTAGATTAAGCGGTCCGCGCACGTCCTCGCCCGTATCCGGATAGAGCGCGCGGGCGCGCGCGCGCGTTCGGCCGTGAGGGGGCGCGGCGGCGGAGGAAGAGGCAAAGAGGACGAGGAGGAGGAGAGGGGGCCAGGGAGCCCAAGGCCCACAAAAGTTGCTCCTCTGCTTCTCGCCCTCGCGGACAAGAGCGACGAGGGCCCGATGCCAATGTGGGAGCGGACGCAGCCGATGTCGCCCCATGGGTCGTACCTGTGCCCGGCAGAGGGGGGCGCGCACGACGCGGGCAGGCGCGCGGAGGGGGCACAGAGCGCGGCGCCCGCCAGCGCCCTGCGCGATGCGCGACGCGCTCTTGGTGAGGTTGAGCATCTCGCCTCAAGTGGGATGGAGATGCTTCGCTGCGTCGGTGGTCGGCTCGGGCGGGGAACGGGGTTAAGAGGGCATGCTCGGGAGGAGCGGCAGGCTCAAGAGCCGTCGCTCGTCGTTCGACGGTCGATGCCGCTGTTGCCGACGGGCCCCGTCCCGCTTAGGCCCGATCTCTCTCGCCCCTCCCCCGCCCATCGCAAAACGTCGTCGTGTTTTGCACAGAGGTTGTGTGTTTTGTCAGGAGCAGACAGGTCAAAGGGCATTTGGTCAAACAAGCGGGGTGAAAAGGTGGAGCACGTCCGTCTCCAAAAACAACTTTTGCGATCATTCCACGTCGCGCGCGGCGTCGTTCGTTCGTTCGTCGGGGGTCGCCGCTCCAAAAAAACACAAATCCTAAAATATAAGCGCACCACCAGTCTAGCACGCGGCCACGGCCAGGCGCGAGCGCGCGGGCGTCCGCTGGCCGGCGGCGGCGGCGGCGGCGGCGGCGTCGGCCTCCGCGCCAGCAGCAACACTGCCAACGGCGAGCGCCCGCGCCGCGCCGGCGCACACGGCCGCGATCAGCACTGCGGCGCCGCCGGCCGCGCCCCCGGCCGCGGCGACGGCGGGCGCGGCGACGCCGCCCTCTGCGCCCGCGGCGGCCAGCGAGCGCTCGACGGCCTCGGCGAGCGCGGCGTCCGTCAGGGCGGCGACGCCGGGCCGCTGCGACGGCAGCTGCTCCTCGACGCGGGCGCCGCCGCCCGGCGCACGCAGCAGGCCGCCGGCGCCGCCGCTCGTGGCCGCCGCCGCGACGACGGCGCCGCCCGGCGCGAGCAGCGCCGGCAGCGGCAGCTCCACGGCCGCGCGCACGCCGCGCCGGGGCGCCACGAAGCGCAGGCGCAGGCGGCTCGGCAGGTCGAGCTCGGCGGGGAGCACGTCCACCGCCGACAGGAGGGGCCAGTCGGCCAGCGCGGCGCCCGCTGCCGCCGCCAGTGCCGCCGCGCGTCCGGCGAGTGCGTCGAGCAGCGCCAGCCGCGCGGCCAGCTGCGGCAGCGGCACGCGCGAGAAGCCACGGGCCCAGGCGCCCGCGGCCTCGAGGGCGCGCGCGGCGAGGGACGCCTCCGCGGCGGCGGCGGCGGCCGAGGCCGGGGCGGCGCCCTCGTGCAACGAGGCGGTCTGCGCGGTCGGGCCGCCGCCGGGCGTCGTCCCTGCTCCTGCTGCAAGGGCGTCGCTGCCGCCGCCGCCGCCGCTGCAGATGACTCTTGCCGAGGCCGTCGCCGTCGCTGCCGCTCCTGTCGCGCCGGCGGCCGCCCCCTGCTTGTGCAGCACGAGGCGCACGCTGATGCCCGCCGGGTAGGCGAAGCGCCACGCGCTGCCGCCCTCGCCCTCGCCCGCCTGCTCCTCCCCCCCGCCCCCCTCTGCCCGCGCCATGCGCCACCCGACCAAGCCCCTGAGCACGGCCGCCTCCTCGGACGCGGCCAGCAGGCGGTCGGCGACGGCGTGCCCGCGGGACGGCGCGGGCGCGGCCACCGCGGCGACGGCCGCCTCGAGCTCGGCCACGCGCGCCTCGGCCGCGGCCCGCTCGGCCGACAGGGCCCGCCGCCGCTCGCCCAGCTCGCGCAGGGCCGCGCCGGCCTCGTCGCGCCGCCGCTGCCGCTCTGCGTTGAGCGCGCGCAGCTCGGCCAGGCGCGTGCGGCTGTAGCGCAGGCCCGCGCGCTGCGCGGCGTCCTCGTGCGCGCGCGCGGCCCCCGCGGCGGCGGCCCGGTCCGCGTCGGCGCCCGCGGCGTCGGCCGCGGCGCGCACGGCCTCCAGCGCGGCGGCGCGCGCGCGCGCGGCCGCCAGGTGCTCGCCCAGCACCGACTCCTGCTCGGCCAGGCGGTCGCCCATGCGCCCCTCCATGTCGGCGCGCAGCGCCTTCCACGCGGCGCGCGTAACGGCGCGCTCGCACTTCTTGCGCGCGGCCAGGGCGGCGCGGATGCCCTCGAGCTCGTGGCGGCGCGCCGTCTGCACGCGCGCAAAGATGGGCGGCTCGGCGGCCGCGAGCGCGTCCTCGGCCTCGCGCACGGCGGCGCGCCGGGCGCGCGTGGCGTCTTGCACGGCGGCCACGGCGTCGCCCAGCACCAGCAGCTCGGGCCCTGTCACGGCCAGCAGCGCGAGCGCCTCGGCCAGCGAGCGGGGCTCGGGCCCGGGCGCCAGGTCGCTCACGTTGATCGAGGTGCCGCGGCGCATGTGGTCGAGGAACTGGAGGTCGACGACCTGCAGGAAGTCCGGGAAGGCCAGGGCGCGGGGGGGGGCCAGCGGCGCGCCGCCGAGCGACGAGGCGCGGCCGCTGCGGCCGCCCAGCGAGGACGAGCGGGCGGCGGCGGCGGCGGCGGCCGCGCGCGTGCCCGCGGGCGTCAGGGCGAGCGAGGGGGACATCATGCCCATGGCGCCAGAAGCGTGGTGGTGGGGGTAGTGGTGGCCCTGGTGGTGCGCGGCCGAGCCCGGAACGACGGCGGCGGCGGCTGCCGTGCGGGGGGCCGGGGCCGGCGTCGTCATCACACCCCCGGCCGCCGCTGCCGCAGCCGCGCCCGAGGCGCGGCGGCCGCCGCCCCCCCCTTGGTTGTACGAGGGGAGGTGGTGCTGCTGCTGCTGGTCAAACTCGCCGCCGAGGGACGGGCGCGGCAGAAGCACCGCGGGTGCGGCCGAGGTCGGGCTGGGGAGCACGCCCGCGGCGGCGGCGCCGGGCGCCAGCGACGAGCGGCGCGAGGCGGCGCGGCGCGGGGCGGGGGCGGCGCCGACGGGCGGGCCGAGCAGGGCGCCGAGGCCGTTGGCGTGGGTGTCCGTGAGCAGGGCGTGCGTGTCCGAGGCGCGCGAGCGCGGGGCGGGGGCCGGGGCGGGAGCCTCGACGGCGTTGCCGGCCGCGGCCGCCGCCGCCACCCCCCCGCCGCGCGCGACGGCGGCCGCCGCGGCCGCGATCGACGCAGACAGCGGCGCCGTCGCGCGCTGCTCGTCTCCGCCGCCATCCGCCGCCGCCCCGCCAATGCTCGGGCGCCCTCCGCGCGGCCGCGTCGCCGTCCGCTGCTGCTGCTGCTCCCGCAGGTCTTCCTCCCCGCCCTGCGCCCCAGTCGTGTCCCCCCCGCCGCCGGGGCCGTAGATGCCGTGCAGCGTCGCGTCGCCCAGCAGCGCGGCGCCGCCCCCCTGCGCTCCGCGCCGGTCGAGCTGCAGCGCCAGCGTGTCCTCGTCGGCGGCGCCGGGCGCAAAGCCCCACTTGCTGGCAAAGCCCGGGCCGTCCTCGCCGCCGCCGTCCTCGCCGTCGTGGTCGCCGTCGTCGCTCGCGGGCGCGCCGTCCGGCTCGCCGTCACGCCCGCCGCCGCCGTCCTCGGTGGGGGAGTACGCGCCCGCGGCGAAGGAGCGCTCCGGCGAGGCACAGACGGTCGGCGGCGGGCGGTCGTCGTCGTCGGCGTCGCCGTCGAGCAAGGCGGTCGTCGTCGCCGCGCCCCTGCGGCCGCGTCCGCCGGTGGCGGTGGCCATGGCCGCCGCCGCCTCGTTCATGGCGGCCGTGGGCATCATAGATACGCGCAGGAGCGACGCGCCGACGCTGGCGCGGCCGGCATCGCCGAGGGCGCGCCGCGCGCTGGCCGGGGTGGACGAGGGGGGGCGGGTGAGCGCGGTCGTCGGCGCCGGCGACGGGTCGCCGGCGCCGGCCGTCGTTGTCGGGACGGCAAGCGAGAGGGGCCCAGGCTCGCCGCTCCCCAGGACGGTGGGCGTGGCCTGAGCGCCGGCGATCGCGGCGGCGGCGGCCATGGCCGCGGCCATGCTGCGCGTCACGGGCGAGCGCGGCTCGCCGCCGTTGTCGTCGCCGGGCTCCTCGCCCCCCGCCGCCGCCGTCGCCGCTGCCGTCGAGAGGGGAGTTATGATGCGAAGCGCCGGGCGCGAGGCCGAGCGCGGCTGCGCGGGCGAGGTCGCGGAAGGGCCGCTGGCGCGGCGCGCGGTGGCGGCGCGTCCCGTCGAAGGCGGCTGCTGCTGCTGATGTCCGTGGCGCTGCGCCGAGGGAGGCGGCGGCGGCGTCAAGGCGGCGCCGCCGCCGAGAGCCGCGACGCCCATCGACGAGCGGCGGCCGCGCGCGGCGGCCGCGGCCGCGGGGGGCGGCGCAAAGACGATCTCCCCGGTGAGCTCCATCCCCTGGGGGGGCGTGGGGCCCTCCGCGGCCGACTCGGGGCCCGCCGCAGCGCCAAACGACGGGTCCTCCAGCGACTGCATGTCCTGCTGCTGCATGTGCTGCTGCTGCTGCATGTGCTGCTGCTGCTCCTCCTGCGCCTCGTCCTCCTCGACCAGCGCGCCGAGCCCCGGCACCGCCTCGGTCACGCCGCCGCCGGCAAGCAGCTGCGGCGGCTCATCCCCGCGCTCGCCGCCGGCCATGCCGGCCATGCTGGGCGAGGGAATCGCGTCGCTCGTGTCCCTGCCGCCGGCGTACGGCATCAAGCCGCCGACGGGCGCGATCGAGGAGCGGCGCCGGTTGGCGGCGGCGACGGCGGCAGCGGCCAGCGCGCTGTCGGGCGGGGCCAGCGTGTCGGCGGTTAGGTCCATAGAGGGGGCGGGCGAGGCGGCGCCCTGGCCGCCGTGGCCGTGGCCGTGGTGCATGACGGGCGGGCTCGTGTTGGGGTCGCCCGCGCCGAGGTGGGCGTGGGCGGCGGCGGCCCGCGCGTCGTCGGCGTCCTCGGGCCCGTCGCTGGCGACTGCAAAGGGCGAAGGCGCGGGCCCGGCGTCGGCGGCGTGCCGCTGCTGCTCCTCGCGCTGGAGGCCCCCCATGTGGGGGGGGTGCTGGCGCGTCGACAGGTCCTCCTCGTCGTCGTGGACGGGCGGGTCCTCGTCGCCCTCCTCCGGCGGCGCCTCGAGGCCGTCGTCGTCGTCGTGGTGGCGGGGCTCGTCGGCGTCGTCGGCGTCGGCGTTGTCGTCGGCAGCGGCGGCGGCGGCAGCAGCGGCAGCGGCGGCCTCCTCCTCCTCCTGCTCGGCCGCGTACGCCTGCTCTTCCTCGTAGTCGTCCGCGACCGTGGGCAGCGTGGGCCCGCCGCCCATCATGGAGCGGCGCGGCGGCGGCGGGGGCATGTCGGGCTTGTCCGACGGGCCCGCGCCTCCGTCGCCCGCTGTCGCCTGCTGCTGCTGCCACGGGGGCCGGCCCGCGCCGACGTTTTGGTGCAGCTCTCCCAAGGGCTCGCCGCGGCCGCCAGCCTCAGGCGAGGGGCCGCCCTTGTAGTCCTGTTGTTTTGTTGTGTTTCGGGGGTGCAGGGGAGGAGGCGGGGGTTGAGTCGCTCGGGCGTCTGCGTCTGCGCATTTGACGGCGACAGCTGCGGGACGTCGTGCCGCTCGCCCGCCCGCTCGCGAACGACGACGCGACAACGCACCGCCTCAAACTCGTGCGTCATGGTGAGCTCCTCCTGCGGCGCGAAGCTGACGCGGCGGTCGCGATTCTTGGCCTTGCGCGCGCCCCGCTGCTGCTGCTCCTCCGCCTGGCGCTTGCGCAGGATCTGTTTCAGGGGGGGAGGTGGTTTGCCGAGGAGGGAGGACGTTGTGAGTCTCTGTTTTTTTCTCTTTCATTCGCGCGCGGGACAAAGACCCAGCTCGAACTCGAGCACGCCACCATGCTTACCGAGTTGGGAGTTCGATGCATCTTGGCGACGTCTCCAAATCACGGGCGTCTTTGCCAGAAAAGGGAGCAGCGGACGACAACAGCTGCTGTTCCCAGAAAACCAATTTGAACGGTTCAGTGAATTGTTCTCTCGGCGCTCGGCGGGTTGGTGCGGCGCGCGCGCGCACGTGAGTGATGCGTGCGTGCGGTATGATGTGCGTCTCGGAGAGACGACTGGGATTGTCATATGTGTGGGGCTTGTTGCTTGTTGCTTGAAGAGGATGGAGCGAACGAACCACCGCGTCCCGCTCGCGACGCTCGTCCCGGCGGGACGGTCCCGTCGCCGAAGGACCTCCCGCCGACACACAAAACCCGACTAAGCTAGCCCCCAGAACAACAAAAGTGTTTTCCTTTCCTTTCCTTTCCTTTCTGTTGTTCTTCCAACCCACACAATCTACCACCCCACCCCAACGTCGCAACGATGATGCTCTCCCGCGCCGCAGCAAAGACCGTCACGCGCGTCTCCGGCGCCTCTGGTCGTCGGGCAGGTGAGGAGGAGAGACTGAACAGAAGCTCTCTCTACAAAACGCCCGAGACCTGGCGCTCAGCAATCAGCTCATCCCCCTCCGACGATCGTCAGCCATCGGCAAGCCGCATAGTGCCCGCATGGCCGTCTCGGGATCGGGTTTGGGCTCGCAGGGCGCGCGAAACCGACACGAAACCCATCACTCTTCTCAAACGCCAACCAACCGACCAACCAGCAGGCTTCAAGTCGAGCACGGCCGTTCGCGCGACGCCGGTAAGTGTGGCAGTGTCAGAGTGTCGGAGTGAGCACCGTCCTCCTCATTGTGTGGGGAAAGAGAGAGGACGCGAGAGACGCGCTCGATCCAGCTGCGTGACCGCCGCGCCGCCGCCGTCGCCGCCCCGACATCGCCCCGACTGAAAACCCGCCCTTCAAAACGCACAACACTGCTCCAACGCACACAACAGGAGGACGCCGTCAAGGCGCACATCGCCTCGTCCGAGGTCGCCATCTTCTCCAAGACCTACTGCCCCTACTGCAGCCGCGCCAAGGCCCTCTTCTCCGACACGCTCAAGGTGCCGGCCGCCGTGCTCGAGCTCGACGCCATGGGCGCCGAGGGCGCGGCGCTGCAGGAGGCGCTGGGGGCGGCGACGGGCGGCGCGAGCACGGTGCCGCAGGTGTTCGTGGGGGGCAAGCTGCTGGGCGGGTGCGACGGTGAGCTGTTGGATTTTCATCCTTAGGGGAGAGAGGAAGTAGGAGCAGGGAGCAGGGGCCGTCGCTTCGTCGTTCCCCGCTGTCGTCCGGCGACGCACGCCTCTCTCTCACACCTCGCCAAAACGCCACGCCGAAATCAACCCGAAAACAAAACGCACTCAAAACAGCCACCGTGGCGGCCTACCAGAGCGGCGAGTTGAAGCAGATGCTTGCGACGGCCGGCATCACGATCTGAGGCAACTGAAGCCCCCCTTTTTCTGTTGCTTCTCTTCTCTCTCTCTCGTCGCCGCGGCCTTTTCGACGTCTGTCGGATTTTTTCTTTCGCCCCCTTTCTAGGATAAAAGAACCTGCCTTGCGATACATAGCGTGTTCTAACAACGAATAACCAAGTTCTGATTTACCACTGTCGTCGTCATCGTTCTTCCCCGTCGGCCCCTCCCCCTGCGGCCGCCGGTCGCCCCTCGAGCGCCACCGCCAGGCCCGCCGCCAGCACAAGCGCCGACCCCGCCCACGCGCCGCCGCCCATGGCGCCCTCGGCGGCCGTCGCGCCGGCCACGCCCGCCCACGCGGCCGCTGCCGACAGGCCCGCCGTCCACACGGGCGTCAGCGAGAAGATGACCTGCGCCTCGGCCGCGGGCACCGAGCTCTGGCCCGACGCCTGCAGCCACGTGGCGAGCGCCCCGGGCCCCAGGGCAGAATAGGCGAGGGCGGCGAGCGCCACGCCAGAGGCGGCGAGCGCGGGCGGCAGCGGCAGCAGATTGAACGAGAAAGAGGACAAGGACAGAGCAAGGGCGGGCGGCGGCGGCCCAGCCGACGCCAGGAGGAGCCCGCTGCCGGCGGCGGCGCCGGCGGCGGCGGTCGCGGACTGGTCGGACGCCGCCCCCGCCGCCGCCGCGAGCGCCCAAATGAGCGACAGCGCCGCCAGCGCCGCCGTCTTTGCGGTCGCCAAGCGGGCGGCGGGGTGGCGCGGCGCGTGCGCGGCCATGCGCACGGTCGAGAGCGCGTAGAAGAGACACGCGAGCAGGACGTAGGGCTCCCCGCCGCTCAGGGGCGGGGCGGAGGAGGGCGGGAGGGACGACGCGGCGGCGGCGGCGGCGGCGGCGGCGGCGGCGGCGGCGGCGGCGGCGGCGGCGGCGGCGGCCGACGCGGCGGCGGGCGCGAGCGCCGAGCCGAGGTCGTCGGCGGCGATGAGCGCGCTGCCGGCGACGGCGGCGGCGCAGGCGGCCCACTGCACCGGCGAGACGAGCTGCCCCGCGAGCGCGGCGAGGGCGGGCGTGAGGGCGGTCGTCGCCTGGCCCAGGAAGGCGGCCTTGGTGGCGGTGGTGGCGTGGACGCCCGTGACCTGGCAGGCGGTGCCGAGAAAGTTGTAGAGGCCGATCTCGGCGCCCGCGCGCAGCCAAGACGAAGAAGGGGAGGGGGCAGCGTCGTCGCCGTCGACCGACTCGGGCAAACCCGATGCGCCGGCGGCGGCGCCGGCGTCGCCGTCCGGCGCGCTGAAGGCTCCCGTGGCCGCGGCCGCCGCCAGCATGGCCGCGGCCGAAAGGGCCGTGCGCCAGGCCGTGAGGGTGGCCGGGGTGAGGCCCTCGTCGAAGAGGAAGAGGTAGCGGAGCGAGGGCGCGTAGGTGCCCCACAGCAGCGACACGCCGACGAGCGCAAGCACGCCGCGCGAGGGCTGCTGCGTCGGCGCCGCGGGCGTCGGCGTCGTCGGCGTCGTCGGCGTCGTCGCCTCCTTGTCGTCGAGCAGGGCGCGCAGGCGCGACTCAAGGTGTCCCCTTCGCGACAGGTAGGAGCACCAGGCTGGTGCGCTTGCGCCGCTTCCATTGGCCGCGGCTGCCCGGCTGCTGATCCGCGAGGGACGACGAGCAAGGCAAGGAGAGGAGGACAGGAGCACTGATAGTGGTCGCCGGCCGCGCGTGGGCGGGTCGCTCAAGGCCCGTGCGTTCATGTATTGTTGGACTTGATTTGTGTGGGGTAGAGCGAGGGGGGATGCGCAGAGAGGGGAAGCAAGAGAGGTGCGCGTCGAGGCCGCACGCGGGACATTCGCTGCGGAGCCATGCGCCGCCGCTGACGAACCGCCCCCCGAGAAGAGATAAAACGCAAGCAGAAGGTAACAGTCTCTCTGTATCTCTCTGTATCTATCTCTCTCGGTAAGGGGGCGGGACAAGGCCGGCAGGCGAAGAGGGGCGTTTGACGCAAGTTTCGGGGGACGGGCGCTATACTACTGCGAACAGGGCAAAGGGGGGCGAAGGGGCGGGGGTAAAAGAATTGGGGCAGCGACAGGGAAAAACACAAGAAGAAACGGCCACAGGTTGTTTCTTTTGTGTAGAGACAAAGGGGGGGCAAACGAGAAACAAAGACAAGCGCGACTCAGCAACAGAGGCAAGACGCACGACATCGACCCGCTCGGTCCTCCTCCTCTCTTACGCCGTCGCGGCCACGGGCTCCTTGCCGTTGCCCTCCTTGTCGGCCGTCGCCGCCTCGAGCGCCGCCGCGATGCCGCCGCGCCTCGGCAGCTTGGCGATCAGCTTGCGGTCGCCAAAGACGTTGTCCAGGCGCGAGGTGGTGGGCCAGAACTTGGCCGCGCGCGTCCAGGGCGCCGGGAAGGCGGCCACCTCGCGCGTGTAGGGCCGGTCCCACTTGTCCGCGAGCACCACGCACGGCGCGTGCGGCGCGTGCACGAGCGGGTTGTTGTCGCGCGGCAGGCGCCCCGCCTCGACGTCGGCCACCTCGTGCCGGATGGCGATCATGGCGTCGCAGTAGCGGTCGAGCTCGGCCTTGGTCTCCGACTCGGTCGGCTCGACCATCAGGGTGCCGGGCACGGGCCACGACATGGTGGGCGCGTGGAAGCCGTAGTCGATCAGGCGCTTGGCGATGTCCTCGGCCTCGACGCCGGCCGTCTCCTTCAGCGGGCGCACGTCCAGAATAAACTCGTGCGCCACGGTCCCGTTCTTGCCCGTGTACAGGATCGGGTAGTGCGGCGCCAGGCGCGCGGCCATGTAGTTGGCCTTGAGGATGGCGAGGCGGCTGGCGTCCGTGAGGCCCTTGCTGCCCATCATGGCGATGTAGGCGTACGAGATGGGCAGGATGAGCGACGAGCCGAACGGCGCGGCGGCCATGGCGCCAAACGGCGCCGCCTTGACGCCTTTCACGGCCGGCGACGCCTTGGGCAGCGCGCCCGTGGGGATGACCGGGTGCGACGGCATGAAGGGCGCCAGGTGCGCCTTGACGCCGATGGGCCCCATCCCGGGCCCGCCGCCGCCGTGCGGGATGCAGAAGGTCTTGTGCAGGTTGAGGTGGCACACGTCGGCGCCGATCAAACCAGGGGCCGTCAGCCCGACCTGCGCGTTCATGTTTGCGCCGTCCATGTAGACCTGCCCGCCGTGCGAGTGCACCACGCGGCACACCTCGTCGACCCCCTCCTCGTACACGCCGTAGGTCGACGGGTAGGTGATCATGAGCGCGGCCAGGTTCTTGCCGGCCTTGGCCGCCTTCTCCACCAGCTCGGCCATGTTGACGTTGCCCTTGGAATCCGTCGAGACGGTCACGATCTTCATGCCCGCCATGACCGCCGACGCCGGGTTGGTGCCGTGCGCCGAGACCGGGATGATGCACACGTCGCGGTGGGGCTCGCCGTTGGCGCGGTGGAAGGCGCGGATGGCCATGAGGCCGGCGTACTCGCCGCTGGCGCCGCTGTTGGGCTGCAGGCTGACGGCGTCGAATCCCGTGATGGTTGCCAGCTGCGCCGAGAGGTCCTCGAACATCTCGGCGTAGCCCTGCGCCTGCTCGACAGGGACAAAGGGGTGCAGGTTGCACAGCTCGGGCCACGTGACGGGCATCATCTCGCTCGTGGCGTTGAGCTTCATGGTGCACGACCCCAGCGGGATCATCGAGTGCGCCAGCGACAGGTCCTTGTTCTCCAGGCGCTTGAGGTAGCGAAGCATCTCGTGCTCGGCGCCGTAGGCGTTGAACACCTCCTGCGCCATGAAGGCGTCGGGCGTGCGCGTGCCGAGGGGTCCCAGCGAGGAGGAGGCGGTGGCCGCGAGCTGCTCGGCGGTCCTGGGCGCGTCCTTGCCGCCGTTGAGCGCCTTGAGCAGCAAGTCGACGTCGGCCAGCGTCGACGTCTCGTCGAACGAAACCGTCACGCACGTGGGCGACAGCGGGCGGATGTTGGCGCCCAGGGCGAGCGCGGCGGCCACGGCCTGCTCCGAGGACGGCACGGTGACCGAGACAGTGTCGAAAAAGTGCGCGCGCGGCACGGCGTTGGCGCCGAGCACGCCGCGCGCGCCCTCGGCAAAGACGGCAGCGAGGCCGTGCACGCGGTCGGCGATGGCCGTGAGCCCTTTGGGTCCGTGGTAGGCGCCGTACAGGGCCGCGATGTTGGCCAGCAGCGCCTGCGCCGTGCAGATGTTGCTGGTGGCCTTGTCGCGGCGGATGTGCTGCTCGCGCGTCTGCATGGCCATGCGCAGCGCGGGCTTCCCCTGCGCGTCGACGCTCACGCCGATGATGCGGCCGGGCATCATGCGCTTGTAGTCCTCGCTGCACGCCAGGAATGCGGCGTGGGGTCCCCCGTAGCCCATGGGCACGCCGAAGCGCTGCGCCGAGCCCACCACGATGTCGGCGCCGAACGACGACGGCGGCGCCAGCTTGGTCAGCGACAGCAGGTCGGTCGCCACCACCACCTTGAGCCCTGCCGCGTGCGCGCCGGCCACCAGCTCGCGGTAGTCGTCCACGCCGCCGTCCGTGGCCGGGTACTGCAGCAGCAGGCCGCACACGTCCTTGCCGAAGCGCGCCTGCAGGGCGGCGCGGTCGGTCTCGTCGACCACCTCGGCGCGCAGGCCGAGGCCCTCGGCGCGCGTCTGGCACACGGCGACCGTCTGCGGGTGGCAGCGCGACGACACCAGGAAAACGGGCTTCTTGCCGCGCGCGACCGCCGAGCACATGGTCATGGCCTCGGCGGCGGCGGTCGCCTCGTCCAGTAGCGACGCGTTGGAGATCTGCATGCCGGTCAGCTCGGTGATCATGGTCTGAAAGGTGAGCAGGCACTCGAGCCGCCCCTGCGCGATCTCCGCCTGGTAGGGGGTGTACTGCGTGTACCACCCCGGGTTCTCGAGGACGTTACGCTGGATGACCGGGGGCAGGTGGGTGCCGTGGTAGCCCATGCCGAGGAAGCACTTGACCCCGTGGCGGTTCTTGGCGGCCATGGCGCGGAACTTGTCGAGGAAGACGCTCTCGGTCTGGCCCTCGTGGTACTGGGGCGCGAGCGGCATGCCGTCGTGCCGGCGGATCGACGTGGGCACCGTCGCGTCAATCAGCGCGTCGAGCGAGGGGAAGCCCGAGGCGGCGACCATCTCGGCCTCCTCCTCGGGGGTGGTCGAGTTGTGGCGCGGCGCGAAGCTGTGCAGGTGGCGTTTGGTTGTTTGTTTTGGGTGGGGGGTGGGGTGAGGGGGCGGCGAGGAGGAGCAGGTCGGGGCATGTGAGCGAGCGGCGGCGGCGGCGACGGGGCGAAAAAGAGGAAACCAAGGCGGTGCTGGTGTGCGGGACGTCCGATGAGCCCTGGACGGCCGTGCGCGCGCGCGCGTCGTCGCCATCTTGCCCGGCATCGCCCCTGTCCGAGGGGCGTCGAGAGAGACGGGTGACGGGGCAGGCGCTCTTGCCTGCTGCACCCGTCGGCGCGCGTAGCGTTCCGGCGCCGCCGGGCGCCCCCCCCCCGCCGAACCCCCTCTCCACCAGACAAAAAAAGATTTCGCTCAAAAATCGAAACTCACACGTCGGACGGCTGCAGCGAGGCGACCGAGACGGCGCTGCGCCATCCCGAGGGCACGGGCGACGAGGTCGCGGCTGCGCGTGTGGTTGTCCGGGTGGGTGCGGCGGGGCGAAGGATTGATTGGGGGGGCGGGAGGAGGAAGAGAGAGTGAGAGAGAGGGAAGTGTTGTATTGGTTTGTCGGGTTTCGCGTCGCTGTGGCGCTTTGGATTGCCCGGGCGCGCGCCCCGCGGATGCTCGACTGAGCCAACTCACCCATCGAGGACGTCACCGCGCCGAGCAGGTGCGCGGACGCGCGGATGTCGAAGAGAGGGACGCGCGTGCTCGTCGAGGGAGCAGAGGCCCGCTGCGAGCGTGCGACGAGCTGCGCCGCGCGCAGCGCGCGCAGGGCGCTCTGGCGCGTCATGGTCGGGGTCGAAGGAGGGGCTGCGCGCGTCTGGGGGGTTGAATTGTGCGTGTCGTGTTTGAGAACGCGCGCGTATCTCGAGCCCTTGACTGCAGCGGCGCTGCGACTTGTTTTGCCGAGTCGGCGGCGGCGGGCAGCGCGGTGTCAGAGGTTCCTCGCGGGCAGCGCGTGCGCGCTCACCCGCCGCCGAGGACGGGCGCCATCGAGGGGCGACCTGCCCCAACGAGTCAACCGAGGGCCCAGCCGGCAACCTCATCCGAGACCGTGCAAGTTGCGAGTCTGTCGAGACCTCCCACCGCGATCCTGAACGAGACACAAAGAACGAGCCGCTCCGCCGCCGCCGCCCGCGCCTCGCCGCCCGCCCTCCGTCTCTCCCGAGCGCGCCGCGGGTTGCAACAAAGCACTCGAGCGCGCGGGCAGCGGCGGCGGCAGCGGCGGCGGCGGCGGGGCAGCCACGAGCTCCCCGCTCCCCGATCGGCCGTGGTCGACAATGGGGCGCAACCGCCGGCGTTGCTTGTGCTCGAGAGACCCGCCGCCCGCCGCCTCTCTCTGCGGCGGCCCCCACCCCCACCGCCGCCCCTGGCAGAGGCCGCCGCCCGCGCGATCCGTCGCCCCCGACGCAACACACACGCACACGCGTTCACTCAAGAAAAAACCCCTCACAATCGCCGTGCCCCCCCCGAACGAGCCCAGCAACGACGGACGGTCGCCTGCCAGCCCCACGGGGGCATCAACGACAACAACAACAACAACAACCGAGCTAGCGCGCGCGGCGCGCGCTCGTCGCCGCCGCCGTTGCCGTCGCCGTGGCAGCACTTGAACTCCGCTCGCAAGTTCGACCTCCCAGGTCCAGAAATCCGGGGAACGCGTCTCCCAGACACCAAGACGAGATCAGCCACTCGAGTAGCCCCAGCTTGCTACTCGCCCCTCAAACCAAAGCAACCATGGCGACCGTGGAGAGCTTCTCTCTGAGGCCCGGCGGCGGGGGAGCCAACAATCCGTTCGCCGCGTTTGCGCGTGGGGCCGGCAGCGCGCTGCCTGCGAAAAAGGTACGTCGCCGCAGGTGCTCTTGGGGGTGACGGGGCCGCGGCCCCGACGAAGGAAGCGGGCGCGGGGCACGACGCGGGCAAGGAAGCGACGACGAAAGCAGCTCTTTTTCAAGCGAGCAGTTCTCTTCCTCGCCCCGCGCCGATCACCGCTCGATCGCCCGCGGGCCTGGCGCGCGAGCAGCGCGCGAACGGACGGCCAGCGTCGATCGGTGGCCGTGGCGCGCGCCCTGCCGGCGTCGAGTCAAGAGGCGATAGAGAGAGAGACTATTTTTTCTCTCTTCTCCCCCTCCCCCCCCTCCCTCCCCTCCCCTCTCCTCCCCCTCTCTCACGCCGCCAAAAATCCTTCGTCCACTGCCCGTGCCCCTCCCCGTTCAACAAACGAACGACAGCCCGTCTCTCTCTCGGCAATCGACGCCCCTCCGGCGCCCCCGAAGAAGCCGGCCAACTTGATCCAGCGCTACAGCAAGGAATTTTTGCTCAAGTTTATCGGCGTGAGTTGCCGCGTTTTGTTGCGTCGCGCCGCCGCTCGTCGTTTGTCGCCGTCGGACCGTCGCTCGAGCCGTTGCTCTCTCTCTCTCTCTCTTTCCAACACACCAACCCATCACTCACCGCCGCTCTCCCATACCTCCCCCGTCGTCTATCAAACGAACAAACATACGACCCACTAAAAACAGCACTCGGCCGGCTGCCCGATCGACCTGCAGCACTCGCAGCTCGAGATCGTGCTCTCGAGCGACGCAGAGCGCGAGGCGGCGCGGCGCGCGCTGCGGCTGGCGGCCGACGAGGAGCTGCCGGAGGACGACCTGGTGGAGCCGGCGGCGGGCGGGCAGCAGGAGCAGCAGGCGGTGGCGGCGGCGGCGGCGCCCGCGCCGGCGCCCGTGGCCGACGAGCGGGACTGGCGCTCGCGGCCGGCGGGCGAGGCGGCGGGGGGGGCGGCGGCGGCGGCGGCGACAGGGCCGGGGGTGGCGGCGGCGGCGGTGGCGGCAGCAGGAGCTGGAGCTGGAGCGGCGGCGGCGGCAAGCGCGCCGTCCAAGGCGGCAGCAGCAGCAGCACCCGCCCCGGCGGGCAAAGCGCAGCACCAGCGGCAACCGAGCGGCTCGGCGCCCTCCCCCGCGCCGCAGGCGCCCGCGTCAGCGCCTGCGGCGGCGCCGCCGGCGCCGGCCGCGCCGCCGGCCGCGGCGCCGCCCGCCGTGTCGGTCGCCTCGGCCGCCGCCTCGAGCCTGCGCATCCAGAAGGCCTCGGACATCGGCCGCACCGCCTACCGCCCGCCCGGCGGCACCGTCTCCCGCGACGAGCGCGCCATGCGCACCATCAAGGGCGTGCTGAACAAGCTGACGCCGGAGAAGTTCGAGCGGCTGCTCGAGCAGCTGCTCGGCGTGGTGGACGGCGCCGACGCGCTGCAGGCGGCCATCACCAACGTGTTCGAGAACGCGGTGGCGCAGCCCACCTTCTGCGCCATGTACGCCGACCTGTGCCTGCGCCTGTCGCGCGAGCTGCCCTCCTTCCCGCCCGCGCCCGGCGACGACGGCCGCCCGCTCACCTTCAAGCGCGTGCTGCTAAACACGTGCCAGGACGAGTTTGAGGGCGCGGCCGAGGCGCGCGAGGCGCTCGCCTCGGTGACGGACGAGCGCGAGCGCGCGGCGGCCGAGCGCGCGGTCAAGTCGCGCACGCTGGGGACCGTGCGCCTGATCGCCGAGCTCTTCCGCAAGGAGGTCGTGAAGGAGGCCATCGTGCTCGTCTGCGTGCGCGAGCTGCTCGACGCGCCCAACCCGGCGGCGCAGGCGGCGGCCGGGGCGCAGGGCGGCGGCGGCGGCGCCGGGGGGCGGCCGGGCTCGGGCAAGGGCGGCGCCGGGTCCGCGCCCGGGCAGCCCATTCCCCCGCCCGACGACAACATCGAGGCCGCGTGCGAGATGATTTCCATTGCGGGCAAGAACCTGGCGGCGTCAGAGTCAAAAAAGACGCGCGACGCGCTCGACGCCGCCGTCGCGCGCCTCGGCAAGATCGCCGAGTCCCCCTTGGTGACCTCGCGCACGCGCTTCGTGGCGCGCGACGTCGCCGACCTCCGGCGCTCCAAGTGGGTGCCCCGGCGCGAGACCTTCACGGCCAAGAAGCTCGAGGAGGTGCACGCCGAGGCCGAGGCCGAGCTAGGGATGGTGTCCTCCCGCATCGGCGCCGACTTGCCGGCGCTGCCGGCGGCCTCGCGCCTGGCGCCCGAGGACTTCACGCTCCTCCCTCCTTTACGGGGCGGCGGGGACCTGGCCGCGTGGGACTTTGCGCTGCGTCCGGGAGGGGGCGGCGCCGGGGGCGCCCCGGCCGCGCCCGCCGGCGGTGGCGGCGGCAACGGCAACGGCGGCAACGGCGGCGGAGGCGGCGGCGGCGGCGGCAGCGCGCTCGTCGGCGACTACGTGGCGCCCATGCCCATCCCCGCCGCAACGCCCGCCGCCGCCGCTAAGCCTGCCGCTGCTGCCAAGCCCGCGGCCGCCGCCGCCGCCAAGCCAGCCGCCGCCGCCGGCGGCCGCGCCGCCGCCGCCGCGAGCGGCAAGCCGCTCAGCGCGGAGGACGTGGCCAACAAGGTGCGCTCGCTGCTGCTCGAGTACGCCTCGGTGGGCGACGCCAAGGAGGCGCGCACGTGCGTGGACGAGCTGCGCGCGGCGCCCAAGAGCGACCCGGCCGCGGGAGGCATGGCGCACGCGGTCGAGACGGCGCTGGCCGAGGTGCTCGGCTGCTCTCAGGAGAAGGACGCCGCCAAGATGTCGGCGCTGCTGGTGAGCCTGGCGTCGGGCGGCGGCGCGCTCGAGGGCGCCGAGGTGGCGGCGGGCCTGCGCGCGCACACGTCGGCGCTCGAGGACCTGGCGCTCGACGTGCCGCGCGCGCCCGACGCCCTGGGCGGGTTCGCGGGCGCGTGCGCGGCCGCGGGCGTCGCGGGCGTCGGGTTCGCCGACTTTGCCGCGCTGCTCGAGGGCGTCGAGTCGGCCGCGCCGCGCCGGCGGTTCGTGGCGTCGGCCGTGCACGCGGCGAAGAAAGCGGCGAAGGGCGGCGCGGCCGGCGTCGCCGCGCTCGTCAAGGGCGCCGGCTTGGGCAAGCTGCTCGTGGCGGACGAGCTGGACGGGCCGGACGCCCCGCCCGCGGCCGAGTTCATCAAGGCCGAGGGCCTGGGCGACCTCGAGCTGTGAGGAGGCTTCTTCGAGAGAGATGAGCGCCCTCCCTCATCGCAAAACAAAACCCCGAAACGAATAACCTCTGCGCCCTCTCTTTCTCGCGCGCGCGCGTGCGCCCTGGCTCGCCTTTTTTTTCTTCTTCGCGGCGCCGCCGCCGCCGCGCCCTTCCCCCCAATACCCCTTGCACACCCCCGCCCCGTTCAGACAGGCCGTACGCAGGGGCCTCCCTCTTCCTTTCCCTCTCTCCACACAACAGACGTAGACGTCCAGACCCGCGAGAGCGCGCCCCCCGCCCCCCCCGCGCCCCCCCCCGAGGGCTGGCGGCATTCTAAACCGAGCGAGGCAAGAGGCGAGGCGAGGCGAGGCGTGTTGGTTTGTCTCTCTCTCTCTCCCTCTCTCGCCGCCTGCCCCCTTTCAGACATACACGTGCTGGACATTCGAGAACATGACACTCGGTAAAACAAACAAGGTCTTCCACCTCATCTTTTTGCAAGGCACAAAAGCTCAAAGAACAAAAGACGCGCACCGCTAATTGCCGCCACCGCCGGCGCCGTAGCCGCCGCCCGACGCGAGCGCCGCCGACGCCGCCCCGACGACCGCCCGGGTGAGGAAGGTGTTGGTCGACGCGGCCGCGCGGTGCAGGCGCCGCAGGTCGCCGAGCGCGAGGGCGCCCGCGTAGTGGGTGGCCAGCACCTGCAGCACGCGCACGAAGCGCACGCTGCGGACCATGGGCCCGGCCGTAGGCAGCAGGTGCAAAGCGACTGCTCCGTCGCCGTCGCCGTCACCGTGGCCGTCCTCCTCCTCCTCCTCCCCGCCGCCCCTGGCTGCGGCCGCGCCGCGGCCGCCGCCGCCGCCGCCCGCGCACACGAGGCGCGGCAGCGCGCGCACCAGCGCCGACAGGGAGCGCGGGTCCAGGGCGTGCGGCGCCGCGCGGTGCGCGTCCAGGACGCCGTGCGCGACGACCGCGTGCTGCTCCGACCACCCTCCTCGGGCGGCGCCGCCGCCGCCGCCGTCGTCCCCGGCGGCGAGGCTGCCCCCGCCCCCCGTCCCGCCGTCGCCGTCGTCGTCGTTGTCCTCATCATCCCAAGCCGCCAAGCCCTCGCCACCGCTCGCGGCCGCGCGATCTGCCAGCGTCTGCAGAACCAGGGCGCCCATCCCAGCGCCGCCGTCCTTGCAGACGCGCACGACCATTTGCGCCTGCCCCGCGCCCAACGCCTCGCCGCCGCCGCCGCCGCCGCCGCCACCGACCGCCGCCGCCTCCGGCCGCCGCCCCCGCAAAAGCAGCAGCGGCGCCAGGACGGACGCGTGCACGTCGGCCGGCCAGCAGCGCGCGGCCTGCGCCAGGCGACGCACGAGCGACGCTGGAGGCGCGAAGCTCAGGCGGCGCGCTTGCGGCAGGGCCAGCAGCCGGAGCGTCGCCACGGCCGTCTCGCGCGCCGAGCCGCCGCCGCCGCCGCCGCCGCCTCTGCCGTCGGCCGCGCCGTCGCCGCCTCCTTCGCCCCCCTCGGCGGCTGACGCGAGGGCCTCGCAGGCCTCGCCGGGCAGAGCCGCCATGCGGGCGGCCAAACGCTCCGCGGCGCGCGCGTCGACGACGAGCGGGGGCTGGGCGGCGGTAGCGCGGCGGCCGCGGGACGGCAGGCAGGCCGCGACCGCGACGAGCGCGCGCCGCAGCTGCTGCCGCTGCTGCTGCCAGTTTTGCTGCTGCCCAGAGGCGGCGGGGTTGGCGCCGCACTCCAGCCCCGACGCCCCCTCCCCCTTTTCCAGCCGCTCGAGGGCCGACTCGAGGGCGCGCAGGGCGCGGTCGGCCAGCTCCTCGTCCTCGTCGTCCTGCTGCGTCGTGCGCGCGCGCTTCGGCTTTGGGGCCGCTGCCGTCGTCCTCGGCGGCGGCCCCGCTCCTGCGCCTGCTGCTGCTGCTGCTGCTTCCGCCGCTGGTGCCGCGACCGCCGCCGGTCCTGCCACTGCCTCTGCCATTGCCTCGTCCCCCCCGCCGTCCGACGCAGACGCCGAGGAGCGCCAGGAATCGTCGTCCGAGTCCGTGCATATGCTCCACCCGAGGCTCGAAAGCGGGTCGCCACCGCCCCCCTGCGCCTGCCCCTCCTCCTCTTCCTGCCCCTCCTCCTCTGTGGCCGCCCCCGCCGCCCCGCTGCGAGCCGGCGGCCGCCGCCGCCGCGCCTTGCTGCGGTGCGGCGCCGCCGTCGTGCCCCCCGCCTCGAGCGCGCGGGCGGCGGCGCCGCTCGCGTCGCGCAGCCAGGGCGCGCGCCTGAGCACTTCTGCGGGCGTCTCGGACACGGCGCGCAGCAGCTGCTCGGCGGCCTTGGCGGCGGGATGCGGCCGCAGCTGCTGCTGCGGCAGCGTCCGGGCAGCGCCAGCAGCAGCCGCCGTCGCCCAGCCGCGCAGCTGCAGCGCCGCCGCCGCAGCGGCCACGGCGTCCCGCCGCAGCGGCTCGGGCAGGTTCAAGACTCGCGGCACGAGCGCGGCCGTCGGGAAGGCGGCGGCGGCGGCCGAAGGAGTTCCAGCAGCCGCAGCAGCAGCCGCCGGCGGGGGGAGCGCGACGGCGGCGGGCGCGAGCAGACCAGAGAGCGCGTCGGCGCACCATGAGCAAGCCTGGTTTTTGTTTCTTGTGCCCGTGCGGTTGGCTTTCTATAAGTCGTGATACTGTCGTGGGTCGTGCGGACTTGGTCTCTGGTTTGCTTCCTCGCTCTCTCTCACTCACCCAGGCGTTGCCGTCTAGCGCGCCGCCGTTGGCCGCCGACGCCGACGCCGCCGCGAGTGCCGCGACAGACGCCGCCGCCGCCGACGGCGACGGCGCGCGGTCGCTCGCGCGGCGGTACGCGACCGCCGCGTCCGCGGCCGCACGGTCAAACATCAAGAAGGTATCGTCTTTCGTGGTGTTGGGCGCGTGCGGGTGGAGCTGTGTTTGGAGAGAGAGAGGCACTTGCGTTTGAAAGTCTCTTGTTTGTTCCGCGCACTGAGCGTCGATCCCTGATCTTATTTGGTTGATAGGCTCACATAGTAAAGGCCTGGGTGCGAAGAGGGTCTGCGTTGGTTCGTCTGCTTGCTCAGGGGGACGGATGGATGCGTTCTCCTCAGGAAATAGCGCGAGACGGCCGAAGAGCCGCCGCTCGAAGACGCCGACGCCGACGCCCTCTTTCGTCTCCTTCAATCTTGATCGTCTAAATAAAGCTTTAGTGTGTGTGCGGCTCTTGTTTTTTGGCGTCATTGCATGGCGCGCGGGCCCCTCTTGGGGGCGCATGATCATGGGCGGGCGGGAGGAAAATGTACGGGGGGACTCTCTCTTTATTTGTCGTCGTCCCCCAAGAAACGCTCTCGAAGAAAGAAGGAAAGGCGCTCGAACAAAAAGAGGCGCGGGGAAGAAACAAGGGGGGGCCCGCCGTCGGACGCAGCCCCGCCTCCCTCGGGACAGCACAGCAGCAGCAGCGTGGGCAAGACAGCCACGCCCAGTCGCGAACCACGCCTCCTCCTACACCGCCGCGCGCCCGTTGGACGACGACAGCCGGCTCTGCATCGCCGCGACCGCCCCCGGCGCCGTCGTCGCCGCCGCCGCGCCGTTGCCGTTGCCGTTGCCGTTGCAGTTGGACGGCGACACCTTGGCCAGCGACCCGCCGCCGCCGGCCTTGGCTTTACTTGCCCCATCTGCCGCGCCGCCGCCCTCCCCCCCCCCCTCCCCCTCCCCGTCCTCCTCCCCCTTGGCGTGCACCGCCTCCAGCGCCAGCCGGCCCCGCTGCACCGCCAGCGCCTCGTCGCGCGCGCGCATGCGCTCGCGGCTCTGCGCCAGGTTGCCGCCAAACAGGCAAGGCTTGCACGCGCGGCTGATGAGGCGCGTCGCCAGCGAGACGGGAAACGCCGTCAAGCCAATAGCGAAGCACACGCCCCACTCGGCCGCGTTGAGCGGGATGACCTTGAAGAACCTGCCCACGGGCGTCTGCATGATCACCGCCTGCAGGCCCAGGGTGATGGCCAGGACCGCCAGAAAGATGGGCGACCGGTGCAGGCCCTGGAACATGTTGAGCTCGTCCTTGATGCGGCGCGCGTTGACCTCGTTGGCCACCTGCAGCATGATGAACGTGTTGAACAGCACGCTGTCGGCCTTTTTGAAGTCGTCCTCGCCCTCGTGCGCGGCCTCGGCGCGCCAGAAGTCCAGGTGCTTCTTGAAGGCGGGCCAGGCGTCGGCGCCGAGGGCGTCCTTGTCCGAGGCCGGGACCGCGGCGTCGGGCGGGAAGTTGGCGCGCAGCGGGCACGCGGCCGTCTGGCGCCGGTCGGCGCCGCAGGGAAAGCCGCAGTTTAGCAGCGTGGCGCACTGCCCCTGCGCCTCCTGAATAGTGGCCAGCCCGCGCTTCGTCATCATGGTGCTCGCGCAGTAGCCCGGGTCGGGCGCGCCGATGGGGTCGCGCCCGAGCGCGATCAGCTCGCACTTGGAGGTGATGCGGTACCGGTCAAAGGTCTGGCCGGGGAGGATGGGCAGGACGTACATCATTAGGAAAAGCCAGATCATCTGATAAATCCCCTGTACCAGGATGTGCTTCCACATGCGACCCGAGATCAGGCGGTCGGAGCGGCCGTGCGGCCGGTCCCCCAGCAGGGCGATGTTGGGGTCCTCCGTGGCCAAAGCGAGGGCGCCCATGGTGTCCATGATCAGGTTGACCCAGAGCAGCTGCAGCACGTTGAGCGGGATGCGCCCGCCGGCCACGGCGCCGACAAAGGCGACGACCAGCGCGACAAAGTTGACCGTCAGCTGGAACTGGAGGAACTTGCGGATCGAGTTGAAGACGCTGCGGCCCCAGAGCACGGACTTGACGATGGAGGAGAAGTTGTCGTCGAGGATGACGATGTCGGCGGCCTGTTTTTTGTGGTGTTTTTTTGTTTTTCGTGTTTTTGTGTTTTTTGTTTTTGTTTGTTGTGTTTTGGGGATTGGTTTGGGTTTGTTTTGGGGAGAGGATGTTGGGGTAGTGCGGACGGGTGAGCGAGGGGCGCGCTTGTTGTTGGGGGCGGCGAGAGGGGGGGCGCGCGCGACGGGCAAGAGGAAAACGAAAAAGACGCGCCGGAGAACGACCAAACGCGAAAAAAAAAAAAAAAAAAACGACCACCCAAAAAAACAACACCCCCCCCCCCCCCCCCCCCCCCCCCCCCCACCCCCCCCACCTCGCCCACTCGACACACCTCGGCCACACCACACACCTCGCCCACCCCTCTCTCACGACACACCTCGGCCACACCTCGGCCACGACACACCTCGGCCACATC
>Ga0105055_10000208_pt1 | contig 83196 bp, 53 predicted proteins | sample BON03_FD_78090 | JGI IMG/M metagenome (GOLD analysis project Ga0105055, IMG submission 78090) | Freshwater microbial communities from Lake Bonney liftoff mats and glacier meltwater in Antarctica - BON-03 | ecosystem: Environmental > Aquatic > Freshwater > Ice > Glacier meltwater | place: Lake... | reverse complement strand
ATTTACTTCTCCTGGTCCCTTCCTATTAGCGTATTGGTGACCGGAGCAGACCATGCAGATATGCTCACTGAAAAAATTAATTTCGCCAAAAAATTCAAGGCCTTTGACGAGAAAAAACGCCAAGAATTGATTGGTCGCGTTTCAGGATTTGACGGGAAGTCGGTGGAGTATTATAAGGTTTAACCCGAAAAATGCAATAGACAATCTATTAGTTGCTGATCCGCCGCGGCGGACAAATTCAGTCAATCGTTACTGTTTTCGATTTCACTATAGTGGTTCTAGCCTAAATCTCCAAAGAGATTAATTTTCTTGCGATTGCAAGACTTCCTGAAAAAAGTCAGGACAGGCTATCACAAACTCTATTGCATAATCTGGTTTTAAGGAATAGCCGTCTTTTACGAGTCCTTTATTTAATTTTTGAATGTCGAAATAACCAAATAGCCAATATTTTCAGGAAATCCTCAAGGAGTTTCTTATTACATTTTCATTTTTCCTACTGATTATTGGTAGTCAAAGGAAATAGAAAAAATAATATTGTGCTAAAATGGTTCGATCACAAAAACCAAGGCACATATTTCTTCATAAACACTGTAAGCACTTTTTAAATCATAAAAACTTAGTTAGTTTAGGGGGTAGTTATAATGTGAATAAAGTGCATAGTGTGCTTTAGCCGAATGCTAACCACCATTTGAAAAGAACAGAAAAGCTTCAATGAATGATAAATCAAAAATTGATAAACTTTTAGAATCACTCAAGAAAGAATCAAGGTATTGTATTATTGAATGTGCTGTTTTTATGGAAGAGAAAGCATCGGATACACTTGGAAGTATACTTGAAATTGATTGGAAAAAATCAGAATCACTGGGTTACGGAAGTGCAAGCTTGGGATTTGACAATAAAATTAAACTGATCCAAGATTTAAAAGGGGTTACAAAACAGGACAAAACCAAGTTTCAGTCATTTATGGCGATAAGAAACAAGTTCGCTCATATTGCTGAAATAGATTCATTTTCGAACTATTTCAAATTAATACCAAGTTCAAAATCTCGAAAGAATGATTTGAAAAATTGGTTTCCAGATATTAAATGGGACTCTGATGACATTGAAGGCGTTTTTAAATTCGCCTACTTCATATTAACTTTTGACTTATTTCTAGTATTGTATAAAATTGACATGAAGCATTCTATCGAGAAAGGTAAAGACCTAGGTCGAAAAGAAGCGCAAGAAACATTTATCAAAAATGTAAGGGCCCGTTTACGAGAAACGAAAGAAGGTAGTCAGATATTGGAAGAAACCATCGAAAAAATTATAAATAAAAACGGAAGCTAATCGTGTAGACGGCCGTGAGTGGAGTGTTAACCTTGTCCGTTTAAGATGGGGTTGTGCCGATACGGTGCTCCCCATCGAACCTGCCGGCAGGCAGGTTTGGACGTAATCCAATGTTCAGTCCTTCGCTGTTCCGTGAGACCATCAGGGGTGTGGTTTTTGCAAACCCTGCTCGTTTCTCGAGCTACTATAACGTACTGTTCGGACGGTACAGGTCGGCTGACTTCTTGGCTCATAGAAACCGAGTCTATTCCAAAATTTCCCCAAGTAAGGGCATATTCCTTTTTCCAATATCCACTGGATCTACCAGACGGGTACTTGATGGTTTCCCACCCTTCGGACGTCAGTATGATGCCTACCCTCTTGCTGGCCCTTAGCTAAAAATATTCACTGGATATTTTCTTTACACTCAGTCCTCTCATCCAACCTGTCAGGCCTCAGTATCCAGTTCCTGTTCGTTGGAACCGGAGTTTGCAGTCTCCCTTCCTTCAGTGCATGTCTCACGACAAACCACCCCTGTGAAAAACAGGGCAGGCATTGCGACTTGCTAATGCTTCGGGACACAGCCTGTCCTGATTTTTATCAGGAACTCCCGCACATAAGGGACTTTCACCCTCCGGAATAATTTGGTATCTTCGATACCAGATGCTCATGCTGGGCACACAAAATGGCTAAGAATACATTGAAAACGTATCTTAGCCTCGACCGTTAGCAACAAGGTAGAATCCACGAAACTTTCATGAGTAAGAAAATAGGAAGAAACGACAAATGCCCATGTGGTAGCGGTAAGAAATACAAAAAGTGTTGCCTTGATTCTGATCTTACGTTTAGTACTTCACAGGCTCAACCACAACCTCCTTCCTTCTTCGATCAATACAATTCCGTAGACCTCCTGAAGGCTTTTACATGTCTCACTTTACTTCCTCAAAATCACGGTAAAAACGTAAGATTCGAAGACCTTTCAAGAAGATGCCTTAGAAGCTTTAATGATGACAAACCGGCTGTTTCCCATGCAGCTTTAACCACCTTCCTAAACAAGAATTATCCATCTCATTACTTGGAAGATCCTGTCACTAACCTGTTCACCGATTTAGTCACTTTTTATGGTGGAGACTACATTATTTTTCCGGGCATTACAGAAGGTGGAAGCTATGTGCTTTCCATGCTTTTGACTGCAATTTACAATTGGCCTGATTCAGGTATTCCTGACTGGTTCAAAAACAATTGTATGCATGCTTCACTGCTAATGCTGAACCTCTCAGCCAAAGTTGCGTCTCGTTTAAGGTATAACCGATACCACTTTGAGGAAGTTGAGAACAACCTCATATCTATTCCCAATTCAACAATACTTGAGGAATTAAAAGCGGCTGTTACTTTTTCCGAGGAGGAAATGGAGCAATTGCTTCAATCGGAACAAATTGCAAGGGAATTAGTGAACATGTTTGTTCTCGTCATTAATGATCCTGATTTAGCCAATGAGCATATTGAAGAAAGTCCTTTGCTCACCAAGCCAATTATTCACCACAATGGCGAATACATCATCACCTCCCCGGCAACACTCAGCTATGCCTTAGTGGGTTTCATTCACTCGCAAGCAAGTTCATCAGACTGTCTGCCTGCTGTTAGTAACGCATATCATAGCGTATTATGGAATTATACACAGCTTCACTTAAAGCAGCTCGGCTTTTCACGGATTGAAATTCCAGCAATTGCTGAAAATACTGATCCCACGATAAGAGAAGCTATCTATCGCTTTGATGATGACAAACTTGCGTTCGTTCAATATAGAACATCTGGAGTAGAAGCACATCAGGAGAGAAAGCAACAAATCATTAACGGTACACTGGCATTACCTCATTTTGCAGAGCACCAGTTTATGGACATCTCCCTGATTTCATCCATGGGACAAGACCTATTCTTTATGTATGGCCGTACAGAAAATTCCTTGAGTATCGGAATGCCTATTTATGATTTTGATACATTGGTCAAATTGAAAGAACATGACGCCATTGACCTCTGGAATTTTGCTAATGGCAGAGATACTCAAATTCCAGACAGTAATATGTTTGGAGCCTCTTTTCTGGATGTTTTCAAAGTTTATAAGGAAAATGATGATTCGTTTTATGTTTCGGATGATGCTGCTGGTGTAATCATTCACGTAGAGCCAGGATATGCAGGTAGCTTATATCAGGATGCAAAGCTTCTAACTGATGAGCACTCAATAACACGATCAATCGAAGGAAGACTTGCTAATATTAAGGTAACCCGAAAGGATAAGTATGCTCCAATCTATTGTTCCATTGATGAATTGTCAGCAGGCAATCTCAATATGGCGGTTGAAGGCTTTCCTTTGCCTGTTTGGGTATCTCCAAATAAAAACTCATTTGACATCCCTCCCGCTGCAAGGGGTTTATATTTTGAAATGACTGACGCTATTGCTTACTGGTTATGGCAATGTCAGGAATGGATAAATGATGACTTATCCCTTCTTGATCCGGCACCGATTGCATTTAAGTTTGAACTTGATCCAGAAGAAGGCTTCAACCCAATAGAAAGAAACTTTGAAAGAAACCCTGAATTAGCCAATCATTTCAATGTAACTCTTGAAGGCAATACAATTTCAATATCAATACCGCCATCTATAATTCCCTATCTGTACGGAGCAGATAACGAAGGAGAAAGAGAATTGACTCGTCAGCTTCTTAAAGGAATCAATCTTCTATTGGTGGCTCAGCAGAAACCTTCAATAGAGACAGAAAGAATTAATCAAATTGTAGATCAAGCGGCACCACTTGGAGTAAAGAAGAAAATCTTTATTCTGGATTCTGCTGATAATCTATTGCTCGACCCTTCAAACTTGGAAGGTCATAGATATTTACAAGGCTACAATGTAAATAATATCTTAAACAGTCTTATTCCAGGCTTGGGCAACTTATGCCCACCGGTAGGAGACATCACTGATAAAGCAGTAAAGACCAAACTTACACGGGATGTGGTAATGCGAATATTGCTACCTAAGTTACAGGCAACAATTAGTCAATACACTATCGAGCCACTCCTCAAAAGATTAATTAGCATCAACGAGAGCTTAATTCATAAAAGAGAGGAACTAAGAGTCAAAACACCAACCCGAATCGCATGTTTTGTTACTCAGGAACAACAAACAAGAGATTTACAAGACAATCTCGCCAAACTCAACCAAACTACTATTGCGGTAAGATGTTTAATTGAACATCTCGCGGCAGAACCCGCCAATGGAAATAAGATTGTAAGCACAACGGCTATAGATGAGCTTATAGCGATTATGAACGCTATAATCGACTGGGGTTCTATGGGCGATCAGATTGAATTTGACCTTTTCGAAATAGATATGGGCATATTGCCTTCTGGCCGAATCGGTACATCCAAGCAGCTCTTCAGAGAAATCTTTGACCCTTATCATACCTCCAAATCGAAGGAGAATGTGCGTGATGCCATGGACACATTTGAGCAGGTATTTCCTCAACTAAGCCCTATCGAAGGATCAGACGTACCGGAAAGCCTTGACAATGCTTTTGTAGAAGAGTTTGGTATCTCTTTTACGAGATTATGTGAAGTGGTCAATGACTTGGGAATTATAGCCTACGGGCAACCCACTGCATGTGCTACCATGCTGAAAAGTGATTTATTCATTGAAATAAATAAGCATGATCACACCTATTCTAAGGAGGAGTTCAACACCGCTATAGAATATCTGAGTCTATTCAATAGAGGAAGAGTTCATCGTGTCCCTACTGGGTTTGATAATATTGACATTTCTCCTTGGCGGTTTAATAGAAGGCTATCCCTGCTCCGAAAACCTTTAGTCTTAGTTGACAATCCCGAAGACCCGAACAACCCAACGGTTTATTGGGGCTTTAGACAACTGCTATCGAGCAGACAGTATTTGTATGACCAATGTACTACCAACAGACTCAGAGTTAGTGAGGAAGGTCCTGTTCAAAAGGTCTTGGGCAAACTGGCTCAACATAATGGTAAAAGGTTGGTGGAATCAGTTCTTAATGAATTTGATGCAGATGAATTAATAATTGATTCTGAGGTTCCAATTAATCCAAAATCAGACCTCAAACATGATACGAATATTGGGGATGTGGACGTGCTTTTAATAGACACTTCTACAAAGACCATATACAGTCTGGAATGTAAAAGCATGGCTCCAAGTCGAAACATCAAAGAAATGATTGGTGAGGTCGATAAATTATTCGGTAGTGATTCTAAAAAAGGTTGGATAGACAAACATGTAGAGCGTGACACATGGTTGAAAGCAAATTTGAATCAACTCTGCACAAAATACAGTCTGGATCTTTCCGAATATGCCGTAAAGTCATTTTTCGTGACTCAGGAAGATATGCTGACACCATATCTTAAAACAAGGCAATTGGCAATGCCCTTTGTAACGCTTTACTACTTAAAAGAAAATGGATTAGATGCTCTTAAATAAACTCAGTTGCTAGTCGAGTAGGTAAAGGGGGATTTCACCCCTAAACCTCTCACAAAATACTTTGAAAGGCTCCATCTAGGTGTAATTTGCAAATTCACCTTTTTATCAAACGTAAATAAACTTTAGAAATGATCATGGTATAATGGCCATTTATAGAAAATTGCTAAGTCTTCGGCTCCGCTCAGACACCGCAAATTTTCGATTTCGATGTCTTCGTCTTCGGTGTCTGAGCCTGTCGAAGACACTCGTACGGGTTTTGACTTCGACTCCGCTCAGCAACCCATATGGGTATTCGTTTTGCGACCTGATCTCCCTCTAGGTGTAATTTGCAATTACACCTTTTTATCAAATTTCAATTGAATTTAGAGAAGAAAATCTTATAGTGGCCATTTGTAATGGTCTGCTAGGTCTTCGGCTCCGCCGGCTTCGACAGGCTCAGCCACCCATACGAATTTTCGATTAGGTACCATCAAAAAATAAAAGAAGAAATAAAAAAAGACAAAAACACTTCTATTAAAGAGTTTGACTCAGTTAGAGGCATTTTTACAGAAGGAGGACCTGCATTTCCTGGTGCAGGAGTTCAGAAAAAAAGTCTTATTCAAATTTGTATTAGAAATATCAACTGTATCAAAGGTTTCTTTTTACCTCGAAAATAGCCTACACACAATAACTGAGCATTCTGACGGCTGGATGCAGTATTGAGCCCTATGGCAGGCTCAGGGTCCATTTCAAGCAAACATTGAACGGTTGCCACCGCTCAGACACCGCAAATTTTCGACTTCGCTGTCTCGACTTAGATGTCTTCGTCTCCACTCAGCCACTGGGATAGTTAGGGCAATGCTGGCTTCGACAGGCTCAGCCACCTATGCGGATTTTCACTCAGCTACCAGAATTTATCCGATACCTTTCAGACATCGAGAGGCTTCGGCCACGCGCAGCTACCGAAATGCTTCGGTACAGGCTTTTACCCTCATGATTTTTTTGGTATCTTGGATACCGTATGCCAATCATTGGCATAGGCAAAAATAGGTTAATTTAACTGTACGCTAAGGCTATTGCTAAAATATACAACTATATACATAAAAAAAGTACAGCTAGAAGTTGGTCGTTAAGAAAATTTAAGTAATGGGAATAAAAAAAAAGGAAACTAGTGATTTATTCATACTTTTAGTGCTATTCCTAATAATCTCAACTTTCATTTTTACTCAATTAGGAATAAAAAATGTAACAGATTCCCCAAGGTATTTGGATTATGCCAGTAATTTAGAGAATGGATTTTATATTGAAGAACACAATTTTTGGTACATTGGATATGTGATTTTTATATTTATAATACGAGCCCTTACCGGTTCATTCAACGAACTGAATATAATCTTATTTCAATACTTATATTCAGTGTTTGGTTTAATATTTTTATACAAAACGATTAAAATTTTTCATGGTAATACTTCGGCACCTTTAATTGGCGGCATTCTCTTTTTAGTATTTATTGAAGTCAGCATCTGGAACTCATATATTTTATGTGAATCTTTTTATTATAACAATATCATACTTACTTTTTATTTTTTGGCTAAGACAATTATTCAAAAAAAGCACACAGCCACAAATATAACGTTTAGTGTATTTTTCACAATTTTAACTACTCTTTCTAAACCTACAGGATTAGTAATTATACTATCCATAGCCAGCACGGCTTATTTATATTTCTGCCTAGAATCAAAATTACCCCTAAAGGTCAAAATAATTTTATTTATCTTCGGGGTTTTCATAGTCGGTTTTCTACTAAACACGATGCTCGAAACTTTTCAAATAATTGAAAATTATCGGAATGGAGAAATTGTGTATAAGGTTTTAAGCTTACCTCAAAAAGCGGAATTCAATAGCTTAATTCATACTGTTCCAGAATTAAACCTATTGTCCGATCAATTCCCTCCTCTCATAAGGTTAATTCATTTCATACTTTTCAACTTCGAGTTTTGGTTGATTTTATTTTTAAAAAAAATATACTTTTTTTTAATGCATGTGCGACCATATTGGTCTCTAAAACACAATTTGTATAATATAATTATACTTTTACCAATTACAATTTTAGCTGTCTGGCAAATATTTATTACAAAGAATTTTATCAAATTTTTCTCTACAATTTACTTAGTGCTTCATACCTTAATAGTTGGAATCACAACCGTTGATTGGGACGGAAGATTTTTTCTTCCATTGATCCCAATCATAATAATATTTAGCGCACAAAGAATATATAAGTTAAATACTTCAATTAAAAACTACATTTTTAAATAATATACAGATCTATTAAAACTTTCTATCCACACCATATTCTAGAATCAAAAAACTTATATCACCCCTCTACATGTAATTTGTAATTGCACCTTTTTATCAATCGTCAATGGACTTTAGAAAAGAAATCTTATCGTGTACATTTATAGTAGATTGCTAAGTCTTCGGCTCCGCTTGCTTCGACTCCGCTCAGCAACCCGTACGAATTTTCAACCATACACCGCGTATATTATTTTATTCACTCATAATTGGCACATAACCAAACCATTATAGTTCCTTTTGACATAAGCCAGAAACTAAAGAGGGATTTTTATATTCTAAAAAATTTAAGTAAACTTGTATCCAAGTGAATACAACAACTAAATGTATTTTATTGAAAAATCGACAGAATTTGACAAGTGGTTGAGGAGATTAAAGGATTTAAGGGCTAAAGCGAAAATCCTATTCAGAATCCAAAAACTTGAAAATGATCACCATTTTGGAGACTGTAAACCTGTGGGTAATGGAATTAATGAACCCCTTCTAGGTGTAATTTGCAATTACACCTTTATATCAAACGTAAATAAACTTTAGAAATGATCGTGGTATAATGGCCATTTGGAATGGCTTCGACAGGCTCAGCCACCCATATGGGTTTTCGTTCAGCTACCGAGAGGTTTCGACTCTTCTTCTCTACAACCGTCAAAACGCGAAAGGCTGGAAGTCTTTAGAAACTTTCGGATTTATGTAGACTATGCCTCAATGAAAAAAATGCCCCTATCGATGATCATTTTATTCTTGATGACATTGAGTATTAGGTTTTATTGGCCTTCAAAGGTTATGGTTTTTGGAGCAGGATGAAAGGCGTGAAGAAAATGAGTTAGCTCCCAAAGGAGATCCACTCATTTTTAGTCTGGAATCCTGATTCAAAAATCAAATGATGGCAACGTTTAAGCACTCAATTCTCTGAACTATATCCCATCATTTGAAATAAGATTTGACAGCCTTGATTTTTTTGGTTCGTTTTTTCATCAAGCCTGCCCTGAAGCGAAGCAACTCAGGGCCTGCCCTGAATTACTTATCACTCAGGGACTGTCCTGAGTAGCGAAGTGGATAAGGGGAAAAAATGAACAGAGGAAATAAGTTATATCTGATCCTATGTCCATAAAAATCTGATTTAAGCGATGATTTTTATGTATAAAACATGTAAACTACTAAGAGTAGGATGGAAAGATAATAATTCTGCTGATTGGCGGAGACAAATCAACCCAACAAAAAGACATCGAAAAGGCCAAAGACATTTGGAACAACTTAAAAAAGTAAAAATGGAAACTTCAAAATTTGATATAGCAGATTATTTGGACAGCAACGAAATGATTGCCGAGTATCTAAATTCTGTATTGGAAGAAGGTGATTTTGATGATGTTATTGTAGCCCTCGGACATATTGCAAAAGCGATTGGAATGAGCAAAATTGCGGAACAAACGGGAATGAGTAGATCGAGTTTGTACAAAGCTTTGTCAGTCGGAGCAAAACCTCAATTTTCGACAATAATGAAAGTTTTGAAAGCAGTTGGCGGAAAAATTCAAATAAACCCTATATCTGCGTACCCTTCGGCAGGCTCAGAGTCCATTTCAAGCAAAAATTGAACGGGTGTTGAGAATTAGGGTTTTTATGGGGAATGGTTTTTCCCCTTTTGATTTTTTAGTGCTTGGAGGTTGAAAAATCAAGTGATTATTGGTTGCTCGTTTGCTTAGTTTTATTTTTTCAGGAGATAAGTCCAGATGTTTTATGGTTTAGGAGTGAATTTTGAGCTTTCTCTGCTATTTAAGCATAGTTGGTGAGGGTACTTTCTTTTACCTGAAATGGTTATCGATCTGCGGAGCTTTTTGAGCTATAAATCCAATCCTGGTATATTTTCAAAGGCTTTTTCAATGATAGATTGCTTTTTTTCATAGCTTAAAATGTTTAATTTTATTATAAGTTTAATGTAGGAAGAAACGGCAATAACTGTGGGCTTCCTGCCTTAGCAGGATTCGTTCAACAAACAATATACGCCATGAAAAACGGCATATATTGTAGTGGTTGTGGTTCATGGCGAGAAAGCGACTGCAAAAATTGATTTTCAGTTCGGACTGAGATTTTGTAAATTTGTAATAGTTAATCTTAAAAAGATTGGATAATGCCAAAGATATTTGAATATTTAGGAATTCTGATTTTCTTCTACTCGAATGAGCACGAACCGATTCACGTTCATGCTAAAAAAGGAGAGTTTGAAAGCAAAGCGGAGTTCTATATAGTAAACGGTGAGATTTTAGAGATAAAAATTACAAATATTAAAGGAGCAAAACCATTAAAAGGGAAAGACCTCAAAGATTTCGAGATTTTTCTTGAGAATTTCGCTGACAAAATAGTTGAAAAATGGATTAGCTATTTTGTTTATCATAAAGATGTTGAGTTTGAGAAAATTACAAAAAGACTAAAATGAGAATAATTGTTGACTATAAGGATTCAGAATCTGGACTTAACCAATTGAAAATTGATTCTGCGCAATATTTGTCGGATTATGCAATTCGGATAAAGTTTAACGATGGAAACGAAAGACTGGTTGACTTCAAACAATTCTTATCAAAATCAATCCATCCCTCTATTAAGAAATATTTTGATGAAATTAAGTTCTCAAATTTTTCATTGACTGATGGGAATTTAAATTGGAATGATTATGACTTGATTTTTCCGATTTCTGATTTATATAAAGGACAAATAGGAAAATAAACCACAAAACCACAATCGAGTAGTTAAAGGAGAATTTCACCCCTAAACTTCCCCTTCTAGGTCTAATTTGTAATTACACCTTTTTATCAATTTACATTGAACTTTAGAAAAGAAATCTTAAGATGGCCATTTGTAATGGCCTGCTGGCTTCGGATCCGCTGGCTTCGACAAGCTCAGCCACCCATATGGATTTCCGCGCAGCTACCGGATTGGCTTCGGCTCTTCGCCGCCGGAATAGGATATTCGCCGTTTTTTTTGCCATGACTATTTTCTAAAATTTAATATAGTAACTTTGCTTTTTATAAGAAGAGCCTACTGATGGGAGACGATCACAGCCTGCCCTGTAACTTCGAGGTATGGCGGTGCACTGAGCCATTCGAAGTGTTCTTGAGAGGCTTGGGGTAAAATTTCAATTACCTGCTCTATTCAACAGGTTGTCTGAAATTGCAACATCTAAATCTTAAGTATAGATTTTCTGAAAAAAAACCCATTTTTGTAAACCTCAGGCCATAATTTACGTCAAATACCATCATTGTTTCATAAATATCCTTACCATGAAAAAAGTATTAATTCCTATAATTATCATCGCAGTGATCGGGCTCTTCGCTTACTCCAAAGCCGTAGGCGTGTACAACACGTTCGTGCAAACCGAAGAAACCATCAACGGTCAGTGGGCTGAAGTAGAAACCCAATACCAACGAAGAGCTGACCTGATTCCCAATTTGGTCAATACGGTAAAGGGTTATGCTGACTTTGAACAAGAAACGCTAACGGGAGTCATCGAAGCGCGCTCGAAAGCGACTTCCATCACCTTGCAGGCAGATGACCTTACGCCTGAAAATATCGCAAAATTCCAGAATGCGCAGGATCAATTGAGCGGATCACTCAGCAGGCTCCTTGTGGCCGTAGAAAGATATCCTGATCTGAAAGCCAATCAAAACTTTCTTGAACTGCAAGCGCAACTCGAAGGCACGGAAAACAGAATTGCGGTAGCGAGAAGAAACTTCAACCAATCCGTGCAGGGCTACAATTCCAACCTCAGAATTTTCCCAAACAATATATTTGCCGGGTGGTATGGATTTGAGCGTAAAGGCTATTTCGAAGCCACAGCAGGTTCTGAAAATGCACCAACAGTAGAATTTTAAATACAAGTACTATGGCCGAAAAATTATTTAGTAATGCAGACCGTGCCATTATCACCGATGCCATCAGGAATGCAGAAATAGAAACTTCAGGAGAAATTCAGGTTCACATTGAAAACCACTGTAAAGGAGATGTGCTTGACCGGGCTGCTGAAGTATTTGAGAAACTCAAGATGCACAAAACAGCCCAACGCAATGCGGTGCTTTTCTACCTGGCAGTGGCAGACCATAAGTTTGCCATTCTTGGAGATGCAGGCATCAATAAGGCAGTTTCTGAAAACTTCTGGGAAAATATCAAAGAGGAAATGCTTGTTCATTTCAAGACAAAGGCGTTCACTGAAGGACTTAGAAAAGGCATAGAAATGTCCGGTCTGCAACTTCAACAGCATTTTCCTTACGACAAAAAAGGAGACATCAACGAACTCCCTGACGAAATATCCTTTGAATAAGACATCATGATCAAAAAACACCTTATCTTTTCTTTTCTTTTATTGGCACTTTCATTCACGAGCTGGGCTCAAGGGGATTTTCCCGAAAAACCCAACCCTCCTCGCCTCGTAAATGATTTTTCGAAGACCCTTTCAGACAATGAAGTCAGACAGCTGGAAAGCAAACTTTTGGCTTATAATGATAGCACCTCTTCCCAGGTCAGCATCGTTTTGATCAGTTCCATTGGGCCCTATGATATCAGTGATTATGCTTTTCAATTGGGTGACAAATGGGGAATAGGGAGAAAGGACAAAGACAATGGCGTACTTATCCTCGCAGCAATGAAAGACCGCAAGGTTTTTATCGCCACGGGATATGGTATGGAAGGAGCGATTCCAGATGCATTGGCGAAGCGAATTGTCGATCAGCTTATCGTGCCAAACTTCCGAACGGAAAACTACTATACAGGTTTGGAGCAAGCCACCGACATGATTTTTAAGCTTGCTTCAGGCGAGTACAAAGCAGAAAACCTAAGCTCCACTGACAAACCCGGAGGAGCACTGCCGATGTTTCTAATTTTTATCGTCGGGTTTGTGATTCTCACCTTTTTCAGAAATCGAAAAGACAATAACAACCACATGGGTGGGAAACGTGGTGGAGTAGGTATCCTCACCACCTTACTGCTTGCCAATATGCTCGGCGGTAGCCGAGGCAAATTCGGAGATTTCTCCTCTGGCGGAGGAAGCTTTGGCGGCGGTGGAGGAGGATCTTTCGGAGGCTTCGGAGGCGGCGGCTTTGGTGGTGGCGGAGCAGGCGGAAGCTGGTAGAAGGTTGTGGGTTTTTTAACCCGGTTTCGAAGACGCAGGAAATTAACGTTAGCCATCATGATTTTGTCAGCATTGTTGCAGAAAAAAACCAACAATACCGCCAAAATTGGGGCGTTTCTGTTCGGTTACCACGGTCTATCACCCGTGGCTATAATATTTCGTCCCTTTGGGGCTGGTGAATAGGGAGCAATTAGATGGTCTGGTCTAAGTATAATTTGCAAATACACCTTTCTATACCTAAGAGCTTAAGAGATAATTCCAAGATTATTTTAGATTAGAGAGAGCCTGTCCCTAGAAGCATAGCAGATCGGGAGGCAAGCTTACAGGGCAGTCAAACATCCAGTCGGGAAATTAGCGATTGATCCAAATGGAATAAAGGGCGCAAGGAATTCGAATTTTTTTGATAAATTGGGAGCAACCAGTTTTCCTCAAATGACTTTGATCAACCAAAAAGCTGGAAAATTGCATTTTGAATTCCAATGAAGAAAATAAATCCAAATCAATTGTTTATCGTTAAGTGGTTCGTCAGATGGATTTAAAAATACCTTGTTTAAAAGAATTTAATTGCGACAACGGTTCCTTTTTAATCAGGTTTTCAGATAAATATCAAATTGGGATCCCTCACCTGGCTTACTTTTAAATGTTATCCTTCCTTCCTGATTTTCAATGATTTTTTTCACAAAGTATAATCCGATACCTGTGCCTTCCACATCATTGACCAATCGCGTATAAGGAGTAAAAATAAGATTTTGTTTCTCTTCTTCCATCCCTATGCCATTATCTTTAATGGAGAGATGAGTGTAACCTTCTATTTTTTCTATTCTTATATGGACTATTGGGATGGTATTTGGAATTCTATATTTGATAGCATTGCTCAATAGATTATACAAGATGCTTCTAAGATTCTTTCTGGAGAATTTTATTTCCGGCTCCTGAATATCTACATGAATAATGGCCTTGCTCTCATGAATTTTATCCTGCATAACCATTTTAACCTGATTGATAAGAAATTCAATTCTTATCACCTCAACTTCTTCCTTAAAATTATTTTCAATCTTGATTATTTCGGAGAGTTCATTGATAACATCTTTCATCGAAGCTATGGATTCCAAAAGTAAGGTTTGCGTTAATTTATGGTCCTCAATTTCTTCCTCTTTCCAAACCACACTATGATCTGATGTATTGATCAAATGGGTAATGAGTCCTTCAATATTTGAAATGGGACCTTTAAGATCATGGGAAACTGAATAAATAAATGTTTCATGGGAAGCGATAAGCCTTTCCATATCTTTTAAGACCTTGATCCGGTCCGTAATATCGATAAAGGTAATAATAACCCCGTTAGACCTATTTGATTTTTCAATTAAGTAAGGAATAATGTTCATCTGAAACCAACGAAAGTCAGAAGTTTGAATCTCCTTCTCAAAGATTTCTCCTGAATCTATTACCTCAATGACATTTTCAATAATGGTAGAATATCTGATATTGTCATTTAGGTCTTCCAAAGATCTCCCAATATCTTCAGGGGAAAAATTAAATTGTTTCATGGCCGGAGGAGTGAACTTCCGCAACCTCAAATTGGCATCTACAAATAATTGGGGGATGATGGTATTTTTGAAGTAATTTTCAAGCTCATCATTTAATTTGATCAGCTCATTTATTTTTTGCTTCTCCATTTTTTTTATGTTTTTTTCGGTGATTTCCATTAAGTCCTTAGTTAAACCTGAAGCGGTCTATTGAAGAGCTGATGGACTAATAAAAATTCCTAATTGATCGTGTGCTTCACAGAAATTTATATGGATTTTGGAGCCTTTTGGAAGGAATAAAATGTTACTCGACAAGAAGTAAAAAAATAAATACCCTTCGCTACTCGTTAGCAACAATATTTTCATCAAAAGAGAAAGCTGCTTCACCAGTGAAGTCAGCACTTTCCATAGTCGGCGCCCAAAATTTTTCTACATGAGCGATTACCAAACGGGTTCCTTCAAAATGATCTACGTAAGGTGGCATTTCGGGATTGTACATGGTATCTGTCATGTCCCGCATCAACACCACATTTTTATTAAGATTGGCCAGCTGGCGAATGGCAAAGGGCCTTCCCAAGACACACATGTTCAGATGTACGCCCATTACCACTATATTGTCAATTTTATTTTCAATCAGAATATTAAACACTTCCTGTCCTTGATCGGTGATAAAATCCTCCATTTCAATGTTGATTTCAGGGATTTGTCTGGTCCAGGCAGTCATTTCTTTACAGGGTTCCCCATCAGCACATGGCTTGTCGCAGCCACCGTCACTGTCATCTATGGGCATGGCAGCTTCTTTATTTTGATCAAGGTAGCACCAATCATTAATAGGAAAACCCTCAGGAGCCAAATGGGTAGGTGTTTCTATGGCTGCTTTCCTTTGTGGTGCATCTATATAAAAATCCATGGTACCACTGGGTGCATGGATAATGGTAACTCCCTTTTCCCTGGCATTGCTCAAAGTTTTTTCCATGGCAGGGGCCAAAGCGGCGACTCTTTGGGTAGCACTTTCACACCAATGCCTGTCCCACATATCTGTAACAATAATTGCCGTTTTTTCGGGATCCCAAGATTCAGTATACTCCACTGCCTCCCAGTTATTTGCAATGCTTTCTGATTGCACCCTTTTTCTAAGGTTAATTTTAATATTCTGCGCTGCAATTTCAGCACTGGTTTTTTGATCCCCTTTCTGAGAGGATTGACAACTTAAAATTAAAATTGGTAAACAAAGGAAAACGAAATAGAATAATGGTCTCATAGCATTTCTAATTTACATTATTAATTTTAAGTTTTAAAATATTATACGATAGAATTGATTTCAGGAAATGAAAGTGGGCTTCGACTCCGCTGGCTTCGACAAGCTCAGCCACCCATACGGATTTCCACTCAGCTATCGGTACATATCCAATACCGTTCAGACATAGAAATGTCTTCGACTCCGCTGGCTTCGACAAGCTCAGCCACCCATACGAATTTCCGATCAGCTACCCGAATGGCTTCGGTGCTGTTCAGACACTAGTTTATTCTGCCTCAAAACAATATTAGGTGCACATCAAAATCATGACACAAAAAAAACGCACAAAGCTAATTTATGTGCTTTTTTTTGTCAGCAATGAAAGCTCAAAAATTACGCTTGATTATCGCAATCCTCTTGACCTATTCCTTAAATCTTTACTTCAATGTTTTAAAATACAATATAACAGATTCGATGTCCTGATCAGAAAGTAATCCTAGGAAAGAAGGCATCTCCCCTTCTCTTCCCATCACAACTTTCGCACCCGGATCAACGATGGATTCTTTAATATATACATCGTCTGCAATGGCAGAAGTACCATCTTTAAATTCTCTTTTGGCCCCATAAAGTCCTTTCACACTTGGGCCAATTTTTCCAGCTACATTGTCATCTATTGCATGGCAGGCAATGCATCCGTACTTCAAAAATATTTCTTTTCCCTTGATCGCATCGGCAGTTCCTTCTTCCTTTCCTGCCAATAATGCTGGGTCAAAATTATCGATTAAGTCGGCAGGGTTGAGGTTTCCGAATCCTTCCGCCTTAAGATTTGGCATGTTAACAGCATTTACTGTCATCCAAACCTTGTCATTCCAAGCCGTTCCTTCTACCGTTTTAAGGTTAAATGCTACTTCCATTTGCATTACAACAGCAATATTTGGAACTACCAGAAAAACCCCTTTCTTGTCTTCAGATAGGTGGACAGCTAATACTGGAAGGTTCTCCTCCCCTACTGATCCATCCAATTGGTAATGCCCCGAACCATATTTTTCTGTCCGCAGGTAATTCCACCTTTTGACCTGGTAATTTGACAAATCAGTAGCTGTTTCCTGTTCCAATTCCTGACCAAATCTTAATAGGATCCCGCCATCCCTTACTTTATAATCTACAGGCAATAAACTTTCCTTGCCTGTGTATCTTAACCTAAGAAGAGCACTTAAAACATCAGAATTATGTCCCCATAAGGAGAATCCTGCAAAATAAACCATGCCATCACCAGCGTTCACAGTTCCTTTCATGGTCGGCGCCGGATAAATTCCAGGAATCACAGAAGCTCCTCCTTGTAGGGTGCTGGAACCACTGTCAACTTTCACCAAAAACAATCCTGGTCTGCCATAGGATAAATGAAGCATTTGATCATTAAGCGGACCCATCTCATCGGAGGTAACCCAAATTTGCCCTACTCCGGACCGATCCTCACTGTGAGGAATCCAGGTTATTGGAGGAGTGGTTTCTGGAATAGGTTCCCTATGGGCAGTTGCAGGTACACCGAAATAATCATTTTTTCTGATGAGCATTATCGGTGTCGAAGGCATATAATGCCCTTGTTGATCAGAACCTGTAAGCCAACCTTTTTCAGGATGAATCCCTAGGTAGGGTCCTCTAAAACCAGTGGCAAACTGACTAATACTTCTACCGTCTGCTGATACTTTTAGCACAGACCCATCATCGTTTGAAGCAGATCGAAATCCCATAAGGGCCTTCGGTGAAGAGGTTTCAGGCCCCATATCCAATGCCCCAAACTTGGCAACATAAAAGCCTCCTTTTGGATCAGCAACCATGTCACTGGCCCATTCTCTTGTTTCAATAGATTGTGCCATTAGGTTGGAGAAATTCTCATAGAAATCAGCCACCCCATCACCATTTAGGTCGTGAAGTCGAATAATTCCATCCTTACCATAAACATAAATTTCCCCATCAACCACTTCTATACTCTGTGGCTCGTATAAGCCGGAAGCAAATCTAGTCCATACCAAGCGGTCTAAAGAGCTATCTATACCTGCTAGTTTCCAAACGTCACCTTCAAAAGTGACCATGGCCGCATCGGACTTGTCTAGGAAACTTATATCAACCATTCTTACATTTCGCTTCCATGGATTTGGTACTGGCAAAGTCAAACGGTCTGTTACAAAAGCAGCTGTATCTGGTGAAATTTGTCCTTTGGTCAGTACTTCTTCTTTCCAATAAGGCTTACCCCCATTTTCAAAATCAGGAAGCGATGACAGCTCATTGGACATGGCACCTTGAAATTTCTCTTTCTCAGAAGTGGTACCTTTCCATAATAATATTTCGAAATCAACTGTTGCTGTATGCTCGGCAACCTCAGCCACTAAATACCTGTTGTCTTTAACGGAAAGTTTAACTCCTTCACTGCCTTTGGCCAATCCCATGGCCGTCACTTTCTCCCCTTGATACACGAAAATTTGGTCACCAGCCATTTCTACATTGGTGAGATCGGTTATTTCTGCCGCCACAAGAAATGTTTTTCTATTTGAAGAAGCCATGGAAAATCTTCTACTGAAAATTTGAAGGCCTTCATGCAGGATGCTTCCTGGTAATTCATAAACAAACGTATTCCCAACCTTATAAGAAAGTATAAGCTTGTCCTGCATGGTATAAGCTCCTTCATACCTGCCTATTTCTGCAGGTATAGCTCCCCAAGCTGGACTATCAGGATGGGGAGATGCTTTCCTTGGATCCTTCACCATTGGCTGGTCAATAGACCAACCGGGGTAAACTCCCGTGGCTAGTTTGGCCTCCCCTCCTATTTTTGGGATTTGATTCCCTTTGTTATGAAAATCAGCATAAGATACCTGAGCCATTGTTACCATGGGCATAAAATCCCCTGTCCAGGCCACTGACCAACGCAACATGTCTGTATCAAAACAGGCGTAAGCATTATTCCCCAGTTTAATGGCCAAAACACGGGCAGAGATATTGTCTTTAGGAAAACCCTCTCCCAAATCCCTTCCATCAAAGGAAGTGGTAATAAAAGGAAAAGCAGGTTCCACAAAAGGAGCAAAAGTTTGTTCTTCGAAATTCACCGAAGTAATAAGATTTTCTTCCTCCCTTTGGCCACATCCTGAAAACAGAAGCAGCACAAAAGGCAACAAACAATAAAAACTTCTCGATTTTAGTACATAAAAAAAATGCGCGGCAACAGTCTCTGTGTATTTCATTTCTAATTAATGCAATTTAGCAAAATAGATAATAGGATATAATGTAAAATAGGTCATCGTAAGAATGGCAAAAGCTAAAACCATCTCAAAATCAACCCATTGTCACAATTTTAATCCCGGTATTGGAAGTGACCTCTCACTTACGAACTTGTCTGAGGTTCAATTTTTTGAACTTATACCTCAAAGTGGCTGACCCAATATGTTAATAAGCGTTTAAATTACATCCAAAACCTATAAATACAAAAAATAAAGTTTAGTTGCAGAAATAATGGAAGCCAATTGATAGGTTCTGCAAAACAGAAAGTCAATGTTGACTGTACCGTTCCTTAAGTAGGTTCATCATATAAACATTGATATCCCATTGGTTGGCGATGGGCATTTCGGTAAATGGAATTGATGGCATATAAGGAAAAGGTCCAAATTCTGTATTGATGGTTAGCGTGGTATTTTGTTCTTTATGTCTTTGGACAACCTTATCCCACCAATTGAGATGAGCAGACAAGGCATCTTTCCATTCTGGTGCACGTGGATCATTTACTTGTGGCCCTTCTGCATGTCCTATCCTACTATGGATATGGTCTGTTCTGGAAATGGCCAAATTGACAACATCCTCCTGATCCTCTAGCAAAGATTCATGCACATTGCACCAATGAGAAATGTCCAAGCAGATTCGAAGTTCCGAAAGGTTTTCTAAATACTTCTTTGCAATTGGAGCCGCAAACAAACACTTACCTCGATGGGTTTCATGGGTAATGGGAATGCCTGATTCCTTTGAAAGCCTGTCTGCCAATTTGAATAATGGTAGGTTGTCCTGAAAATCAAAGAAATCCTTACCTGTTTGGCAGTTGATAAGGATTGGTGCTGCAGCGATTAAATGGTTGAGGTATTTTTCATACGAATCTAAATGGGCTTTTGGGTTGGTCTCAAAAGATTGAAAATATTGGCCAATCAACTCTAGTCCATGATCTTTCAGGATATCCAGTAAACCATCCTTTTGCTTATTCTCCCAAGGAAGATCCATTTCTACACCATCGTATCCTGCTTCTTTGACATTTTTACAAAATGCTTCAAAAGGCAAGGTATTTCCCCAAAGTGGCGCATAAAATTTGATTGCCATTGTAATTGTTTTTATTCAGGTTTAAAATCTAAGGCCAATTTATAGATTAAAGCAGTAGATAAAAAATCGATGCACCAGGCAATTAAACTCGGATCCCAGGAAAGTGAGATTGCCACACCTTTTCCCACCCTGAGAGCCCCCCAAAAAAGGTTCGCAATGACGGGTTGGGATGTTTTGGAACGATCGATATATAAAAAGGGAAGTGTTTGAAAACACTTCCCTTTTTAAGTTTATTGACTCAAGTTAGACATTAACCTATTTTAAAGCCATCGATTTGTCTTCCTTATAAAATACACGCCAGATCTTTCCTGTGACAGAGTCTGAGATGATCACTGTGCCGTCAGGTGCCATTGCAAGACCTGTAGGTCTGTGTTGAGCATCACTTGGAGCCTCTATTTTAGCTACGCCTGCAAAGCCTTCGGCCAACGAATGATAATCGCCCTCGGGATTTCCATTTTCAAAAGGAAGCATGGCAACAAAATAGCCTTTTTGTTCCAGTGGAGCCCTGTTCCAAGAACCATGAAAAGCGATAAGGGCACTACCTTCATAGCTTTCAGGAAACTGGTTCCCTGTATAGAACAAAAGGTCATTAGGTGCCCAATGTGCAGGAAAAGTTGCCACAGGTCCTTCTGTCCCATCACACCTGGAAGTACTCTGTCTGTCTCCGCCATATTCTGGTGCTGTCAATCTTTTGTCCTGAGAAGGATCAAAATAACAATAAGGCCAGCCAAAATCTGCGCCATCACTAAGCCTGAACATCTCTTCGGCAGGTTGTTCAGCACTTTCTTCTTCTGAATACATGTCCGGAAATAATCCATTCAGCATGTCTCGTCCATGCTGAACCGCATATACATGACCGTCCAAAGGATTAAACTGTAAAGCCACAGCATTTCTTATTCCGGTAGAAAAACGATGGCCATCTTCCAATTGGGTTTGACCGATTTTTTCCGCATCAAAACGCCAAACGCCACCTTGTCTTTCTAAAAGTGGACAAGGATCCATCGCTGGTGACCCCTTTGTTCGGTCTTGTTCCTGACATGCATTTGAAGGAGCACCTACATTGACATATAAATAACCTTTATTATCAAAGGTGAAAGATTTGGCAGCATGTGCCTTTTGAACAGGAAATCCAGCTACTATAGTATCAGGTGAAGTTGCATTGTCAGGCAATAAATTCTCTCCACTGAATGAAAATCGAAATACGGTACTGTCGTTGGATGCATAAAGGTTTCCATTATAAAAAGCCATTCCTGTACCTCCAAAATCACTAAAATACTGAATCTCATCTGCCCTTCCATCCCCATCAGTATCTCTAAGTGCAGCAATTCCACCTTGGTCATTTGCTTCTTTGAGGTTCACATAAATGTCACCGTTTTCCCTAACAGCCAGGTGTCTGGCTTTTCCCAAATCCTCAGCAATAACATAGGACTGAAATCCCACTCCCAGGTTCAATCCACCCTGACCCTCATCCGCTGTAAAATAGGGGTCATCTGATGCTGTTTCTGTTGAACTATTACATCCTGAAAGCAAGCCTCCACATAGGAAGGCAGCCCGTAGAAAATTTGACTTTGAATATTTCATGTTTATGTATGGTTTTAGCAAGTTTTAAATATAAATATACTTTAATACAGCAGGAGCACCAAATCTTGTACATTATATTTCGTTCAAAAAATAAACCATTCATTCCTAATTCATTTTATTTGAACCACCCAAAAATCCTATATTGCTGTCAATTAAAACACCCACAGCAAATATTAATGTGAATGAAATACGCCTTTTCACTTATTAGAATTCATTGCCTGGTACTTTTCCTACTTTCACTTATTTCTTGTCAGGAAAACACTCGCTTTACAGCTTTACCTTTCTCTGAAACGGGAATTCAATTTGAAAACACATTGCTGGAGGATGAATTTTTCAATATTCTGACCTATGAATATTTTTACAATGGGGCCGGTGTAGCAGCAGCAGATTTTGATAATGACGGTTTGGATGATCTTGTATTCACATCCAATATGGGCAATTGTGAAATTTATGCCAATAAAGGGAATTTTTCATTTGTCAATAAAACCACCGTATCTGGAATAGCTAATGAAGGGAAATGGGCCACTGGCGTGTCCATTATTGACATCAATCAAGATGGATTAAGAGACATCTACCTTTGTTTTTCAGGACCTTATGGAGCTATAAAAAGAAAGAATGAATTGTACATCAATACGGGGGATTTTAAATTCGTCGAAAGGGCAGCGGACTTTGGCCTAGCAGATACTGGATTTAGCACACAGGCTGCATTTTTTGATTACGACAGGGATGGTGACCTGGACATGTACCTAATGAATAACATGACCGATGAAACCGGGCCCAATATCATCCGTCCTAAAAGAGTCCATGGAGAAATGCTAAATACCGATAAGCTTTACCGGAACAATGGAAATGGGACTTTCAGTGATGTGTCAGAATCGAGTGGGATTACCATTGAAGGGTACGGATTAGGATTAGCTATCGCTGATTTCAATGAGGACAATTGGCCGGATATTATGGTTAGCAATGATTACCTATCCAATGACATTTTGTACTTGAACCAACAAGACGGTACTTTTTTAAATGTGGCAGGAAAAGTATTTCAACATACCAGTTATTCTGCCATGGGCAATGATGTAGCTGATTTTAACAATGACGGGAAGCTGGACATTATGGAGGTGGATATGCTTCCCAATAAAAATTATCGGCAAAAAATGATGTTTGGAAAAACCGGTCACGACCGGTTTACTTCGGAACTAAAAACTGGCTACGAACCTCAGTATATGCGAAATACGCTTCAGTTGAGCAGGGGATTAAACAATGATTCCTTGCCCCAATTTTCTGAAATCAGTTTTATGGCAGGAGTAGCTGCTACCGACTGGAGCTGGGCCCCCTTATGGGCGGATTGGGACAATGATGGCTGGAAAGATTTATTTATCAGCAATGGGTATCCCCGGGACATCACCAACAGGGATTTTGTGGATTATAGGTCTAGTTTTCATAGGCTAAATAGCCGAGAGGTTTTTGAAAAACTAAAGGACCTGAAGGGGGCTCATCTTGGAAATTTCATGTTTCAAAATAAACAAGACCTCACTTTCAAGGATGTGTCATTGGATTGGGGTTTTGACATGCCCGGATATTCCAGCGGGATGGTGTATTCAGATTTAAATAATGACGGTCAATTGGATCTTGTCATTAACAATACTTACAGTAAAGCTTCCATTTACAAAAACAATAGTCAGAAAAACTCAGTAAACCGCTATTTGAAAATTCGACTTGAAGGGGATAAGGGAAACTTGCAGGGTTTGGGAACAAAGATTAAGCTTTATGCCAATGGTCAAACGCAATATTACCAGCACTATTTAACAAGAGGATATCAGTCGTCAATTACCGAGACCATACATTTTGGTATAGGAAATACCCAAACTATAGACTCCCTACTGATCCAATGGCCTGATGATCAAATAAACAAACTATACGCCATACCTGGCAACCAGATTATTCACCTCAACAAAAAGGAAATGCCGCAAAAGTTAAAGGCAGGCCTATCTTTTGATTCACTTGCTGTCAGAGTAGAAAACTCATTCCATTCTCTCCCCACTTTTTATCACCAGGAAAGGTTCTATGCAGATTTCAACCTTCAGCCACTATTGCCGCACAAGCATTCTCAACTGGGTCCGGCCATGGCTGTTGCAGACTTTAATGGTGATAACCTGGAGGATTTTTTTGTCGGAGGAGCATTTGGACAATCGGGAATGTTATTTTTTCAACAAGAGGATTCAGGATTTGATTCCATCGCTCTACCTGGTGAACAAAATAAATATGAGGACATGGGTGCCTTATTTTTTGACTCAGATTCCGATGGCGATCTTGACCTTTATGTAGTCTCTGGTGGCAATGAATTTGAAGCCGGATCGGAACATTATCAAGACCGACTCTATTTGAATGATGGTAAAGGAAATTACGAATTGGCAACAGGCGCTTTACCGGAGATTCTCGCAAGTGGATCTGCTGTGACAGGTGCAGATTTTGATAAAGATGGCGATATGGATTTATTTATAGGCGGAAGATTGGCCCCAAACGCCTATCCATTGCCGGGAAATTCCCAATTGCTTCAAAACAACAAAGGTATTTTTACCGAAGTCGCGAATAATGTAGCTCCAGGTTTACAAAATATAGGAATGGTAACTTCTGCCCTTTGGACAGACTACAATCAGGACAACTGGCCAGATCTGATGGTGGTAGGTGAATGGTTGGAAATTACCCTTTTTGAAAACCAATCAGGTCGATTGGTCATGAAGGAAAATGTACCAGGCTTGTCGGGTAGTTCAGGTTGGTGGAACAGTATTACAGGTGCAGATATAAACCAGGATGGATTGACCGATTATATCGTTGGTAATCTTGGTTTGAATAGCAGGTACAAGACCAGTGAGGAGAATCCCCTTCAAATCCACTGGGGTGATTTTGATAACAACGGAAATATGGAGTCTGTCATTTCCTTTGTCGAAAACGGGAAGAGGTTCCCCATACATCCACGAGATGATTTATTCCAGCAAATTCCTCAATTAAAAAAGAAGTTTTCTGACTTCAACAGTTATGCAGAAGCAGATTTAACTTCCCTTTTAGGTAAAAAATACTTAGAAAACACTAAAAATGCTTTGGAAGTACAAACGTTTGCCTCTATACTCCTAATAAATAAGGGTAATGAAGGATTTGAAAGCATTCCCTTACCAAACCTTGCTCAAATATCACCTGTTTTCGGCATAGAAGTGGATGATTTTGATGGTAATGGATTGATGGAAATATTTTTGGCTGGTAATTTTTACCATTCCGAGGTGATTACAGGGCAAAATGATGCTTCCTACGGAATAAGTATGGAATTTGGTGCTGATGGAAAGATTCACATAAAGGATGAAGTGCCCTGGCTTAGTGGAGACGTCAGGGGTATAGTTCCTATTTATTTAGGAAAAAAAATGGGTACTTATCATATAGCTGCTAAAAACAACCAGCCCTCACAATGGATTAGGTTATTCGGGACACAAATCCAAGTTGAACCATTATCAGTGGTCCCAGGAGCAAAGAAAGCGATGCTTTATTTTAAAAATGGCAAGTCAAAATTAAAAGAATTTTATTACGGGTCAGGTTACTTGAGCCAACAGTCAAATCATATTTTTCCTGAAAAAAACCTTAATAAGGTAACCTATTTTGATAAAAATGGTACTCCAATTAAGGAGTATCATTTCTAGTATCAAATTAAACTTTACCCTACCATATGAAACAGGAATGCAATTTGGCACTCCACTAGTCCATTTTAGAAAAGTAGCGGACCTCAAATCTGTTTTGGTTTTCACCTTTGAAAATCGGCTTTTTCTCCATTCTCAATACCATGTTTTCAGCATTAATTGATAAGACTTCATAGACATTTACCAGTTCTCCATTTCCATCAAAATAATTCAGCTGGTTATCCTTCACGGAATATTGGTTACGGACAGATGAATTTACCGCACTGGTGATGACTTCACCAGCGGGTAAATAAGTATACCTTTCATCCTGATGCCAGCCCTGGCTAGAGAAATTGAATTGGTTATAATGGTAATAGGCTGAATCCAATTTCCATTCACCAATAATTTTTTGTTCTGTACTGGTATCACATGAATAAAGTAAACCAAGAATAAAGCAAAAGATTATCCCTGTTTTCACCATTAGTATTCAGGATTTTGAGTTAAAACCCCATTACTTAAATCAATCTCTCTTTGAGGGATAGCAAAAAGGTAATGCTTGGGCCTTTCAAAATTTCTGGGTGGCTTTAATGGACCTAGGTCTTTTTTATACAGGGCCACTATATCTACCAAATTGTCCTTATCCCAACGGATAAGGTCTTGGTGTCTCTGATTCTCTCCAGCCAACTCCACTCTTCGCTCATGGATAAGATCTTCCATGGTGGCACTGGAGAGATTGGATCTTCCTGCTCTGGCCCTTACCGCATTGATTTCAGCGTCACCATTTTGACCCAACCTTATCTTTGCTTCAGAAACCATAAGCATAACATCTGCTGTCCGTAGAATTGGATTGTTATGGTTCATATTAAGTCCTCCCTGAGGATTCCATGAAGAGTATTTCCTAAAATGATACCCTGTAGATGATAAGTCTGAAGTGTATTCTGTCATCCCTTTGTCCCCTCCAAGGTCCACCATATCACCTGCCTTATAAACGGTGTAATCCAGCCTTGGATCGCCTTCTTCAAACTCCTCGATCAAATCCTGGACAGGTTCATGAAAATCCCAACCACCCCAGGGTCTTGGCGTGGTATATATAATATGGGTATTGTCTTGCCATCCCTGGAGACTTTGGATGGAGAATAAAACCTCCGGATTATTTTGTGTTTGCACCTGGAAATTTTCTTGAAAATTATCTGCCAGTGGATAGGGTCCATCCAATACTTTCTGCCCAAAAGTAATGCTTTTATCAAATTCTTCCTGATAAAGGTATAGCTTGGCCAAAAGACCATTTGCAGCACCTTTATTGGCCCTTCCCAAATCATCGGCACCATGGGAAGCTGGCAGAAGTTCGGCCGCCTTTAATAAATCAGACTCAATTTGTGCATAGGTTTCTACTAAAGAAGCCCTGGGCTTATTATAGTTATTTGCCAAGACGTCTGCTTCAAGAATTATAGGCACCCCACCATAGATAACTGCAAATCTCCAATACATAAAACCTCTCAAAAAATGAGCCTCTCCTAGGGTTCGGTCTTTTAGTGTTTGATCCATGGAGATATCCGGAACATTTATCAAAACGGCATTGGTCCTGGAGATCACCTCATATTTGTGTCTCCAGCCATAAAACAATTGAGGATTACCTGCATCAAAAGTAAACGACTCTATCGCCTGATCTTCTCCATGGTCCCCTGCTCTGAATTGGTCATCAGAAGGAATATCAAAGGTGTGTTCAGAATGTCCGTAGAAGTCCTCTACCACAAGTGGCTCGTACATGGCATTTGCTGCCGCTACGGCATCTTCCCCATTTCTCCAAAATTGTGAAGAGGTAGATTGTCCATAGGGAGTTGTCTCAAGTATATTTTCTTCACACGCTGTAGTAATTAATACTACCAACAACAGAAGTTGAATTGAATTTTTCATATTCTTAATTAGAAAGTTATCGTTGTACCTATGGTCCAGCTCCTGGCTTGGGGATATTGCGCGTAATCCGCATTCAATTGCAGATTACCATCTGTATACCCTAATTCAGGATCCATTCCCGAGTAGCCTGTTAGTATAAAGAGATTTTGTCCAGTGAGATAAAATCTCGCATTTGAAATCCCTAATCTTTCTGTGAGAGTCAAAGGCAAAGTGTAACCTAACACCACATTTTTTAACCTTAGAAAATCCCCATTTTCCAAAAACAGGTCAGATGTCCTATGGTTAAGGTTATCTCTTTTCGTAGTCATCCTAGGGATTTCATTGCTCGTGCCCTGACCATTCCATCGATTAAGGGTTTCTGCATACATATTAAACGGGTATGTTGGGTCTATACCCTGCATCCTGTCTGCATTGTAAATATCAAAACCCGCATTTCCGAGGAAGAACAAGCTTAGATCAAAATTACCATAACCCAACTGGGCATTAAGACCATAGACTACTTTAGGGTGTGGGTTTCCAATAATTTCCCTATCCGACTCGTCGACCATACCATCATTGTTTAAATCCAAAAATTTAACATCTCCTGGCTGAATTAACCCTGATGTTTTTCTTGGATCATTGGCGATGTTGGAATCGTTTTGAATTTCCTCTGCACTTTGATACAGACCGTCCGCTCTCCAGCCATAAAAACTGGCAATAGGTGCGCCCTCGTAAGTCCTTGACAATTCCTGACTTGATCTGCCATATAACCTTGAACCAATAAAGTTGCCATCTACCAATTGGGTTACCTCATTTTGAATAAATGAGGCATTTCCACTCACCGTATAAGTAAGTTTCCCCTGGGTCTCTCTAAACAAAAGCTCCATTTCTAGTCCCTGATTCCTCAACTGACCAAGATTTTGGTTTGGAATCTGGGCGGTACCAATGGAGCCAATAGTAGGAGGAGCAATCAGCATGTCCTTTGTATCTTTAATAAAGTAATTGAAATTGGCTAATAGGCGATTGTCCAGAAATCCTAAATCCAAACCAATATTTGTCATTTGGGCTGTTTCCCAGGTTATCCCAATATTTGGAACTCTTGTTTGCGCTGCACCTACTGTTTGGTTTCCTCCAAAGGAATACCTTCTTCCCGAACTAATAAGGGCAAGGTATTGCAAACCAGGAACATTTTGATTTCCTAAACTTCCCCAACCTCCGGTCAGTTTCATATTGGAAATAAAGCCCACGTTTTGAAAGAAATCCTCTTCGGAGATTCTCCATCCAAGTGAAAATGCAGGGAAGTAACCCCATCTATTTCCAGGGGCAAATTTAGAGGAACCATCACTTCTAAAAGTGGCTGTTAACAAATAGCGTTCATCATAATTATAGGTAGCCCTTCCAAAATAGGAAGCTAAGGCATCATAGGATTTTCCACCGTCTATCCCATTTAACGTTTGCCCTACGCTTAAAAACCTTTGGTCAAAGGACTCATCTAAGAAATCCCTTTTGCTAGCACTAAACCCATCGGCTTTAAAAGTCTGGGTGGTATATCCCCCTACAAAATTAAATTTATGCAAGTCATTGAATACCTTATCATAGGAGACAAAATATTCTGCCAGTACTGAATAATACTCATTGTAGTTTCTTGAAAGGGAATTCATGGGATTGGCCCTTATCTGATCATTGACAATAATATTGAAATTATAACCGTCGCTAATAAATCCATCCAGACCAAAATTTACCCGAAATTTCAATCCTTCTATAATTTCATATTCAGCATTCAAGTTACCTAAGATCTTGTGACTGGTACTGTTATTGTCTTGGGTTTTCTGTGTGAAAATAGGATTATTAATATCTCCAAATTCTCCAGAAACCTGGGAGGAACTGTAAGAACCGTCAGGATTCATTACGGGTAATCCAGGGTGAAAACGTATGGCACTCCACAATACTCCGGTTTGAGCAGAAAGTGTATTTGGACTCCTTTGATTGATTGATACGAGCTGCAGGTTCTGGCCAATTTTAAACTTATCACTGATATTATGGTCCGAATTGATTCTGAAACTTAAACGACTGAAGTCGGAATTGCTAATCATTCCCTCTTCTTTAAAGTATCCTCCAGCTAGCATAAAGGCCGATTTGTTATTGCCTCCTCTTATGGTAAGGTCCACATTCTGCGTAGTACCCTGACCTAGAAGTTCCTCCTGCCAGTTGGTCTTTTGGGTTTGGTAAGCTGAATTTTCCCAAATAGGGTTAATGGTTAATCCGTCATTGGTGTACCTTTCCCTTTTCAGGCTGGCCAAAGTCGGAGCATCCAACACATCAATGGTCTTGATAGCATTGGAAACGCCAGTATAACCATTTAATTCGACTTTCAACGGTTGGTTTAAATCACCTCGTTTGGTGGTGACGATAACTACTCCATTGGCTGCTCTTGTTCCATAAATTGCAGAAGCAGAGGCATCTTTCAATATTTCTATGGATTCAATATTATTAGGGTTTACATCATTGAGGTTTCCTCCTGGAACTCCATCTATAATTATAAGTGGATCTGCATTATTGAGCGTTCCGGTACCTCTAATTCTTATGGATCCCTGGTTTCCTGGAGCTCCACCGTTTCTCACCACATTTACTCCAGCTGCTCTGCCTTGAAGGGCTTGAGCGGCACCTGAAACTGGCAAATTCTGGATATTGTCTCCTTTTATCGAAGAGACTGCTCCGGTTACATCCCGTTTTTCTTGGGTGCCATATCCGACCACCAACACTTCATTGAGTGAGGACTCATCCTGAATCATCTGTACACTAATGATACTTTCATTTCCTATAGCAATGACTTGCGTTTTATAGCCAATAAAGGAAATCATTAAAGTGCCATTTTCTGGCATATCTATCGAGAAATTGCCGTCAATATCAGACACTGTACCTTTTGTTGTTCCTTGAATGGTAATAGTGGCTCCCGGCAAAGGTGCCCCTGTCTCATCAAGAACGGTTCCTTTGATATCGGCTACAATAAGGTTTTCTGCAAAACCCGGAGCTGCCGACAACGGTTGTACCAGTATAACACTTATAAATAGGTGAACAACCAGCCAGATGCATCGATGGTTACTCATTTTTGTAATCACTTTTTTCATAGGGTATTGATTAAACAAGAAGAATATTTAGGGTAATTTTATTTTTTCTACTCCACTATCAAGCATAAATAGGTTTATGCGGTTTGGAGACAATCGGTTTTAAACGATGTCCATGGTATTTTATAATAATAAGGCTTAATTCCTGACGTTCCGGTTTATTGTATGCTGCTTTCGCTATTTTATCATACCTATTTTAGCTAATTTATATTTATTAACCCTGCTCTCAGCATTTCCAGGAACAAACCATGGTGGCATTGGTCACCTTTATGGCAAAGCTGCACTTCTAAACGCTTTGGGTAGGAAAGTTCATTCTTTTGGTTCCCGAAATTAGAAAATAAATTTGGTGAAAAATTAGATAACTTTCAAATTAATTTTTTTAAAAAATTATTAAGAAAATATTAATTAAAAAACCGGCAAAAAAAAGAATTTTTAAATATATCTATTTTGGTTTATTATGTCCCGAGAAAATAGTTGCTTTACACTTGTTGGTTCTTTATTAATCATTCAATTACCTTTGGGTATGGTTTTTTAATAATAACAATTGAACTCAAATTAATGGCTTAAATGAGCAATGCTACCAATTTCTGAAGAAGGTGGATTCCTTACCCGTCTTATTCCAATTTAACACCTAAGCCAAAGGTTGAAAATCAGCGGGGCATACTGGCAGCTCCGCCAAAGCTTCTCAGGTTATAGGTGAGGGTCAACATAAAAAACTGTTGCACTACTTGAGTTCGGGTATCTTCAATGTATACATCGGTCACATTTCTGTCAATACTCGTGTTTTGGTTGAGCAAATCGAAAATGGTCATTTTCAATTCAAATTGTTCGCTCGGTGGAAAGAGGTAACCCAAATCGGCATTCATTAACCAAATGGATTGGTCAAATTCTTCTCCAAGGCCTCTGTAAAGCTGGTTATTGACATTGGTACTGACAAAAAAGCCTCCTGCAAAATTCCAGTACAAATCCAGCCGGGTGCTTTGGGTGTAGTAATTGTTGTTGAGATTTTCCTGCAAACTGCTGCGTACAATATTGAAATTCCCCCGGGTGGAAAGGTTAAAATCCAGATCTTCTCCCAAATTACTACTAATCCCGATGCCGGGTCCTACATACATGTTCCGGTTGTAATTGGTTTGGTCGTTGATCAGGCCGGGACGATTGGTTATACCAGCTCTGGCGCTCAGGTTTAGGTTACTTTCCATAAAGTTCAGCGGAAAGCCAAAAGAAAAGTAACTACTTACGTCCCAATACTGGTCCAGATTTTCGGGGCGGTTGAGCTGTCCACCCTGCCTGAGCAACACGTCTCCCTGGATTAGGGTATCCTTACTGGCTATATAGGTGGCGTTTCCCAGGTAATTATTGGTCACACGACCACCCAAATACATAAAAAAGGATTTGTTAGTTTCTGGATCTATACTCCGAATCCGGGTAAACAGCCGGTGTTCGTATTCCTGGTTCAAATTAGGATTACCTGTAGAAATCTGAATGGGGTTGCTGTTATCGATCACATCCTGAAGCTGTCGTACCGAAGGGGCATCAGTATCTCCACGGTAATAAATTCGAATATTGGTGTTTTCATTGGGTTCGTAAATAAACACCATCCGTGGCACAAAATTTCTAAAGGTTCGGTTGGTATTTTCAAATCCGGGAAACAGCCGGTCGCTATCCAACAGGGAGATCTGATAATCGAAAGAAGAATAGATACGGATCTTATTTTTATTGTACCGATATCCCAGCCCGATTTCGTGCTGCATATAGGTATTTTCAAATTCATTGGATAGGGTGGTATCCAGTGCAAATTGAGTGGCCTCCATTTCCCGCTGGAAAACTTCCTGCATGGTATTGCCCAAATCATTTCCGACCTCGTATTCAAGCCTTACCTGTGAATGGTCTGCTATGGGTTCCGTGTATTCGATTTCAAATTCGTAGTTAAAGGAATTGGAATTGCTTATTGAATTCTGGATCAGGCTATCCCTGTTATCGGCCTGAAAATCCCTATTAACCGATACCAGTCTGGAATCACTGTTCCTGTTATCCATTCGCGTATCGAATTTTGCAGAAAGGGTCCTTCCTTCCTTATCAAATTTATACCTGTAAGTAAGATCACTTAAAAATCGAAAGGATTCATTGCTCCCTGACGTCGCATTTTCGGTTTCATTAATAAGGGTCGTAGGATTGAACAGGTTTTGCGCCGAAAGCAGGCTGTAGGAGGTTCCATTTTCATACCTGACGCGTGGTCGCCAGATAATGGCATGTTTTTCGGACATGTCGTAATCCAAGCGAAGGTCCAATCGGTGGTTTTGGCTATTATTTTCGTTATTTCTGATTTCATCGTACAGTTGCAAGCTGTCGCTGGGCAATATGTATTCCCGGGATGAATTGCTATTCAGGAAATTCTGACTATCGTTAAAAAAGTAACTTCCTGTAACCTTGGCCCTTCCTTCATCAAACTTATCGGTAAAGTTTAGTCCTATAGCATTGGTGTGGGTAATTCCGGGCATTTCCCGGGTGGTGAGCGGATTTCCCCTTCTGCCTCTTCCCCCACGTCGGTTGTCATTGCCTCCAAAGGCACCCGACAAGTCATCGGCAGAAAAATTTTGCTGGTTAATGTTATTGCTTAATCCAAGTGCTGTGATGCGTTGCGCTTCATTGAAGAAATTCACACTACCTCCCACCAGGTAATTGTCATCCGTACCATATCCGGCAAACATACGTCCAAATTTACCGCCTCTTTTTTCCTTCTTGGTGATGATATTGATGGTCTTTATGGTCTCTCCATCGTCAAAACCAGTAAGTTGAGCCTGATCACTCAGTTGGTCCAAAAACTCGATCCGGTCGATTATTTCTACGGGCAGATTTTGTAAGGCCATCGCAGGATCATCTCCGAAAAAAGGCTCTCCATCCACCAATACACGACCAACCGTTTCTCCCTGAACTTCTACGGTCCCGCCCCGCATCACCACACCGGGCATTTTTCGGATCAATTCCCCGGCACTGGCTTGTCCACGGGTCTTAAAGGCATCAGCGTTCATGGACACAGTATCGCCTTTCATTTGACCGGTCATGGTTTGTGCTTCAATTTCGAACGTTTCAAGTAGGCTTCCTTCCTCCACCAATTCGAAGAATCCCAGGTTTCTCTTATTGGTATTTTCAATAAGCGCAATCAGTGTTTCATACCCAACAAAACTGATACTTAATTCTACTGTATTTTGGGATGCTTTGTCGAAGGTAAAGCGTCCCTTAGCGTTGGTGAAAGTTGTGCTCAAGGTGTCTCCTTCTGTTGTCGTCACAAAAACATAGGCACCTGGAAGGGTCTCCTGAGTGGATTTGTTGCGCACTCTTCCTTTTAAGGTAGATTGGGAAAATACATTCCCACAAATAAGTAAAATAAGTAAGGATAAATGTACAATTTTTATCATGTTGGTTTAGTCAATATCTTATAGAAAATCGATTTTTTCGATAAATATTATATCAAAAATAGGAAAAATAGTACATAATAATGTTTTTTTTATATTAATGGAATAAATTCTAAACGAGAGGGCTGGATTTTGTTTCTACATTTCGAATTTAGCAGGAAAACAAGAATATATTTGTGGTATTTCCAACAGGTCTTGATGGACAAAGGTGATTTTTGGATAGCAGAATTAGATGCCAATAAAGATGGACAATAAACTCTAGGTGCCCGGCAAAAATTCGATATCAAAGCGCAAAACACTTTCGGTCACACCACTTGGGTGAACAACATTTAAAAGTACGGTTGTACAATTAAAATCATATCCATTTAATGTATATACAACTATCTTGAGAGGAAAAAGTTCTAAATGGATCAAAATCCGGTCACGAGCCTCCTATTAATCGTGATGATGCATTAGGAAATAAAATATGGTCAAAATTATTTGAAAGCCTTGCATTTGCCTCAACCTGATTCAGACGGAGGATATTATCCCGCAGATATTGTCACCTCTTTTTGGATAAGCTAAGTTGAGATTTTGTCAGCATTGTTGCGGAAAAAAAGGCAACAATACCGCCAAAATCATCTGTTTATATTTCCCTATTCCATGGGTTAAAACCCATGGCTATTGATTTTAAAGTGCCTTAAACTAATTATTTCTTTAAAGAGTTAGATGGAATATGCTTAATAATTCGGGTTAGAAGATCCACTCTTTTTTAGCTTGGAATCCTGATCCAAAAATCAAATGATGGCACCGTAGCAGCGGTCTATTCTTTAACAAAAACCCATCATTTGAAATAAGATGCCTATTGCATATTTCAAGTTCAATTTACCCTTTCAAACGCTACCCATAATGGGAAAACACTCTTGCCACCACTCATAAAATGAGGCGTAACACTGCCTTTGTAATTTTTTAAATGTACATTTTTGATTTCAAGCAGGTCGGTAGGCATTTGACTGATTTTGGATTGGATAATCTGTGTCCTGGTTTCAAGCATTATTTTACCTGGCTTTGTCAGCGGCTCAATAAATTTATACCTGATGTTATAATTCCCTTCAAGTATTTCAACATTCCAATAGCCATATATCTCTTCTTGCGTCCATATGCCTCTTTGCCCCGAAGCGTCATTTCGATTCAAGACAAGTGGGTTTTCATGCCGTGTTCCAATTATTGGTCGCTGGTCTTCCATCAGGTTCGGGGAATCGGTTAACTCATCTACCATTTGATCCATGGATCTTTTTAGTTCATCGGCCTTACCCGGATGGCTTGCTACAATATTATCTAATTCATAGGGATCATTTCCCAAATGAAACAATTCGAAGTCCTTAGGTGCTGCATCATAGCCTGTATTCCCTACCAATTTATATGGGCCTTTCTGAATGGCCACATTCTCATACAGTTCTGGTAGCTTTCGAGTCCAGTAAAAAAACAAAGGCCTTTGTTCAAATACCGCTTCATTTTTATTTTCCCCTTTTAATAAACCAGCAAAACTAAGTCCATCAATTTCCCTGTCATCTGGCACCTTTGCCTGACATAGGTCTGCCAAAGTGGGCAATACATCAATATGGGCCAGGGTGGTATTTACCACTTGGTTTGGTTTTAGGCCTTTGGGATATTTGATAAGAAAGGGAACCCTCACTCCTCCACGGAAAACGTCACCCTTCTTGCCTCTCATGCCTGCAACATACCTTTTCTGCTGTGGTCCGTTGTCTGTCATAAAAATAAGGATGGTATTCTCTGAGATGCCCAATTCCTCTAGTTTTTGGATTAGCTTTCCAATATTGTCATCAATATTGGAAACCATGGCATATACTTTTCTTGCATCTTCTTTGTCCTTTTCACTCATTTTCGGTAATGGCATCCCATTTCCTTCAAATCCTGAAGATGGATCTATGTTCTTGTACTTTTGATAATATGCATCAGGCACTTGTAAAGGAGTGTGGGGGGCATTAAATGACAAGTACAAAAAAAATGGCTTTTCTGGACTTTGATTTTCTACAAAGCAAATGGCTTCATTGGTAAATATATCTGAACAATACCCCTGAAATGACTTCTGTTTACCATTGTACCAGAGGGTAGGGTCAAAATAACTGCGGTCTTTCTTAAAAAAAGTAGTGAAATCACCAGGTTGTCCCATTCCCCCTGCAAGGTGAATCAACGATTCATTAAAACCTTGATCTCCTGGACGGAAAGGATAATTGTCCCCCAAGTGCCATTTTCCAAATGCTCCTGTTTCATAGCCTACTTCCTTGAGCATTTCAGCTAGGGTAATTTCCTCTGTAGCCATAGTAGCTCCTCCATTATAAGTATCCCTGACCCCTGTTCGCAATGAATACCTGCCTGTCATCAAACTTGACCTGGTGGGTGCACAAACTGGCGAAACATAAAAATTATTTAACCGAACACTTTCTTCAGCCAATTTGTCTATCACGGGTGTTTTAACGTGCGGATTGCCCGTAAATCCAAAGTCACCGTAACCTTGGTCATCGGTGATAATTAAGATAACATTAGGTGGATTATTTTTAAACTGCACTGGTTTTGCTTGCAGGAATTGGGTAGAAAGCCCAGAGATAAACAGTAAGAAAATGATGCAGGATGATCTCATTATATGGTTTTCTTTAAATGAAAAGAATGGGTTTCAAGTTATTTTTCAAGTTGGTTTTCCACAGGTACAATTCCAGCTTGATGTTCTGCCAATACCTTTCTTATTTCAGCAATAACCTCTGGATGGTCCGCTGCAATATTGAATCGCTCTCCTGGATCCACATTGACATTATATAATAATGGTGTTTCTAAAACCGTGGCTGAATTTTCTACTGTTACCGGAGGATTGGTCACCGGATGAGCTGTTGGGCTGTTGTATTCCAGTTGGGTGATAAAATGGGCTTTGTAATCACCTTTCCTGATGGCATATACTTTTTGCCCTCGATAGTAGAAAACTGTTTCTCTCCCACTTTTTCCTGTCCCTTTAAGCAAGGGGGAGATATCAAAACCATCATATACCCTATCATCAGGCAGATTTGTTCCCGTTATCTCACAAAAAGTAGGTAATAAATCCATTGTTGTCGCCATGTCCATGACCACTCCTGGTTTGATTTGTGCCGGCCACCAAAAGACGGTAGGTTCTCTCATTCCTCCCTCGAAAGTACCTCCTTTGGCTCCTCTGAGCAATCCCGCTGTACCACCGTGTGTTTTAAAAATATGCCAGGGACCATTATCAGAAGTAAAAACCACTAATGTATTCTCAGCGATGCCCTCTTCTTTTAAAGTGCTAAGAATCTGGCCAACTGACCAGTCAATTTCTTCAATTACATCTCCATAGATACCTCCTAATGATTGGTCTTTAAATGCTGCTGATCTAAATAATGGAATATGAGGAAGGTTATGTGCCAAATAAATGAAAAATGGATCCTTTTTAAACGCCTTGATTTTGGACACAGCTTCCTCTGTGTACCTTTTGGTAAGGGTGCGCTGATCCGTAGGTCGCTCTACTATTTCCTTATCTCTCATCAGTGGTACATTATAGGCCTCATACCTTTCGTTCTCAGTTAAGGTAATGTGATCCGTCTTTTCAACTTTATCCATATCATTGGAATAAGGAATCCCAAAATAGCTATCAAAACCATGATCAGTAGGCAAATAGGGTGATTGATGCCCAAGATGCCATTTGCCTATCGCTGCTGTTTGGTAACCATTGCCTTTTAATGCCCTGGCGATAGTAATTTCCGACTGAGGTAGGCCACCATTTGAATCGGGAAAAAGTACACGTCTGGAGTCACTGCTCATTCCTGAGCGGATGGGTAGCCTTCCCGTTAGAAGTCCAGCACGGCTGGGCGTACATACCGGCGCAGCTACATAGAAATTGGTCCACTTTTGTCCTTCGAAGGCCATTCTATCCAAATTGGGCGTTTTGATTGAAGGATGACCAAAAACGCCAAGATCTCCATAACCCAAATCATCTGCAAATATCACAATAATGTTTGGTGGATCGTTTTTTTGCCTGGCCTCAGATAGCGTAACTGAGCACAATAAACAACTGAAAATTAAACCTAAGAGTATTTTGGGATTCAACGGTTTCATATTTTTGAATTTGATCTAAATTAGATAATATTTTTAAGGTTTTAATCTGGCTTTTGCCAAGGCACTTTTCCACCTTCCTGAATATGGGACATTAAATAAGCATTTAATTTTTGAAAAATCGTATTGTTATCTGCTATTATATTGTTTTCTTCATAAGGATCCTTTTTTAGATTATATAGCTCCATGGGTTGAAATGGGCTGTTTTGAAGCAATTTCCATTCTCCTAACCTAAGGGCATGATAGGCCTTCCCTCCATACCTTGTACCACCTTCTCTGCGGACAAAATACAAAGGTCGAGCTTCTTCCTGCATGGTTTCTCCAAGAAGTGTAGGCAGAAAACTTCTTCCATTGATCTCATGGTCCAAGGGAACACCTGCGATTTCAGTGAGAGTAGGAAAAATATCCATGGAAAGGTTTACCTGGCTTGAGGTACTCCCTGCTTGTATTTTCCCAGGCCATGATATCGCCGTAGGCACCCTCAATCCTCCTTCATACATGCTTTGCTTCCCGTCACGCAATGGTCCATTATTAGCCAAATCAGGAAGGTGTCCACCATTGTCACTCGTGAAAATAATAAGTGTATTTTCATATTGCCCAGATTCCTTAAGGGCATTTATCACCTGCCCAATACCATCATCCAGATGCTCGATGAATGCAACCAAATTGGCACGTTTGTCAGGCAAACCAGGCTCCCTTCTTTTCACCTTATCAACCCAAGCCTTTGGGGGTTGAACCGGAAAGTGAGGTGCATTGTATGCCAAATAAAGAAAAAATGGAGCCTCCTCTTCTCCCCTTTCTTTAATATAATTTACTGACCATTCAGTAAAAAGGTCTGTGGCATGTCCTTCGGGATCAATGGTTTCCTCGTTCAATCGCATGTAGTTTTTTCCATGCCTTCTGTGGGTAAGGTAATCATCCATCATGTCTTCCAACCAACCATGAAAGTAATCAAACCCATGGTCATTGGGAAGGTTGGGATGCTCCAAGCCCAGGTTCCATTTCCCTATGTGGGCGGTATGGTATCCACCTTTTTTTAACATTGCAGGCAGTAAGACCGTTTTGGGGTTCAAGTATCCCCAATTGTTGGCAGGGTTTGACCTTACCAAGCCTGGAACACCTACATGGTCTGGATATCGGCCTGACATCAGAGAAGCTCTGGTGGGTGCACAAACAGGTGAGTTTGCGTAGAAATAATCCAACTTCATCCCATCGTTTCGGATGGCGTCTATATGAGGGGTTTGAATATCTTGGGTACCATAATAAGACACATCATGGTATCCTTGATCATCGGTAAAGATGATAAGAATATTGGGTTTCTCAGATTTACCTTTAGTTTGTGCATGCACTAGCGCACTTCCTAGCAAAAGGAAACCTAAGAATAAACTCTTCCAGTTAAATCGTTTCATTGTCAGTTTTATTGAATTCATGTTTTAGTTATTTGTCCAAGAAAAATCCCTCCAGTCTATTGCTTCTTCTACAATCTCTTGGTGCAAATTGATCATCTCTCTTTTCATATTTTCAAACACTTCCGGGTTTTCATCCGAAACATCCATTGTTTGTTTTGGGTCATTCCTTAGGTTGTAAAGCCTGAAATTTTGTAACTTTGTTTCTTTGATCTCCCGGGTTTAAACCTGGCCCCGAACCTTCTTCAAGATCATACCCTAAGTGCCACTTACCAATATAAGCAGTGGCATAACCTGCTTTTTTCAATAATTCAGCTAAAGTAAATTCGGTACTTGCCAAATGCATTTTATGCGAGGTATGAATCCAACTGTATATACCTGCTCTGACCGAAGAACGTCCTGTCATCAATGCGGCTCTTGAAGGCGAACATACTGCAGACCCCGCATAAAAGTCAGTAAATCGCATGCCTTTGGCCGCCAGTTTGTCCAGATTTGGCGTGTTTACCTGGGTGCTTCCATAGCAGCTCAAGTCACGATACCCCAGGTCGTCTGCTAAAAGTAGCACAATATTTGGCAATTGTCCACTTTGCGCAAATATATCCCTACTACTCAAAAATAAGATTAAAATCAACCCTAGGAAATATCTTATTAACATGTGGTGCTTTTATTTAAGTCTTAACTATTAAATTTAAATGGTCTTCATCGCTTTCTCCGAACCGACATCCTTTTCCCAATTGGCCAGTTTTTTTGCCTTCAACGCTTTCAAGTTGCCGCATTGTATACTCAGGTTATCGTGCAAGGAAATATCGTCTGTCAAGCTAAATATTTTTTTGGCACCAATTGATGATACTTCACCGCTAAGTGATGGTTTTGCACAAAAGTTTTTCCTTGGAAATGAATTGTTGGCATATATTTATTTTTTCTCGTTTTTTGATTTTAGTGCTTTCAGCCTTTCACTTTCAATTTTGCTCAAAATAGCCTGGTCAATATCAATGTATGCAGCGGCTGTCGATGTCTGCGTAATGAAAACTTTAAATGCATGGCGAAAAGTACTGGTCTTTATCCCCCAAAAGCAATCCCCTCTGTGTCCTACAAATCAAAAAAAGGCCCAATGGGGAACACAAGAACCTTTTGTTTATTGCGGGAAACAGTAATTTAACAGCTTATCAACAGAAAATAAATTTAAATTTCTTATTCTTACATAGAAAGCTTCAATTTGGGTTAACATTACCAAGCCATTGAAACCAATAATTGCAAAATACAAACCACAAATCAATCTATTCCAAAGGTCATATATCCTCCTTTATAACCAGTTGAAGAATTAGGACTTACTGCAATAGTTATGAATTGCTTTCCATTAACCTCGTATGTTGCAGGAATCGCTGTTGCAAGACCAGGTAATTCTTTTTCCCATAAGATTTTCCCTGTAGACTGATCAAAAGCCCTAAACTTTCGATCCATCGTTGCTCCAATGAAAACGATTCCTCCAGCAGTTGCAATACATCCTCCTCTGTTATAAGTCCCTGAATTACTGATTCCTAACTTTTTTAATCTTCCATCTTCGCCTAAGGGTACTTGCCAAAGATGTTCTCCTGAATTCAAATCAATAGCAGTTAAAGTCCCATAAGGCGGCTTAATTAGTGGAATTCCATTTTCGTCATTAAAAAAGTCGTATCCTGAAAATGTATAAAGTTCATTTTCATCAGTTTTCAGATTTTTTTTAGGCATTTGACTAAAATCAGTTCCTTTTAAATACGAAACAATGCTATTAGTCTGAACCTCTGGCAAATGCTTAAAAGAGGGCATTGGTCCAGCACCTTTTACAATAAGGTTTTTCAATTTTTCGGGTGAATAAGTTTTTAATCTTGCTGAAATATCAGGACCTATACCACCCGAACCTTTCATATCAGAGCCATGACAACTACTACAGTAAATTTTATATAAAGCCTCCCCGGGTAAATTATTGACTTCTCCGAGGCTTGCCACCTCTTTTAAGGCTAGATACCAAGGCAGATCAGTAGAATTAACATAAATGACATTGGTGTTGGGGTTATACGCAGCTCCACCCCAGTTGGCTCCGCCATGAGCTGATGGTACTACTATAGATCCTCTCAAACTAGGCGGATTATAAATCCCAGTGTCATACTTTGTAGATGCCAAAGTATCCCCAATGAATCGAGCCATATCGGGTGTGATTGTACTGAAATATTCTTTTTTAAACCCTTGCCTAGCAAAAGGTTTAGGCTTGGTTGGAATAGGTTGTGTAGGCCATGGTTCTTCGCCAGGCATATCGCTATTCGTGGGAACCGGTACTTCTTCGATAGGAAATAGAGGTGTACCTGTTTCTCTGTCAAAAAGGAAAACATATCCCATCTTAGTGACTAAGGCAACACCGTCAATGTTTTTTCCATTGTGATTTACTGTCACAAGATTTGGTGGAGAACCATTGTCTCTATCCCACAAATCATGATGAGTAATCTGAAAATGCCATATATATTTTCCTGTTTTTGCATCAAGTGCAATCAAAGAATTGGCAAACAAATTTTGCCCAATACGGTCTGCCCCGTAAAAATCGAAAGATGGAGAGCCCGTTGGTATATATACAATTCCTCCTTTCTCATCTAGTGCCATTCCACCCCAAGCATTTGCACCTCCATTTCTTTTGCGGGCATTCTTAGGCCAAGTGTCAGCACCAAGCTCACCTTCCTTAGGAATGGTATTAAATACCCATTCCAATTTCCCTGTATTGATATTGAATGCACGAATATCACCGGAAATAGAAGGGAGTTCATCCGGGACTTTGCACCCAATTATTAAGAGATCATTGAAAATGACCCCAGGTGCATTGCTTGTAACATCCACTCTACTTCGTTGGGATTCATCAAGCTCAAGGCCATCATAAAAATCTACCTTTCCCCCATCTCCAAATGGTGGTATTAATGTGCCATTTGAAATATCCAATGCATATAAGGTGGATCCAAAAACAAAATACACCGCGTCTGGCCTTTCGTTAGACCCAGGGCTAAAAGTCATTCCTTTGGTCCAATTTGATATTTGAGATTCATCTGGGGCAAATTCCCAGAGCAAATTACCATTTTCGGCATCTAAGCCTACCACTCTTTTGGATGGCATTAAGTCGATCATTTTGCCTTTGACGACAAGGGGGTTGAAAAAAATATTGGATCCATCCCAATCATCCTCTACGTGCCATATTTCTTTCAGATTTGAAATATTGTTGACATTTATCTTTTCTAAACCGGAAAATTTGCTGTGAGAATAATCCTTGCCATACTGTGTCCAGTCGGTATCATCATTTGATTTACTGCTACACTTAAGGAATACTAAAAGAATAAAAGCGTAAACAATAAGAGTAAGTATTTTTTTCATATTGCTTAGAAATTTTAATATTCAGATTTGCTGAAATTTTAAGACTTGCTATTTAATATTTTTCGTGATATGATATTAGCAACAAATTTTCGAGAGAGCTTTTATTAAGCTATATCTTTTTTTGGACTGTACAGAAAAGATCTTTCTAATCTATTATTTGTGCTGGTTTAAATAGCATTTCGTGATTTGGCATATCTCTTTTCGAAAGAATTCCATGCCTTGCCACTTTGATAAAGATAATTTTCAGGACTTCCTTTTAACCCATAAGTCTGCAACCCGAAAGGTCCTGTATAACCTTTATCAACTAGAAACTCAACTAATCTGTAAGTGTCAAATGAGCCTTGACCAAGGGGTTGAATCAGACGATCCCAATCCATATTCTTAGTGTCCCCGGCATCAGCACCGCAAATAGAAACTGCAAAAAGTCGTGGAAAAATTAGATTTAGGATCTTTTCTAAATTTTCCTCGGAATCGGTCTTCAAAAAGTGAGGTAGGTTAAAAACAGTGCCAACATTTTCTCGATTTACTTTTTCGGCAATTCTGAATGAATCTTCGGGTTTTTCAGCAAGAAACCATACGTGTGGATATATTGCTAGTTTCACTCCGTAGGGTTTGGCAAAATCAGCCAATTCTTGGATTAAAGGTATTATTATGGCATCTGCTTCCTGATCGGAGGATTTGAATTTAGCAGAATGTAAATGACACCAAAAAAGAATATCTGTACCTTCTAGTTTGGGAATTATTTCTTTCCACTCCTTAAGATAGGGTTCCCCTTTATCAATATCGATTTTAACGTAATTGGCATATATTTTCAGGCCTTCTCTGTCAAAGACTTCCTTGACCTCCATCATATTTGTGATTTCTACATGCTCTATACCATCGAAACCATATTTATTCAGCATATCAGCTTGTGCATCCAAAGGAATAAGCGGAAGCCCTTCCTTGTTCATTGAATTGCTAAAAGCAAAGAACGGATTCTCGAGGATTCTTTCGTTTTGAACTTCCCTGTCATTTTGATAAATTATAAAGACAAGGAAACAGATGAGCAAAGAGGTTTTCATAGGTTACTGATTTTTAGACTCTTTATTAATGGGCTTTTACTTGAAAGGCTAATTATTGCCATGGTGCATTCTATAGTTATTTTGACCTTATTATCTTTTTCAAATAATTACAAAAACTTATCTTTACTTTTTGTAACGTCTAGCAGCAATGATACGGTTGGCCTTTATGTCTCTATTTTATTTTCTTATAGGATTAGAAGTAGGTTTAGGCAAAAATAATCTTTTCGATTCTTGAAATTTTCTTACTTAGCAATATAGCCGGATTACTTAGGTGATTAGATTATATATCTATCCGCAATTTCACTAGTAAAAAATGTAAGCAACATAATATCAAAATTTATCGAATCGGCTAATTCGGTCATCTGTCATCAGTCTTTAGACCAGCAAACCAAAGAATATAATCTTACTGGCATCCTTTCGATAAATTATCTTTAAATCATTGTCCAATTTATAGTCTAAGCTATTATAGCTTATAATTCTTTTGCTTGTAGTCTAATTTATCTTATCACTATCTGCCCAAAGTTGCCCTATCGGAGGTTCTGGGCCCTGATAAACTCCGCTTTTCCTAGATCCCTTTTGTATCTGCTTATTGAGTTGTTCCATTCTTTCAAGAAGTTCTTTAACTTTTAATGGCATTTTTTCCACAAGATTTATTTGCTCACCAGGATCTTCCATCAGGTCAAAAAGAGACAATGAAATTGAATCAGTTACATACCTATCCTGCTCTCCAGGCTTAACTGAATCACCGGCTGGTCTGATGTATTTATGTCCAGTTAATACTTTGTATCGTTCATCTCGGATTCCTCTCAGGTTCTGATTCTGGAAATATAAAAATTCATTGCGGGGTGATTCAGTATGCTTCCCAAGTAAATAATCTCCTACATCAATACCATCTATTTCCTTAGAGGGCAGTGAGCCGGCTGCCCAAGAAACTAAGGTTGGAAGTAAATCCATGTTGGTAACCAAACCGTCTAGCACCTGTCCTTGTGGGATTTTTTTTGGCCAGGAAATAATAAAAGGCACCTTATGACCGCCATCAAAAACTGTAATTTTCCCCTCTCTAAGGTTTCCAGCCGAACCAGCATGATCTTGATACACCAACCAAGGACCGTTATCAGAGGTGAAAATCAGAATAGTATTATCAGTCAAGTACAATTCTTTCAACTTCGCTTGGATCTCCCCAACCGACCAGTCTAATCCATGAATCACATCCGCATAAATTCCTTTTCCTGTTTTATTCTCAAATTCTGGAGAAGTACTAAGCGGAACATGAGGCATAGGATGGGTGAGCAAGACGAAAAATGGCTGATCATGATGCTCTGTAATAAATTTCAAAGTTTCAGCAGTGAATTTTTTTGTGAAAAGCCGTTGATCTGGATTCTCTTCTATGACCGTATCATCCGAGATCAATGGTAAAGGGGGATACACGCTTTTATTGCGGGTATACATGTCATTGGAATAGGGAATACCATAAAACTTGTCAAAGCCGTGATGTATCGGAAGCTGTTCCTTCGCATGCCCCAAATGCCACTTTCCAATCAATGCTGTTGCATAGCCTTTTCCCTGTAGGAGTTCTGCTATGCTTTCTTCTTCGGGATTTAATCCATGTCTCCAGACGTCTTTGGCCCAAGGGATACCACGGGGAGCCAAATTACTGGGAATACCAATCCGCACAGGATAGGATCCTGTCAAAAGCGATGCTCTAGATGGAGAACAGATAGAGGCTGCAACATAGAAATTAGTCAGTACCGTTCCATCTTTTGCCAATTGGACTAAATTAGGGGTGATACTTTCCTTGGATTGAAATGGAGAAATATCCCCATATCCTAAATCATCCGTGTATATCAAAATAATATTTGGACGAGATGGATTTTCCTGATTCTCTGCGCAACTTATTAGCAGTGGGAAACATACAAAGAACAATATTCTAAGAAGTTGCTTAATATCAGTTATCATATTTCTACTTGGTTGGAATTACATGGAAATCATTTTGAATATTTTGTATATCTTTTTCAGATAAAGACTTATCAAAGACTGCAAGAAATGCCATTCTACCTAAAAACTGATTGGTCATTTTTCCTCCAACGGAATTTGATCCCACTGTAAAATCAGCTCCGTTTTCTTCCCCATCAAATATCCCCTCTGGATAGAAAAATGGATTGGTCAAAGAGTCTGATTGAAGTTTTCCATTAACAAAGACCTTAATCGATTTCCCATCATAGGTCATTGCTATCCAAGTCCAAGTTTGGACTGGAACTGATTGTGCCGAACTCGCATAAGTAATCCAAGCAACCTCCCCAGGTGTCTTTCCTCCTAATGCCGAAATATGGGCATGCAAGCGTCCTTTACTTGGATAACGTTTCATATCATCCTGATGAGTTTTGGAGGAGGCATTGAGAAAAAGATAATATTGCCGTTTACTTCTACTTTCATCCCACACGCCTGCGATGGCCTGCCAGTTTTTATCAGACTGCTTTTTGACCAATGCGAGGACGGTAAGGGAAGCCTGCTTTCCATGAATATTTAATTTACCGAGTTTTTCACGGGGAATCTCCAACCACTGCCCATCTTGAAATTCTGCCACCGAACGGTTTAAAACAGTATCTAAAACCTGGCTTACCTCTTCTGAGCCAAACTGTAAGAAAAAGGATTTGGAGCCTATAGAATTCCAACCTCCGGTAGCTGATTTGGAGAAATCCCAATAGCCCACTAGATCTTTTTGTAATTTGGAACTCAGCGGAATAATCTGGCATTGGGAATTATGACAGAGAAATATGACTAAAATGGGTATTAAAAGAATACGAATCATTTATTATTTATAAGATCTAAGAAAGAGGATCCTGCTTTGAGCTGTTGATCTTGACGAAACCTATTCCAGTCTTCCGGTTGTTCCAATCTAAAGTAAGGACTATTCTCGTTCAGATAGCTAAACAGTTTTGATAATTCCTTTTGATCATTTCTACTGTGTCGATCAAAGGTCGGGTCAATAATCAGAATTTTCTTTGAAGCATTTGCAGCCAAAACATGTATCCAATCAAATGATAAGTTTAGACCTTCCTTTTTAACAGGTAATTTCAGTAAACAATAAATGGGGGTGAAATTCTTAAGATTCTGCTCAATACTTACTTCCACTGCCAAACTTTCAGGCTTCGATAAATAAATTTTTATACTACTCATTTATGATCCTATCATAAGAATATGCCCACGACAATTCCAATACAGGACAAATCATAGGCATACTCATTTTCATCATCATTTAATACCCCGGATTCTGGTCAGCGTTGGAAATCCCTGAGTTCACATCTATCTCAACTAAAGGAATGGGAAGATATCGGTGTGTGTCATAGGAAAATGCTTGTATTCCTGCCAGTTGAAATTCGGCTTCCGCAACTGCTTGTCCCCATCTCAGTACATCTTTCTTTCTTATTTGCTCCAGGCTCAACTCCCACAGTCTTTCATTCCTGATTGCCTGCCGGGTTTGCTCTTGGGATAAATTGAGATCCAAAGCGGGCAAATTTACCGAAGGTCTCTGCCTTACTTGATTGATTTGTTCGATGGCAAGACTGGTAGATTTATTTTGCTCATTTATAGCCTCTGCATACATGAGCAGAATATCAGCAAATCTCAGCACCCTCATGTTAATGGGAGAGTCACCATTTTCCTGATTGGCTGGAATATAATCATACCTTCCATATTTTCTTGAAACCCAGTCTTCCCTATTGTATGCTATCTCATTAAAAATACGCATAGGTTCTGGATGGGCAGGGGTTGGAGGTCCATAGGCGGTATACCTTAACCTTGGGTCGTCATCACTGTACCTTTCAATAAAGCTAGGATTCATCACGGCATTGAACCAAGTCAGGTATCCGAAAGTTCTTGCTCTATTGGTTCCTTCAGCTACGCTGGCAAAATCATGATCATTCCAGCCACCTGAAGCTCCACCAATATTTGTATATTGAACTTCAAACAATGATTCTGAATTGTTTTCATTAAACCAGGTATGATTGTCTTTATATTCCGGGACTAAGCTGTAAGAAAATTCACCTCCATTTACCAGTCTTGCAAAATAAGTTTCCGCTTTTTGATATCCTTGTGGGTCAAGGTTAACACCTGGAGAGGCCATATACAAATGTATCTTTCCTAAAAAGCCTACTGCTGTACCTTTTGTCACTCGGCCTTTATCACCACCTGTAAAAGCAACAGGCAAATTTTCTTCGGCAAATTTAAAATCATTGATAGCCAATTGGTAAACTTCCAATTCAGTTTCTGATCTGGGATTGTTAGACTGTTCTGAATTTTCAGGCAAGCTCAATACAATTGGCACCCTGCCATAATTAAACACCAGTTCAAAATAAGCCCAGCCTCTTAAAAAATGCGCTTCACCCAGCAGCCTGTTTTTTAATACAGGATCCAGATCACTCATTTCAGTAATACCTGCAATGGCGAAATTGGCTCTACCGATTATCTGATACAAAGCTGTCCAGACGTTTCTAACCGTTTCGTGATTAGAATCAAAAGAATAGGTGGATATATGCCAAGATCCGGGCATATTTGAATTTGGAGACATTTCAATACCCACATCCATCATGTTGAAATAGGAGTTATGATACATTCGTCCACTTTGTAATGGTGTATATACAGCATTGACAGCTGCCGTTGCATCTTCTCTTGACTTGAAGAAGTTGGCGTTGGTTACTTCGTTGGGGTTGTCGAGTGTAAGAAATTCTGATTCTTCGATACAACCAAAGCTAAATAGCGTTGCTATTAGAATAAATATTTTTGAGTAATTCATTTTTCTTAGATTTAAAATTAAAAACCAACTTGAACACCCAATAAGTAGGTTCTAGCCTGAGGATAAATTGACTCTGCTACGCCTCTATACATGTTGTTGAAATTTCCCTGTCGACTGGTAAATTCAGGATCCCATGCGCTAAATGATGTAGAGGTAAGCAAATTTTGGCCAGTTACATAAATCCTTATATTGGAAATAGAATTTTTAAGTAATTTGGTTAATGAAGCCGATGGTACGGTATAACCTATTGTCATATTTTTCAACCTTACGAACGACCCGTCCTCCATCCAACGGTCCGAAAATCTTGCATTGTTATTCGGATCGCCAGCTACAGCTCTAGGCATTGTCGTGGAAGGATTGTCCGGTGACCATCTTTCCAACACGGTCGTAGTTGTATTAAAAGCTCTTGTCATACTTTCCAAAACCCTAGCTCTGTCTTTGTTATACAAGTCAAAACCACTCATACCCTGAATCATCATCGAAAAGTCAAGGTTTTTGAAACCAAAATTTATGGTGGATCCAAAATTAAATTTGGGGATGGAATTACCTATTATTTCTCTGTCTTCTGCATTGACGATACCATCTTCATTTAAATCTTTAAATCTTATGTCACCGGGTGAAGTGTTAGCCGTTTGATAATTGTTAAATCCTCTTGATTGTGCGAGTTCATTATCTGCGGTAATTTCTGCCTGCGTTTGATAAATTTTATCTACTCTAAAACCATAGAAGTGGCCAATGGGCTCACCTACAACACTTCTATTTAGACTTTCGCTGCCAAATAAGGGTTGTGTACGGGCACCCAATGAGGTCACGACATTTTCAAGCAAAAGGCCAAAGTTTCCATTGATCCCAAAATAAAAGTCGCTGAGATTAGTTTGATAACCTAAACTTAAATCGATACCCCTGTTTCTGACCGATCCTGCATTAATGGTTGGGGCTATACTTATACCTGATGATACTGCTACAGGAACCTGCAAAAGCATGTCATCTGTATCCCTTACCCAGTAATCAAAACTCAGATTTACGGTATTGTTGAACATCGTAGCATCCAATCCAAAATTTGACTGGGTGGTAGTTTCCCATGATATGTCTCTGTTAGCCAAAGCTCTTTGGGTGATAGCGGGTACGGGTTGCTGATTTTCTCCCAATACATACCTGATGGTTCCTGTCAAGGTAGCTTGGTATGGGTATAAGCCAATTTCCTGCATTCCTAATTTACCCCAACCATACTTGAATTTTAAATCATCAATAAATCCAAGTGATTGCATGAAAGACTCATCGGAAATTCTCCATCCCAAAGAGAAAGAAGGGAATACTCCCTTTTGATTTCCTTCGGCAAACCTAGAGCTACCGTCTTGTCTAACTACACCTGTAAACAAATATTTTCCTTTGTAATCATAAGTCACCCGGCTTAAAAGGGAAGCTAAAGCCCATGTTTGTTCCTGTCCAGTGACTGCGGTAATTTCATTTGCCGCAGATAACACCCTAATATTGGTATTGGGAAAGTTTCTTGTATTAACCCCCATACCTCTTGAGCGAAAACTTTGTCTTGTATAACCCACTAAAACTGAGAAATTATGAGAATTGATGGATTTGCGATAATTTAATGTGTTCTCTATTAAAGGTGAGCTTCTTCTTGCAGCACTTTCAGATAAAGTAGTGAAATTGTTGATATCACGCTCACCTGCATTGTAAACAGGCGTATAATTATACACTGTACTCATTCCATAATCAATAGAAGCTGAAAATTTATAATCCAACCCAGGTATAATTTCATAATTTAGGTAGGCATTTCCAATTAAGCTAATAGCTCTTCTGTCTACATCTGTCAGTTCAAGTATTCTTAAAGGATTTTTTGCATCCATACCATCGGCTACGTTAGGTCCAGCAAATCCACCTAGATTATCCGGGTTATGTACAGGAAGATAAGTAGGCATAAACAGTGAATTCATCATGGCGAAATTTTCATCGCTTTCTGTTCTGGTATGTGCCACTTGTAAAGATTCGCCAATAGTGATTTTACCGAATGTAAAATCGGTATTTGCCCTGAATGAAAATCTCTCAAATCCTGTAGATTGCAAAATCCCTTCTTGGTTCATATAACCTCCGGACACCATGTACTTTGAATTATCAGTACCTCCTGAAACTGACAGATTATGTTCCTGAATAGGGGCAGATCTAAAAATTTCATCTTGCCAATCAGTAACATCTACCAAAGCTGAGGGATTCTGTAGATTCGGAATAGGCGCCTGTCCTCCATTGGTTTGTATTTCATTCGCATATTCCCCGTATTGCCTTGCGTTGAGAACGTCCATTTTTTTCCAAACTTCCTGAATTCCTACGTATGAATTATAGCTAACTTTCGGCTTTCCAGCACTGCCTCTTTTAGTGGTGATCAAAACTACACCGTTAGCAGCTCTTGATCCGTAAATGGCAGCGGAAGAAGCGTCTTTAAGAACCTCTATAGATTCGATATCATTGGGATTAATATCATTTGCACCTCCCGCGCCAATGACCCCATCTATGACAAACAAGGGTTCGGTATTACCTAAAGAACCAACTCCTCTCACTTGAACCACAAAAGGCGCACCCGGTGCCCCTGTAGCCTGTGTCACAGAAACGCCCGCTGCACGGCCTTGCAGTGCGGCTGCGGCATTTAGCAGGGGAATGTCTCTTATTTCTTTCATATTTATCGAAGAGACTGAACCGGTTAGGTTTTTTACTTCCTGTGTGCCATAACCCACCACGACTACTTCATCCAGGGAAGACATATCAAGTTTTAAGGTGACATCTATCTGTGACCGATTATCCAGAGCAACCTGCAAGGTCTCAAACCCTATATAGGAAAAAATCAAAGTTGACCCTTCCGGAACTGTTAATAAATAATTCCCATCCATATCCGTTACGGTACCTTTGGAAGTTCCCTCTATAGTTACAGTGGCCCCCGGCATTGGCTCCCCATTTTCATCGGTTACTTTTCCTGTGATTTCAATGCTATTGTCCTCTATCTCAATAATTGCATTGGTAAAAATGACCGGTTTACTCACCGTAATGTTATTATTGATCTGCTTGAACTTAAGCCTATTTTCCCTGGCAATGGCAACCAGAATATCCTCCATGGACAGGGTTTGCTTTTCGATATTGAACTTTTGGGTTAAGAATGAGTCTTTATTGTCGTAAACAAACTTGAACGGAGATTGCTGCTCCAGGAGGCTGAACGTCTCCCTAAGGGTCTTGTCCTGTATTTCTACCCGGACCATCACATCTTTGATGCTTTTTACACGCTGTGCATTGGTTTCCGTCGCCCATAACATATTAATGAACAGCATCTGAAATACCAAGCCGATAAAGGTATAAGTTACCCCCATGAGAATTAGTTTAAGTACTCTTATTTTCATAATTTTAAAAGGTTTATTGTTTTAACACGCAATACAACTGATTACTACCGCATTGATTGGCAGATCAATGCGGTATTTTTTTTGTTTTATAGGCAGACTCTTTTTAATTAAACATAATTATCAATTCTTTATCTCTTAATAAATACCTAAATCCCTTGTTGTAGGAGATGGCATCCATCACATTGGTTAACACTTCATTTTCAAAACTCGCACGGATATTCCAACCCCTTGGTGGGGTACCTTTCACCTGAACCTGTACCCCATACCAGCGTTTTATTTCCCGGACGAAATCTTCGAAATTCCTGCCATCGAAAATAAGTTTGCCGTTCCTCCATTCTGTGGCTTTGTGAAACAGTTCCGGATTATTATATTTAGAAAATTCCTTATAATCCTTCCTTTCTTTGGAATAAAGAAGTCCCATACCTGGCTGCAGAATTAAATCGGCACTCAATTTTGCGTTGGAAACCTTTACCGATCCATCCACAAGGGTGACTCTTAGGTCTTTTTCTGCTTCAAAGGCACTAATATTAAATGCTGTACCTAATACCGTTACCGAAAGCGGCTCAAAGTCCACAACAAAAGGCCTCAGACTGTCACTCACCACCTCAAAATAGGCCTCACCCTCCAGCATGATGGAGCGGAGGGAATCGGAAAAACGCTCCTGATAACTGATCCTGCTGTCTGAATTCAACCATACTTTTGAGCCATCGGGAAGCTGTATTAAAGACTTTTGCCCAGTAGGGTTGGATTTACTGATCATCCTTATCTCTGGAATTTCATCCACAATGATCTGCTTATCCTGGAAATAAAAGGCATATATAGGGAATAGGATGATGGCTAATACTACTGCGATCCTTAACCAGCTCCTTCTGTATAAAGGAATGATAGGTGTTTTTTTAGATGAATGGTAGTCATTTTCAAAAGCTTTCCATATTTTCTTCTTCTGCACTTCATGACCGATTAACTTTGAATCCTGCGCACGTTCCTCCCAAATCCCTTTCAATTTTTGAAATTGAAATGCATTGCTTTTGGAGTCTTTGACCCAATGGTTAACTACTTCTTTGTCTTCATCTGTTGCAGTTCCATTTAAAATTCTTAAAATTTTACCGTCTATGTCTTGATATTCATCCATTAATCTGCCTGACTTTAATCTTAAAGACATTGATTTTGAAAAAAACCCGTAATAAAAATTAAACTTAATTGAAAAAAATCATTCAGAAATTTAAAACTCTGACCTGTCTTAATTTTATTTAAGAAATATAATTTGGAATAATATGTATACTGAGATTAAAAAAAAATTAAAATTTGATATTCAGCGATTTATTGAATATAATATCGAAAAAAAATTCTCCGTAAATTCGCCTAAAAATTTTAACATCGCAGGAAGATTACAGCAAAATGGATAAAAAAAGCTTCCTGGAAAGAGGGATGATTCCTTCATTTTCATGGTAATAATGGCTTAACGCCTTCCGTAAATCCTTAATGGCCAGTTTAAGATGAACTTCCACAGTTCTTTCGGATATTTCCAATAGCTCCCCAACCTGTTTATAAGTCATGTTTTCTTCTTTGACCATTTTGAAAACCAGCCCTCTCTTGGTAGGCAGCTGTTCTATAACCTTGTATAGTAACTTACCTAGATCATCGTTGATCATACTTTTCTCCGGATCATTAATTTCAGGTGACAGGTAATCCTGAACATCATCGATTAATTGGTTACCGGAAAACTTATTTTTGTTATTTTTTAGGTGGTTTAATGCTTTATTTTTCACCATCTTAAACAGGTACCCCTCAAAATGGTGAATACCAAGCAAGGCTTCACGCTTACGGAGCAAACTGAAAAATACATCAGAAACCACCTCTTCTGCCTGATCGAACCGTGGGACAAAAAGGAGTGCCAATTTAATCAGCCTGGTATGGTAGTGATCAAAAAAAGTAGAAAATGCACGTTCATCCTTTTTTTCCACTATCTTTCTAAGAAGATAATTAAGTTTTATTGGGTCCATCGATTCAACAATATATAGATAAATGTTTAAAATATGGAAGTACCAAATTATTTATTTTAAGCTCTTAATATTTTCTAAAGGTTGAAGACCAAAATAAAATAGCTTGAACCAAAGGTGAGGAATAGGAAAATTCAGGTTTTTCATCCGGGCCGGAAGAAGCTAAAGAGATCCTAAATGATGGGTTCTTTAAGGTTTTTACGCAGATCAAACGGTATTCCCCAAACCTTTCCTTTGCCGGCTAGCTGAGAAGAATCATGATCAATACAGCCATTGATCATTACCGAAAAAGAAAAAATAAAAGCCCAGGCAGCTTCCCGTTTCTCCGCAGAAAGCAGAAAATATATTGACCCTATAAAAGAAAAGAATGCAGGTAAAAACCAGGCTTTTCCAGAAAAAGCGTTTCGGCAGCAAGTTCTTTGAATCCTCTGAGAATGGTATCTGCACTGCATACCTGCATGCCCCTGACATTTTGCAGATGCTCTCTGAGATGGTCATTGACATCCTCGGTACAATCTCCTCCATTTAGGTATATGGCAAGGTGGTTGGCGAAAATATCACTGTAGGAAAAGCCGATGGTCTTCACCCTCTTGCCCAGCTGTTTATCTATCAGATCCGAAAGGCCGGAATCTTTAAAAGACTTAAAAACAACCTGCCTGGTCGGTAGGCAGGAATTAAAGAAACTATTTTTCATCCTTATAATCTTAATAGCCTTCATACAGTATTGAAGAAGCAAAAACTCCATACTAGTATTACTTCACGAACTTAAGTTGGTTCATCATTTTTGTAATACCTATCGACGTCTACTTGTCTGTTTTTTTTTGTAGATTTTAATCTGCTCCAATCTTGTTCAAAATCTCCGGAATTCCCTATCAACAGCACGATCATCAATATCCTCAGATCCCTAACACTCTTCATACGGCAGTTTATGTCTTTGGCAATCCTTTCGATTATCATGAAGAGTGTAGCCAAATAGTTTTACCTTGGGTACACAAGACCATGGACAATTCAAAAAAACTTTCGCTTAATCTGCACCATAGGATAGATAACGATTTTCTTCAAAGTTACCTCAATGAATTTTGCTTTAAATTCAATCGAAGAAACTTTGATAATGTATTTGATCGAATGATGGTCACTGTAGCGCCAAATAAATGGGACTATATTGGGTAATATAAAGGATAATCATATTAAATTAAATGGTCTTCATCGCTTTCTCCGAACCGACATCCTTCTCCCAATTGGCCAGTTTTTTCAGGAGCGCTTCTAAAATGTCCGGCCTTTCACTTGAAAGGTCATGTGTTTCCAATACATCTTTTTCTAAATTCACCAGCAAGGTGTCCTTGTCCGATAGAAGTAACTTCCATTCCTTATGCCGGGCTACTTTTTGGTTTCTGTACCGCCAGAAAAGGCTTCTCTCCTCAAGTGATTCATTCTGCAACAGGTGCTCGGATAAGTCAATCCCATCAAATTTTAGATGCGCTGGGTAAGTCCCTTGGCTCATTGCCAGCAAAGTGGGTAAAACATCCATGCTAAGGACAGTGGCAGCTGACTCCCTTGGTTTCAAATGCACCTTCCAATAAGCTATTCCAGGAACTCGATGTCCTCCTTCCAATAGGTTTCCCTTTTGTCCACTTAATTTACCATTGTTTCCGAAAATCTCAGCCCCATTGTCTGAAATAAAAAGTACCAAGGTATTTTCTTCAAGTCCAGTTTCCCTTAAGGCTTTTAATATTTCCCCTACACCCTCATCCATTACTTCTACCATTTCATTATAAACTTTCACTGTATCCTTCACCGGTCCGTAATAGCTAAATTCCTTTCCGGGAAATCTATACCCCGGATCATCCCTACCCTGAAATGGTACATGTGGCGCTTCATGAGAAACATACAAAAAGAAAGGTTTGTCCTTATTGTCGATGATAAAATCTACCGCATGTGCTGTGATCAAATCGGTCGCATAACCCTCTTCATAAATGGAGTCTAGGTTGTGCCACCAATCATATATTCCAGCATTGTCATAGTGCGAATGATAATCTACATTTCCACTTAAATAACCATAAAAGGTATCAAAGCCATGGTGAACAGGATTAAATTCCTCTTGATAACCCAGGTGCCATTTTCCCATGATTCCTGTTTGGTAACCTGCTGTTTTCAATAGCTTGGCTATGGATACTTGGCTGCTGTCCAGACCAACCTCTCTGGTTTCCCCTCGAACGTAAATAACGCCTTCTAATCCGGCCCTTTGCTGGTAATTCCCCGTTAACAATGCTGCCCGAGTAGGTGAGCACACAGGCGCATTGGAATGAAAATCGGTAAACCGAATGCCTTTTGCTGCTAGGTAGTCAATATTGGGTGTGCGAAGACTGGTATCACCATAAGAAGCAAGACCTCCATAGCCCAAATCATCCGCCAAAATGATTATAAAATTAGGTGGGGCTTTCTCTTTGGGGTCTGAGGTACTGCAACTGCTTAAAATCCCAGCCAATATTAATACCCATGTAGCGCTTTTTAAAACATCCATTTGATTATTTTTTCTTACTTTTTATATATTTTTTTTTTGAATCCAGACCATGAAAAGGAACTACTAATCCATGGTCTGGATCGAAAAATTCGCTTTACCAACCGGGATTTTGGGTCAAATTCGCATTCAGAGAAATTTCACTATCCGGGATCGGAAGGAGTTGATAAAAATCAAGATAGCCATCGGGAAATTTGGTCTCAATAATGTTTCCATTGTGGTCTTTTATCTCCAATGGATAGATTTCGCTGCCAATATTCCATCGTTTTATATCTGCCCAATACAACCCCTCCATGGCAAATTCAATCCTTCTTTCATGCCTTAATCTGGTACGGGCTTCTTCCTGAGATAGTCCCATCGGCAATGTCGTAATCTTAACATCATCTCTTTCCGTTCTGATTCTATTGATAAGCGCAATAGCTTCATCTATATTCCCATTGGTTTCGATGATCGCCTCAGCTTTTGACAAAAGCACATCGGCGTATCTTATTACCATATTATTCAGAGAAGACTGGCCCGAAGGTGGTAGGTTCTCTTCCGGCTCTATACGGTACTTCCTCGTGCTCAGGTGTTTTAACCTGTTTCCAGGATGATTGAACGCTCCGCCGGGATATTCATAATTTGGAAACCTATAGCCTAATATATAAGCCCCCGGTACCACTACAGTAAAACCAAGTCTGGGATCACGCCCTTCATAAGGATTGTTTGGATCAACTGCTGATCCATCAACCATCTCATAAGCAGCGACAAGATCATCTGTGGGAACATACCTGCTTCCTCTCGTCCAACTCCCTGTTCCTGTTCCGCAGTATTGGTCATGAAGTGACCCTTGTGAATTTTCCCCGGAAATGTATTGAATATCGAAAATCACTTCAGAATTATTTTCATTCTCCAATTTAAACAGGCCTTCATAACTTGGATAAAGGTCATATTCTCCTAACGCATCAATATCATCAATCACCTCTAACACCTGATCATATTTTCCCTGATACAATAGTGCTCTCATTTTCATGCCTAAAGCTGCTCCTTTTGTCGCCCTCCCCAATTCAGGTGCGTCTTCTTGAAGGTTATCAATCGCCATATTATAATCTGACAACACTTGATCCCAAGTCTCTTCTTGACTTGCTCTGGATATAGATCGGGCATCTTCGGTGGAAATGGCAGACAAAATAATAGGAACACCTCCAAAAGCTTCTGCAAGAAGGGAATAGGCCAGGCCACGTAAAAATCTAGCCTCAGCCTGGTAGATAGATTTTTTCTCTTCACTCAAAGTCACCTGCTCCAATGCTTGCAAAAGGTAATTTGCTCTAAAAATAATTCCGTAGGATCTCGTCCATCTAAAATTGACAATACTCCCATCACTGGAATTTAATTGGCCACTTCCAGCTCTGGCGATAGGGGTATTTCCCCAGTTGAAGGCATTTGGGGTAGCGCCATCCAGTACACCAAACCCAAAAAGGCCTTGATTGTAAATTGAGTTTTCACGCAATAGCGCATACACCCCATTTAGAAGCAACTCAATGTCCCCTTCGTTTTGGGGGAAGTTGGCAGAAGTAATTTTATCTTCAGGATAAAACTCAAGGAAATCATCATTACAGCTTGATAGTGGAAATAATAACACTATCGATAGTAGGTATAGAATATATTTATTGGTCTTCATTTTCTTAGAAATTTAAATTGATACCTGCTGAAAAAATTCTAGGGACGGGATACAATTGATAGCCCGAGTCAAAAGTATTCCGCTCCGGATCATATCCCTCATACCCATTGCTGGCGATGGAGAAAACATTTTGACCATTTACATAAAGGTAAATTTTCTGCAGGCCCAATTTTTCAGCAAAGGAATTAGGAAAAGAATAACCCAACTGAACATTTTTTAATTTTATGAAATTCACCTCATTCACCCAATAAGAAGATTGGGAACCATCCCAGGGATTGTTCAATTTTAGGCTTGGGTTTTCTGAATCAGGATTATCCGTTGACCAGGCATCTCTCCATCGGGTGGATATCATCCTGTTTTCCCAGTCTAGGTCGGTAAAATTATTTTGGGTGTACATATTCACACCCAATATCCCCTGAAACAAAACGTTTAGGTCAAAACCTTTGTATTTAAATCCCGGAGAAATACCGAAAGTAAATTTTGGAATGGTATTCCCTAATCCCATTTTATCCTCAAAGTTTAGCCTTCCATCATTATTTAAATCTTCAAATTTTAAATTCCCTGCTTTTGGGGTGAAAGGATTCGCATGCATATGTTCTTTTGCCTCATCGTCAGATTGGTATATACCGATGGCATTGAAACCATACAAGGTTCTAAAAGAATAGCCTTCCCTTAGCAGGTACAATTGATCGGGAGAATCGCCTCCCCTGAATTTTGTAACTTCATTTTGGATATAGGTCAAATTCAGCCCCATATTGAATCCCAATTGGTCCCGTCCAAATTTCAGGTTATTGTAATTTATTATAAATTCAACCCCATTATTGGTCATTTCCCCAACATTCTCAAAGGGTGAAGATATTCCACCCATTACAGATGGAATGGGAAGCTGCACCAGAATATCCTTTGTGGTTTTTTGAAAGTAATCTGCTTCCAGGGTAATCCTATCGTCTAAAACACCAACTTCTAAACCTATATCGAGAGAAGAGGAAGTTTCCCAGGTTATATTTTGGTCAACCAAAGCAGTAACAGCTGCTCCCGGAGAGAAACTGCCATTGTAGCTATAGCTAAGGTTGTTATTTTGACCTATTACGGTCAAATAAGGCCAATATCCTGAAATATTCTGGTTCCCTAGCTGACCCCAAGAAGCCCTAATTTTCAAATTAGATATAGCTGAAACATCTTTGATAAAGTTTTCCTCAGACAAGCGCCAACCTGCCGAGAATCCGGGAAATACTCCCCAACGATTGGCTTTGTTAAACCTAGAGGAAGCATCAGCCCTGACATTGGCTTCAAATAAGTACTTGCTCATCAGGGTATAATTTGCCCTTCCAAAATAGGAGAAAATGCGGAAACCATTCATATTACCTTCTCCTTGGATTCCTGAAGTTCCTGCATCCACCTGAGTCAGTCCTTCTTTGGGAGGTTCCGATCTTCTCGAAAACATGTTTTGAACTTTAAAGGTCTCTAATTGGACACCCCCAATGGCCGAAATACTATGTATTTCATTGTAGTCTTTCTTAAAATTTATTGTGGAGAAGAGGTTGTTTTGTAGGCTTGAAATCTGTGTCCTATTAATTTCTAAACCTTCCCTATTATAATTCCTTGTTGTTGTTTCAATACCCGTATCCGTGTACCCGAAAACACTGGTATTGTACCGGTCTATCAAGTTCCAGTTTCCGTTAGAAGAAACAGTGGTTTTAAAAGAAAGGTAATCTGTAAGTTTAATGTCTGCGCTTACATTAAGCGTCAAAATGTTTTCCTCATTATTTGTCAGACCGTTGGCTGCATCTATCAGTGGATTCCTGTTATCAAACAACAAATTACCATCCGCATCAATGGCCTCTACAGAACCAAATCGCCCATCTCTGGTATATGGAGCGATATAAGGTGCTGACCCTCCGAGCATTTCAAAAACCCTACCCAATGAGCCATAGGTAACATCTGCATAGGGTTCATCTGAATCTCTGTGGATATAATTAAATCTTCCACTTACTGTCAACCAATCTTTTACATTAGAGGAAATATTGGCCCTTAGGCCGTACCTTTCGGAACTGGTATTGGGTACCATTCCTTCCTGATTGAGATAGTTAAAAGATAAGAAGGATGACGATTGAGCAGATCCGCCCCTGATAGATACATTGTGTTGCTGAATATTGGCGGTATTAAACAAGACCTTAAACCAATCTGTATTGGGATATTTGTAGGGATCGCTTCCGTTTCTAAAATCGGATATGAGGTTCTCTGAAAAAAGTGGTGCAGATCCCTCATTCGCCAATGCCTGGTTGGTCAATTCCATATGTTCTGCGCTATTATCAATTACATCATACCTCCTTCCCAGGGATTGAATACCAAAATAAGAATTGATATTCACTTGCATTTCTTCGTTGTTTTTCCCCATTCTGGTAGTCACCAATACCACTCCATTAGCAGCTTTGGAACCATATATGGCAGCACTGGCTGCATCCTTTAAAACTGAAATATTCTCAATATCATTAGGATTAAGCTGATCAAAGGACCCCTCCACACCATCTATTATGATTAAGGGATTGGAATTATTGAGCGTTCCCCATCCTCTCACCCTTATCTGGGCGCCGTCACTACCGGGTTTTCCCGAATTCTGGCTCACCCACACGCCGGAAGCAGTTCCTCCTAAGGCCTGCGAGGCGTTTGTTATGGGCCTGTTGGTCAACTCATCATCAAAATCAACCGTAGAAATAGCGCCGGTGAGGTTTACTTTCTGCTGTACACCATAACCTACCACCACCACCTCATCCAAAGACGTGGCGTCTTCCAATAATGTGATGGCCAGATTACTCTGATTTCCCGGATCAATTCTCTGTGTCTGATAACCAATAAAAGAAATCAAAAGAACTGCACCATCGGGTACATCCAGGCTAAATTTGCCATCAATGTCTGTCACTGTTCCAGTAGTCGACCCTTCTATTACCACGGTTGCCCCAGGAATCGGTTCACCGTTTTCATCCGTAACAGTTCCTGAAACTTGTTGGAGGTTTATGGTTTCTGATGTAGGTAGGGTTAACACCCCAAAGCCTAAAGCTGGGACTGTTAATTTTTTGTTTCCATCTGCCAAAAGTGGCATCCAGATCAAACACTGTAAAAGACCTCCGAGCAATAGCGTTTTCGATACCTTCTGAAAAAGGTATAGTATAGGTTTATACATAATTATTTGGGTTTATTGAGTGATACACGTACGGTTTTTTTGAGAATTAATTAAACCCGCATTGATAAAGAATTTTTATCAATGCGGTATTTTATATTTAGCAGTCTGCTCCTATGTATCCACAGTTTTGTTTGTAACCTCCACTTGTTCTATCTATTTGTTCCAAGGGAATGGGACGTAGAATATGATACTCCTGAATATTGTTTCGTCCTTCCGGATTATGCGCCCTTACTCTTTCTAATAGTTTACCTGTGCGGGTAAGGTCTAACCAGCGGTGTCCCTCCCCTACTAATTCCCTTCCCCTTTCATCCAGTAGAAAATCCAGCGTAGCAGCCTCTGCTGCTATTTCAATGGCTTCTTCCATTCCGGGCCATGCTCCCCTTCTCCTTACCGTATTAATATCTTCAGCAGCAGCACCTTGTTTGTCCTGCATAATCCTGGCTTCAGCCCTTATCAGATAGGCATCTGCAAGCCGCATCAATGGATAATCTCTTTGGCCGGGAGGATGCTGCCTGTTTGGTCGCGTAGGATCGATCCATTTATTCAAAGTAGGGTACCATCTTTCATCATATTGATTTGTGGTAAAGACCAGGTACCGTGTTTTTCCTTTCTTCTCTGCAGTCCATATTCCATCTTTATTAGGCCCTGGAATAAATACGGCAGTATCACCTACACTGAATTTTTTTGACCCTACCAAACTATTGGAGATGTACCCCATGCTTGCATCTTCGCTGGTCCAAACCGGGATACTGCTTTCAGTGTTGGAGATCCATACATGTTTGTAAGTTTTATCATAGCGGGCATCAAATTCCCTGTTCCATAAACCCAATAGAAATTCCGTAGGCCGGAATCTAATCCATGGCCTACCATTTTCAGTATCTCTGGCCATACCTGGCAGGATGTCATATTCCATCAAAAAATACAAATGGCCCCTATTCCCCTCGGTATCCAACCCTTCATCTACCTGGTTTTTATTGTTTTGAATGGAAAAGATAACCTCACTGTTTCTTTCATTATTGATGTCCCACAGATCAGCAAAATCCGGTAATAAACTAAAATCATAATTATTTATCACGTTTCCCATGAGCCTTTCAGCTTCTGAAGCATCTGCGGCTCCTTCGCCATAAGTTTTATAGGCTCTGGTCATGTATACTTTGGCCAATAAAAATTCTGCTGCAGGCTTGGTAGCCCGACCATAATCATTTTGGCTACCAGGCAAATTATTGATCGCAAATTCCAAATCCGGGATTATCGCATCAGTGTAAATCTGACCTGCAGGTGTTCTGTTGGCTTCAATCTCCACCCCTACTGTTTCATCCAGGGAAAGGTGCACATCACCAAAAAACTGCACAAGGTTAAAGTAAAACAGTGCTCTCAGGAACCGGACTTCTGCGATTCTAGTCGTTTTGAGCTCCTGAGAAACCCCTTCCACATTTTCTGACCTGCTGATTACTGCATTGGCTTGATTGATCCCCCGATAAAAATCCCTCCAGGTATCACGAACAAAACCCTGAGCTGGACTAAAGGCACCATCATAATAATTGATCATTTTATGGCTACCCCCCCTGCCATTGGTATGCAGGTCGGTTCCAAATACTGTCATGGTAAAACCACGCTCAACACCGTAAAAACTTTTCGTTTCAGCATAGGTTGCTGCCAATGCCGCTTCAAATCCACTTGCTGTAGTATAATAGGTGCCTGCTGAAACTCCTGAAATCAATTCTTCTTCCAGGTACTCGTCACATGAAAGGCAATAGATAGCAGAAAATAGGATCAGCACTAAACTTAATTTATTTTTCATGATTTTTTGCATTAAAATGTTACGTTAATCCCCAATAAAAATTGCCTTGACGAAGGAATAGAGCCTGCGCCAATATCTCCCGCCAGCTCCGGATCCCAGGTATCAAAAGAAGACCAAAAAACAGGATTCTGTGCAGATGCGTATATTCGTAACCTATTCATAGCTAACTTACTTGCCAACTCTTCTGGTAGATTATATCCAAGGGTAACATTTCTCAACTTCACAAAACTGCCATCAAAATAGCTCCTGGTGGAACTATCTCTTGGAAATTCCTGGTAAACGTTTGGCCTTGGATTGTCATTACTGGGATTATTTATGGTCCAGTAATCCACATTTAGATTATTATATCTCGCCTCAAGGTTGTTATTGGAATCGTGAAATCTGCTTCGGATCATGTGCCCCATCCTGTAAAAGAAAAAGAAACTGAAATCAAAGTTGTGAATTTGGAAGCGGTTAGTGATTCCTCCTAAATAATCCGGAACATCTGATCCAAGAACTAACCGATCATCAGGAGTTATCAAATTGTCTCCATCTTGGTCCTTTAACTTAATTTCTCCTGGAAACTTATTCTCCATTTGCCTGGCCATATCCACTTCATCTGCTTGCCAGATTCCAGTTTTCTCATAATCAAAGAACACCCTAACAGGCTGACCAATAAACCACTGATTTCCTGTATCATCTATTGCAATACCATTTTCATCTTTGAATACCAGGTCTGTAATTTGTTCTCTGTAACTTGAAATGTTAAATTGGATGTCCCATCTGAAATTATTTTTGTCCACAGGGGTAGCGTTTAAAGAAAACTCTAATCCATTGGTTTTTGTGGCACCTATATTCTGCAAAATATTCTGGTAACCAGAGGTATAAGGCAGGTTCCTCTCGAGTAAAATGTCAGTAGTATTGGTGATATAATATTCCAATGATCCTGAAAGCCGGTTGTTAAATAATCCAAAATCCAAACCAAAATTGGTGGTAGATGAAATTTCCCAACCCAGGTCACTATTTGGAATCTCGTTTAAACCAAAGCCCAGGTAGGGTGTATCTCCAAAGGCATAAACTGTTCTCCTTAACCTACCTAAAGTTTGGTAGGGATCTACTGAAGTATTTCCTACTTGCCCATAGGACACCCTCGCTTTGAGTTCGGTTAATAAATTCTGGTTGCTTAAAAACCCTTCTTCTATCAATCTCCAACCTATGGATGCACCTGGGAAATAGGCCCATTTCCGTCCAGGCGCCAACCTTGATGATCCATCTGCCCTTAAGGTAGCCTGGAACAAATATTTGCCCATAAAGTCATAGTTCACTCTGCCCATGTAAGATGCAAGGCTCCATTCCTCCAGTCGACTGCTCAGATTCCCTTTCACTTCTGCCGTCCCTATATCATAAAACAATTGAGATTCATAAGGAAGGTTGGATACCTCACTTCCATGTTGCTCAGATCTTAGCCCTTGAATACTTTGAAGAAAAGTAGCTTGAAAAGAATGATTTTGACCAAAATTCCTGGAGTAATTCAGAATATTTTCTACCGTATATCCAAAATCGACTTCATTTTCTATTGAAGCACTTGCTGGCCCGCCTCTATTGGCATTGGATTTACTCGCTCTAAAATTCCCAATCCTATTGTACCTGATATCTGGACCTGCGTTGATCCTGTAAGTCAATCCTTCCAGGATTTTTGCTTCCAGGTAGACAGGAGCAAAAATTCGGGTGGATCTTCTTTCGTCAAGGTAGGTTCCTGGTACAAGCTCGTTCAATGGGTTCGTTCGAATACCATCATTGGTTGGTAGAAAACGTAAACTTCCATCCTCATTATAAGGTACTCCCAGCGGATTATTTGAAACAGCCTCTCCAATTGCTGACCCTGAACCCCAATTTTGAATGGCAAAAGAGGCTAAGAATGAAGTGCCAACTTTGAATACCTTGCTGATGGAATGGTCAAGGTTTATCCTTGCCGTAGCACGGGTATAATCCATATTGTCAACAATTCCCTCTTCATTAAAATACCCGAGAGAAATATTAAATTGTGTCTTTTCACTTCCTCCATTGACACTCAACTGGTGATTGGTTTGGTGCCCCTGCCCAATTATCAGATCCAACCAGTCCGTGGATCTACCCATATTAACAGATTCAAATTCCGTGGGATCTAAAAACACCTGTTCGTCTGTTGGCACCACACCATTCCAAGAAGGCTGACCGGTTTGGGGATTCCATCTTCTGGCCTCCCTTTTCATGGCTGCATATTGTTGACCATCCATCATATCCACTATATTGGTTACGTTGGAAATGCCGTAATACCCATCATAGGAAACAGTAGTTTCACCGGTAGAACCTCTTTTGGTGGTAATGATAATGACACCATTTGCTCCCCTGGATCCATAAATTGCAGTGGCAGCCGCATCTTTTAAAACCTCCATAGAAGTAATGTCCTGAGGGTTTATATCAAAGATGGCACTTGTAGCACTGGTTTGTGGAATGCCATCAATTACATAGAGAGGATCATTTGAAGCAGATATTGACCTTCTACCGCGAATTAATATCTGGGGATTTTGGCCGGGTCTGCCTCCGGATGAGACAATATCCACCCCAGCCACCTGACCCTGCATGGCCTCTACAGCACTTGCTACGGGGATTTCTTTAATGTCCCTTTCATTCAATGAAGAGATCGCTCCCGTCACATTTCTTTTCTCCTGAGAACCATAACCCACCACCACTACTTCTTGAAGCGAGGACAAATTTTCCTCAAGGACAATATTAATCAGGGTTTGGTTACCAACGGTTACCGTTTTGGTTTTGTAACCCACAAAAGAAACGATCAATTCATCTCCTTGCTCTGCCTCAATTTGAAAGGCTCCATTACTATCAGTGGCAGTACCTATAGCAGAACCTTTGACAAGAATAGTTACTCCGGGAATTCCCTCACCGGAGGGATCTGTAACCTTCCCTATTATTTCAATTATTAATTCCTTTCTCGGTGAGTTTTCTATTCTGACAATGGCATTCCGTATTTTATTGAACTCCATAGCTGGAGCTGTCAACACAATAAAAAATAGCAGGTAGACACTTAATAATTTTTTGTTTCCCTCATTTAAGAGGAAACTTATCCGTTTTATCATGTTTTTTTGGGTTAATGTGAATTGAAATTATAACACAACATAAATATTTATTTGTTGTAATAAAAGATTTTTGTGCATTAAACTTATACATTTTTTATCATGTGGAATAAAAGCAAAATTAAGGACTATTATAGATTTGTGAATGGTTTTCAAAACATTATTATGTTCCTCCTCCATAATTTCAGCACTGATTAATGCAAGGAAAACCAAGTCTGCCAGTGCCCGGATATTAAAAATGAAAGGAAAATGGAGTCGAATCATGAATTCAAGCCAGACATCCAGATTATTAATAAAAATATTCTCATACAATCCATTCCACTGTTACGTTTTTTTACAAAAAATTCTTGCATAGTAAATTTTAGCTATTACTTTTGCATAAGTTTATTTTTAATAAATCTAAATAATAATAATGAGTAGTAAAATGAAGAAGTCAGGTATTTTGTTTTTAGTTTTAGGAGGTGTTTTTCTATCCTGCATCAATGATAACGAGGTGAAAAATCTGCAGGTAATTGTACCTGCGACTTATGAATTTACCAGAGATGGGAATACTACAGTAAGTTTTAGCGGACAAACCACTAGGATTTTAATGGCTGAAGAGTTTATTGCATCATTAATGGATCCCTCAAAATCTGAAGCCGCTTTGGATGGGATGTTTGCACATGAAGAAGGCAATGCAGATTTTTCTGATGCCTTTTTAAATGCTTCGGATAAAAATATCAGGAGTAAAACAGCCGCTTCAAAGGACTATTTTTCAGCTAATACTACCGAATCAAATGTTTTAAAGGCAGAATTTGACACTTGGATAGCCAATCAGGTAAACGATGTCTATCCAAATTGGAATAGAGATGCGGCACCCGGAGAAGCGGGTAAAATCCAGGAAGCCGGTGGTGGTTCTGTCCGATATGTAAATGGAAAAGGTTTGGAATACAATCAGGCAGTAACCAAAGGATTGATTGGAGCCCTGATGGTAGATCAAATTTTAAACAATTATTTGAGTCCGACTGTTTTGGACGAAGCTGATAACAGGGCTAAAAATGATGCCTCCATTTTGGAAGAAGGACAAAATTATACAACAATGGAACACAAATGGGATGAGGCTTTTGGTTATTTGTATGGGCTTGACAACCCGCAACTACCCCAGCTGGGTGCGGACAGCTTTCTCAATAAATACCTGGCAAGAGTAGACAATGATTCTGATTTTAAAGGTATTGCTCCTAAAATATATGATTCTTTCAAATTAGGTAGAGCAGCAATTGTCGCAGGTAATTATACTGTCAGGGATGAACAAATTGAAGAACTTCAGGAGGATATTTCAGAAATAATAGCCATCCGGGTTGTTTATTACCTGCAACAAGCTAAAGCATTACTAGGCAAGGACAATGGTGCTGCATTTCATGATTTATCAGAAGGATATGGTTTTATAATAAGTTTACAATTTACCAGGGATGATGACACCAATAGACCCTATTTTTCTAAAGCTGAAGTGGATGCTTTCATAGCACAATTGATGTCAGGAAATGGGTTTTGGGACGTAAGTCCCGAGACTTTAGATGAAATTTCTAATAGCATTGTTTCTCGCTTTGACTTTACTTTAGCTGATGCAGGTAGTTAATACTTTATATTTAATTTTTGAGGCCTGAATCATAAAATAGAAACAGGCACCAATTTTATCACTCAATCGAATAAAAAATTAGTCATGTTTAGAAAAAGTATCATTGGTCTGTTGTTTGTTTCTATAATGATATCCTGTAATTCCTCAGTAGAAAATCCTACGGACGGTGTTAAAGATAATTTCAATAGACAAGAAATGTTGAGCAACTGGGCAGATAATATTATTATCCCTGCTTATGAAGATTTAAATGCTGATTTAAACGATCTGGTGATCAAGAAAAACGAATTCTTACAAACTCCTGACCCATCGCATCTTGAAGCCATCAGGAATTCCTGGATGAACGCTTATGAAACCTGGCAATATGTGGAAATGTTCTCTATCGGAAAAGCCGAAGATATCAATTATGCCTTCCAGATGAACATTTATCCTACCAACATTCAGGATATTCAAAACAATATATCAACGGAAAATTATGACCTGACCCATGTAAATAACAATGATGCTGTTGGTTTCCCTGCTGTTGATTACATGCTTTATGGCCTTGAAGCTGGTGAAGAAGCATTGTTGGATGCCTACACCAGTTCTAACTTATCGATGCAAAACAAAGCTTATCTTTCTGACCTTATTGACCAGATGCAAAGCTTAACCGAGATGGTTTTAAACGACTGGAAATTAGGGTACGGAGATGCTTTTGTTAACAGTACATCCAATACGGCCACAAGTTCTACAAATAAATTGACCAATGATTTTATTTATTATTTCGAAAAAGGGTTAAGGGCAAACAAATTTGGGATACCTGCCGGTATTTTTTCCACCACCCCTTTTTATGATAAGGTTGAGGCCTTTTACCACCAGGAAGCCTCTAAAGCGTTATCTTTAAAGGCTTTACAAGCAGTTCAGGATTTTTTCAATGGCAAAGCATATGGTGTTGAAGGTACTTCTGATAGTTTTAAAACTTACCTTCTATACCTGCAAAACGGAACTGAAGATGTTAATTTGAGTTCATTAATAAACGATCAATTAAATAAGGCCAAATCAAGCATCGAAAGTTTGAATAACAATTATTCAGCCCAAATTAAAACAGACAATACAAAAATGACACAGGCGTATGATGAATTACAAAAAGCCGTAGTACTCCTTAAAGTAGATATGATCCAGGCCATGAATATAAGTGTTGATTTTGTGGATGCAGATGGAGACTAACATTTATTTCTACGATTTTATCAAACCAAATTAGTTATAAAATATTCTTTAATGGCTTGTCCATTTATGAATGGAAGTCTTAGCACATATCTCAATAAAGACGCCAATGGGGCTCCATTGGCTGTCTTCCGTATTTCTTTTGGTTTGATGATGTGTTTTAGTCTGGTTCGCTTTTGGTACCATGGATGGATCGAAAAGTTATATATCCAGCCAATATTTCATTTCAAATACTATGGTTTTGAATGGGTGAAATCATTTGGGACATACAATTACCTAATTTTTATTCTTTGTATAGCAGCTGCACTTTGTGTAGCATTGGGTCTGAAATACCGAATGGCCATCATTACTTTTTTCCTGAGCTTTACCTATATCGAGTTAATAGATAAAACGACTTATCTCAACCATTATTATTTCATAAGTATTCTGTCTTTTTTATTAATTTTTTTACCAGCACATGCCTTCTTTTCCTTAGACAATACATTAAATAAAAAAAGCTATGCCCATGTACCAAAGTGGACCATCGATAGCCTAAAGTTATTGATAAGTATCGTGTATTTTTATGCCGGACTGGCAAAGATAAATAGTGATTGGTTATTTAGGGCAATGCCATTAAAAATTTGGTTGCCATCAAAATACGATTTACCGCTTATAGGAGGTAATTTGATGCAACAAGAATGGTTTCACTTTGCGATGAGTTGGTCAGGAATGCTGTACGATTTGAGTATTCCATTTCTGCTTGTATACCGCAAAACCAGGATTTTTGCTTTTGTTTTGGTGGTCTTTTTCCACCTTTTTACCCGGGTACTTTTTCCAATTGGAATGTTTCCTTACATAATGATAATTAGTGCCTTAATTTTCTTTGATGCCGGCTTACATGAAAAGATTATACGTCTTTTAAGAAGTATGCTTAAACCATTTTCGATCAATTGGACTTCTCCAAAAGTTATTTCTGCCTACCGCTTTTCCAATCGTCAAATTATTTTACCTATCATTTTATTGTTTTTTGGTTTTCAAATACTCTTCCCTTTTCGGTATCTTTTTTATAAAAACGAATTGTTCTGGACTGAAGAAGGCTATAGGATGTCCTGGAGAGTGATGTTAATAGAAAAAATGGGCTATACCACTTTTAAAATTGTGAATGAGAAAACAGGAAATTCCTTTTTAGTCGACAATAGTGAATTTCTCAGCACATTTCAGGAAAAACAAATGAGCTTTCAGCCTGATTTTATTTTAGAATATGCTCATTTTTTAGGGGATCACTATTCCTCCCTTGGCCATAAAAATGTTCAGGTATTTGCTGAAAGCTACGTGGCCCTCAACGGTAGGCTAAGTCAACAATTTATTGACCCCGCCACCGACCTGTACCGGAAAAATGATTCATTTAAATCAAAACATTGGATTTTACCATTTAAGGATGAAATTAAAGGATTTTAAGGTTTTAATAATATTAATTTTAAGCGGTTTCCCCGCCTACTCGCAAAATTTCATAAGTGGGTTCGTCACCAGCGGAAGTAGCGATATACCTGTAGCAGATGTTCAAGTCTATGACAAAAATAGAGGTTTGATGGCCACAACAGATGCACGGGGTTATTTTGAATTTACTACCCAAAAACAGCTGATAAACCTAGTCTTCTACCGGCTGGAATATGAAATTATAACGCGTGAATTGGGAGTAGAAAAAAATCGGACCATAAATATTACTTTACAACCTCTGGAGGGAGAACTATCTGAAGTACTTATAGAAGCCAGAAGATTGGAGGTCTTTGCGCTCAAAAGGCTTCAGGATGTGGAAGAAACCGCCATCTATGCAGGAAAAAAAACAGAAGTAGTTTTGGTGGAGCAGTCCATGGCAAATCTTGCTGCAAATAATGCACGCCAATTATACAGTCAGGTAGCAGGATTGAACATTTACCAAAACGATGATGCCGGCCTGCAATTAAATATTGGAGGCAGGGGTTTGGATCCGAGTCGGACAGCAAACTTCAACACCCGACAAAATGGCTATGATATCAGTGCAGATGTTTTGGGCTATCCGGAAAGTTATTACACACCTGCCTCAGAAGGCTTGTCAGAAATTCAGGTAATTCGTGGAGCAGCTTCTCTACAATATGGGACACAATTTGGTGGCCTGATAAACTTTAAAACCAAAGCTCCAAATCCTGATAAATCCCTTGAACTTGTTACGAGGAATACATTAGGAAGCTTTGGGCTTTACACAAACTTTACGAGCTTGAGTGGTACGAAAGGTAAATTCAGTTACTACGTCTACCATAACTATAAAAACGGGAATGGTTTCCGGCCCAATTCAGCCTTTGAATCCAACAATTCTTTCGCCCATATCGGATACAAATTCAATGACAAAACCAACATTTCTGCGGAATTCACTTATTTACATTACCTGGCAAAGCAAAGTGGTGGATTGACCGATAGGCAGTTTAATGAAGATGCTCTCCAAAGTAACCGGGAAAGAAATTGGTTTGAGGTGAATTGGTTATTATCCAATGTAAAGTTGAGCCATAAATTTTCAGAGAACACGAACTTTACCTTTAATGTATTTTCTTTGGACGCCTCAAGGAATGCCTTGGGATTTAGAACCAATCGGGTGGACCAAATCGATCCCAATAATGAAAGAGACCTGATAAAAGGAAATTTTAATAATTTTGGGGCAGAAGGACGCTTGCTAAGTAAATATAGAATAAAGGATAAAGAAGCTACCTTTCTAATAGGATCAAAATTTTATAAAGCAAATAACACGCAGCTACAAGGTCCCGGATCTGATGGATCGGATTCAGATTTTTCTATTCGGACTGAAGAATATCCAAATTATCCTTTCCAGTCCAACTTTACTTTCCCCAATTTAAATGCGGCAGTATTTGGTGAAAACATTTTTTATCTCAACGATAAAATTTCAGTTACCCCAGGATTTAGATTTGAATATATCAATACGAAAAGCCAGGGATTTTATAAACGCATCAATACTGATGCTGCGGGCAATGTGATATTTGAAGAAACGATCAATGATGACAGAAATTTTGTACGCAACTTCTTCTTATTTGGTCTCGGCTTGAGTTACAAACCAACAACCTATCTGGAGATATATGGCAACATCTCCCAGAATTACAGGTCAGTCACCTTTTCGGACATCAACATCAATAACCCGGCATTTGCGGTCAATCCCAACATAACCGATGAGGAAGGTTTTACTACTGACTTAGGGTTTAGAGGAAATTACAAGGGAGTCATATCTTATGACTTGGGAGTTTTTGGTGTGTATTATAATGGAAGAATTGGCCTGATCCAGAAAGCACTAAATGACGGTCGCATCATAAGCGAACGTGGCAATGTTGGGGATGCCAAGATCTTTGGTTTTGAATCGCTTATAGATTTTAGCTTGGGAGAATTGATGGATTTGAGTCAAAATTTCAGCCTGAGTTATTTTATAAATACCTCTGTTATCCATTCTGAATATACCAGATCCCTACAGTCAGGCGTACAAGGAAACCAAGTAGAATTTGTACCTGACCTAAACCTTAAAACAGGCTTGCGGTTTGGTTACAAAAATTTTCTAGCCAATATCCAGTATTCCTATTTAGGCAAGCAATTTACAGATGCAACCAATTCCCTGGAAGCTAATTTGAGTGGTGTCATTGGAGCTATCCCTGCTTATGATATCATGGATTTATCATTTTCCTATACCTACAGCCCATTTAAATTGGAAGCTGGAATTAATAATCTGCTAAACGAAACTTACTTTACCCGACGTGCCACAGGATATCCCGGTCCGGGAATTATCCCATCACCTCCAAGGAACCTTTTTGCGACCTTACAAATAAAATTGTGATAATCTGAGTTCCAATATGCTGCATGTTGCCAGCAGATTAGACAAATTAAGTTAGGCTTTGAATCATTTCTTCTTTACAAGGCAACAATGCTGGTGACAATGTCTACCTGCACATTTCGATAAATTCACTATAGAATTCCAAGTTGTCTTATTAATTATACCCTCCAGCCTTTTCTGTATTTCCTAGACAAATACTGGTTGGCCTTTTTATGATTGCTGACATTCATTTTTTCAGCATCCCATTCCAAAATAGTATTTGGCACCCGTATGGCCACAGTTCCCAGGATCACGGTCTCAGACATCGGCCCTGAGATGGAAAAATCACTTTCGGTTTTCACTTTAGCTAAGCAAGCATCTGCAAAATAGTGGTAGTGATCCCTTTCCTCCAAATCTGGATTCTTGACATTTTTAAATTTTTCTTCCGGTAAAAGTACAGGCATTTTAGTATGCGGAATAAGCAAAGCACCTTCCGTTCCCACTAACATGGCTGACTCTGCAGGATAATTGTCCAAAGAAAAAAGTGCCCTGATTTTCTCTGGTGGATAAAACTCTCCGTCGTACCACTCCACTTTTAATTCATCTTCAGCAGTCATCTCATTTCCTGGAAAAACCCAGGTAATATGGTTGCTTTGTGGCCATGTATCGCCCCTTCTTTCTGGCGAATTTTCCCATGATTCCTGAACTTTGGCTACTACTGAGACAGGGGCTTTTAATCCCATGCCTTTCCAGACCGCATCCAAAATATGACAACCAATATCACCCGACCAGCCAGTTCCAAAGTCCTGCCAGGCCCTCCATTTTGATGGATGATAAATTTTAGGCACATAGGGACGCAATGGAGCTGTACCTATAAATTGATTCCAATGTACATGGTTGGGAACTTCCTCTCCACTTGCTGGCCTGGGACCTACAAACCGATAGGCTTCTGTAGCTCCCGGTCTGTTGGAACAAAGGTAAACATGCTTAATTTTGCCAATATGTCCTTCTTTTATCCATTGAACGGCTGTTCGATCCCCTTTTCCAGAGGCGTGCTGTGTACCTAGCTGACTGATTATACCTGCTTTTGCAGCGGCTTTAGTAAGCTCCCTGATTTCACTTACATCATGGCACATTGGCTTTTGACAGTACACGTGTTTGCCCTCGGTAATCGCTGTATAGGCTATTGGAAAGTGATTGTGATCCGGAACACTTACATTGACAGAATCAAAATTAGCTACTTCCTGTGCAAACAATTCCCTCCAGTCAGTAAATCTTTTGGCATTGGGTGCAATTTCTGCGGCTTTGGCCAAATGATTTTCATCAATGTCACAAATGGCAACGATTTCTACATCTGGATGTGCATTAAATCGACTAAGATCATGTCCACCCATCCCACCTACGCCTATACAGGCATGCCTGAGTTTCTTCCTTTTGGGTTTGGCAAAACCAGGAATATTAAACAAAAGAGGTTGAGCCAAGACAATTGTTGCTGATTTTAAAATAAATCCCCTCCTGGATGAGTTGTTTTCATCTTTCATTATTGAAATTTTATTTGTTTAATAATTAAATTAATAAAATATAAACAACAAATAAAACAAGAAGCAACCTTTTTAATTCGGTTACTTCTTGTTTTACCAATTAGAATTTTAGTGATCAATAACCGGGGTTATTTGGTGTCAGGTTCGGATTATTCTGCATTTCAGGGAGTGGGAATGGCATCAGATAATGCATTTCCTGTAACACCTGATTGGAACTTAGGTTTTTATGTCCTACAAAATTATCAAAACCATTGGTTAGTTCATTGTACACTTTTCTCAAGCGCAACATATCAAACCAGGTAATCTGCTCGTAGCTGAGCTCATGCCAGCGTTCTCTCCAAACTGCCTCTCTAAAAGTATCTGTAGTAAACTCTCCAACAGACGGAGTGGTCAATTGAGCCCTGTCCCTGATTCTTTTCAATCCTTCATATGCAAGAGCATTGGGGCCTCCTACTTCGTTTTGCGCCTCTGCATAAATCAATAATACTTCAGCAAAACGGATCAAGGGAACATTCAAATTATTAGCTCTGTTGCCAGGAAAACCTCCAGTTCCAAGAGCAGTCTTGTTGAAATGTTTAAAGATATAAGGCGCACCTAAATCAAACGGTTCTCCACTACCATTGATATAGTAGCTGGTGTAGAAGAAGCCCTGCTGATTAACTGCCCTAAGGTCACCCTCTTCATAGGAGTTGAAGAATTCATTTGTTGGAACTGTACTTCCGGTACCTGAAGGTCCTTGATAGGTTACCGGCTTAAAATTGGGAAACATATTGTTCATTGGATTTCCGGCTACAATAATATTGTATTGAAGCATAAAGATATGTTCCAAAACATTGCCGTTATTCTCATCGTGCAGGTCGCCGTAGGTAGGGAAAAGGTTGATTATACTGGGGTTTCCATTGGCATAGTCAATTACTTCTTTGGATTTATCTGCAGCCAATTGGAAATGTGATGTGCCTTTATTTAAGGGAAAACCAGCCATGGTCAGGTAAACTTTTGCCAATTGAGATTTTACTGCTGCCTGGGAAACCCTGCCACTTTGATCCATCCAGGGAAGTCCTGCCTCCTCTGCTACTTTTAAATCAGCTACTATTTGATCATAAACTGTCTCTTGTGAAATAGGCGATGGCCGGAAATCTTCCGAGCTTGCTGTTTGAGGAACAGTGATCAGCGGAATGTCACCCCATAGCCTAACGGCATAGAAATAGGCCCAAGCCCTTAGGAACCTTGCTTCTCCCAATATTCTCTTCTTCTGTGCTTCATCCATTGGACTTATGTCAGGAACTCTATCCAAAACCTGATTGGCTTGAGCAATTACCCTGTACAAGCCATTCCACCAGTTAATGATATGACCTGTTCTTCCATCATAAATCAAACCATAGATATTATTGAGGTCGGAATTTTGGGCCGTCTCAGTTGTAGATGTGCCTGTTGGAGCTTCCAGAAGTTGCCAGTTGGAAGAGAATATCCCGGCACCACCACCGATAAATCTTGCGTCTGCATAGACTGCGGCCAGGGCAGCCTCAGCATGATCCGGAATGGTATAAAAACTTTCAGGTGTAAGATTAGAAGGATCTTCCTCTCTAAGGAAACTCTCACAGCCCATAAGGCTAACAGAAAGCACCAATACAGCTATTATCCCTGTACGTAATTTTATATATGTCTTATTTTTCATTTTTTCTTTCGTTATAACTCACAGAATCAAAGTGTAACTTGAATACCCAAAAGATAGGTAGTAGGCTTGGGATAAGCATGCCAGTTCATTCCCTGGGAGAATACATTGTTGCCATCACCGCCCCTTATGGGTGCCACTTCCGGATCTCCAATGATCTCATCTCCTGTAACAAGGAAGAAGTTCTGAGTGGAAGTGTAAATTCTCAACCTACTCAGCTTGAGTCTGCTTACCACCTCAGGAGAGAAAGTATAGCCTAACAAGAGATTTCTTCCTCTTAGAAAGGAAGCGTCTTTTACCCATCTTGAATCCACATTGGTCACATAACCAGCTCTGGTATCTCTGATTTCAGCAATCATAGAGTTTTGGTTATCGGGTGTCCAGGCATCTAATACTGTTGTATAGCTATTTGCAAGTGCCTGTCTGTCTTCACTGGGATGTAGGTTCATGTCCAAAAGGTCATTGCCAGACATGTATTGCAGGTCAATGGCAAGGTCCCAGTTTTTGAACCTGATATTGTTGGTCAGGGCACCCCAAAATCTCGGATTTCCGTTACCGATGATCATCCTATCCGAGTCATTGATGGCTTTATCTCCATTTACATCCAGGTACTTGATGTCCCCAGGTAGAATGGTCAGGCCATTTCTATAACTTACGTATTCAGCCGCCTCCGATCTTTCAGACTCATTCCAAGTACCAAGACGCTCCAGTCCCCAAAATGATCCCACTGGTTCTCCTACCCTGATAATATTGGTTGCGTTGGTGAAGTTAGGACCACCAACACCAAAAATATCCGCCGGAGTGGCCAGGGAAAGCACTTTGTTCCTGTTAGCAGAAAAGTTAAAATTAGTATTCCATGTGAAATCACCTTTCTCAACGTTGACAGTGTTTAATGTAAATTCAATGCCCTTGTTTTCCATAGAACCAACGTTACTTCTAATGGTAGCATAACCACTGGTTCTTGGTACGGGTGAATCCAGCAGCATGTCTGTGGTTTTTCTGTAGTAATAGTCAAATTCTACGGTAATTCTATTTTGAAACAAGCCCAATTCCAATCCTACATCAGTCTGAGCCGTTTTTTCCCACCTTAAATCCGGGTTTGACAGTCTGTTGATACCTGTACCACCAAATTGGTTTTCATTGTATATGGCAGAATAGTTTGAACTCAATAGTGAGAGGGAAGAATAGGGAGGGATTTCTGAGTTTCCTGTCAGTCCGTAACTCGCTCTTACTTTCAGGTTAGAGATGGTTGGGTTTCCTTTCAAAAACTGCTCTTCCGATAGTCTCCAAGCCAGGGCCGTAGAAGGGAAAAAGGCATATTTATTATTTTCACCAAATTTAGACGCTCCATCTGCACGGCCAGTGGCAGTAAAAAGGTACTTGTTATCCAGAATATAATTGACTCTGGCAAAATAAGAGTTTAGCGCATGTCTGGATGCATTGGATCCCACTCTTGGCAACTGCGAGCCAGCTCCCAGGTTATTGTAATTAAAGAAATCAGTAGCAAAATTTTGAATGCTGGCACTCATGGAAGTATTATTGGTTTCCTGCCAGGCAATCCCAAGCAATCCAGTGAAGGCATGTCTTTCGGCAAAGACCTTGTTATAAGTCAGGTAATTTTCCAAAGACCAGAAACTGTCCTTCCCCAAGCTTTTGGAAGCCGTACCATTTTGACCAATGGAAAGGGTTCTTGTACTGGATTGGTTGTTTTCCTGGGTGAGGACATTTACTCCCAAAACAGTACGCATTTCCAAACCTTCTGCAAACTTTATGTTGGTGTAGGCACTACCGAGCGTAGTCTGGGTATTTAGAACATACTTCCTTCCATATAGTCTGTGCATGGAACTCATGGTGCCTTCTGCAAACGGATAATCACGGTTATTGGCAAAAACACCATCTTCATATCTCACAGGTAAAAAGGGAAAGTCCTCTACAATTTGACGGGGTACTGCATCGTTGACATCTACCAGGTTCTCTGATTGGCTATTATAACTGAGCGTACCGCCAATTTTTAACCAGGGTTTTACCTGATCATCTATGGTAAAACGTGTAGAATAGCGTGTCTGGTAAGAAGTCTTTAATAATCCCTGATCATCCCTGTATCCCAAAGAAAGAGAATAGGTAGTTCTTTCATTTCCTCCGGTAAAGCCCAGTTGATGGTTTTGAGAAATTTTACTCTGAGTGGTTTCGTTTAACCAATTGGTATCGTAAAGCGGATTGCCCTGGCTATCAAATATTCGGGGATCTGTCCTTCTAAGAGCTGGGTTTAAATAAGCCCATTTTCCGTCATTCCATCCCTCCGAATCATACTTTTCCATATTTCTCCAAGCAAGATCTTCCACGGCAAGGTATTCTTCCGCATTCAAAACCTCAGGCCTGTTGGGACCTATGGTATTTATGCTAAAATCCACATTATAGGTAAGCATTGCATCTCCCGCCTTTCCTTTTTTAGTGGTAACCAGAATCACTCCATTCGCTCCTCTAGAACCATAAATTGCAGTGGAAGAGGCATCCTTCAATACTTCAACTGATACAATATCGTTGGGGTTTATATAGTCAATAGCATTACTCGCTTGTGCCTGATTTCCTACAGGCAGCATGACACCATCCACCACATACAATGGATTATTGGAGGAATTGATGGAACTGAATCCGCGTATACGGACATTGGTTCTTCCTCCTGGCCTTCCAGAATTTACGTTTACCTGAACACCAGCAACTCTACCTGCTAATGCTTGATTCAAAGAAGGGGATGGTCTCTCATTGAGTTCGGTCTCTCCGACAGATCCAATTGAACCGGTCAAGTCTGATTTTCTCTGCGTACCATAACCAATCACCACCACTTCTTCAAGAGCTGAAGCATCCTGGTTAAGTTTTATATTCAATACAGTTTGGTTGGTTACCTTAATGATTTGGGCCTCGTAACCAATAAAAGAAACAACCAAAGTAGAAGACTCGGGGACAGTGATGGAAAAATTTCCATCCAAATTAGTCACAGTTCCTTTGGTAGTACCCTGGACAGAAATAGTCGCTCCCGGTAAAGGTTCGCCATTTTCATCAACAACACTACCTTTGATGGTTACATCATCTTCCAGGTAGAAGGCTGTTCGCCCTTCTGACTTAAAATTAGCCGAAAAACCCGATTGGGTTATCAACAAGCTCGAGATAAATAAAAGCAATAAAAGGTGGACTTTTTTGCTTTTTGGCAGGAGATTACCTACCATCAGTAATGGTTTTTTCATGGATTTTGGATTTTTGTTAATTGATTGTATAAAATAACTCCCTGTCTTTTAAACACTTCTAATATTGGGAAATCCAATAATTATATCAACAGATACAATCGAAGACTTAAAAAACAAATGGTATTTTAATTAATTATCCTAAATATATGCACCTAGCCTATTCAATACTAATAAATCCCTATAAAAATCGAAGGAAAAGTATAAACATCGAACATATTAAGAAGGAAGTATTTTAAAAAATGTTATTACATTACCGTAATATTCTATTGGTTTATCATTTTATCCGAGAAATTAACCTTGATAAATTTCGACGAATCGTACGTTAATTGTCTAAAGTACATTAATAAAAAGCTTCGATTTTTAAGGCTGGTTAATCATCAATTTAGTTTTGTCTAAAGGGGGTAAATGTTTCTCTTTCCTTTTATAAAATAAAATCATTATTGGCTAAATAGAAATTGTCAATAAATAGCGTTTAAGATAAAATATTTAAAAAAGGATAGGTCGAAGAATTTAGCAAATCCAATTAAAAACAAGCTGGATAAAACCTAATTAGAAGCTAGGACTTATCCAACTTGTTTATAAAATTCATCGACCCATATTAGTATCCTGGGTTTTGTAAAAATTCATCTTTATTGGTTATCCTATCAATCATATTGGTAGGAATGGGTCTGACCAAGTGCATCTCTTTGATACGAGGTCGAGCTTCAGGGTTATACAATCTGACTCTTTCAAGGAGTTTTCCTGTACGTTTCAAATCCGGCCAGCGGAACATTTCCCCTGCTAACTCCAAGGCGCGTTCATCCAGAATAAAATCAATAGTTAACTCATTTGGTGAAATTTCCATGTCAGATTCATGTCCAAGTTTGGCCGCCCTTCTACGAACAGTATTGATGTAATCAACACCATCTACGAGTTTTCCTTCTTTCATCAAAGCCTCTGCGGCTATCAAGTACATTTCGGAAAGGCGAAACACAAACCAATCACGGGAACCTTCAATGTTTATATTAGAACTTCTCAAAGGGTCCGTGTGTTTTTCAAATAGTGTTGGCCACCTACTTTTCTTACCAATTGGGTTTTCACCATCGTATATTCTATCGATATCAAATATGGTGTATTTGTCTGCCTTAGCATCAATTACTTCTTGAGGAATGTCATAGGGCACCACCAACAGAGCCGTGTCTCCCAAATTCTGGTCAGAAAGTAAACTTCCTTCATGGTTGGCAAACCAGACTTCCTTCCAGATTTTTTCATACCTGGAATCTTTCCATCTTGTTTCTTGTAACATATCTAGATAAAACCTGCTGGGAAAGTATCGTACCCAGGAACGACCATACGCTATATCCAGGGTGATTCCAGGTTCAAAATCATATTCCATTAGAAAATATAAATGGCTTCTGTTCCCACCTTCATTTAACCGTTCATCTCTAGTATACTGAACCGCCCAAATCACCTCCGAGTTGATTTGGTTTTCAATATTCCAAATTTCAGCATAATCATCTAAGAGACTGAAATTATAATCTTCGATTACTTTTTTGGCATAATCAGTCGCTTTTATATTTTGATTGGTGGTGAGGTAAACTCTTGCCAATAATGCTTGAGCAGCCGGTTTAGTAGCTCTTCCGTAATCTGAGGGGACATCTGGAAGCAGAGATTCGGCGAGTAATAAATCCTCAACAATCTGACCATATACTTCCTCTTCTGGAGCACGTGTTGCCGTGGTTTTCACTGTCGTTATTTCTTCTAATTCTAATGGCACATCTCCCCAATGCATCACCAGAATATGGTAATACATCGCTCTGAGAAAATAGGCTTCTCCCAAACGGACATTGCCCTCGTCCTCAGACATTCCTTCGACCTCTGAAAAACGAGAAATAACCGTATTACAGGTGGCAATACCCTGGTAAAAACCAGACCATACGTTCCAATAAAATCCATGACTGGGAGCCATGCCTCCATCATAATTATTAAAGGATTGTACACTACCATATCCTGCTCCCCAAATATCAGTTCCCAAAGTGGTCAACATGTGACCTTCCTCTTTTCCATAATAAGATCTAAGAAAGTTATAACTGGATCTGACCAAATCATTAAAGCCTTCTGGTGTATTAAAATGTTGATCCGCTACAGGTGTTCTTATATTTTCTTCTTGCAATAAATCCTCTGTACATGCCCCAAAAAGAAGCATGGCCAATAGGCTCATCAAGTGAAATGTTTTTATCGTTTTCATCGCTTCTTGTTAAATTAAAATGAAACATTGATTCCAAGAACAAATGTTCTAATAGCAGGCATTAAACCAGCATTTCCAGACCACTCTGGTTCCATGTTAAACTTACTCATTTCAGATTTTGTCCAATACCACAAATTTTCACCAGATAAATAAATTCTCGAATTGGTAACAGACATCCTTTCATTCAGGGTAGTGGGTAAGGAATAACCGATAGACAGCTGCCTTAATCGGATAAAACTACCGTCCCTGTATGCCTGACTACTCCCTTGAAGGGAACCCTGAACATCATCATCAGGACGTGGATGGGCATTGGTGGGATTATTGGGGGTCCAGTAATCCAGGGCCAGATGATTGTATCGCTTACCGGAGGCAGGATTGAAATGGGGAACATATATGGTATTGCCCCAACGAACATAGGTGGTAAATGCCAAATCCCAATTTTCAAAGGTAAAATTATTGGCAATATTGGCTACGAAATCAGGTTGTCTGCTTCCCAGAATCATGCGGTCAGCATCATTTACAGTACCACTTTCATCTAAATCAAGCACCTTTATTTGACCCGGTTCCCTGGCATATTCTGCAGCCTCGGCTTCCTCGTTTAACTGCCAAATCCCAGTTTTTTTGAAGTCATAATAAACTTGAATTGGCTGACCAATAAACCATTGATTTCCAATATCATCCTGTTTCCCGTTAAAAAGCTCTACTATTTCTTCCCTGTTCAGAAAAAATGAAAGGTCTGTATTCCAGCGAAAATTATTTTGATCTATGTTCACCGAGTTTACTCCCAGTTCAAATCCCTTGTTTCTAGTATTTCCCACATTTTCCAATACCTGATTGAATCCTGTTGTAATAGGAAGTAATCGTAACATAATCAAATCATAAGTATTGGTATTATAAGCTTCCATGTTCACATTGACCCTGCCCTCATACAATTCAAAATCCATCCCAATATTATAGGTTTCGGTACTTTCCCATTTCAAATCCGAATTGGCCAGGGTAGATGAACGAAAGCCAAAAGCGGGGGATTCGTCCCAGGCATAAGTAGTCCTGGTCAGTCCTCCTTGGGTTTGGTATGGCGCTATCCCTTGATTACCTGTCACACCATAACTGACCCGTAATTTTAAATTAGACAACCACTCAGATGGTTTTATGAAATTTTCATCCATGATATTCCACGCCAGAGCCGCAGATGGGAAATACCCCCATTTGTGGTCAGTAGAAAACTGGGAAGCACCATCTGTCCGAAATGAAAGAGTTAATAAATATTTACTTTTGTAACCATAAAAAAGCCCAGGAATTCAGCTTAAAAATAAATTAATGGAATAAACTGTAATATGAGCATAGGTATTCCATCCTTCCAAAAATCCTTGGAAGGAACCTTTCATCTATTTGCTAACTTTTTATTCTCCTTT